>ERZ773225.1485-NODE-1485-length-27859-cov-4.640519_pt1 | contig 27859 bp, 26 predicted proteins | sample MGYA00580993_ERZ773225 | MGnify/ENA primary metagenome ERZ773225 (study PRJEB29015, sample SAMEA2737748) | human gut metagenome | biome: human gut; feature: human-associated habitat; material: faeces | place: China | collected 2012 ...
TCGACTTTTTAATGAGTTAAGGATGTTTTGTTAAAAATTATGTACGTTCGCCCTGACCTTTTAGTAACGGCAGGCATGATTTTCTGTCTTCCTGGATTAGAGTCGAATACATTTATCAAAATCCGGAATGACCCAATCTACACACTCACCGAGGGAGATGCCTACCAAGGAGGCTAGAATTTCTGCATCTACCGAACTAATTTTCTACTGATTAGATGGATAAGCAACTTTCGATCAAACTCCCTTCGTCTCTCACTGCAGAGACCTCTGTGAAAATTTGGGAGCAGGTCCTCGGGGCGGAAAGTTCAGGGCAGACTATCTTTGACGCATCGGACCTTACTTTTTGCGATGAGTCCGGTTTAACACTCCTATATGAGCTGCGGTCGAAGCCCAACGGTTTTAAACTTATCAACGTCTCACCCAGCATTGAGGCCCTTTACGGCACGATGCTGAAGAATTTTTCTCCGAAACCCGTTGAGAAAAAATCTCTGGACATTGTAAGCAGTCTCGGAAAGTGGCTTCACGACACTGCTTCTTCCACCAAGCAAAGTATTACTTTTTTAGGTTCAGCCTGCTGCGCTCTGACTGAGGTGTTGCTGCATCCGTCTCAAATCCGCTTCGGAGAAATTCTTTCCGTATCCGATGAAGCCGGCAGCAGGGCTGTAGGAATTATCTGCCTCATCGGTTTCTTAATGGGCGTCATTATTGCTTTTGAAACTGCTTTGGTCGCCCAAATTTTCGGAGCCGTTATTTTCGTAGTCAACGGAATCGGAATTGCAATGACAAGAGAATTAGGACCTCTCATGACAGCAATTCTCTTTGCCGGCCGAAGCGGCTCTGCCTTCGCGGCTCAACTCGGAACCCAAAAGGTCAACGAAGAGTTAAATGCCTTAACGACTTTTGGTCTGAGCCCTATGTACTTTTTAGTCGTTCCTCGTCTGATCGCTTCTTCTCTTGTAGTGCCGTTATTGTCCGTTTTTGCAACGATTCTCGGCATCCTTGGCGGAGGTTTAGTCATGGCGATGTATGACATTACCTATACCCAGTTTTATGTGCAGCTGCTCAAATCCGTAACTGTAACAGATATTGTTTTCGGGTTAGTTAAAGCTGTGATTTTCGGTTTTGTAATTGCACTTATCGGATGTCGATGCGGTATGAACACCGGTGCCGGCGCAGCAGCAGTTGGTTCTTCTACGACGAAATCCGTTGTTAAAAGCATCATTTGGATTGTCGTAATCGACGGCGCAGCCGCCCTGCTGACTAATAGGTTGGGAATATGATGGATACGAATAAAAATTCCGTAATAAGTGTACGCAACCTCACTATGGGCTGGCCGGGGAAAGTGCTTCTGGAGAACGTATCTTTCGACATTTATGAAAAACAAATTGTTTTCATAATGGGCGGCTCCGGATGCGGAAAATCCACTTTGATGAAAACGATCATTGGTTTGAATCCGCCCATGGCCGGAGACATACTTATTCGGGGAAAAAGTATTATCGATTCCGGAAAGGAAATTCCTGAAATTCAACGCAGCTTAGGAATCATGTATCAAAGCGGAGCGTTGTTTGGATCTCTAACTGTATTGGAAAACGTCCGGTTCCCGCTTGATCAATTTTCGAAACTCCCTCTGGAAGCTAGGAACCTGACTGCGCAAATGCTTCTGAACGCCATGGAAATGCCTGGTTCGGCCAACTTAACTCCCGGAGAGCTTTCCGGAGGCATGATTAAAAGAGCTGGCATTGCGAGAGCACTTTCTCTCGGAGCGACAATTCTCCTCTTAGACGAACCAAGCGCCGGACTTGACCCTATTACCGCAGCAAATCTAGATCAAACAATACGCAAACTTCGCGACAATCTCGGGGCCACATTCGTAATAGTCAGCCACGAATTGAAAAGTATTTTTAGAATCGCTGACAGATGCATCATGCTTGATCCAAAAACACGTTCCATCATTGCCGACGGAGCACCTAACGACTTACAAAAAAATTCTCCTAACCCATGGGTTAGACAGTTTTTTAATGCTCAACCTGATGCGGAGTAGAAATGGGAGCTAAAACAAATTATTTCAGATTAGGCCTGTTTGTGGTCGCTGCTATTGCAGCGGCAGTTGCCTCTATCGTTATCCTTCTCGGACCGAGCCTTGGAAAGCCTTACGCAGAAATGGAGACATATTTTCAATTTTCTATCAGCGGGTTAGAAGTAGGAGCTCCTGTTAAATTTAGAGGCATCCAGGTCGGACAGGTGCAAGAGATTCTCCTCTCCACCGAAGCTTATCCGTCTTCCTCCCAAGAAATTCTTTCCGAGACAAAAGCGGTTGCCGTTGTAAGAATGAGGATGGAACTAGCAGGAAAGGAAGTTGAATCACACCTTCAGGATTACATTAATCACGGTCTGAGAGTTCAAACACAGCTTGCCGGCATCACGGGCTCCCTTTATCTCTCTTTAGATTTTCTCGATCCAAAGAAATATCCTGCAGATCGTGTTCCTTTTGACTGGAAACCAAAATACTTATTCATTCCCTCTGCACCGAGTTTGAGTAATGAAATTGTTGAGAATGTAAAAGGATTCCTTGCCAGTCTTGATTCTTTAAATATCAATAAAGATCTTCAAGAGACGGTTCCTGTCATTCAATCTCTCATCGCAAATCTTGAAAGAATCGCAAACGGAATCGATCCGTCTTCTTTTAATAAACTCGGCAGCTCTCTTTCCAGTTTGCTTAACCAAGCCGACAACAAAATCAACCAATTTGATATCAATCAGCTAAACACACTGATTGCGCAACTAGATAAGTCTGCAGAACAAATCGGCAACCTTAGTCAGAAAGCGGAAACCAAACAGCTCGTGACAAACCTTACCAACCTTTCACGCAACCTAAATCAAATGGTTTCCAATAATGGTTATGACGTCTCGGTCACACTCATGAACTTAAGTAAGATCGCGCAAAACTTAAAGAATCTGACGAATAATATTTCGGGTTCTGCCTCTGAATTCCTGGCTCCAGCACCAAAAACACTCGAACCTTTTCAAGTTAACAAATAGGCACGTTTATGAAGAGAAGAACTCTTGCTTTAGGACTTTTAACCGGACTAACCGGCTGCTCAATCCTTCCGGAAAGACCTCCGCTAAAGCTCTACACACTTCTTGCAAATCTAAGCGCTCAAAACTGCAGTGCACCAAAACGCCGCCTCTCGAGCGTTCGCATCAATTCCCCTATGATCGCGTCCCCTTACGACAGTACACGTTGCTATGTATTAGCAAAGGACAGCCGAACGTACAACACAGACATTAACCGGTTTTCATCTAATCCGGGAAACTTTATCGGGGACGGTTTACGAGAAGTAATACAAAACTGCGGTCCGTGGAATGTTGTTCTTTCCCCTAATTCCATCAGTACTCCTGCTTATCAACTCACAGTCTTTGTTTCCAAGTTCTTCATCAATGCTGTTCAGAAGCCATTTGCAGCGGTAGTTGAAATGGAAGTCTCAGTTGTTGCAAGTGTTTCCGGAAAACTTATCTTCCACGAGACTTACTTCCAGACACAGAATGCAGCTACAGACAATATGGCCGGAGCTGTAAACGCCTTTGATATCTGCCTCGAAAATATCTTCTTGACATTAACGAACGATCTCAATAAGCAAGCTTCAAGAATGTGAACTTAATACTCTTGTTTTAGGAGCTGAAAATCGGAAGTTTGATTCCTTTGAGTTCAGGTCTTCTCCTAAAGCAAAGAGGCAAGGAGAGAGGCCCAAGAATTTCTTGAAATGAAGAAAACGATCACTCGCCGTAGCTTGTTAGCTGCCCTCGCAAGTTTTTCTTTTTTTATCCCGACTACGGCCTTAAGCGCAAAAGGAAGAGAGTTAGCGATTTTCTATAGCTTCTCCGGAAACTCTAAGAGAGTCGCAGAAGTTTTTCAAAAATTAGAGCACTGCGATGTCTTAGAAATTAAGACCTTGGAACCCTATAACGCTTATAACGCGAGAGAGGACAGGAAGAAGAAAAAACTTCCTCTCATCTCACCGTTGGACATAGATTTGGACAGTTTCCAAAAAATCGTCCTGATTTTTCCTGTCTGGGGGTACACGCCTTCTTTGCCGATGCAAAGCTTCATGAGGGAACATTCACTAAACAACGAAGTAGAAATTATTTCCGTCGGTGTCGCACGGCTAGGCGGAATGTATGAAGACATCCATAAGCTCCTTCCTCAGGCAAAGATCACACGCTTCACACACATCTCTAGGGCTTCGGACCTCACTGATAAGGAACTTGAGACGATGCTCCGCTATCGATCCTTGCCTCCTTCAATGCATGCCAAACTCACAAAAGGCTTGGATGAATTCTCGCACGCGCGCGAACGGTGTTCTCACCGGTGCGAACGCTTGAAAAACTTGTCGTTCACTGATTGAGAGAAATCAGCTTGGATGCTTACCAAGAAGAAATTAAAGCGCGCATTGATTTCACAAATGCCAAATTTGCAAAGATGCTTCCGAGAACGGCCACATGGTGCAAAACACCAAAGGTAAAACCTAATCCGCGTGCAAGTACCAATCCTGCACCCGGCTGTCTGAGTTTTCAAAATAATATTCTGTATTTCAATGGGCAGCCCGTCGGCAAGGGCGTCTTTTATGATGTACTTCCTTCAGAAGGAAATGAAGTGACAATTTCCGGTTCCGACGAACGCATACTGAAATCTCATTAAGCGTTTGCATTTTCTTGTGGGCTGCGAGAGTTCCCCGCAACCCACAAAGAAGGAGACTTGGGTTACACCTTCCTCAAAAAAATTGAAGCGAACTTTAAGTTTCTTATTTTTTCTTTAAAACTATTAAATGTCTTTCAGTATCTAGGAAAGGAACTTTCAGCTCTATCACTTTCTCCACACCAACACCGGCCGGAAGCTGGTCAATTTCCTCGACTGGACACTTGCCTTTCATCGCTAACCATCGACCATTCTCATCAATTAAGTGCTCAGTTAGCGTCACGAAGCTTGCTAATGAAGAGAATGCTCTGCAACTAATTAAATTAAAAGGCTTTAATGGATGAAAATTTTCAACTCTTTCATTAAAAACATTGACATTCTGGAGTTTCAGTTGAATGACAGCTTGTCGAACAAAAGTTATCTTCTTATTAACGGTGTCGATTAAATTAAAATCAAAATCTTTCAAAAAGATTGATAAGGGAATGGCAGGTAATCCTCCGCCACACCCAACGTCCAAAGTTCTACAACCGACTTCTGTTCCATACAACTTGAAATAGGGAAGTAAAGTCAAAGAATCCAACAGATGTTTCCTAATTACATCCCCTTCGTCTCGAATCGCAGTAAGGTTATAAACTTTATTCCATTTCAGCAACAGCTCAGAAAAAGAAATCAACTTTGAAACCTCTTCTTCACCGGCTGTTATCCCGAGCTTTTCCAATCCCTGGATGAGTTCTTCTCGATTCTTTTCCATATTTACTCCTTCGTTCCTCTGTATCGTTTCAGATAAACGAGAAGGATAGAAATCGCCGCAGGTGTTACCCCGGAAATATTTAAAGCCTCCCCAAGTGTTCTGGGTTTGATCTTTTTCAATTTTTGTGTAATTTCAAACGACAGTCCCTTTGCAGAATCGTAATCAAAATCCTCTGGAATAACCGTCTCTATTTTTTCCAAATTCTTCTGAACTTCAGCTTTTTGTTTATCCTCATAGCCGGAATACTTCACTTTAGTCGTAAGCGTTTCGGCTTCTTCGTCCGAAAGATAGGGCGGAGGCAGCAGCGTTTCGCCGCCTTTTGTCTTCAATAATTTGAGTTTTTGATAATCTACTTCCGGTCGTTTCAGCATTACATAGAGTTGTGATTCCTTAGAAAGTTCAGCGCCCACAACTTCTTCTAAGCTGAATTTATCCAGTACTCCCGGATTCACCCAAATACCTTTAAGACGTTCTGTCTCCCTTGCCAGTCGCTCTCTTTTTTCCTGGAAGAATTTCCAGCGCTCTTCCGACACAACTCCCAACTTATAACCGATCTCAGTAAGCCGTTCATCTGCGTTATCTTCCCTCAGGCTCAGCCTATATTCTGCTCGCGAAGTGAACATACGATACGGTTCATTCACGCCTTTAGTGATCAGATCATTTACCATCACACCGAGATAAGCTTGATCTCTGCGGAGCAGGAAGGGCTCTTCATCTCTAATTTTTAAAACTGCATTGATACCTGCCATCAAGCCTTGGGCTGCGGCCTCTTCGTAGCCGGTCGTACCGTTTACCTGACCTGCCAAGAATAAATTATCAAACTCCTTACTTTCAAGATTATCTTTCAAATGAGTCGGATCATAATAATCATATTCAATCGCGTATCCGGGTCTTATGATGTGTACATTTTCCAAGCCCTTAATGGAATGAATGAAATTCACCTGAACGTCGTAAGGCAAACTTGTTGAGATTCCATTGGGATAATACTCATAGGTATTTAACCCTTCCGGCTCCAGGAAGACATGATGAGAAGTTTTAGAAGCGAACTTATGAATTTTGTCTTCAATAGAAGGGCAGTAACGCGGACCAATCCCTTCAATAACACCGGTAAATAAAGGCGAACGGTCTAAACCTTTCCTAATAAAGTCATGGGTCCTTTCGTTCGTATCTGTTATCCAGCAAGGCACCTGCTGCGGATGATCCTCAGGAGAACCCATGTAAGAGAAGACCGGAACCGGCTCTGAATCGCCCAGCTGCTTTTCACATTTAGAGAAATCGATTGTTCTGCCGTCCAGTCGCGCAGGCGTTCCAGTCTTCAATCGGGCCTTCGGCAAACCTAACTCTGCAAGGTTAATTCCCAAATTTACGGATGAAGGATCACCGGATCTGCCGGCAAGGTATGAAGTTTGACCAATAAAAACTTTACCGTTCAAGAAGGTTCCGGCGCACAAAACAACAGCCTTAGCCCTTATCGAGATTCCTGATCGTAAATAGACGCCAGCAACATTTCCATTTTCAAGAAGCAGAGCATCGACCGCTTCCTCAATCAAAGACAAATTTTCTATTGCTTCGATTCTTGTTCGCATCTGATATTTATAAAGACGCCGATCAATTTGTGCCCTTGTAGCGCGAACAGCGGCACCTTTAGATGCATTTAAAACCCGAAATTGAATACCGGAAAAGTCCGTAGCTTTTGCGATTAAACCATCTAATGCATCGACTTCTTTAACTAAATGGCTTTTCCCGATGCCTCCAATGGATGGATTGCAAGATTGCTGACCCAAATTGTCCAAATTATGGGTAACTAAAAGCGTTTTAGCTTTCATTCTTGCGCAGGCGGCTGCCGCTTCAATACCGGCATTTCCTCCGCCAACAACAATTACTTCGTATTCATTTGGATAACAATAACTCATCTTTTTGTTCCACGTGAAACAGCTTACTTGCCAATACAAAAACCACTAAAGATTTTTCCTAAAAGATCGTCAGAAGATATCTTCCCGGTAATTTCTCCCAGCTCATCGGAAGCTCCTCTTAATTCTTCTGCAAATAACTCAAGTTGAGGGCTACTTGAATTCAGGTAAGAAGCGGCTCGCTTTAAAGATTCTTTAACATTAAGTAGATTATGGATATGACGCTCTCGAGCCATATAGATTGACTGATTTTCTGAAAAACCTGCCAGTTTCAGAAGTTCGGATTTCAATTCCTGCATCCCTTTTCCAGTCACAGCTGAGGTTTCAATAATCGTTCCACGTGAAACATCTTTTGTGTTCAGAATAGGGGATGAAATAAGATCGACTTTATTCAAAACAGTAATGATCGGAACATCTTTTCCTTTAATCATTTCCAGAGCTGTTTTCATCGAGTCTTTATTCTGATTTTGCCGCTCTCTAATATCTCTAATTTCTAAAATAACATCAGCCTTGGATATTTCCTGCTTAGTCCTTTCAATGCCAATCTGTTCAATTCGATCTTCTGTTTCACGAATACCAGCTGTATCTACAAAGTGAAAAGGCACTCCGAAAATAATAAGGTCAGTTTGGATCTTATCTCTAGTAGTACCGGCGATGTCAGAAACAATAGCAATTTCTTCGCCAGCTAAATAGTTCAAAAGACTGGACTTACCGACATTGGTCTCGCCAACGAGTGCGACTCTCAGACCGTCTCGCAAGATCTCGCCCTGACGTGCGGAATCCAAAACGCTCTCTAGTCTATTCTGGATATCTTCTAACTTTTCCTGACTCTGGTATTCAGACAAGAAGTCAATCTCTTCTTCAGGAAAATCTAAAATAGCTTCAACTTCAACTCGAAGATTAATTAACGCTTCATTTAATACGTTAACTTTATTGGAAAATTCTCCCGTCAAAGAACGAGAAGCAGCTTTTGCCGCATTCCTGGAATTTGCTTCAATAAGATCTGCGACCGCTTCAGCCTGAACTAAATCAATTTTTCCATTTAAAAAAGCGCGTTCCGTAAACTCACCGGGGAGGGCTTGCCTTAAGCCAAACTCTTTTCCGAGTACTAGCACTTCCTGGACAATCCAGTTGAGAAGAACTCTGCCGCCGTGAACCTGCAGTTCAAGAACAGATTCTCCGGTATAAGAAAAAGGTGCCCGAAAATATAAAACAATACCGGTATCCAATATTTGACCTTGAGTATCTCGGATTGGAAGCAATTCTGCATAACGGGGTTTGATTTCTTTTCCTGGGAACATCTTCTGGAAAAGAGCTTTTACATCATCTTCCCCGCCGGAAATTCTAACGATACCAACGCCAGCGTTTCCGTTTCCGGTCGCTATTGCTATGATTGGTGAAGTTTTCACTAAAGACATTTAGATACCTAAGAATGAGTTTGAAGCAGAATAACAACGAATTGTCTCGCCTCGTCGGAGCCGCCATCGCTGTCCTAATCGCACTCCCGATCGCTGCCTGGGTCGGCAGCTTCATCGGTGACTCCTACACTGCCCGAGCAACGGCCTACATTTTAATCCTTGCATGGTCTGTGCTTGGTGCAGGAATACTTTGTTTCATTACCCGAAATTCGACCAAACCAATGACTCTTGTCTCCTTAATTCTTTGGATCATCAGCGTTTGGGTTTGGCCGATCCTGCTTTTGGTTTATTGGCAAAAAAGATAAAACAAAAAATAAAACAAAAAATTTCGGGTCCGACTCAGAGAGATGGACCCGATTTTTTATTAGTTAGACTGCCGTTTTATTCTGTCTGCCTCTATTTGTTTGTTCACAACATATTGCTGAATGATCGACAAGATATTGTTGATAAGCCAGTAAAGAACCAAACCGGAGGCAAAGAAGATAAACATAATACCGAAGACAAACGGCATAATGGCCATCATTTTCGCCTGGACAGGATCAGGCGGTGTGGGGTTCAGCTTGAACTGAATGACCATCGTGATGATCATAAGAATCGGAAGAATGAACCAAGGATCAGGGGCTGCCAAGTCAGTAACCCAGAAGATCCAGGGAGCATCTCTCAGTTCAACAGAGGCCAGAAGCACCCAGTACAAAGCTAAGAAGACGGGGAGCTGCAATGCAATCGGGAGGCAGCCGCCGACAGGATTGATCTTCTCTGTCTTATACATCTCCATCATTGCCATGTTAAGGCGCTGCTTGTCGTCGCCATATTTTTCTTTGAGCGCTTTCATGCGCGGTCCAAGATCTTTCATCTTGGCCATAGAGCGATAGCCGGCCAAGGAGAGCGGATAGAGAATGGCTTTAACGATACAGGTCAGCAGAACGATGGCCCAGCCCCAGTTACCGACAATTCCGTAAAGGAAAGAAAGAAGCCAGTAAATCGGTTTCGCTAAGAAAGTAAGCCAGCCATAATCCACAACTAAGGACAGTCCCGGAGCAATAGCGTCTAAACGAGTCTGATCCTGAGGACCCGAGTAAAGCGTAGCTTCAATTGTCTTGGAGGAGTTAGGGGCAATCGTATCCATCTGCTGGATGCTGCCTACGGCATAAAGCTTTTCACCTACCGTATTCGTATAGTTTTCACGCTCTACGCCTTGTGTCGGTACCCAAGCAGAGACAAAGTAATGCTGAATCATAGCAATCCAGCCGTTATCCGCCTTTGCCTGGAAATCTTTATCTCCGTCGGCGATGTCAGAAAAACTAACCTTCTGGAACTTATCCTTATCGGTGTAGACAGCAGCACCGGTATAAGCGTTGACCATAGTGCTTTCGCCTTCAGGTTTTTCACCGTCACGGGTCAGCTGGTAGTAAACAGAAGGCTTGATCTCGGATGCAGTGTTGTTAACCACTTCATGAGAAACTTTGATGCCGTAATGACCGCGTTCGAACGTAAAGCTCTTAACGACCTTAACACCGCCGGATTCGCCTTCGAACTTAACGGTAAGATTATCCTGCCCGTCAGCCATCTTAAGCGGGCCGGGGACCAATTTAAATTGAGTCTTGTGCGTCGGGTACGGACCGCCGATTAAACCGGTCTGCGCTAAATACGTTCTTCCTTTTTGTTCGGTGAAAAGAACTACATCAGCAGGCGTATCAGCTTTGTTTCCGAGAATCATGCCGACAAGGCCGGTATCCGTCCAAGGAATGGTCTGCTTTTCTTTTCGAAGTTCAGAACCGATGATAACGGCACCTTCCGGATCAAAGGAAAGCTTGAGGAGGTCTGTTTCAACCTGAATCGGTTCAGCCTTCACTGCTGTTTTAGCTTCAGCAGGCAGAGAAGCCGTCTGCGACTGGCTCGGAAGGGCTGCCTCATTCTTGGGTGCTTCCGTCGTTGCAACCTGCTGGGTTTCAGCCCCGAAGAAAGACGGGCGGCCGTTGTAGACTTCCCAACGGTCGTACAGCATAAAGGCGGAAAGACCGAAAAGAATCCATAGGAGGGCTCTTTGAATATCACTTCCCATGATTTGATTTCTCTAATTTAGATTGAAAAAAATACGCCTGAGATTCCTGATCCGAACAATCCCGGCACCAACAATTCCACTTGAATTTGTCAGGAACTTCGTCAATCCCGCTTCCTCCGAAGGGATTGCAGCGGAGGATCCGAAAAAACGTAAGCCAAACTCCCCGGATGGCACCGAATCGCTGTATGGATGTGTAGGAATATTGAGAACAGGTAGGAAGAAACCGACAGTTGTGGCCAACCCAAGGCGAAAAAAGAAACTGGTAACCCCTGATCATGAAAAGACAGAGATTTTTAATCATCTTTTTTTCCTTGATCAAGAACCTGAATTCTTGCCTCTAACTGGCTCAACAGTCGGTTCGCATCCTCCGATAATTCTTTTTTAAGAGAGTTTAGACGGGCGCCTTCAGCAGGCACCGGAACTTTCTTTTTTAAGCGGAGAACGAATGTTCGGCTTTGGAGTGCGGAAGGGGACTCAGCGGGATGAGTAAGAACCGAGTGCCTAATGGCTTCCCTCAATATTCTTTTCACCAAATTTCGATCTACTGAACGTTTAGAAAAATGTTTTCCGACCGTAAGACCGAATCTTGAGGAGACTTTTCCTTGGGTAAGGACTGCCTTCAACTCGAACCATTGTCCAGAAAGTCTAACGACTCCTTTCCCTCTTGCTTTTAAAACGGTCAAAAAATCCTGAGACTTCTTGATTTTTGCTTTTTGAGGAAAAGAATTAGCCCGGCCCCCTAACGCCATCGTTAATTTGAATAATCCTTAAGGATTAAAGAGCTAAAACGTGACGTCCTTTGCGACGACGAGCAGCAAGCACCTTACGGCCGCCGCGAGTGCGGCTGCGAACGAGGAAACCGTGTGTACGAGCACGTTTAACCTTAGAAGGCTGGTATGTACGTTTTGTTGCCATTTTTATTCCTTTTAAATCGGCCAGGCGAACGGCCGCAAAAACTAAAATTACTAATGCTTTTAGGGGACCGATCCCCTAATTTGAGAAACCACATATTAGACTTCATAAGAACGTAACTTGTCAAATTAAAAGAAATTATTTTGTTACGGCTTTTTATGGAGCCCTCCTTTTTGAGCGCTCTTCTTATTCGTAAACAGATCTGTCGCAAAAATTACGAAATCGGGGCTTAAGGCGTTTTAGACGGTGTTTAGCGCCTTTTTATTTGTGCCTGCTATACCCCTATTATCTTAATAGGAGATAACGCCAAATAAGGTACAATGATCGTTTAGTTTGAAAATAGACTCAGAGTCGACAAGTTATTCTCGGAAACTTAAATGCGTGAAGTTTGGAAGTCGGTGTTAGCCTTCCTCAAGAATACTATTCCTGAAGAAGTCTTCGTTCCGTGGTTTGGAAAGGTTGAATTCACTGAGGACAGCGAGCCTGACATTATTAATATTAGTGTACCTTCTGTTCCACATAGTAAATTCATCAAGGCTCAGTATGAAAAAGATATTGAGGAAAAAGCCTCCGAAATCTGCGGCCGTGAGATAAAACTTAAAATAACGGTGAAAGATCCCAATAAAGGCGCGATGATTTCCGAGCCTTTGCCCGGGCCTGCCAATACTTTCCCGGAAGAGGAAAAAGCTCCAAAGTCCATCGATGAAATTGCGACTAAATGCGGCCTCCACTCCGGTCTGACTTTTGATACTTTTGTCATTGGAAATGCCAATCGCGTCGCAAGAAGTTCGGCAATGTTAGTTGCAGAATTTCCCGGAGAGCGCTGCAATCCCTTGTTTATCTACGGCGGTGTCGGCTTAGGAAAAACTCACCTGATGCACGCGGTCGGCCGAAAGATCCTCGAGGATAATCCGAACACCAATCTTTTGTGCATCTCAGCGAATCGTTTTATTAATGAGGTCGTTTCCCTGTCTGCTGGCGGCCGCTACTCTGACGAGAAGATTCAAAAGTTTGATAATAAATACAGAAATCTCGATGCTCTCCTGATCGACGACGTTCAGTTTTTATGCAAACGCGGCGGGACGCAGCAGCGTCTCTTTAATATTTTTGAAGCACTGCTTCCAAAAAACAAGCAGATCATTTTGACCTGCGATACCTATGCTCGTCAGTTATCTGACTTTGATGAGCGTTTGATTTCAAGATTCGGAGCCGGTCTATCCGTCTCCATTGAGCCCGCCGAGTTTGAATTAAGAGCCGCGATTCTTTTACAGAAGGCCAAACAACAGGGCGTCAAACTTCCGTTAGAGGTCGCTTACCTCATTGCTACTCGTTTAAATACGAATATTCGAGAGCTCGAGGGTGCTCTTAATAGCGTGATTATGCGTGCGGAAGTCTTTAAAAAGCCTATTACCGAGGAGCTTGCTAAAGAGGCTCTGCAGGGAATTACGGGAACAGGACGTATCTCAATTGAAAATATTCAGCAGTCCACTGCTGAACATTTCAATATCAAAATCGCGGACATGCACTCAAAGAGAAGGGTGGCCAATGTCGCATATGCGCGCCAAATAGCGATGTATCTTGCAAAAGAGCTGACTCAAAAGAGTCTTATTGAGATCGGATACGCATTCGGCGGAAGAGACCACGCTACCGTTCTATATGCTGTTAAGAAAATCACAAAAGAACGTGCTCAGAACCAAGAACTGAATCACACGCTTCATTTGATTGAACAAGATTTAAAAAATTGGAACTAACGGAGATCGATAATGGATGAAACTAAGTTAGATAACGGATCTGCTGCCGCGAATGAAGGCATGGATAAGGCAGCCGGAACGTCTGTATTCATTAACTCCAAAAAAGAGAATATCTTTAAGCCTATTCAGGCAGTGAGCGGTGTCGTCCAGAGAAAGCAGCCTTTGCCGGTCCTTTCGAACATCTTGTTTGTTCAAAAAGGGAAGCAGGTAACCTTAGTCGCGAACGACCTTGATCTCCAAATCCTGACCGTTGCAGAAATAGGTGAAGAAAATTCAGAAATGTCCACGACGATTTCCGCAAGAAAACTGACGGATATTCTGGCGACGCTTCCCGACACCAATCCGCTTTCTTTCTCCAAGAAAGGGGATCACGTAGTCCTGAGCTCCGGCAAGAGTAAGTTCGAGCTCCAAACAATCAGCGCAGAAGAGTTCCCTGTTATTACTGAAGTAGATTTGGAACATGCTTTTACGATGAGCTGCCTTCGTTTCAAATATCTTTTGAACATGGTCTCTTTTGCCTGCGCAGTCAACAATGTCCGTTACTTTTTGAACGGAGTTTATATCTGTGCTGAAAACAACAAAGTAAGAGGCGTTGCAACCGACGGCCATAGACTGGCACTTTGTGATGTCGAAGCGGAAAAAACGGCAGATAAGAAGCTTGATGCCATTTTGCCGAGAAAGACAGTTAAAGAATTAGTCCGGCTGATTCCCGATTCTCAGGACCCCATCGAAGTCTACATTTCCGAACGTCAAATCAAATTTAAATTCGTCGGAATCGAGATTTTATCCAAGCTTGTTGAAGGACGTTACCCGGACTATCAGCGAGTCATTCCCGAACACAATGAAAAAGAATTCAGAGTCGGACGTCAGGAACTTCTGAGCTCCCTGCAGCGTGTCGCGACCCTAACAGCCGACAAACTTATGGGAGTTCGCTGGAACCTCACACCGGGGCACCTTAATGTCGCGGCCAACAATGCGGACATGGAGGAAGCCGAAGACGAAATCTCCGTTGAATACAGTGGTTCTCCGATTGAAATCGGTTTTAATGTCGCCTACCTCATCGAAGTTTTGAATGTGTTGAAGAACGACTCCGTCAGAATTTCCTTAGGCGAACAGAAAAATCCGGCTTTAATCAGAATGCCGGATAACGACAACTTCAAGTTTGTCGTTATGCCCATGAAAATTTAACTTTGAAATTCACGGTCAGAATATTAGGTAAGCCAAATAATGAGTGAAATGCAAGACAAGAATTACTCTGCCGAGGAAAGCTACGGAGAGGACGCAATTCAGGTATTAGAAGGTCTGGAGGCTGTTCGTAAGCGTCCCGGCATGTACATCGGCGATACGTCTGACGGAACAGGGCTTCATCACCTTGTCTTTGAGGTCGTCGATAATTCTATCGATGAAGCCTTGGCAGGTTATGCTGATCACATCAACGTCACCATCAATCGCGATGAGTCCATCACCGTCGTTGATAACGGACGTGGTATTCCGACCGATGTAAAGATGAGCGATAAGCACGAACCAAAAAGAAGTGCAGCAGAAATCGCTCTTACAGAGCTTCATGCAGGCGGAAAATTCAACCAAAACAGTTATAAAGTTTCCGGCGGTCTCCACGGCGTAGGTGTTTCTTGCGTTAACGCACTTTCTTCCTGGTTAAAACTCACCGTACGCAGAGAGGGAGTAGAGCACTATTTAAACTTCAAAAAAGGTGTTCTTCAGGACAGACTCGTTGAGAAAGTTCAAACTCCTAACGGTCCGGTCGAAGTTTCTCCGATGCATGTCAGCGGAGCTACCGATCGACGCGGTACTGAAGTTCAATTTTTGCCGGATGCAGAAATTTTCGGTACGGTGGACTTCCACTACGAAGTTCTTTCCTCCCGTCTCAGAGAGCTTTCTTTCCTGAACAACGGCGTTAAGATTCATTTGGCTGACTTAAGAAAAGGAAAGGATGAAGTTTTCCAATTTGCCGGCGGCGTAAGCGGATTTGTCGATTTCATTAACAGAGACAAAACAAAGATCCATGACAACTGTTTTTACACCAACAAGACAGTTACAGTGAATCCGGAAGAAAACATCAACGTCGAAGTCGCCATGCAGTGGACCGACGGCTACACAGAAAATTTCCTGGCATACACAAACAATATTCCTCAAAAAGACGGCGGTACGCATGTCAATGGTTTAAGAAGTGCGATGACAGCCGTCATCAAACGTTATATTGAGGAATCGGAATTTGCCAAGAAAGAGAAGATTGACCTCACCGGTGAGGATATTCGCGAAGGCTTGACCTGCGTTTTATCGCTGAAAATGCCTGAACCGAAATTCAGTTCTCAGACAAAAGATAAGTTGGTCTCCTCAGAAGCACGTCCCGCAGTAGAGCAAGTGGTTAGAACCGCCTTAGAAAGCTACCTTCAGGAAAATCCTAAAGACGCAAGAATCATCTGCGAAAAGATTATGGACGCTGCCCGCGCCAGAGAAGCGGCCCGCAAAGCGAGAGAAACGACACGCAGAAAAGGCTTGCTCGGCTCGGCAGGTCTTCCCGGCAAATTAGCCGACTGTTCAGAAAGAGACCGCTCTCTCTGTGAAGTGTTCCTCGTGGAAGGAGACTCCGCCGGCGGCTCTGCAAAGCAAGGCCGTGATCGTTCTTTCCAAGCGATCCTGCCTTTGCGAGGAAAGGTTCTCAACGTTGAAAAAGCACGAATCGAGAAACTGATTTCCAGTGAGCAGATTGCAACTTTAATCGCGGCCTTAGGCACCAGTATCGGTGACGAATTTGATTTGGATAAGCTGCGTTATGACCGTGTCATCATCATGACCGATGCTGACGTGGACGGTGCTCATATCCGCACTCTGCTGCTGACACTTTTCTACCGTCAAATGCCGAAACTCATTGAGGGAGGACATGTCTATATCGCCCAGCCTCCGCTCTACAAAGTTGAATACGGTCAGAAGACGAGATACATCAAAGACGATAAAGAACTGTATACCTTCCTTGTAGACCAAGGTATTACAGGAACTAATCTTTACGTTTCTAAAGAAGCCTTTGAAAACAAACAGGGAATTTCAGGCGACAAACTGAAGGAATACTTCTTAGCCTACAGCGACGCCCAGAATATTATTTCTAAATTCTCTCGTTTTGTTGATGCCAGCGTCCTAACCGCGATCGCTGCCGGCGCGACGATTGACTTATCTTCAGACAAAGCAGCTGCTGATTCAATAGAGAAGCTGGTTTCTAAAATAACTGATCCGGCTATTTCTCTCGGTTACGCTGTGGAAGAAAACATTCCGACGATTATTGTTAAACGCACACATTTCGGCAATATTATCGAAAGCAGAATTACACCGGCTTTCATTGAGACGCCGGATTACCTGACTTTGACAGCAGCATCCGTCACATTTAAGAACCTGCTGCATGAGGGTGCCTGCCTGGTACGAACGACCAACAACAAAGAAACAATCCAGCCAATCTCCAATTTCAGTGAAGCTATTTCGTTCATCCTGAAGATCGGTAAAGCCGGTGTTAAAAAGATGCAGCGTTACAAAGGGCTGGGTGAGATGAAGGCTGAAGAGCTGGAAGAAACCACAATGGATCCGACTAAGCGCAGTCTGCTTAAGGTGAGGATTGAAGACGCTATTGCGGCGGACCAAGTCTTTACAAAATTAATGGGAGACGAGGTTGAACCAAGAAGAAGATTTATTGAGGACAATGCCTTGTTAGCGGGAAATATCGATACCTAATCTCTTTTGTTACCGTGGAAAGGCCGGCAATTGCCGGCCTTTTCTTTTAATTTTAAATAATTAAAGTCAACTTTAACTATTTAAACCAATCACACATCTCATCTTAAACTTCGATTCAAGTAAGTTTTTTTTTCAGACTTTGCATCTTGCCAAATAGTTACTTTGACTTCAACCGGTGAAAATTGTGTCTCTTGAACCTCGTTTGCCAAGTCGCGCCAAATTACTTCCTGTAAAACACAGTTTCCAATCCAATTGATTATTCGGAACTTCTTTTTGAGAAATTGTGAATAACTTCTGTCTTTAGTTGTGAATAAAAACAGCCGACCCTATCTTGTTAACCACTCTTAGCTAGTAGTCAGCAGTTTTTATAGTTCCTTATCAACACTGCAATCGTTTGTTTATTAAGTACGAATCCAAGTTATCAACAATTATTTTGAAAGCTATTAATACTATATCTATTAATAATTAATATAAGAATTAAGTTGGAGCACCGCTAATAGCGTTAACAACTCAAAGTGTCGGATTTCAGAGATAGAAACCGGAACTTTATGAAAAAACAATTGCTAAGGTCTGAGATTTTTGTGGAAAAGACGTGGAAAAAGAGATGATGAAATGCAGTGAGCTAGATTTGTCCACATAAATTTACCTATTGTTTTAGGATTTTGAACGAAGTTATCGTTTGTTTAATTACCTGAAAACATTAGATAAATCTAACTTATTAACATTTTTTAGGATTCCTAATAATACACATTTCATTAATAGATTAATAAAAGATATTGTGTATTGATTGTTTTATATCGTGAATAACTTCAAAGATTAGATGTCTCAAAAGACATGACCTTAGTAGTGTTTAAAGATTTTGTTCGTACATTAAATTTTCCTCTAATAAACAACGAGTTATCCTGTTAATAACTTTGTTGATAACTTGTCTGAGTTGGCGTTTTGAGAAATTTTTTCAATAAATTAAAGGATGAGGGCGTTCAATATTCATGAAAATCGAAGTTTCCTAATAGAAATTAGTAAAATGGAGCGGACGCAGGCGAGCTGCCCTACTAACTCAACAGTAACGGTCAAAATGAAACCTTCTCGTATAGCTATTTTTTTGTGTGTTACTTCTTCCCTTTTGATGTCGACTGCGTGCGCGCCGGTATTAATCGGATCAGCAGCGGTCACAGGAGTTTCCGTTGCCGCAGATAGGAGAAGTGCGGGGGCGGTGGCAAACGATGGCGTTATCGAGGCAAAGTCAGCCATGCACCTAAGTCAGACAAATTTTGCCTCCAGTCATATCACCACAACTTCTTATGAGGGAAATGTCCTCTTAAGCGGTGAAATCGACTCTGAAGCGAGTAAACAGAAGGCCACAGAAATCGTTAAGTCTATTAATGAAGTTAATAAGGTATACAACGAGCTAGCAGTGCAGCCTAATTCTTCTCTGACGACTAGGATGAATGATTCCATCACGGCAAGTAAAGTCAGAGCTGCATTGTTGGATAACAAACAAGTGACTTTGACCTCAATAAAAGTGGTTGTCGATAGGGGAATTTGTTATCTCCTTGGAACGGTTACTCAAACAGAGGCTGAAATCATTTCCAAGATTGCATCAAGGGTTCCGGGCGTTGTCCAAGTTGTTTGTCTTTTCACGATCATCACTCCCGAGGAGCTTGAAAAAAGAAAGCTAATTGACTCAAAACTGCAGCAGAATGAAGCGGCGGAAGTCACCGATGGAGCGACGGAGGAAAACGGTAAATTAACTTCGGACAATGCAAATACGGAGGAAGTATCTGTTTCCCCTGTTAAGTTATAAGGTGTAAATAATAATTATTCTCATTAAATTTGGTTATAATGGGCCTTTCTAGGGGGCTCTCGAAGGTGAAAAACTTTCTAAATCTAATTGAAGTACCGGCAATTCTTTTGCTGGTATGGGGAGCTGTCTCACACTTTGGATTGTTCCCCGAGTTTTTGCTGCCGTCGCCGGGAAAAGTATGGAGCAGTTTCACTGAACTACTTCTCAGCGGTGAGCTCTGGAAGCACGTAGCGGCCAGTGCCGGAAGAGTCTTCGGAGGATTTCTTCTCGCAATGTTTGTCGCCATTCCTCTAGCTTATTTCTTTTATTATTCTCCGGCATCTGAGAAAAAGGCAAAATTGCTGTTGGAGGCATTACGCTTTATCCCGCCGCTTTCTCTTATTCCTTTATTGATACTTTGGCTTGGGATCGGAGAGGCTGCAAAGCTCTCCATTGTGTTTTTAGCGAGCTTCTTTCCCATTTATTTAAATGTGTTCTCCGGTTTTAAGCAAATCGATAAGTCTTATAAGGAGCTGGCTTTTATGCTCAGGCTCAATCGGATGGAACGTTTTAAACATATTGAGTTTCCGGCGTCTCTTCCTAATATTTTTACAGGCTTAAGGTTAGGCTTTGGTTACTCCTGGAGAGCTCTGGTAGGTGCGGAGTTGATCGCTGCGAGTTCGGGCCTTGGGTACCTTATCGGAGATGCGGGCGAAATGTCTCGCACTGATAAGGTTTTTGTCGGGATCCTTTGCATTGCAGTTCTTGGGGTTTTAGGAGACCAATTATTTCAACTGTTTGGAAAACGCCTAACACCGTGGATGAAAAACAAATGGTAACAGGCGTCACACTTAAAGGGATACGTAAGTCCTTTCAGTCAAGGGGAAGATTGGTCACTCCTCTCAAGGATTTTTCTTTGAATCTTGAGCCGGGAAAATTGACAGCTGTTTTAGGAAAAAGCGGCTGCGGTAAAACGACGCTTTTAAAAGTGATCTCCGGTTTAGAGGAACGAGATGCCGGAGAAATATCATTTTTCGATGAAGCCGGACGCTCAGTTAGCAATCCGAAGCTCTCCTTGGTTTTCCAAGACCCGCGTCTTTTACCTTGGAAGACGGTGGAAGAAAACCTTTCATTGGCTATTCGCCATTTACCGGAAGAAGAACGCAGGCAAAGAATTAGAGAAGTACTTGAACTTGTGCGTTTACCGGAGGTGGAGGCGCTCTATCCTTCCGAGCTCTCTGGCGGTATGGCGCAGCGCGTCGGGTTGGCACGGGGAATCATCGCAAAACCGGACCTGCTGCTGTTAGACGAACCATTCAGTGCGCTGGATTTTATGACGCGCAGCCGCCTCCAAATGGATTTCTCCAAGATCCAGGCTGAGCTCGGTATGACCATGGTCCTGATAACACATGATGTAAATGAGGCCGTCTTATTGAGCGATAAGACCGTATTTTTAGATGAAGGGAAGGTCAAACAAGAGGTAAACATTGACTTACCGAAGCCGCGTCGTTTTGGCGACCAAAATTTGCTTCCCTACCAACAGACATTATTTAATTTTTTCCTCACTTAACTTAGAAAACTGAAATGAAAAAAACATTATTAGCCTGTTTATTCGGACTTAGTCTTGGTGCCTGCGTCAGTGCAGCTGACGTGCAGGAAATTAATATTGCTTATGTGAAAGCACCTTTCAATCTCCAGAACATCGTGATGAAGCATAACCAGATGATGGAGAAAGAATTTGCGAAAGACGGCATTAAGGTTAAATGGCACGATATCACTTCCGGAGCTAAACAAACCCAGGCGATGGCTGCCGGCTCCCTCGATGCCAGCGCAGCTATGAATACAGCTTCGATTCTTATGGCAAACGCTGCCGGTAATCCGATTCGTATTGCAACAGGTGTAGCTCATCCGACTAATTTATTTGCGATTGTCGGCAAACCGGGCCCTCAAATGAAAATTGAAGATCTGAAGGGCAAAACGGTAGTGGGACCAAAGGGCACGGTTCTTCATCAAACACTGGTTGCTGCTCTTACCAGCAAGGGTATTGATCCTAAAGACGTAAACTTTATTAGCATGGACATTCCTAAAGGAATGACAGCCATGATGGCAGGAAAAGCAGATGCTGCATTGTTGGCTGCCAGCGGCATTTACAAGGCTAATGAAGGCGGCGCAAAGACGATCACAACAGCCCAAGGACTGATTCAGCCGAACCTTGTTTTCACGGTAAGCGGAAAATTTGCTAAAGAACATCCTCAGCTCGTCGAACGATTGGTTAAAGTCAACAGAGAAGCTCATAAGTGGATTAAAGATCACAAGCAGGAAGCTCTCGAAATTGGCGCCAAGGAGCACGGAATCTCCGTCAAGACCGCCGAGAACTTGGCCGACGGAAGCCATTTCTATGACACCCTGACCCAGAAAGACTTAGATGAATTGGCAGCCGACCAGAAGTTTTTGAGAGAAAACGGCATGATGGAAAAAGACGTCAACATTAAAGACATTGTGCTGCCTACTGCGTTGAAATAATGACTGAAGTTATATCTGTTTACGATGATGGAGTCCGCCTAGATATCCCCTTTGAGGCCTGCGTTCTGTATCACGGACGAGACAGCATCGGAGGGCTTTCTTTAGGCTACAGACTGCTCTGCTTTGCTTTAAACAAGCTGACAGAAGGCCGTATTCCTGAAAGAAAAGAAATTTCCTTCAAAACGGCTTTTCCGGGGCCGGGTCTGAGAGATGCGGTAGAGATGACGACGAGGGCGGTAACGAGGAAGGCTTACGAAGTCCTTGAGAACGCTCCGGAAGGGACTCCTGAGGGTGTCTATGGCCACATGTATTTTGAGGTTACAGTGGGCTCTAAGACGCTTTGCTGTGCCCTCAAACCTGGTGTACTTCCTGAAGAGTTTGTACGGACTGGGAGAGCCATCAAGAAAGGTAATTACTCCGAGCAAGATGCGCGACACTGGAGAGAGCAAAAGGATGCCCTCTCCGAGGCGATATGGAGTATTTCTAATTTTGAGGACGTTCTGTCTTTTTCGATAAAAGGCTAGAAGCTTCCTGAGCCTGTTCTAAGGCGCTGTAACTCGATCTAATCAGAGGTCCGCTGAAACAGCTGAGAAAGCCCATTTCTTTCGCTTTCTCAGCAAACCAAGAAAAAGTCTCCGGGGAGACGTAGCGTTTTACAGGTATATGGTACTTACTTGGAGCTAAGTACTGGCCGATAGTGAGCATTGAAACGCCGAATTCTCGGAGATCTTTCATTACTTCCAATACTTCTTCGTCAGTTTCTCCGAGCCCCACCATGATGCCGCTTTTTGTTGGAATAGAAGGTGAGCGCTCACTCCATGTTCTTAATAAATTTAGCGAATGAGTATAGTTTCCGCCAGGACGTGCTTCCTTGTATAACCTAGGAACTGTCTCAATGTTGTGATTAAAGACATCAGGCGGAGCGGAAAGAAGTTCATCAATTGCTCGCTCGACTCTTCCGCGAAAATCCGGAACGAGGATCTCGACTTTTATGCCTTCTTGTTTTTTCAACTCTTGAACGCATTCTGCAAAATGCGAAGCTCCTCCGTCTTTCAGGTCATCCCTGTCGACACTGGTGATGACGACATATTTAAGTTTTAGAGCTTTCACGGCTTCAGCCAGCCGTTTAGGCTCGTCCGGATCGAGAGGATCAGGGTAGCCGTGCGCAATATCGCAGAACGGGCACCGACGGGTACAAACGTTTCCCATAATCAGGAAAGTAGCTCGTTTATTGTTAAAGCACTCTCCGAGATTTGGGCAGCAGGCTTGCTCACAAACTGTCGACAAAATGTTCGAAGCGAGTAGGTTCTTCACCTCTTTTATTGTTTGTCGGTTAGGTGAAATTTTAATTTTCAGCCATTCAGGTTTTTTAAGTTTTTCCTGAGCAATGAACTCCTTGTAGTTTTTTATTTTTAAAACTTCTCGGTTTTTGTTGAAATCCGACAGGGCCATAGTTAAAAAGGAGATACGAATAAATTAGAAGCTAATTGGGTAGAAGGCCAGGAAAGGAACGCAACGGCTATGCCCGACAGTGTTAATAAGAAGCCGAAGAAAAGCTCAAGCTGGATCGTCTTGAACATAACCGTCGTGATTTTCTCCTGAGGACTCGTTTTTAAAAGATGAGGCAGGAAACTAGCTCTAGGAAGGGCCATAAGAACAAAAAGGAAGGGCCAATAATGCTGATTTACGGGAACCATCCAGCCAATAAAAACGAAGGGCAGGAATATCATCAGCATATAAAGGGTGTTGGCAAGTTTTCGACCGCATGCAGCTACCAATGTATAGCGACCGACAGATCTGTCATGATCCAAATCCCGATAATTATTAACAAATAAGACCGCAGCTCCGATTAACCCAAGACTCAGGCCGGGAACTAATGTAAGCCAGTTGAAACTATGGGTTTGAAGCCAATAGGTTCCGCTGACTGCAAAAAGGCCGTAAAAAACTAAAACTAAAAATTCTCCAAAGGGCGTGTAAGCAATGGGTTTCGGTCCCCCCATATAGCAAAATCCGCAAATCAGAGAAAGTACTGCAATGCAGGCTATGGGGAGTCCGCCAATTACGATTAAGAGAATGCCGAACAGAGAGCACACAACAATGGAAAAGCCGACCATTTTCTTTGCTGCGGACATGGAGATCCAGCCTTCGGTCGTTGCCCTCGGCAAACCAACGCGCGTGCCGTTTTCTGCTTTTTTAAGGTTGTAAGCATAGTCGTTTACCATGTTGGACATGGCCTGAATGGAAACAGCTCCAAGTAATGTGAAAAGGAAAATCCATAAGTTCCAAGTTCCGGCCAATGCTCCGGCAAAAGCAGTACCGACACAAACAGGAGCGGCAGCGATCCAAAAAGTTTTCGGTCGCATGAAAGCCATCCAGGTTGCAAAGGAGTGGGGGCGGATTTCTTTTTTAATTACGCTTTTCACTGAATTGTTCCTTAATTATTTCTACTAAAACTCTTTTTGTTGATTCTAAAGTGGCGTTTTGCGCAAATTCGTTTAAGTTTGCGACCCTTAACCCTTCGTAACCGCATGGGTTGATGTAAGAAAAAGGTTCAAGATTCGCACTGACGTTGAGTGCAAAACCATGATAGGAGCAATGGTTGGAGATTTTAAGACCGATTGAACAAATCTTAGCCAGGTTAAAAAAGTGGTTAGCTCCTCCGGGTTTAGAAACGTATATTCCGGGGGCCTCGGGGACCAGAAGTCCCTTAACCCCGAATTTTCTCATGACTGAGAGAACCATCTGATTGATAAGCTCGAGGAGTTCTTTCGGATAAAGATCATTTTTTCTAAGATCTATCAGTGGATAACCGACCAACTGTCCCGGCCCGTGATAAGTAATTTTTCCTCCACGGTCCGTGTTAATACATGGGATTCCTTTAATCGGCAATATGCTGTTTTTAAGACTGGTTCCGAGAGTGAAAACAGGCGGGTGTTCGCAGATCCAGAATTCGTCTTCAGTTGTTTGATCCCGTTTTTTTGTGAAGTCGATCATCTCCTGCCAACCAGTCAAATAATCGACTTTACCCAAATCTCTAATAATCAATTTCTAAAGAACAAACTTAACAAGCGGATGGGCAGTCAAACTACGGTAGAGGTCGTCCAGCATGTCCTGAGAAGTTGCATTCACCAAAAATCCCAGAGAGAGATAGTTTCCTTTTCCGGAAACTTTCATTTCTATTTCTGAGGCGTTAAAGTCCGGAGCGTGTTTTTCGATAATCGCGACGATTTGTTGGGCAAAATCATCGGTTCTCTGGCCGACAACTTTCATCGGGAATTCACACGGAAATTGCAACAAAGGGGCCGGAAGTTCTTCCGGCAGATCTTTTTTATCTTGTTCAGCCATTGTTTACTCGATAATCTGTTTAAAGGTTTTATAAATATCAGACAGTTTGCTCTTTTTTTCCGCAACATCAGCCACGGCGTAAAGAGGCACAGTTTTTAGAACCCTGTCGCCTAGCCTGATATTAATTCTTGCCAGCGGTTCATTCGTTGTTACCGGAGCCTTAATGAGCTCTTTCCTTTCAATGATCATTTCTACCTTAGGTGTTTTTTGTTTTTTTAATTCGTCTGAGGAAACAGTGATGAAAACATCCTGTTTCGGAGCTAAGGCTATGTTTTGCTGCTCACCGTCAACAATAGGAATAACAGTGACCGGCTTGCCCTCAGAGAACACTTTTGCTGTTTCAAAATGATTGACGGAACTCACTAAAGCCTGTGCAATTTCCGGAAGCAGCGCGTTTGAATCCGAATCGTGGACCAGACAGAGAACCATCCTGAGATTGTTTTCTCTTAGACGACTTGCAACGATGGCAGCCCCTAGTGCGACTTCTGATGAATTATCTAAGACAAAGAGTAAGTCTGATTTTTCAGAGTGACTGATCCGGATACTTGTGGGAAAGTTTTTTCCCTGAATTTCTACTGTTTGATCTGTTAGTTGCCCAACCGCCTTCGGCAAGTTTCGGATGACAAATCCGACATCTTCGAGCAAAGATTTTCCGTTTATCTTTTGATCAGATTCCGGAACCTTTGACCGCTCTTCTTTTTCGTCTGAGAACGTTTCCAACCAGTTAAGTGCGATTTTGTTTGCTTCGGGAGCTTGTAAAAAGATTAGGGCTCTTAGAAGTTCTTTTACCGATATCTCTTTATCGGCACTTAACAAAATTCCCTTTGAAGAATGAAGTCCTGACAGGATTTCCGGGGTGATTTTTATTTTGCTGTCAAGTTCTGTTTTTTTACTTTCAACCTTCTCTAAGATTTGTTTTGCCAAACAAAAGCTATAGAGTTTTTTTGAGAACGGGACAAGAAAGTCGGCCGGTGCTTGTATAAACTGCTGACTTAACACATCGTAGGATAAGTTGTCGGAAGCTGCTGAAGCATCGTTTAATAACGGCAAGAACAGGAGCAGAGAAACAAAGAGTTTTGCTGCACGTTTTTTGAATTTTTTAAGCATGGCAATAAGTAAGGCTCCTCAGTTTCTATCGCTTCAGTTGGGATGAGAGGGACTTATGTTTCTTGTTCTATGAATATAACCGCTAATTTCTAATATGAATGATTATTTAGAGACAGAGTGTGTCGAAAAGATAAAAAAAGAATGCTTGCTACAAGTTTTCGATGAGATTGATTCGACAAACGAATACCTAAAAAAACTCGTAAAGCGGGAAGCGATCAGTTTACCCCTGCCAGTTCTTGTCGTGGCCGAAAGGCAGACAGCCGGAAAGGGAACAAAGGGGCGGAAATGGGTTGATTCGCCGACGAGCCTTAAATTTTCCCTGTTGATTAGTTTTGCAGGAGAATCGAAGAGACTGGCGCTTCTTAGTCCCTATATAGCCCTAAAACTTAGGAAGGTCTTATCTGCGGCAGCTAAGAAAGAAGTAAAAATTAAATGGCCGAATGATCTTTATTGCCTCGAAGGTAAAACAGCCGGAATCTTGACGGAAATAATCCAGAAAGCAGGTACTCTCTATTTAATCATCGGAGTGGGGATTAACCTGGCATCGGATCCGGAAGTAAATAGAAATATAAATTCGCTGGCTGGATCTTTATTTAAGCGCATTGACCCCGGCGAGTTAAAACGGATCCGAAGCCTGATTTTGTTATGTGCATCTGAAGAAATCATTCGAACGGTAAAGAATCTTCCGGAGGAACTATCCGCAGAAGAAATTAAAGATTGGAATCAGTCAGACGTTTATAACGGCCAGAGATTGAGGCTTATCGAAGGTGAGAGAATAGTTTCTGAAGGGCAGAACGTGGGAATTGACAAAAAGGGGCGTATTCTCTTGCAGGACGGAAATCAAACAAAAGCATTTTGTATCGGAGAGGCTTCGCTAAGACCATGACGAATATTCTCGTTGATATCGGTAATTCGGCATTGAAATGGTCTTCTCTAGGAAATATGGAGAAGCCCAGGGCGTACCTGCACGACAGCAAATCACAATTAAGTTCGGTTCTAGTCTCGGATTTGGTTAAATTATCTTTTGAAGAAGCTTGGGCTTGTTCGGTCGCTCAAAAGTCACTGACAACTCAGTTTGAAGAATTAGTCGGTCGAAAAGGCGGTAAGGTACATTGGCTGAGAGCCGGGGATAGATTTGAAGGGCCGCTGACGATGATCAATGAATACGACAGTCCCTCGAGATTAGGCGCTGACCGTTGGTTTGCTGCTCTGGGGGCAGCTTCTCAATACTACGGAAACTCTATTGTCTTAGTTCAATTCGGAACAGCGACCACAGTGGATGAAATCAATTTCGAGAGAGATCGATACGTGTTTCTCGGAGGAAGGATTGCTCCTGGAATCGACGTTATGTTCAAGTCTTTAAAGGAAAGAATTCCTGCGCTGAACGTAAGCTCAGGGGATTTAGTTGATTTTCCAAGAAATACAGAGGACGCAGTAACGACGGGCATCATAGAGTGCCAGATCGGTCTTATCAAAAACGCGGTGGAAAAACTTAAAAAGAAAAGTGATCATGCTCCCGTAATCGTTGTATTGACCGGAGGCGGGATTGAGAGCTATGAAGCCCTGCATCGGTGTGCAGTTGATCACCTGCCAAGGGCTCATATCAATACGAATCTTGTACTAAAAGGTTTGGCTTTAGAAGTTCAAAATAAAAGATAGGTTGTATAAAACATACAACAATTAGAAACATTTGTAAGACGTGCTCAACTTGCGCACACCGAATTGTTTCGTTAAGATGCACGTCCTGTCGCTAATGCACAGCGCAGCAACGACAGACGGAAACGAATTTTTACATTTGAAATTCTTCAGTCGCTTGACAGAAAATTTTAAACGTGTAGAATTTCAATTCTTCGCTCACGAAACTGA
>ERZ773225.1493-NODE-1493-length-27706-cov-19.983943_pt1 | contig 27706 bp, 29 predicted proteins | sample MGYA00580993_ERZ773225 | MGnify/ENA primary metagenome ERZ773225 (study PRJEB29015, sample SAMEA2737748) | human gut metagenome | biome: human gut; feature: human-associated habitat; material: faeces | place: China | collected 2012 ...
GAATCTTCTCAAAAATCCGGTCTCCAAGTTGTTTTATTTTGGTGACAAGAAATCCTCCATTCATTTCCATACAAAAGCTCCTATATAGTAGTTTATTAGATTATACTATATAGAAGCTTTGTTGTCAAGAGCTTTTTCAAAAAATATTCTGTACAAATTCCGATTTGTCGGGCAGATCAACTGCCTTCATAAATCCATTATACCACATCTTTTAACCCAATACAACCCCACGATCGTCATATCCCCCTAGGAATGACCTCGTCAATAAACACTTCACGCTTAGCCTTAGCCAGCCCGTTCCACTGCTTGTATATCTCCCACTGGTCGAGAAGTTTGCCAATAGGCATAAGCCATACTTCACGTTCGCTCCTGCCAAGAAGAGTAACACCGTAGAATATAAGTCGGGCAAATGATTCCTCATCACTTACCCGACCTGCGTGTTTTTTGTTGGAGTTTCCTCGCTTTCGATCTCACGCTTTGTGCCCTTGTACATCGCCTGCATAATGGCGTCCTTGTATTTCGCAAGATCATACGGAGAGGTCATAAGTTCCACAAATTCAGCCGTAAGTGGCTGACGCTTATCATCGGGATAACGCAGATTGTGTATCTCCACACCCTGATTTGCCAGCAGACAGATAAGATAAGTCACCTCATCAATGGCTTTCTCAAAATTCTCCGCCTGCATAAGCTTGTCGCCAAGGTCGGACAGCCCGCCGTAACGCTTAGCAATCTCTTTCGTAGCGCGAGTAGTCAGCACAAGTTCAAACTCCTGCCCGCCTATCTCAATAACCGCGCTTCTGTCATTCACCATTATGCACCTCCGTAAATTCGGGTTCGTAAACCTCGTTGAACCAACTTGAAATAACCGATGTCGGCACGCCCTGTTCGCCCTCGTTGACCTCAGCTTTCCAAGGGTGAGTGCTGTTGCCGTCAAGCTTTTTGCGGCGGTAGATAGTGCCCTCAATGGTCGGCGTGGAGAACGTTATGCTCTCACCTTTGGTAGCGAGGTTTGTCGCAGGTATGCCGAAAATAACTCTGTACAGCCAAAAATATCTGTATTTGCCGTCACTTTTCTTTGCTCGGAACCCGACCGCCACAGGAGCACCGCCATTCTCAGATGCCGAGATAAGAACATGGTTTTTGTCTATCTTCGCACCAGTCAATTCATTCGCAACAGACGTGCCAATGTCATCAATTCCGAGTGTCAGCTTGCCGCTCTTAAACTCTTTGACCACCTCAGCCTCGCCGTCATCGGCATAAAGTGTTGCCTCATTCATTTCAACGGATAGGTCAGCAGAGATAGCCTTTGCAAGCGAACTCGGCGTTCCATATGTTTCATCTCCGCTCTCGTCCTCGGTTATCTTGGCGTAGTAAAGCCTGTCAAGACCGATAGTTGCCATTAAAATCCCCCCAATCTTACACAGTCGGCAGCATCAAAATTGTAGTGATGACAGCCGCTGTCAGTTTCAAGCCCGATGTACTGTCGGGCGGTTATTGTTATGTCGTTCTTTAATATTGCGTTTGTCAGCCGATTTTTCACGCTTATGTAATTGCCCTTGCAGTAAAGCGAAATTCTCACTTCCTGCACCTCGCTTTCGGGACGATTATCCGCAAATTCCGAAAGCGTATCAGTCAAGGGAGTAAGAACGCAGTACACATCGGGCGGTGTATCAGTAAATACACCGATTTCAGCAGGAATATTCAGCCCACTGAGAATTGTGTTCAGCTTTTTCAGTAAACTGTCATTCATAGCTTATCGACCTCACTTTCAAGTTCATTTTGCATTGCCGTAATAGCCGCAGACTTCGCCCTTGTCTTTGCAGGCTTTACGAACGGCTTTGCAGGCTGACCGCTTTTGCCGTATTCAAGTATATTTGCGATTTGAGCATTGCTTTTTCCGTCCGAACGTGGTTCAGAAAACCCGACTTTGATGTTGTGGTCGCCATTCTTGTCCTGCAAAACAGGAGAAAGCCCCAATGAGCGTTCGAGTTCACCGGTGCTTTTAGAGGGATACTTAGTGTCCTTGCCTACCACAGCAGAAAGACTATTCTTGACCGCCGAAAACATTACCTCGCCGCCTGCCTGCAAGACTTTCTCCGCAGTGCTGTCAAATTCAGAACCCAGCTTTGACATTTTAAGCAGAAGATCTTCGGGCATTTGAATATTCATCTTCGTCATTACCTCAACTCCTTTGCCATAAGCGTAAGCATACCTTTTCTACGATTACCCAATACGGCAGTCAAAAGATAGATGTTTTCACCGCATTTCACACGCATATCAGCGTCAATTCCATCAAGGTATCTAATGTAGATTTTAAACGTAACTTCCGCCGTTTCCGTTCCGCTCTGCAAAAACTCTCGCCCCGAAATGGGAACAATGTCAGCCCACACAGTATGCTCCGTCTGCCAAATGTTCTGAGTGAAACCCTCATCGTCTTTGACCGCTGTATTTCTTTGCAGTTCTGCACGATACCTCATACCGCCTATCTTCATCAAAATTCCTCCTGCCTTATGCCGAAAAGCAAGGCTCTGAGCGTTAATGTTAGTGCTTTGTGGTCTGCCTCTTCACGATGTTCATAGAGGTATGCAATGGCGTAAAGCACAGCTATTCTTGCGGTGGGTTTGTCTGCAATTTCAGTCCTTGCAATGTCGGTACAAAGCTGTTCGGCGGACGATATGAGTGCAATAAGAAAATCGTCCTCCGCATTGCCGTCAAGCCTTAAATAGTCCTTTACTTCATCAAGTGTTACAATCATATTTATCATCACTCCAATTCAAAAATTCACTTATCACTTGCCAGACGCAGGAAGTGCCGTTTTCAGCTTGAGTATCTGGACCGCCTCGGGCAGGATAAGCTTGCCGTCAACACGCTCCTTAGCTACAAAACCGACCATGTCATTTCCGGCGAAAAGTTCCGTCAGTTTCTTGAACGAGCGCGACCCTCTGTCGCCGATATTGTAGTAGCTGAAATCTCCGAAAGCAATAGCATCTGCGGGCGCATATGCCGAAGTGTAAACGGGATAGCCGAGCAGTCTTTCGGGTTCGCCCTCTTTCAGCGAAGGCTGCCAAAGATACTGGTCGTTCGCATCTTTAAGCTTTCTCAGAACGGCTAGATTTTTGTCGTTCATAATGAAAGCCGCCTTTTTTCTGTATGGTCTTTTCAGCGTGTAAACGAGATTGATAAGCTCATCGCCCGTGAACGCCGCCACCTCAGCTGTAACATTTCCACCGCCGGTTTTGGCGAAGATGCCGGTAGGCTTTCCCTTGCCGTCGCCGTTTAAGAACGCGTCCTCTTCGGCGTTAGCCAATGCCTTTCCAAACTGCGTTATGATGTAGTTTTCAAGTCCGAAAGCGTTGTCATACAGCAGTTCCTCAGTGACCTTTATCGCAACGTGCAGTTTGTGAGCGTCAAGCAGTATCTGGCTGAAAGTACTGTCGCCCCATGTAAGCTCCTGCCCCTCTTCTATCCATGATGCCGCCGGTTTTGTCGCCGCCACATTTATCTTATGGTCGCCCGCTGTTGTCAGCTTCGTGCCCAGTGCACGGAGAATATTTTCCTCTTCAAGCACGTCGATAAGATGTTTGTCATATTCCTCCGGCACAAGATAACCGCCGTCAGCGTCAACGCCTTCCTGCAGAACGTTTGAAACGTTGCGGAAATTTGAACGCAGAGCACCAAGCATAGCCGCCTTGTACTCATCAGACGCACGGCCGGTTTTCACATCAACACCATTTGCAGGCTTTGAAACTATCGGTGAGTTGATAGGCTGAGAAAGCATTTTGTCACGTTCAGCCGCCCTCTGCTGACGTTCGATAGAGGCTGTCAAGTCCTCGATCTCCTGCTCCATTCTGTTGTATGCGGCAGTATCCTCAGCGGAAAGCCTGCCGTTCTTGTCCTCGTGGGTGTCAACAAAGCTCTTTGCCGTTTCCCACACCTTTGCTCTTTTCTGCATAAGTTCCTGAATAGTCATAAAAATGTCCTCCTTAAATGTATTTTTTGATTATGTCAAGGCGGTTTCTGAGGTCGCTTGCCTGCGTGCCGCCTATGTTTTCGGGCTTGCGGTAATGCCTTTCAAGCTTGTTCTGCAAAGCCCTATTTACAGCTGTTCGTGAAAACAAAAAAGAAGAGGTCTTTTCTTTAGACTTCTTCTCATCGGTATCATCATCGTCACTATCGTTATCTTCTTCTGTTTCTTCGTCAGTGTCTTCATCTGATTTATCATCTTCCTCAGACTTTTTATCTGCCGAACGTTCAATAAACCCGTCTGCAAAGCCAAGTTCAAGCGCCATATTAGCGTTCATCCAAGTTTCAGCGTCCATCAAGTGCGAGAGTTTCGCACGGCTTAGATGTGTTTTCCTCTCGTAAGCATTGATGATAGACTCTTTGACCTCACCGAGCATATCGATAGCTTTCTGCATTTCAGCGTGATCGCCGAAAGCCATAGTCGCAGGGTTGTGTATCATCAGCATTGAAACAGGTGAAACAAGCACCTGCGTACCTGCCATTGCGATAACGCTCGCCGCACTTGCCGCAATGCCGTCGATCTTTACCGTCACGTTGCCCTTGTAGTCAGTGAGCATATTGTATATCTGAGCCGCCGCCACGCAGTCACCGCCGGGAGAGTTTATCCACACTGTGATGTCGCCCGAACCGCTGTTCAATTCTTCTTTGAAAATCTGCGGCGTGACGTCATCATCGAACCAGCTTTCCTCGGCTATCGTGCCGTTTAGGAAGAGCGTTCTCTCCGTCATCGGTCTGTTCTCCGTCTGTTCGGTCTGATTCTTCCACTTCCAAAACTTCTTCATCGTCTTCCTCCTTTTCGTACTGCCTGCCTACGCTGGCAATATCTATCATATTTCCGTTGCACATAAATTTGTTGCCGCCCAACTCATCGGGGATAAGATCCATATTCTCCAGTGAACGCACGTCATTCGGACACATAAAACCATTTTGTATACCCACTGCATAACCATTCATTCTGCTCTGATAATCACCTCTAAGCAAGCCGTCAACATTGAATTTCGGATAGTATTTGCTTTTCTCGTCGGGTCTCAGCAACGCTCTTGAAATTGCCTGCTCCCAACGGACTATCCAAGGCTCAAGTGTGTATTTGACGAACTCCAGTGACTGCTGTTCAATGTTTGAAAAGCTTGATTTCTCCAGATCACCGACCATATGGGGCGGCACTCTGAAAATTCTTGCTATTTCGTTTATCTGAAATTTTCTCGTTTCAAGAAACTGAGCCTCGTTAGGCGAAATGGAGATAGGCGTGTACTTCATACCCTCTTCGAGTATCGCAACTTTGTGCGAATTGCCGCCCGAAAAACCTTTGTTCCAGCTGTCACGAACACGCTCGGGGTCTTTTACAGTGCCCGGATATTCAAGCAGACCACTGGGTGTTGCTCCGTTTGCGAAAAACTTTGCTCCGTATTCCTCTGTGGCTATCGCAAGTCCGACAGCGTTCTTTGCCATTGCGATAGGCGAGTAGCCCACAAGTCCGTCAAAGCCTAGTCCTGCGATGTGCAGAACATCTGACGGCTGTAAAATGACAGTTGAGCCTTTCATAGTACGTGGGTCGCTGTCCTGCATTTGATACTGGTAGTAGAGCCTGCCGTTTTCATCTCTGTCAACTGTCATTCGGTCTGGCATAAGAGGATAGAGGGCAGCGATTTCACCCTTGCCATTGCGGATAATTTGAGCATAAGCATTGCCCCACAAAAGCAGGTGCGTCATAAGCGTTTCACGGAACATAAAGCTGGTCATTTCAGGGTTTGGTTCATCGTGCAGTAAAGCGTAAAGTGGGTGGTCTGTGGCTTTGGCTGAGCCAGTATCTGTGTACTTGTACAAATGCAAAGGCAGTCCTGCCACTGCCTCAGAAAGAATACGAACGCAGGAATAGACCGCCGTCATCTGCATTGCCGAACGTTCGCTTACACGTCTGCCGCTGGTGCTTGTTCCCATGTAGAATCGGTATGACGCTCCTGCTGTGGAGTTTTTAGGCTTATCCCTGCTGTGGAATATGCCGCTGAATATTGACATTTGGTCACCTCGTTTCTGGTTTGGGGTATGAAAAAAGCACCTATCTTTTTTGATAGATGCTCGTATTGCGTTAATTCAATTTGTGATCTAATTTAATCTGAAATAGCAGGTACTCTTTCCCTTGCCCTCTTTTTTTAATTCTCCCGCGGCAACAAGTTTTCTTAGTGCGCCCTCGATAGAACTGTCACTGAGAGTAGGACAGAGTTCCCTTATATCCTGCTTATTAAATCGCCCTATTTTGCTTTTGCTTGCCATTCTGACCATCTCAATTGCAGGCAGTTTCTCTTGAACAAGCGAGGTACGCTCTTCAAAATCTTTATACGATGCAAGTATCGTGCCTAAAATGTACTTTATAAATGGCACAGCGTCCTCTTTGCCTTCGTGCCAGCCAGTCTGCGACTGACTCAGAGCACTGTAATACAGATTTTTGTTCTTAGAGATCTTTGCCTCGAGCGATATATATTTACCAATGTAAAAGCCATTCTGATACAGCAGAAGAGTGGTAAGCAGACGGCTCATTCTGCCGTTGCCGTCATTGAAAGGATGTATACAGAGAAAATCGTGGATAAATATGAGGATGATTATAAGGGGTTCAACCTCCAAATTACCGATAACACGGTTGTACTCTTCACATATCCTGTCAAGTGCCTCAGATGTTTCGTATGGTGCGAGCGGAGTAAACAGTATTTCTGTATGTCCATCGGGGTAAGTCGCACTGATATAATTCTGCACGCTTTTTGTTCTGCCTGCAAGCGGATTGTTCATATGACTGTAAAGCATTTTGTGAAGCTGCAGAATATAATTTTGAGTTATCGGAATAGCGTCAAAACTTTCGTGTATAACGTTCAGCACATCTCTATACCCTGCGATCTCCTGCTCGTCACGATTTCGAGGAGTAGTCTTTTCTTCGACCAACTGCTTGATCCTCGTGCTTGTTGTTACGATACCCTCTATCGCATTTGAGGCTTCGGTACTTTGAATTTTTGCTATCTCAACAAGCTTTTCCAACTCTTGCGGACGCTGTTTCAAATACTGCTCCTGTTTTCCGGTCTCTTTGTATATAGCCGCTATAAGTCTGAGAATATCAGAATCCCACCTTTGTTCTTTCAAAGCAGAGTAATTAAAGCTTCTCATTTCCTTACCTCCATTCTTTTACCTTAAATTATATCATAAAATAAGGGAAAGGTCAATAGAATAAGCGAATTTGTCCTTAATATTATGTGAGAAATAAGGGAAAGTATCAAGCGGTATCCCTCTGCTATATAAAAGAGCCGATTTCTCGACTCTTATGGTATCTATAACATTGGGGAGCATATTCGTAATTTTATATCATCGTTTGTTCCCCAATAGTCAAACAAACAGTATCCCCCGACTGTCATACACACTCTCCGTATTATCATTCCCGCACCGAATAGCCCTATCTAGCGCCATAATTGTCGCCACAGCACCGTCAATCTTCTCGGTAGACTTCTCCTTGTCGGGCTTGATGTTTCCCGCAGGATCAGTACGAATGAAAATGTTGTCCATATTCCAACGCAGGACAGGCTGACCGCCGTGTGCGATCTTCTCTTCAAGCGTCAGCTTCATAAGCTCCTTTGTAGGCGGCGACATATCTTTGAAACCTTGACCGAAAGGCACTACTGTAAAACCCATACCCTCAAGGTTCTGAACCATCTGTACAGCACCCCAGCGGTCAAAGGCTATTTCTCTGATGTTGAATTTTTCACCAAGTCTTTCAATGAATTTTTCAATAAAGCCGTAATGAACCACATTTCCCTCAGTGGTCTGCAAAAAGCCCTGCCTCTGCCATAAATCATACGGAACGTGGTCACGGCGAACACGCAGTTCAAGATTGTCCTCGGGTATCCAAAAGTACGGCAGGATGATGTATTTTTCGTCCTCATCTCTTGGAGGGAAAACAAGCACAAATGCCGTAATATCCGTAGTCGATGAAAGGTCAAGTCCACCATAGCAAATACGCCCCTCTAAATCGTCATCTTTGACAGCAAACGCACACTTGTCCCATTTCTCCATAGGCATCCAGCGTACAGCCTGCTTTACCCATTGATTAAGCCTAAGCTGACGAAAACTGTTTTCCTCAGCCGGGTTCTGCTTTGCCGATTCGCAGGCGTCTTGCACCTTGTCAATGCCCACTGTGATTCCAAGAGAGGGGTTAGCTTTAGCCCAAACTTTAGGGTCAGTCCAATCGTCCTCTTCCGAAGTTCCATAAATTACAGGATAGAAAGTATGGTCTATCTTGCGACCCTCGATAATGTCAAGAGCCTTTTGGTGAATTTCATAGCAGATAGACTTTGTGTCATTGCCGGCCGTAGTGATGAGAAAATACAGCGGCTGCATACGAGCATCACCCGAACCTTTGGTCATAACGTCATAAAGCTTGCGGTTCGGCTGAGTGTGAAGCTCATCAAACACCACACCGTGAGTGTTGAAGCCGTGCTTGTTGCCGACATCTGCGGAAAGCACTTGATAAATGCTGAACGTTGGCTGATATATCAAACGCTTTTGTGAATCGAGTATCTTCACACGCTTTGAAAGAGCAGGGCACATTCTTACCATATCCGCCGCAACGTTGAAAACTATGCTTGCCTGTTGCCTGTCAGCCGCACAGCCGTAAACCTCAGCACGTTCCTCGCCATCTCCGCAGGTCAAAAGCAATGCAACAGCTGCCGCAAGTTCAGACTTGCCTTGCTTCTTTGGTATCTCAATGTATGCCGTGTTGAACTGACGATAGCCGTTCGGCTTTAGCACGCCGAAAATGTCACGAATTATCTTCTCCTGCCAGTCGATAAGTTCAAACGGCTTATGTGCCCAAGTGCCTTTAGTATGACACAAACACTCGATGAAATTTACAGCATAGTCAGCGGCTGACTTGTCATAGTGCGATGTTTCGGACATAAATTTGGTGGGCTTGTAACTTTCAAGCTTTCGCATTTTATCCGCCATTCTCAACAATCCCCCTGCATTTGTTGTAAGCATTTATCAGCACACGCTTGTCAAACATAAAAGCCTTGTACCCATCAAGGCAAGTCCTCAAGTAAAACTCACTCGGAATGCCGATAGGTCTGTCCTCATGCATAATGTATGCAAAAGCGGTTATCGTTCTCTTTTTGCCTGTGCGGATACCCTTGCAGGTCAGCTTGATGTTCTGCTTGTAATAGAAGTTGGGGTAACCCTCGTAGCGGTCAAGTGCAAGCTCATCGGCGGGGTTCACTTCCCATATTGCTACCGGAACACTGCCACTTTCATTCTTCTCAATGGTGAGATAAGAACCTGTCAAACTGCCTTTAAAAAGCAATTCATATCCTTTGAGGTTTGCTGTTGCAAGTATAGTCGCAGTCGGACATCTTCTTTTCATCTGAGCAGCATTCAAGTTACTGCCGTATGCAATGTAGTATCTTTTCAAAAGTATCAACTCCTTCTACCACCGCAAGACCGCCAAAGCGGTCGGGTGGGTCTGCGACTAATCGTTTCAAGCCGCTCTGCCGTGCCTAAAAGCCGTGTCGCCATCAAGATTGCGTGTTAAAATATCCCTTGCCGTTGCGAATTCCTCGCCGATAAAGCCCAATCGGAGCAGCCAAGTTCTCATTGCGTATTTGGGGTTTTCGTTCTGCTGAGGTTTCGGACTAGCGGTCTTGACCTCTTTCGCCATTTGGGTGAGTGCAAGGCAAAGCTGAATGTAGCTTTTCAGCCGACCTGCATGAAGTCCGTTCTGTCTGCCGTCCGATGGTGCATCAAATTGGAAAAGTCTAAACTCAACTGTTCCTTTGGTGAATGTTGCGTGGTAATTGAGCATATGGTATCTGCTTGAATTGTAATGGTGCTCTCTGTAAGAATCAGCACCCTGTGAACCGTACCAAATGTCGGCGAAGTCGCTCATTGTCTTTGGCTTACGTTTATTGAGTTTTTCAAGGAAATTCGGGTCAACTGTCTTGCAGTATCTGTTCATTCGACCACTGTCAAGCTTTAGTGCGGCGGCTAGAAGGCTTTCGTGGCTCGCCATGATGTTTGCAAGGTTTCTTAAGGTCTGCGGTGTGTGACCCTTTGCGCCGATGTGAATGTGAACTCCGCAGCCCCTTGTTGCATCGCTTTTTGCTCCTGCTCTCCGAAGTCTGCGGATAAGTTCCTGCAAAAGCTCGATGTCCGAATATTGAAGTATCGGCGTAACCAGTTCGCACTTTTCGCTGTCTATACCTGCAATGCTGACGTCCTTTTGGAATTTCCACTCTCTGCCGCTCTCATCAAAAGCCGACCAAGTGCAGTAGCCGTTGCGGAATGCAGTGTTTTCAGATCTGCCTGTGCCGAAAAGTTCTGCGGCGACCCTAGCCGCCCTTTCTCTTGTGATGTTGTTCATCTCCACCTCAACGCCAATGGTCTGCGTTTTCATTTTCTCTATCTGTCTTGCAAGCTTGTCGTTCATATCCGTATCCTCCGCTTTTCTGTGGTGTATTTCCCTTTCGGTGTACACATATTAACTCTTTTTAGGAGATATATCAATACGTTCATTCGACAAAGATACACACAATATCTTGTGTATATCTGACGAGGGAATACTACAAATTGTTGTTTTGCGCGTAATACACTATCCCTGCCAGCACAAAACATACGCAAGGCAAAGCCACGCCGTTGCCCCACATTTTGTACTCTGCCGAATCTGAATGAGGACTTTTCAGCTATTTGCGTATCTGATTTTCAGTCTTAGACTTTGTGCTTTTACCGACAGCTTTATTGTACTCTGCGAAAATATCCTGCCACAGCTTTATCTCATCATCGGTCGGTTCATCAGTTCCGAGGTCTGCACACCAATCATCGGGGAAGCCTTGAAGTCTTGCACATTCGGTCGGAGTAAGTCTGCGGACTATGTAAGTCGGTTCGCTGGACACAGTGGGCGGGTCTTTCCAGTCGCTTGCCACAAGCGTATTTGCGAGATCTTCTTCCGCCTGCGTGTGATGAGAGTTCTTGCTAGTGCTGTAAGCAACAGCATGTTTGTCTACGGAATTTAAGGTGAACGAAACTTCCTCGTTAATGCCGCTGCCCATAGGACCATTCTTTTCAGCCCTGCCTATCATTGAGCCTTGAACGGATACAACTGCAACGCCGCCTTGATTTGAATCGGGAGGGTTGCCGCCGGTATCTATCGTTCGTGAGGTGTCCGTTTCGTAGCAGTTATGCCTTGCGTTCCTTGTTCCCTCAGAAGTAAATCTGACATCAAAACATCGGGTATCTTTTTCTACCACAAACGGCTGATTATTGCCTCCGGTTCCGTATGTTGAGGACACGGTCGGTGCGGTGTCTTTCAGTTCGGTATACCTTGTATCCTGCGAATGGTTTTCATATACCGCCGCAGGGATAGTTCCTGCACGGAGCGTAGGTGCTTTTTCTTCATCAAAACCGATACCGCCTGCTTTTGCTGAATGTTCTGTACAAAATCCTGCCGTTTCCAAAACGCAAGGCGGGTGATGTGCCTCTGCTCTGAGGGTAGTTGTCACATCATTGGTGATGTCCATTCTTTCGCCGCCTTGATCGTTTAGGCAGACGCTTGTTTCTCCAACGCCAGCCGCAAAAGTTCGGGCAGCTGTTTGCCACGGACGGCGGCACGGTTCAGTATACCCCGACAGGCTTTCGTACTTAAAAAGTATTTTTCCTGCACTCCTGCCATCAAGATCTGCGACAAGGTAGATACGTTTTCTTCTTTGGGGCACTCCCCAATACTGAGCGTCGAGGGTTCTCCAAGCGATGGAGAAACTGTCTGCCAATATCTCTCCGGCTTTTGACCACTTTGCAGGTCTAGGAACAGAAAAACGTTTGTCTTTGAGCCTGCATATGCCCTCGAGGACGGCTTTGAAGTCCTCGCCTTTGTTTGAACTGAACGCTCCTGGGACGTTTTCCCACACGATAAATCTCGGGTATCTGCCATTTGTTTCATTCCTCATTTCGTTTATCACTCTTAAAGCCTCGTAGAAAAGGTTTGAACGTGAGCCGCCAAGTCCTGCTCTTTTTCCTGCGATGCTCATATCCTGACAAGGACTGCCGAATGTGATGATGTCCACAGGCGGAAGTTTCGCACCGCTAAGATTTGAAATATCGCCGTAATGTTTCATCTGCGGTATTCTCTTCGTGGTCACTCTTATGGGGAAAGGCTCTATCTCTGACGCCCATATCGGCGTTATCCCGCATATCATTCCGCCAAGTGGAAAGCCGCCTGAGCCGTCAAAAAGACTGCCTAGGGTGAGGTCAGGTTTAGTCATTCGCTTTCTTCACCTCCTTCACAAGTTCTGAGTAAGGTATCTTTTTGCCATCTCGGACAACATAAATATCCGAACTGCTGTTCTTGAACTGAGCATATCTCTTTACCGCCACATCTACAAACTTTGGCTCAAGTTCAACGCCATAACAAATGCGGTCAAGCTGTTCACAGGCGATAAGAGTAGAAGCACTTCCGAGAAAACCATCAAGCACCAGTCCGTTTGACTGCGTACACTGCTTGATAAGATAGGCGATAAGCGGTACGGGTTTGCTCGACGGGTGACCAAATCCGTCTTTCTCTGAATCCCTTATTCCATCAAATTCAAATACTGATGTCTGCTTTTGGTCGCCGTACCATATGTGTTTTCCGTCCTTTCGCCAGCCCCATATGATAGGTTCCATATTGAATTTCCAGTCGGTACGCATAAAAGGTACTCTCGGCTTTTTCCATATGAGTCCTGCACCTACTTTAAAACCTGCGTCCTCGAAAGCGTCATAAAACACACGAGTTTTCATTGTCGCATAAAACTCATAGATAGATGCATCAAGCGCCATAGCATTTTTGAAATTTGTAAAGACTTTCATAAGAAATTCATAGGCTTGCTTGTCGTTGAGATCATCATTTGCAATAGTACCTGACTTGTTCTTAAGGTCAACAAAGTATGGAGCGTCTGTGCATACAAGGTTAACTTTGGTATCGCCAAGCAGCTTAGAAAATGTTTCGGGGTCTGTGGAATCACCGCAGATAACTGTGTGATTTCCAATATGCCATATATCTCCACTCTGCGTAACACAAGGCTTTTCCAACTCAGCGTCAACATCGAAATCGTCCTCTTGTGCATCTGTATCAGTATCAAAAAGACTTGCAAGTTCTTTCTCATCAAAACCAGTCAGCGAGATGTCAATATCCTCAGCCTGCAAAGCCTCGATCTCAACTTTGAGCATTTCTTCGTCCCAGCCTGCGTCGAGAGCCATTCTGTTGTCGGCAAGTATGTACGCTTTCTTCTGAGCCTCGGTAAGGTGGTCGGCGAACACGCAGGGAACTTCGTCAATGCCCTCAGCCTTTGCGGCGGCAATGCGTCCGTGACCTGCGATAACGTTAAACTCACGGTCTATTATGACGGGATTGATAAAGCCGAACTCACGCAAGGACGAGCGAAGTTTCATTATCTGCTCAGCCGAATGGGTTCGGGCATTGTTGACATATGGGATAAGCTTGTCTGTTGAAACAAGCTGCATTTCTGTTGTGGTTTGCATTAGCCTCTCCTCCTAAGTAACTCTTCCATAGCGTCGTGCGGACTTTCGCTGAACTGTTCCGTGCAGTTTCGCTTGACTATATCGTATATTTCATACCAAATGAGGTTCGCTGACTTTTGAAACTGCTGGCTCATCTGCACGAAAGGCGAAGCCATTACTCCGCCAGTGGTGGGGTGTTTGCCGAGCAGTCCGTACTGGCTGACAGCGTCCTCGCACTGGATATATCGTGCGAAAGCCTGAGCGTATGATTCTATCAAACGTTTGTTGACAAGGTTCTCGCACCCTCTGCGTTTCAGCCACAGCCAAGTTTCCTTGTATATCTCATCAGCCCCCAGCGGCACGCCATTCTTCTGTCTTGCCGAAAGATACTCAGCAGGGCGGGGCATATCCGCACCGTATAGCACAGCACCCTCGGGCAAGTCTACTGATTCAAGTTCGGCAGGCTCGAGGGTCGGAATGTCATTATTCATAATTCTTGTGGGCAGACCGCTCTGTATTCTCTCAGCGGCAGGGAGCGGTTTATCTCCCGCACGGACACGCCGTCCGCCACGATTTGTTCCGTCTTTATCCAAAATTTCACCTCCGAAATTCCTTAGGGGTTAATCCCCCGTTTGAACCAGCTTTTTTGTGTATGCCACCCTGCGCCCGTTACAAAAGCGGCGGATTTTAGAGATCTCGACCGCCCCTAGTCTTTGTAAAATTTCTTTTAAGTGATAAAAATAGGTTGAATTTATCCTATTTATCGTATATAATATATGTAGAAAGAACAAAGGAGGTCTGCACTATGAACGTAAACACAGATAATCTTGTATCCATTACCGAAGCAAATCAGAACTTCTCACGAGTGGCACGAATGGTAGACGAGAAAGGCTCAGTGGTCATTCTTAAAAACAATTCACCGAGATACCTCATCATCGAGTTTGAAACCGCTGAGAAAGAACAGCTTGCAAACGATGAAGATCTGCTAGCCATTTCAAAGCGGCTTATAAACAAAAACAGAGAAAGCTATGAGGTGCTTGCACGAAAAACCAAATTGACAGCCGCAATGGAAGAGGCACGAAACATTTCTTGCGACCCCGAAGCGACTAGTTATTCGACAATGGAAGATTTAAAAGTGGCACTTGACGAATGATATTTTCGTTCGACACAGGAAGCCACGCAGACTTATTTGATATGTAATTGCAGACAGCTGTCAGAAATGGCAGCTGTTCTTGTTATTCCACCTGTCCCCCATCTCCGAATGTATCCTAGAATGACAAGCCTTGCACAGAGCCATCAAGTTCTGCGTATCGTTAGTTCCGCCCTGCGAGAGCGGCAGTTTGTGGTGTATCTGCTCGGTAGGAGTATATCTTCCTTGCCGTAGGCACATCTCACACAAAGGGTGAGCCGCCGCATAGTTGTCACGGATACGTTTCCACGCTCTGCCGTAACGCTTGCTGGGGCGGTACTTTCTGCCGTAGCGTTCGTACTGTTTGTTGGCAAGCTTGGTATGCTCGGGGCAGTAACGGCTATGCGTAAGTTTCGGACAGTTAGGGTAAGCACAAGGGTGTGCGGGTTTGGTAGGCACAAAATCATCTCCAATAGAAAAAGCCCCGCATTTTAGCGAGGCTCTTCACAATATTTTCTATTATACAGTATATCACGCTAGGGGCGGTGCAAACAATGGCAAACCGTGTCACTTTTCTGGGACGGCAAAGTTTTTCAATGCTTTTCTATGCCAGCGGATAACTGTACTGCGGTCGGCAAAAAGCCGCTCTGCAATGCGTTCCCAAGTCATTCCCTCGATGTATCTGTACTGCAGTACAAGCCGCTCGTTGATATTCTCGACCTGCTCAACAGCTGTGCGTATTTCAGCTTTGAGGTCAACAAGCTGGTCTATCTCAGCGTTAATCTTCTGCTCCATATCGACTATTTTTCCGAGATAGCGTACAAACGGCGGCTCGGTTGAACGTGTTCCGCTGAAACGCTCCTCAAAATTGCAGGAGGATATTCTTGACGACATATCCCGCAGATTTTCAAGTTCTGAAATGTCGCAGTTTATTCGTTCGTTAAGCCTGTACGCTTGATTTAAGTATTCTTTCGCTGTCATTTTTGTACCTCCAGATCTGCTTTTACAGCGTCGATCAGCCGCTTTTGCGTGGTGTCCTTGTTTTCCAAAGCGTCTAAAACGTCTTCGTCAATAGTGTCCTTGCAGATAATGTGGTGGATAGTCACGAGGTCTTTTTGCCCCTGCCGCCATAATCTCGCATTTGTCTGCTGAAACATCTCAAGCGACCAGATCGTCGAAAACCATACGAGGATATGCCCTCCCTTCTGAATATTCAAGCCATGACCCGCTGATGCCGGCGAAATAAGAGCTGTCTGTATCCTGCCGCTGTTCCAGTCGAGAATATCCTGCTCCGATCTAAGCTCCCTCGGCTCATACCCCACTTTTTTCAGCCTTTCTGCGATCCTTGTCCTGTCGTGCTGATACCAGTATGCGATAAGCACCGACTGCCCATTCGACTGCTCCACAAGGTCTTCGAGCATATCGAGCTTTCTTTCGTGGATATTTATGATCTCTTTATTCTCATCGTATATCGCGCCATTCGCCATCTGCTGCAGCTTTCCCGAAAGCACCGCCGCATTTTCTGCGCAGATATTATTTCCGCCAAGCTGTAAGATCATATTGTTTTTCAGCGAATTATAAAGCTTTCTTTCCTTACCGTTCATTTCCACCTCATGCCGGATATTGATGCACTCAGGCATTTCAAGGTAATCAAGCGACTTCATTGATACCGTAATATCCCCTATCTTTTTGTAGATCTCTTTCTCTGCGCCCGGCAAGGGAATGTAATTATAGACCTCGCCGGTGTACGGGTTCATGTCACCGACCTTGAAATACTGCTCTCTGAATCTCCCGATGTATTTGCCAAGACGTTTTCCGCCGTCGATAAGGCGTACCTCGCTCCAAAGATCCATAAGTCCGTTGCTCGAGGGCGTACCGGTCAAACCAACTATCCTGCTGATGAATGGACGCACCTTGTTCAGCGCTCTGTATCTTTTCGACCTGCAATTCTTAAATGAACTGAGTTCGTCTATCACTGCCATATCAAAGGGCCATGGCGTATGGCTCTTTTCAAGCTCTTCAACAAGCCACTGTAAGTTCTCACGATTGATTATGTAAATATCCGCATCGGCTTTTAAAGCTTCCGTTCTGGCTTCTTTTTTGCCGAGAATCACCGAACAGCGCAGATCTTTTACATGGCTCCAGCCGCGTATCTCCTCAGGCCATACATCTCTTGCAACTCTGAGCGGCGCTATTATCAGCACTTTATTTACTTCAAAGCTTTCAAACATAAGCTCCTCTATGGCTGTCAGCGAGATTATCGTTTTGCCAAGCCCCATTTCAAGTATGAGCAATACCGCAGGATTCTTTTTGATAAACTCGATGCAGTATCTCTGATATTCATGTAACTGTTCTTTTGCCAACATTTTACTTCGCCTCTATTTCTTTTATCATCTTTGCTATCTGTTTTGCGTCATCAATCACAAATACCTTGTACCCCAGCTTTCTGAGGTCGCTGTGCCTTTTTGCCTGCAATGCACGCGGCTTTTTTCCCGGCGACTTCACCTCTGCAAAAGCCATGCACCCATCACGCAGAAAAACTATTCTGTCGGGCATTCCGTTAGCTCCGGACGAAACAAACTTCGGGCAAATGCCGCCGCGGCGTTTCACCTCACGCACTAATTTCTGCTCTATTTCTTTTTCTCTCATATTGTTCTCCTCTCACCAAATTTTTAGGTATGTCGCTTATGTATGTCATTTTTCATTCAGGAAAGTAATGCCCATTACAAAAACGAGGTTATCAGCTGAGTGGTGGAGGGTGTGGAACACATTTCGTAAAGCTTATATATATCAGATCTTTTTATCAGCTATACAGACTTTACTGTCAGCAGTTCCACCGCTTCCACCACTCACGCTTTTACCCTCAAATTTTTAACTATCCTCCTCTGCGTCATCAGCCGCAAAAGCTGTTTTAAGTCTGAGTCCTACGATGTAGTTTCCCGTTTTCTTTCTTCTCCTGCCAAAGCCCGCTAAGTCAAGCGCTGAGTAAAAGTCTACGTTGCCTCTGGTAAACTCGCCCATTCTGACCGTGTAACTGCGGTATTCCTGATAAAGCTCACCCGACTTTTCCTCATATGATGCGTCCACCTCGCAGCAGTCCTCAAGGAACATTCCCAGCCAGTCATTCTTTTGATGATACTCATTGATAGCTTCAGTAACAAGCTTAGGCTGAGAGATATGAAAGCCGTGGCTTATCACCTTGCACGCGCCCTCTATTATCCATTTGAGTATCGCAGAACCTGCCTGCATTACAAGCGTTTCGGTAAAATTCTTGCGGTCTGCACTGCCCTCGAATTTTGCGTTGAATGGGATAACGATAAGCCTGCGCCATGTTCCCGCGTCATTCGCACCAACTTTCGGAAGATGATTTGTGTAAAGCACTACGGTATGCGAAGGTGTGAAAGCCGCAGGTGCTTTGTACTTTTTCTCCGCAAAGATCTGGTCGGTGCTGCAAAGCTGTTTTACCACCGAAGTGTTGAGCCTTGTACCCTCGTCGAGCTCCGCCGCGATTATAAGGCGCTTGCCCTTTGTTTCCGCCATTTCCGGCTTGACATTTCTCTTACAGCCTACTGTAAGTGTATCTGCCGAAAGATTGCCCGAATATGTGCCTAAAACTTTCGAGATCGAATTCCAAAACGTTGATTTTCCGTTCCTGCCCTCGCCGTAAGCAATTATCAGTGCCTCAACGTAAACCTTGCCGACAGCCGCAAGCCCCACTACTTCCTGAACGTAATCGATAAGCTCCTTATCACCTAAAAAGGTCTTATCCAATGTATCGAGCCAAATATCCTCGCCGTCGTCGCCCGGCTCTGTCAATGTCACTTTTGTAATAAGGTCTTCCGAACTATGTTTCTGCCTGCCCGCCATTCCAAGTCTGAGGTCGTATGTAGAAAATGGCGTGTTCAGCAGAAACTCGTTTTTATCAAGCTCCTCAAAATCTATGCTTACCATAGGTCTTGCCGAATCGAGCGCAGACCTTATGAACTTGTAATCACGCCGCTTCATCACAAAAGCCGCATATGCCGCGGCATCAAGGTATCTCTGATACAGCTCGTACTGGCTGTTGCTTAAAGTCGCCGTCACCTTTTTTCCGCCCGCTTTTATAATGCTCGGGTCAAGCCCCGAGTTCAGCAGATCCTGCTGCGTAAGCATAACACAAAGCTGGGCGTCAGCCAGCTGAAGATCTAAAAATTCCTCGCAGGCTCCTACCGCCGCCTCTTTCGACTCCTCCCAAAAGATACCGTTATATCTGAGATAATCAGTAGCGGGGTTGAATTTAAGCTCATTGCCATAGACATTTGCAAGCACCTTCGCCTGCCCGATGTCAGAAAAGTCGCTCGGCTTCAAACTTCCCGCAGGCGCAGAGGGTACAGCCGCGTTAAAACTCGACGGAGGAATGTATCCCGACTGAGAAGATACCTTTTTCTCAAACTTCCCTGCCGAATCCCAAATACGTCCAAGCTCGTCCTGCCCGAGCGGAGGGTCGCACTTTTCCGCTTCCTGCATAAAAATACGATAAGCGTCATCGCCGTGACCGTAACGCTTTACCACACGCCCCGCAAAGCGGCTTAGGGTAGAATTTCTTGCTCCCGCGGGAATAGCGGCGCTGCTTGTGCCGAAGTTGTTTTTTGCGATAAGCTTATCTATCGTTGTCGTTCCGTCATGCCATATAACATCTCCGCCGTCACAGCCGAAGATGAACCTTGCAGCTCCCAAAGCGCCCGCATCGAAAAACGGATAATCTTCGCTGATACGTTCTTTCAGCTTAGAGTAAGCGTCGGGGTCTTTCATTTCGGGTATCTCAAAGTAAACATGAAACCGCGGCCTCGCCGAAACGCTCCCCTTAACTTTCATATGATTGCGGCTGTATGTAACAGCGTATTTCACATCGGCGAACTCGTTTTCAAGCGCTTCGGGAGTTACCCATTCGTTCGGATCATCGGTGTGGTCATTATCGCAGTCCATCGGAATACACTGCGAGGACAAAAACTTATCGTTTGCCCTGTAATGGTTCTTATACACAGCGCAAACGTGGTCAAACTGCACAGCTTTTTTCAGCTCATCGGAGGAAGTCGCCGTGACTTCATAAGGATAAACGCAGTTTATGCAAACGCCCTTAACATCTGAAACGCAAAGTTTCAGCTCCATTCATTTCAGCCTCCTTCTTTTCTGCAAACGCCTTATACATCAAATATCTCAAAACTTCTCACCGCCTTTGCTTTTTTATAGTATTCTCCCCCTTACTATATAACGGACATTTTTCACTCTTTTTTATACCGAATAAAAAATTTTTTTCGCATTATAAAAATCGCCTTTAAATGTCCTTAATATAGTGAGGGGAGAAATGGCGCGACGATAAGGCACAGAAATTTTTTCTGAAAGATGTTATAAAATATGCCTAAAAATGTCCGCTATATAGTGAAGGGAAAGAAGGTGATACGAAATGGCAAAAAACAAACATGCAGAATACAGCGAGGCGAAAATGCTTGCTGAGATGTCGGCAGTTTTTATCCACATCAGCGAGAACGCCGCCGAGCTGGCAATGACAATGAAAAACTATGAAAAGATGAATGGAGGAAAATGCAGTGAAAAATGCAGATACCGCTGTGCTGAAAGAAGCCTTTGAGGCTTTGAGCAAAAGCGCGGCAATGGTCGCCGCAGCACTCAGGGCAGAAAGCGCAGCCGACGCTGAGGCAAAACCGCAGCCGAAAGAAGAAAAGCTCTCCGCCGAAAAGGTGCGCGGCATGCTCGCCGCAAAAGCCGCTGGGGGCTTCAAGGCAGAGGTAAAGCAGATAGTAAACCGTTTCGGCAAAAATTTCACAGCTATCTCGCCCGAGGACTATCCCGCGGTAGTAGAAGAGCTTAGCAAGCTTACCGAAAAGGCGGCGGGCAATGAGTAAGCACGCCTACCTTTCCGCCTCAGCAAGCGCACGCTGGATAGCCTGCACAAAGTCAGCTAAAGAATGTGAAAACGCTGCCGACACGCCGAGTGAATACGCAAAGCTCGGCAGCGAGGCACATACTCTCTGCGAACACCTTGTTCTAAAAGCACTTGGAAGAGATGCGGCTGACCCGACAGGCTCGCTTGAGCACTATGACGCCGAGATGCAGTATCATGCCGAGGACTACTGCGGCTTTGTTATGACTGAGATAGCAGAAGCAAAGAAGATCGGCGGTGATGTATTTGTCGGCGTGGAACAGCAGCTTGATCTCAGCCGCTGGGTCCCCGATGGTTTCGGAACGGGCGACTGTGTTATCGCAGCAGATGGGCTTATACATATCATCGACTTCAAGTACGGAACGGGTGTCCTCGTTTCCGCCGAAAGGAACTCTCAGCTTATGTGCTATGCGCTCGGTGCGGTGGATACTTTCGATACGCTTTACCAAACAGACAAAATCAGGCTTTCGATATTTCAGCCAAGAAGAGAAAACATCAGCAGTTATGAGATGAGCGTTTCTGAGCTTCTCACATGGGCAGACGAAGTCTTGGCACCCGCCGCAAAGCTTGCATACGCAGGCGAGGGCGAGTACGCTGCGGGAGAACACTGCCGCTTCTGCGCTGTCAAGGCTTTCTGCAAGACGAAGGCGGAACAGAACATGGAGCTTGCAAAGTACGAATTTGCTGACCCTGCTCATCTGAGCGATGATGACGCAGCGGAGATACTTCCTCGCTTAGACCACTTAGTTTCATGGGCGAATAACGTGAAAGACTATGCACTAAAGCAGGCGCTTGCCGGCACAAGATACAGCGGCTTCAAGCTTGCAGAGGGGCGGTCTGCACGAAAATACACGGACGAAACGGCCGCCGCAAAAGCAGTTGAAGCGGCAGGATACTAACCATACGAAAAAAAGCTCAAAGGCATCACGGCGATGACCTCTGAGCTTGGCAAGAAGAGATTTAACGAGATATTAGGCGGCTTAGTGTACAAGCCGCCGGGCAAACCGATACTTATTCCGGCCGACGATAAGCGTCCCGAAATAAATATACATACAAATGATTCGATCAGCGATCAGGAGGAAAAAATATGACTAACAGAACAAAAGCTATCACAGGAAAAAACACGAGATTTGCGTTCCTCAACGTGAACGAACCTAAGTCGGTAAACGGCGGCACACCGAAGTATTCAGCCTGCCTTATCATCTCTAAGGATGACACCGTTACCGTCAGCAAGATCAAGGCGGCTATCAAGGCGGCTTACGAGGACGGCGAGGCTACCCTCCGCGGCAGCGGAAAGAGCGTACCCGCCCTTGAAAACATCAAGACTCCCCTGCGCGACGGCGACAAGGAGCGTCCCGATGACCCGACCTACGCTAACTCTTACTTTCTCAACGCGAACAGCACCAGAAAGCCGGGCGTAGTTGACGGCAACAACAGCCTTATCATCGATACCTCAGAGCTTTACTCAGGTATCTACGGCAGGGCGTCTATCAATTTCTACTGTTTCTCAAAGAACGGAAACAGGGGTATCGCGGCGGGACTGCTTGCGATGCAGAAGCTTCGTGACGGCGAACCCCTCGGCGGACGTGTGAATGCCGAGACCGAATTTGCGAGTCTTGACAGCGAAGATGATGATTTTCTCAGCTGATATACTTAACAGCTAAAATATCGGCGGCAGGAGTTTTCTTGCTGCCGATTATTTTTAAAATTTATTCGGAAAGGATAAACTATGGACAAAATAACAAAGCTTTCGCTTGATCTGGAAACATACAGCCCCGCTGATCTTCAAAAATGCGGCGTGTATCGCTACAGCGAATACCCCGAATTCGAGATACTTCTGCTCTGCGTTTCGGTGAATGATATGCCGCCTACTGTTTATGACCTCGCTTGCGGAGAAAATGTGCCCGAAGAGATATTAGCCGCCATAAGCGATGAGAACTGCATCAAGTGGGCATTCAACGCAAATTTTGAGCGCATTTGCCTTTCAAACTGGCTGCTCAAATATCACCCCGAGCATTTTTGCTCTTACAGCGTACCTGAGGATACCGTCGGCAGATACCTTGACCCTGCGTCATGGAGGTGCTCGATGGTGCTTGCACTTTACAACGGACTTCCCCGCTCGCTCGAGCAGGTCGGCGCTGTACTCGGGCTTTCGGAGCAGAAATTAAAGGAAGGAAAAGAGCTTATCCGCTACTTTTGTGTTCCCTGCAAAGCCACAAAGTCAAACGGCGGCCGCACAAGAAACCTGCCCGAACATTCGCCCGAAAGGTGGGGACTTTTCAAGAAATACAACAAGCGAGATGTTGAGGTTGAAATGCAGATACAAAAGCGTTTGCAGAAGTACCCCGTACCCGCAAAGGTCTGGGAGGAATACCATCTCGATCAGGAGATAAATGACAGAGGCATACTTTGCGACGCCGAACTTGTACGAAACGCGATAAAGATAGATGAGCTGAGCAAGTCAAAGATAACCGGTCTGCTCAAAGAAAAAACGCACCTTGAAAATCCAAACAGCGTGACGCAGATGAAGGCATTTTTGGAAGAAAATAATGTTAAAGCGCCTTCGCTCGGCAAAAAGGATGTCGCCGAGCTTATGAAAAGCGCCGATAAAAACATAGCGGAGGTCTTATCTCTGCGTCAGAAACTTGCAAAATCATCTGTACGCAAATATCAGGCAATGGACAACGCAATGTGCGGCGACCTTAGGTGCAGGGGAATGTTTCTTTTCTACGGAGCGAACCGCAGCGGACGTTTTTCAGGGCGTATCGTTCAGCTTCAAAACCTGCCGCAAAACCATATGGAAGATCTATCCGAAGCACGAAGTCTTGTGAAAAGCGGCGACTATGATACGCTTGACCTGCTTTATGAGAACGTTCCGCTCGTGCTTTCCAACCTCATACGCACGGCTTTTATACCGCGTGCGGGGTATAAGTATATAGTGGCGGATTTCAGCGCTATCGAAGCCCGTGTGCTTTCGCACCTTGCGGGAGAAAAGTGGCGGTCTGAGGTATTTGAGTCGGGCGGCGATATTTACTGCGCGTCGGCAAGCAAGATGTTTGGAGTGCCCGTTGAAAAGCATGGGGCAAACAGCCACCTGCGGCAAAAAGGCAAGATAGCAGAGCTTGCGCTTGGCTACGGCGGCGAAGTTGGTGCATTAAAAGCTATGGGCGCTATTGAAATGGGGCTTTGTGAAGAGGAGCTTCAGCCGCTGGTAAATTCATGGCGGCAGTCAAACCCGCACATCGTGGAATATTGGCATGAGATAGACGATGCGGTAAAGCAGGCTGTACAAATGCGGCTGCCCGCAAAAGTCGGCTGTATAGAGGTGTACTGGAGATCGGGAATGCTCTTCATCACGCTTCCCTCTGGCAGACGGCTGAGCTATGTGAAGCCGCGGATAACTACAAACAAATTCGGCGGAGAATCAGTAGCATACTACGGCATCGACGCAAAAAAGAAGTGGGATCTTATCGAATCATACGGGCCGAAATTTGTGGAAAACATCGTTCAGGCAGTTAGCCGTGACATACTCTGCTATGCGATGAGAACGCTTTCACATTGCTTTATTGTGGGGCACGTTCATGACGAGCTTATTATTGAATGCCGTGCTGATACTGACCTTGACGCTGTATGTGAGCGAATGGAGCGAACGCCCGAATGGATACCGGGACTGGCACTGAGAGCGGACGGCTTTGAGTGCGAACACTACAAAAAAGAATGACCCCAAAGTGCCGCCAAGGAATAATCATTCTTAGGCGGCATTTTCATGCAAAAAGTCTTGTATTTTATGTCTGAAAGTGTTATAATATGGCTATACGCATAAAAACTTTCTGACCATTACTCATAAAAAAGGAGCCAAAAATGGGCAACAGTATAACTTTTGAAAAATTTCTCTATGATAACTATTACGATGTCATAGCCGGCAGCATTGAGGAATTTATTACCGGCAATAAAAGCTCACTTTCAGATGATAAAATAGCTAATGCTCAAAAGCTCGAACTTGAGGGCATGGATATTAACGGAGTATCTTTCAAAAAAACAAGTTCGCAGGAAGATGAAAACCTAAGCTTTAGGATAGATGTTTGCGCATTTGTATCCTCCGACAAAAGATATTACCACGATCATGAGGATAAAATAACTTCCATGTGGCTTTCTTTGGAAGCAAGCTGTATGCTGAATGACGGAATGAAAAACTTTAAGATCACCAGTGTTGAGGAATACAGCAAAAAAGAATTTGACGGAAGAAATAATCTCAGCCGCTCGCTCGTGCCGTATCTGTATGTCAAGGATGCAGATGATGTCGCCGAACAGTTTTTGAAAGAGTACTGCCCTGCCGCACTTGAAAATCCTATGAGATTGCCCGCAGTAGAAGTTGCCGCAAACATGGGTCTGGAAATATACTCCGCCCCATTGGAAAACAACATTTGCGGCAAGATATATTTTGATCCCGCCAAAGAAAAAATATATAAAAAATATCCTCTGCTAGATTTAACCGAAGCAAACATATCAGCAGGCTCAATACTTATAGATCCCGACTGCAAGTTCGGCACTTTGAGCAATACTATAATCCACGAATGTGTCCATTGGAAATGGCACAGGCTGTTTTTTGAAATGAAAAAGCTATTGACGAAAGACCCCGTATCCATGGCATACAAAGAATCAGGCTATTCAAACAAAGCAGGATCAAAGGCTACCGAGATCGACTGGATAGAATGGCAGGCAAACGAGCTTGCTCCCAAAATACTTATGCCTGCGTCAATGACAAGGAAGTATATAAAAGACAAGTTTGCGGCACTCCGTCGAACAACACACGAAAACGTAAGAGATGCAGAGTTATTTCAACAGACTATTGACAGCACCGCTGCCTTTTTCAATGTATCAAGGTCTTCGGCAAAGCTGCGTGCGGCTGAGTTAGGGTTTGAGCAGGCAAAGGGTGTATTCGTTTATGTTGACGGCAAGTACATCAAGCCTTTCTCTTTTGACAAGAATGCGTTAGGCAAAAATGAAACATTTGTCATCGACTCAGTAAGTGCGGCAAAATTGGTCATCGATTCGCCTGATCTGTACGCTATGTTCCTCGCCAATAAAATAGTATTCGTCAACAATATGCTTTGCATCAACAATGAAAAGTACATACAGTATGATAAAGAAAGCTTTCCTTCAATGACAAGATACGCGCTCGACCATGCTGACGAGTGCTGCCTTGTTTTTAAACGTGAAAGGAAATACGATAGAGCGTATGATGATTCGTATGGTAATTTAGGTTTTCTTTGCAGAAAGTTCTCGGCAAGTTCTTTTGTGGAAGCAAGCAATGATGAATCAAAGAACTTAGGTGCATTAGGAGATGAAGAAAAAAACGAATTAAAGAAAGTTAAAAGCGGTGCGAAAGAGATGGTAAAGGTTTTCGAAGATCTACCCGGATCTTTTGTAAAAACTTTAAACTTTCATATTAAGCGAAAAGGACTAACTGCTTTTGAATTATTTCAGAGATCTCAGATCAGCACACAGTCGTTAAGCCATATACGAACCGGAAAAGTTAAAGAAGTAAAATTACAAACCCTAATGAAACTATTTATAGGATTAAATCTTGCTCCTGCATATTGCCTTGATCTGATGAAAAAAGCTCAAGTAGACTTTCCTCATACTACAGAAGGTTTCATCTTTATGGATCTTGTAATGTGCCATACAGATGAAACACTTGAGCAATGGCAGAAATATCTTGATGAGATTGAATCGCCTAAAATCAAACTATATGATAAAAAACGAGCTGAAAAAGACCAACAAAACAGGGAAGAGAGAAAAAAGAACAAAAAGAGAAAAGTGCACAAATTCAAGAGAATAAATTAGTGCAACTATACAAATCTAATTTTTTTGAGCATAATTATTCGTGTTAGACTTTAATAAAATATATAGATTTAAGGGCTTATCCGCCGTTTTCAGACCATGAAACGGCAGATAAGCCCTTTTTTGCTGGGTTTTCGTTATTAAAGTCTGAGTTGATTGCCCCCACGATCAGGCTATGTTATAATAAGGGCACAAAAGAAATTCTTTTAAAATGATCCTGAGCAAGATGCAAAAAGGCTCTCTTCAAGGCAGTTGGGAGTAATTAACCCGTGTCAATAAAGCCGCTTTGTGGACATAAGAGCAACTGATCATTATTGACAGTCAGTTTAACCATTTTAGGAGGAATCCTTATGGATAAACTTTTGATTTCGTCAGATGGGCATGGGTTCCTCCAAAAAGGAGGAATAAGAATATGTCCAAAAGATTATATATGCCTATCAGCAAAGAATTTGCGGTGGGAAACAACTTCGAAGCCGAGAAAGTTTCCTATAAAAGGATAGGCTCAAAAATGCAGCTTGTATACATTAAAGAAGCAGACGAACAGATCTGCAATGACTATATGAGGCCTGCCTGGAGCGAAGATAAAGCAGATGAAAGAGAACATAAGTGCCTGATCGAAGGCAAAAACGGCATGCCGGTAAGATGCACCAAAAGCTGCTTTGGCTGTCCTAAGGCGGGTAAACTTAATAATAAAACATCTGCGCTATGTTCGCTTGAAGATCTGCGTGATAGAAACGGTTTTGAGATTGCAGATCCAAACAACTCGATTGAGCAGGTTGAGTGGGAGATAGAAATGGAACAGTTTACCGATTATCTCAAGAAAAAAGGCTATCAGCTTGACAAAATACTCAGTATGCTCCGTGACGGATATAAAATCAAAGATATCAGCGAAAAGCTTGATATTAAGAAGACAACCCTTTATAAGCGGATCGGACGCATCAAAACGTTTTATACAAAATTTTCAAATTGCGAGGAGTAATATGAAAGTGTCAATACGCCGCTTATTTCTTTGAGAGTTTCAAAAAAACCATTATATTTCTTTAACTTGTCTATATAACCAGAAACCTTCGTTGTTAAATTTTTGATATTTTCAGTATCAACATATTTTGGCAAAGCCTAACAAATATCCCCAATAAGATAATGTCTAATATGAAGCGCCATAGGAATGATTTTGTGAATTGGGTCATAATTATCCTCCAAACATTATAAATATTCACTTTGCACTTCAATTTTCGTCGATTTTTTTTATAGAAACA
>ERZ773225.1526-NODE-1526-length-27251-cov-4.683556_pt1 | contig 27251 bp, 28 predicted proteins | sample MGYA00580993_ERZ773225 | MGnify/ENA primary metagenome ERZ773225 (study PRJEB29015, sample SAMEA2737748) | human gut metagenome | biome: human gut; feature: human-associated habitat; material: faeces | place: China | collected 2012 ...
GCAGACCAAGAGCGTACCGCCGGGGCGCAGCACCCGGAGGGCTTCCGAAAGCACCTCCGGCAGGATGGCTGTCAGGTGGCCCAGGGCGTTATAGAGCATGATGGTATCGAAGCTCCCGTCCGGGAAGGACAGCGCGGCGGCGTTCATCCGCTGAAAGCAAACGGATCCTCCGGAGCGCGCGGCGGAGGAGAGGCGGCAGTCGTCCAGGTCGATGGCGGTGACACTGTGGGCGGTCTCCGCTGCGGCCAGGGAGAAGTCCGCCGTGCCGCAGGCAATCTCCAGGATATCCCGTCCCGTGAGATGGGAAGAGAGCATCCGGGCGGCCTGGGTCGCCCGGATGGGTTTCTTCGAACTCACTTCTGGAGTTTGGAATTGCACTTCTGCAGGAAGCGTTCGTTGTGGATGATGGCCCGGGTGTGCTTGCCCTCGCCGATGGGGCCGGCGTCATCCCAGGCGCGGACGGCAAAGTCGATCATCTTGCCGTTTTCGGAAACGGCGGTGATCTCTGCCTCCGCCCAGACCTTCATGCCCACGGGGGTGGGGGCGTCATGGGAGACATTCAGATGGGTGCCCACGCTGCCCTTGCCCTCCTCCAGATACTGCTGGAGGACGCCGGCTGCGGCGTTTTCCATCATAGCCGTCATAAAGGGGGTGCCGAACACCGGCAGCAAGCCGGAACCGGCCACCTGTGCTGTCAGCTCCGGGGTGACCGTCTTTTCAACGGTCAGCTTTGCGCCAATTTCAATCATACTCAGTTCCTTTCCGTCCCGCGTCGGCGGGACTGCGGTTTCTGTTAAATACCCAGCTCCGTCCAGAGATCGTTGTACAGCGTCAGCGTGTCGGCGGGGAGGTTGGTATACAGCTCGCAGCGGGCCAGCACGTCATCGGGAGCGGCCATGATCTCATAGCGCTCCACATCCAGAGGCTCGCCGTAGGTCTCCTCGTAGTAAGCGGGATAACCCTCCAGTGCCTCCAGATTGGGGGAAGCATAGCCAATGTAGTCCATGTTGGCCAGGTTGGACTCCGTAGAGGCGATGAAGTTGATCCACGCCTCGGCTTCCTCCTTGTGCTGAGCGGTTTTCAGAACGCACATGGCGTCCACGAACCAGTTGCTGCCCTCCTTGGGCACCACGAACTTCAGATCGGGGTTGTTGTCCAGCATGGTCAGGTAGTCACCGGCGTAGTACATGGCAATGGCGGCGTTGCTGCCCTCCATCTTGCCGAAGACCTCGTCCATCACGAAGGACTGGTACACACCCTTGCTCTTGGCGTCTGCCAGCAGCTCATAGGCTTCCCGGATCTGAGCCTCGTCGGTGGTGTTGATGTCATAGCCCAGATCCAGCAGGGCGGCGGCCAGAGCGTCCCGGGAGTTGCGGATCATCAGGACGTTGCCGGCGTACTTCTCGTCGAACATGGCGTCCCAGCTGTCGATGTCGCCGTCCACCATGGTGGAATTGTAGATGATGCCCAGGGTGCCCCAGGTGTAGGGAACGGTGTACTTGTTCTCGGGATCGAAGCTCAGGCTCTTGTACTGCTCGCCGATCTTTTCATAGTTGGGGATGTTGTCATAGTTCAGCTCTGCCAGCATACCCTCGTCAATGAGACGGGCGATCATATAGTCAGAAGGGACGATGACGTCATAGTCACCAGCGCCGGTTTTCAGCAGGGAGTACAGGGCTTCATTGCTCTCGGCGGTCTGGTAGTTGACCTTGATGCCGGTCTCGTCCTCGAATTTGTAGATCAAGTCCTCGTCAATGTATTCACCCCAGCTGCAAACATTCACAACACGTTTGCCGCTGCCGTTACTGCTGCCGGAATTGTTGTCGGAGCCGTTGCCGCTCATGGTTGTATAGTCGCTGCCGCCGCATCCGGTGAGAAACAGGCTTGCCGCCATGGTCATGGCACAAGTCAAGGCTAATGCTTTTTTCAATTGATCATTCCTCCAGTGTTTTTTTGATTTTTCTATTTCAGGCTTACGCCGTGAAACCGTTTTTACCGCCGCTGCTCCGCGGCCAGCTTACGCTCCTGCCGGGCCTCCCGGACGTTGATGACCGCCAGCAGAACCAGCACCGTCACAAACAGCAGGGTGGAGATGGCGTTGATCTCCGGGGTCACCTTCTTCTTGGTCATGCCGTAGATGGTCATGGCCAGAGTAGAGGAAGAGGAACCGGCGGTGAAGTAGCTGATGACGAAATCGTCAATGCTCATGGTGAAGGCCGTCAGCGCACCGGAGACGATGCCGGGCTTGATCTCCGGGATGATGACCTTCCAGAAGGCCTGCATCCAGGTGCAGCCCAGGTCCATAGCCGCGTCCACCAGATTGCGGTCCATCTGCCGCAGCTTGGGGCCGACGGAGAGGATCACATAGGGAATGTTGAACGTGATATGGGCGATGAGCAGCGTCCCGAAGCCCATGGTCAGGTGGGTGGGGAGCCGGAACAGCCCCAACGTGTTGAACCAGGAGGCGAAGCTGCCCCAACCGCTGAAAAACGCCACGAACAGCAGGCACATGGAAACACCGGTGACGATATCCGCGTTCATCATGGGGATGTTGTTGACGGTCATCAGCGGATTCCGGACCCGGCGGCGCATGGCGTAAAAGCCGATGGCGGCGAAGGTTCCGGCTACGGTAGCGATGATGGTGGCCAGCAGGGACACCAGCAGGGTGGTGTACACACTCTGCATGATGATCCGGTTGCGGAAGAGCTTCGTGTACCAATGGAGGGAGAAGCCCTTCCAGACCATGTTGCTGTTGCCGGAGTTAAAGGAAAAGACGATCAGCAGCACGATGGGCGCGTAGAGGAACACGAACACCAGCGCCATAAACAGGCGGTCCAGAAACGAATTATTCTTCTTCACATCATCACCGCCTGTTCTTCGCCCTCGCCGAAGCGGTTCATGACCACCATGCAGATGACCACGATCACCATCATCACAAGGGAGATGGCCGCGCCCAGATAGGGATTGTACGCGCCGCCCATATACTGCTGTTCGATGAGGTCACCCAGCAGCATTTCCGTACCGCCGCCCAGCATTTTGCTGATGGCAAAGGTGGACACGGAGGGGACGAATACCATGGTGATGCCGGAGAGCACACCTGGGAGGGACAGGGGCAGGATCACCCGCCGGAACACCTGAACGGAGTTGGCACCCAGATCCCGGGCCGCCTCGATGAGACTGTGGTCCAGCTTGACGATCACGGAATAGATGGGCAGGATCATGAAGGGCAGGTAGTTATACACCATGCCCAGCACCACGGCCCCTTGGGTATTGATCATCCGGAAAAAGCTGATGTCCGTTCCGAAGATGTTGTTGTACAGGGCGATCAGCCCGATCTTCCGGAACAGCTGATTCAAAAGACCGTTGTTCTCTAAAATCGCCATCCAGGAATAGGTCCGCAGCAGGAAGTTCATCCACATGGGCAGCATAATGAGCACCATGGCCAGCCGCTGGAACCGGGGGCCCTCCTTGCTCATTTTATAGGACACGGGGTAGCCGATGAGCACGCAGATGGCGGTGGCAATGAGGGCCAGCTTGAAGGAGCGGGTGAACACCACGGTGTAGGTGCCCATTTTGGCGAAGTTATCCAGCGTAAAGCCGCCGACAGAGGCGGAAAACGCGTAAATGACCACCATGATGATAGGGGCCACTACGAACAGCGCCATCCAGATCACATAGGGGATGGCGAAGCGGGAAAGACGGTTATTCTTCATCCCCGCTCTCCTCCTCATCCGACGAAAGGGTGGCGTCGTCCAGCTCATCGTATTCCTCAGAGAAGGAGGAATAGTCGCCGAACATACCAGAGTAGGCACTCTTCTTCATGACGTGGATGCCGTCTGGATCGATCTTGATGCCGATGCGGGCACCCTCGGGGCAGTGGTCCGTGGTCTGGATCAGCCACTTGAAGCCCCGGAAATCCACGATGATGTCATACTGCATTCCCTTGAAGGTCACAGAGGTGACGGTGCCGGTGAGCTGGCCCTGCTCCACGGGGACGATGTCGATGTCCTCCGGCCGGATGACCACGTCCACCGCCTCGTTGGGAGCGAAGCCGCCGTCCAGACAGGGGAAGCGCCGACCGTACATCTGCACCACATTGTCCTCGGGCATAATGCCGTCGATGATGTTAGACTCGCCGATGAAGTCCGCCACGAAGGCGTTCTTCGGCTCATTATAAATATCCTCTGGCGTTCCGATCTGCTGAATAGAGCCCTTGTCCATGACCACGATGGTGTCGGACATGGTCAGAGCCTCCTCCTGATCGTGGGTCACATAGATGAAGGTGATGCCCACCTGCTGCTGGATCCGCTTTAATTCGATCTGCATATCCTTCCGCAGCTTCAGGTCCAGCGCCGCCAGCGGTTCGTCCAGCAGCAGCACCTTGGGGCGGTTCACCAGCGCACGGGCAATGGCTACCCGCTGCTGCTGACCGCCGGAAAGGGCCTCCGGACGCCGGTGCTCAAAGCCCTTGAGACTGACGGTCTCCAGCATCTCCATGACCCGCTCCTTGATCTCAGCCTCCGGCAGCTTCTGCATCCGCAGACCGAAGGCAATGTTCTCATACACATTCAGGTGAGGGAACAGGGCGTACTTCTGGAAAACGGTGTTGATCTGCCGCTGATAGGGCGGAACGTCATTAATCCTCACACCGTCGAACAGGACGTCTCCCGACGTAGGCGTCGCGAAACCTCCGATGATACGCAGCGTGGTGGTTTTGCCGCACCCGCTGGGTCCGAGAAGTGTGAGGAACTCTTTGTCATTGATATAAAGGTTAATGTGATCGAGAACCGGCTCGTCGTCGAATGCCATGCAGAGATCCCGCAGGCGAATCAACTCTTTGGACATGTATCCTCCCCCATTTCATAAGGCCGTTTCCCACCCGTTTTCCGGTGGGGGCCTGAAAAATGCCGCCTCTTCTCTCTGTTAAGGGGGGACCCTGTTTCTTTGAAATTCGGCAATTCAGAATCATAGCGGAAAACCCTTGAAATGTCAAGGAAAACGCCCAATTTTGTCGGGCGTTTTTCAAAAAAGATATTAAGAAGGTATTTCTGGGAAATATTTCTCCCGGAAGGGGACGTTTTCCACTGTAAATTCCTGCCCCTTCAGGTAGTTCAAAAGACCGGCGTCGGTTGGAAAATCGAACCGCAGCTTGTAGGAGTACAACGCCTGCCGGGTCTCATGATAGCGGCGGTTCACATCGCCCTTGCCGTACTTGCCGTCCCCCAGCAGAGGGCAGCCGATCTCCGCCATGGAAACGCGGATCTGGTGGGTGCGGCCCGTCAGCAGACGGCATTCCACCAGAGACAGCCCGCCCCGGCTTTCGAGTGTCCGGTAAAGGGTGACGGCGGTCTTGCCGCCGGGCACCGGCTTGTGGAAGAACCGGACCTCCTTTTTGGCCTCGTTTTTCAGCAGAAAGCCCTCAATTTTTCCCTCCGGCTGCTTGGGCCGGCCCACGGTGATGCAAAGGTAGGACTTTTCCAGCTCGTGGGCCCGGATCTTCTCATTGATGATCCGCAGGGTCTCCGCGTTCTTGGCGGCGATGACGATACCGCCGGTGTTCCGGTCGATCCGGTTGCACAGCGCCGGGGCAAAGGCATTTTCCCACTTGGGATTCCATTCCCGTTTCTGGTAAAGATATGCCTGAATGTGATTGATGAGGGTGTTGACCTTTTCCGTCTCGTCAGCGTGGACGGACATACCGGGACGCTTGTCCACCAGCAGCAGATTTTCGTCCTCGTAGACAATATTCAACTGTGGCTTGAACACCGTGAGAAAGAGATTTTCCTCATTGGGCTTGTCAAAGAACTCATCATTGATGTATAATTGAAGAATATCGCCGGTCTCCAGACGGACATCCCGCTTAGACCCCTTGCCGTTGACCTTGATCCGCTTCAGGCGGATGTACTTTTGCAGCAGGGCAGGGGGGAGCAGGGGCAGGTTCTTGGCCACAAAGCGGTCCAGCCGCTGTCCAGCGTCATTTTTTCCAATGGTAAATTCCCGCATGAGCATCCTCCGTTTTCGTTGTGGACTGCTCTCATCATACCCGTTTTTTCTCGTGTTGTAAAGCGCGGGGCGAAAATCAAAGAGGCGAAGCTATGAAGAAACAAAAGCAAGAGCAGACCGGTCAGGTCAATTTTGTCTGGGCCCTGGCCGGCGGTTATCTGATCTATTTAGGCGGCAAGCTGCTGTACAGCCTGTACAGGGACGGAACCGGCAGTTCTCCGGTCCTGGTGGTCATTCCCGCTGCGGCGGTGTTTATCGGCGTGGGCTTCTGGCTGCTGCGCCGGGAATGGAAGGCGTATCAGTTCGGCGCCGCCCACAAGGACGATCCTTCCACATGGAACGATGATCCGGTGGAAGAGGAGCTTCCCGCGGACAACGGCGACGAGGAGGATCCCTTATGACGGAACGGCTGCTGGCGGCGCTGACGGACAACGGCAAATGGCTGGAGGGCTTTACCCGCCTTGGATATGAGTCCACGTTCCGGGAATACTGCAATCGCTTCACGCCGGACTATCTGGCGGCGGTGCGGGAAGCGGGGGAGTCCGGGCTTCCTGCTTTGGCGGACAGCCTGCTGGACGCCTTGGAGGCCCAGTGGAAGCAGGCCCGCTTCTGGAACCGCACAACGGTCCGGGGCGAAACCAAGCAGGTGGTAGTAGGGTATCTGACGCCTATGCTCATGGCGGATCGGGAACTGCGGCCCTTTGCGGGCGTTCTGCGGGACCGCTGGAACCTGCGCTGGCCCAAGGACATTTACCACGCTGCCGGGTACGAGCGAATCTGTAAGGGCTTCAAGCTGAGAATTTTGGGTTTTGAGGTCCCGGAGAAGAAAAAAGAGGCGCCGTTGGACGATGAAATTTGATCCCGCCGCCGTTTTTGAAAAAACTGGCGGAAAATCAAAAAAACTGTTTGACATTGCGGATGCAATCCTATATAATACTAAACGTGTCATTGCGAGGTAGCTTATGCTCATTGACGTTAGACCTATTCTGCATATCCCCGGCAAGGAACTGAATTTTCAGTTTGAGCTGGATCTGTCCGATATGGAATTCGGCGGAAGAAATCCCATCAGCCGGCCCGTCATTGTGGAAGGCGCGGTTCGGAACCGGGCGGAAGTCCTTTATCTGGAGCTGACGGCTCACACCACGTTGGACGCTGTGTGTGACCGCTGCGGAAAGGAATTTCTTCAGGAGAAGGCGGTTTCTTACGGCTGTATTCTGGCGGAAGAGTTGCAGAACGAGGAGGATGACGAGATCCTCCTGCTGGAAGACGGCAAGGTGGACGTAGGCGAGTTGGCTCGTGAAGCCTTTATTCTCGACATGGACACGAAAACTCTGTGTTCTGAAGATTGCAAGGGACTTTGTCCCCGCTGCGGTGCCGACCTGAATCTGGGACCCTGCTCCTGCAAAAAGGAAGTGGATCCCCGTCTGGCGGTCCTTGCAAAGCTTTTGGAGAACAAATAAAGTATAAATAAGGCCGCCTGGCCTTTGTAGATCAAGGAGGTGTCACAATGGCAGTACCTAAGGGAAAAGTATCCAAAGCAAGACGCGATAAGAGACGCAGCTCCACCTGGAAGCTGGCTGTCCCCGGTCTCGTTGCATGCCCCAAGTGCGGTGCTCTGCACCTGCCTCACAGAATGTGCCAGGAGTGCGGCAGCTACAATGGCCGTGAGGTCAAAGTTGTCAAGTCCGTGGCGGCGAAGTAAGAGACAATTGCTTGCTTTAGGAGGGAAGAGAATTCTTCCCTCCTTTACTTTTGCGCGGAACCGTAAGGGTACCGGGTCAGCGCCCCGTGAAAAGTCTCCGTTTTCCCTTGCCATACAGGGGAATTACGGATATAATAGATTCAATCATTCAACTTCTTGCGGCGGCAGCGAAACACACCAACGCCGCTCAGGAAAGGAGTCATCTTATGTCGAAACCTATCATCGCCATCGTGGGCCGCCCCAATGTGGGCAAGTCCATGCTGTTCAATAAGATCATCGGCCGGCGGCTGTCCATTGTGGAGGACACCCCCGGCGTGACCCGCGACCGGATCTACGGGGAGAGCGACTGGCAGGGCCGGAAGTTCACCCTCATCGACACCGGCGGCATCGAGCCCCGGACGGACAATCAGATCCTGGCCTTCATGCGTTCTCAGGCCCAGATCGCCATTGACAACGCCACGGTCATCGTGTTCCTCTGCGACATCAAGACCGGCATGACCGCCTCCGATCAGGAGGTGGCTTCCATGCTCCAGCGCTGCGGCAAGCCGGTGATCCTGGCTGTCAACAAGGTGGACCAGGGCCGCAGCCCGGACATCTACGAGTTTTATAACCTGGGCCTGGGTGACCCCATTGCCGTTTCCGCCGTCCACGGCCACGGCACCGGTGACCTGCTGGATGCCTGCGTGCAGTACTTCCCGCCGGAGGATGAGGAGGAAGAGGAGGACGACGCCATCAAGGTGGCGGTCATCGGCAAGCCCAACGCCGGTAAGTCCTCTCTGGTGAACAAGATTCTGGGGGAGGAGCGGGTCATCGTCTCCAACGTGGCGGGCACCACCCGCGACGCCATCGACTCCCGTTTCACCAACGATAAAGGCAGCTTTGTCTTTATCGACACCGCCGGTATGCGGAAAAAGTCCAAAATCGAAGAGGATATTGAGAAATACAGTGTCCTCCGGGCAACTATGGCCATCGACCGGGCAGACGTGTGCCTGATCATGATCGATGCTACCGAAGGTGTCACTGAGCAGGACACCAAGGTGGCCGGTATGGCCCACGAGGCAGGCAAGGCCAGCATCATCGTGGTGAACAAATGGGATCTGGTGGAAAAGGACGATAAGACCATGGCCCGCATGACGGAGGAGATCCGCCGGGATCTGGCCTACATGACCTACACCCCCATCCTGTTTATCTCCGCCAAGACCGGTCAGCGGGTGGACAAGCTGTTCGATATGATCGACTATGTGGCGAATCAGGCCGCCTTCCGGGTCACCACCGGTATGCTGAATACCGTTCTGGCGGATGCCCAGACCCGCGTCCAGCCTCCCACGGACAAGGGCCGCCGCCTGAAGATCTACTATATGACGCAGGTGGGCGTGAAGCCGCCTCACTTCGTGGTGTTCTGCAATGACCGGCGGCTGTTCCACTTCTCCTATCAGCGGTATCTGGAAAACTGCATCCGTTCCACCTTCAATCTGGAGGGAACGCCCATCATCCTGTCCATCCGGGAAAAGGGCGACAAGGAGGACTGAGGATGAGTATATTTCCCAATGGGCTGCCCCTGCCGCTGATTCTGGCGGTTACGGCGGTGATTGCCTATTTCTGCGGCTGCTTCAACGGTGCAGTCATCGTCTCCAAGTACATTCTGCGCAACGATGTGCGCAACCACGGCAGCGGCAACGCCGGCCTGACCAATTTCTTCCGCACCTTCGGCGGGCCGCTGACCTTTGTGGTGATCCTGTGCGACGTGCTGAAAGCGGTCGTGGCGCTGCTGGTCAGCCAATGGCTGATGTTCAGCGGCTATACGATCTTCATCTCCGCAGACTTTACCGTTGCGTATTGGGACACCTTCGCCAAATACTGGGCGGGTCTGTTCTGCCTGCTGGGCCATATGTTCCCCTGCATGTTCCAGTTCAAGGGTGGCAAGGGCATCCTCTCCGGAGGTGTTGTGGCCATCATGATCGACTGGCGCATCGCCGTTGTGGTCTGGGGCGGTTTCCTGATCTTAACGGCCCTGACCCGGTACGTTTCCCTTGGCTCTCTGTGGGCCGGGGCCAGCTTTCCCTTTATCAGCTGGTACTGCTACCCGCAGACGCCCATTATCGTATTGGCTTTTTGCCTGGGCGGCCTGATCGTCTGGAAACACCGGGCCAATATCCGGCGCTTGCTGGCGGGAAATGAAAACAAACTCAGTTTCCATCGGAAGAAGACTTAGGAGGATAACATGAAAGCAGTTGTAGTTGGCAGCGGCGGCTGGGGTACGGCCCTGAGCATGGTGCTCTGCGACAACGGGCATGATGTGACCCTGTGGTCCCATGACCCGGCGAAAGCTGCGGAGATGGCAAAGACCCGGGAGAATTCCAAGCTGAAGGGCGTCCGACTGCCGGACAGCCTGAAGATCAGCGGCGATCTGGACTGCCTGAAGGGGGCGGAACTGGTGATCTCCGCCACGCCGTCCTTCGCCGTGCGGGAGACGGGAAAGAAGATCGCCCCATACCTGACGCCGGAGACCGTTCTGGTCAGTGTTTCCAAGGGTATCGAGCGGGATACGAACCTCCGCATGAGCCAGATTTTGACGGAAGTCACCGGGAACATCTGTAAAGTAGTCGCCCTTTCCGGCCCTTCTCACGCAGAGGAAGTAAGCATTCGGATGCCCACCGGCTGCGTGTCCGCCTGCCCGGATCTGAAAGTGGCCCGGCTGGTACAGGACGCTTTCATGAATGACTATTTCCGGGTCTATACCAGTGAGGATATCGTGGGCGTGGAGCTGTCCGCCGCCATGAAAAACGTAGTGGCTCTGGCCTGCGGCGTATGTGACGGCATGGGCTATCAGGATAATACAAAGGCTTTGCTGATGACCCGCGCCATGGCGGAACTGACGCGCCTTGGCGAAAAGCTGGGCGGCACCCGGCAGACCTTCGGCGGTCTGGCAGGTATGGGCGATCTGATCGTCACCTGCACCTCCATGCACTCCCGGAACCGCCGCGCAGGCATTCTGATCGGACAGGGAAAGTCCGCACAGGAGGCCATGGCGGAGGTAGGCGCCGTGGTGGAGGGCTATTACGCCGCGGAAAGCATCTACCAGCTCTCTCAGCGGGAGGGTGTGGAAATGCCCCTTTGCCGCAGTGTCTATGAGGTCCTTTATCATGGCATGGCCGTGCAGGATGTGGTGAGCAGCCTCATGCGCCGGGCCAAAAAGGACGAACTGACAGAGACCACTTGGCTGTAATGCATAACAAAACCACCGGAACGTGTTGCTCCGGTGGTTTTTTCTAAGTTTTATTTCATTCCGCACTTCCAGCTGATCCCAAGGTCACGAAGATTGCGGAGACACCGCAAAGGGAAGTAAGACTCATCAAAAACGAGCTTCGCCGGGAAACCGGCAGAGCTCATTTCAATGGGATCAGAGGGAATGAAACAGCAAACGGAAGCGGGGGAGTGGTGCAAGTGAAAACTGCCCCGCAGCATACCAATAGAAAAAGCACTCAGACCAAAGTCTGAGTGCTTTACCTGTTTATCTGTACAATTAGACCGCTCTGGTGACCTTACCGGAACGCATACACCGGGTACAAACATAAACATGGCGGGGGGAACCGTTAACGATCGCCTTCACACGTTTCACATTGGGTTTCCAAGTCCGATTGGAACGCCGATGAGAGTGAGAGACCTGAATGCCGAACGTAACGCCCTTATCGCAGAACTCGCACTTTGCCATCCGTTGCACCTCCTTGCTGTTGCGTAATTACATGCTTACATACAAGCACAAGTAGTATCATAGCAGATTCAAACACAAAATGCAAGAAAAATTTGAAAAAAATTGAAAAGTTTTTTGAGGGGCCGTTCAGCCTGAAAACGGTGAAAGTCTTGCGCCTATGTGGAAAATCATATATAATGAGAAAGAACGAATAAATTGATTTTCTGGCCGCTGGACCGTGTGTGCATTTGGACGCCGGAACAGCGGTGGGCACATGATGAAAGGGTGGAATACGATGAGTGAAAAGGGCACCAGTCTGGCACAATATGTGGAGCATTTCGGACTGGAAATTCTGAACCATGGAGATACCTTTGAAGCGGACAAGGTAGAATCTACCATCGTCAACCGGCCGGATCTGCAGATCCTGGGCCTGTTCGACTATTTCGACGCCCGCCGGATTCAGGTCATGGGCAAGGCGGAGCTGACCTATATCATGAAAATGAGCGAGAACCGGCGGACCAAGGTCTTTGATGACCTGTTTTCCTATACCATTCCGGCGCTGGTCCTGGCCCGGAATATGGAATGTCCCGCAGAGTGCCTGCAATGCGCCCGGAACCACGGACGGACACTGCTGCGGACAACGGAGCGGACTGCGGACTTCACCAGCCATACCATGGAATATCTCAGCAAGCAGCTGGCTCCCTGCATCACCCGGCACGGCGTTTTGCTGGACATTTACGGCGAAGGCGTTATGATCACCGGTGATTCCGGCGTCGGCAAGAGCGAATCCGCCATCGAACTGATCATGCGCGGTCACCGTCTGGTGGCGGATGACGCCGTTGAGATCCGCCGTGTGGCCGACCAGTTGATCGGCACGGCGCCGGAGGTCATCCGCAACTACATCGAACTGCGCGGCATCGGCGTCATCGACGTTCAGCAGCTGTTCGGTATGCGGGCGGTCATGCCGGAGTCCCAGATCGACCTGGTGGTGGAATTTGAGCCTTGGGACAGCTCCAAGGCCTATGACCGTCTGGGAATCGAGGATCGGTTTATCGACATTCTGGGCAAACAGGTGCCCTGCGTGACGCTGCCCATCCGGCCCGGCCGAAATCTGGCCAGTATCGTAGAGGTGGCGGCCATGAATAACCGTCACCGCCGGTATGGATACAATGCCGCGGAGGAGCTGGCCAGAAAAGTGGATCTGCATGCAGATCTGGGCAGCAAATCGGCCAATCAGGGAAAATAACGGCGATTGGATGTAAGGAGGTCCACTATGGACTGGACGATTGAATTTGATAAGGCTATCGAACAGTATCTGCCGGATCTGGAAGTGCTCCAAGACGAGCCTATGAGCCGGCACACCACCTTCCGCATCGGCGGTCCGGCAAAGCGGATGGCATTTCCTTCCAGCCGGGAGCAGCTGGTGCTGCTGATGAGCTTTGCAAAGGATTACGGCGCAAATCCGCTGGTCATTGGCAACGGCTCCAATCTTCTGGTCCCGGATGAGGGACTGGACCGGCTGGTGATCGACACCTCTGCCAACCTGAACCGGCTGGAGCGGGGAAGCGGGAACACCGTCCTGGCGGATGCCGGTGCTACGCTGGCCCGGACGGCGGATCTCGCCTGCAAATCGGGGCTGACGGGGCTGGAATTTGCCCACGGCATCCCCGGCACGGTGGGCGGCGGCGTTTGCATGAACGCCGGGGCCTACGGCGGCGAGATGAAGCAGGTGCTCCGATCCGCGGCGGTGCTGTTCCCGGAGGAGGGCATCCGGACGCTTTCCTGCGAGGAACTGAATTTGAGTTACCGGCACAGTCTGCTGACGGAGCATCCGGAGGCGGTGGTGCTGTACGCAGAATTTGAATTGACGCCCGGCGATCCGGAGACCATCCGGGCAGCCATGCGGGAGCTGATGGCAAAGCGCAAGGCCAGCCAGCCCTTGGAATGGCCCAGCGCGGGCAGTACCTTCAAGCGGCCGGAGGGCCACTTTGCCGGGACGCTCATCGACCAATGCGGTCTGAAAGGACTGACGGTGGGGGGCGCGCAGGTTTCGGAAAAACACGCGGGCTTCCTTATCAACCGGGGCGGCGCAACCTTCGCGGACATGGCGGAACTGATCCGTCAGGTGCGGCAGCGGGTACTGGAGGAAACCGGCGTCACGCTGGAGCCGGAGGTCAAAATCGTTAAATAAGCGGGTGAATACATGGAGATCCTGATCATTTCCGGCCTTTCCGGTGCAGGAAAGAGCCGGGCCGCCTCTTTCTTAGAGGATATGGGCTTTTACATTGTGGATAATATGCCGGCGGCCATGATCCTGAAATTTGCGGAGTTCTGCGCCGGTGGCAGCCAGCGCTATGACAAGGTGGCGCTGGTGTATGATGTCCGCACCGCCAACAGCCCCACAGAGCTGTTCGATGTGCTGGACGTGCTGAAGCACAGCAGCGGCGCATGCAGCCTGCTGTTTTTGGAGGCGGAGCCGGAGACCATCATCAAGCGCTACAAGGAGACCCGCCGCCGTCATCCTCTGATGCAGCAGGCGGATTCTCTGGAAAAGGCGGTGCGGACCGAGCAGGAGATGATGGAACCGTTGCGCCAGCGGGCGGATGTGGTCATCGACACCACCCATCTTTCCACAGCCCAGCTCCGGGGTGAGCTGCTGCGGCATTTCGGCAGCGATACTACGGAAAAGGGCGGTATGAGCGTCACCATCACCTCCTTCGGCTTCAAATACGGCCTGCCGATGGAGGCTGATCTGGTGTTCGACGTGCGCTGTATGCCGAACCCTTTTTACATCCCGGAGCTGCGGGAAAAGACCGGTTTGGATCAGCCAGTGGCGGATTATGTGTTTTCTTTCCGCCAGACCCATGATTTTATGGAAAAGCTCCGGGACCTGCTGACCTTTTCCCTCCCGCTGTACGCCGAGGAGGGAAAAACGGAGCTGGTCATCGCGGTGGGCTGCACCGGCGGCCGCCACCGCTCCGTAGCCATGACCCACGCCCTGGCGGAGGACATTCGGAACCTTGGATACCGGGTCCGGGAAAATCACCGGGATATGAACCGGTGACCGCCTAAGAAAGGAGGACGCATGTCCTTTTCCTACGATACGAAAAACGAGCTATGCCGCCTGCCGGTACAGAAGTTGTGCTGTGCCCGGGCGGAGGCCTACGGAATTTTGCTGTTTTGCAATACCTTCAGTGCCACGGAGGTCCGCATCATCACGGAGAACCCCCATTTTGCCGCCCGGCTCCCCAAACTGTTCCGCCGGGCCTTCAACCTGCAATTCGACCGCCAGCCGGAGCCGGAGCAGGAGGAGGGCAAGCGGATCTTCCAGATCACGGATCAAAAAAAGCTGGACCATATCATCAATCTGCTGGGGTTTGATCCCCAGCAAAATCTGGTGCTCCACATCAATTTCGGTATGGTGGAGGAGACCTGCGACCGGGCGGCGTTCCTGCGGGGAGCCTTTTTTGCCGGGGGCAGCATCACGGACCCCCAAAAGCGCTACCATCTGGAACTGACTACCTCCCATTTGCAGGTGAGCCGGGAGTTAAATTCGTTGCTTCAGGAGTGCGGCTATCCGCCCAAAAGTCTCAGCCGGGGCGGCAGCCTCATTACCTATTTCAAGCAGAGTGACCAGATCGAGGACTTTCTGACGCTGATCGGCGCACCCGTGGCGGCCATGAACGTGATGTCTGCCAAGCTGGAAAAGGACCTGCGGAATAGCGTGAACCGCCGCCTGAACTGCGACAGCGCCAATCTGGATAAGGCGGTGGAGGCGGCACAGGAGCAGATGGAGGCCATCCGCCGCCTGCAAGCGGCGGAGCTGCTGGAGCAGCTGCCGGACAAGCTCCAGGAAACGGCGGCGCTGCGGCTGGAATACCCGGAGCTGAGCCTGTCCGAGCTGGCGGCGGAGTTTGACCCGCCGGTGAGCAAGTCCTGTCTGAATCACCGGCTGCGGAAGCTGCTGGAGCTGGCAAGAGATCTTCACTAATAAAAAGAAAAGAGGAATTTGAAATGAATCGGTGTGAACAGGCTGCTGCGTATCACAAAAAGGGCTTTAACTGCTGCCAGAGCGTTCTGGCGGTGTTTCAAGACTGCATCGGGCTTTCGGAAGCCCAGTGTCTGACGCTGGGAGGCGGCTTTGGTGCCGGGGCCGGAACAGGGGAGCTGTGCGGCGCCGTCACCGGGGCCGTCATGGTGCTGGATTTGCTGACGCCTGCGGATCCGGCGGACGTCATCGGCTCTAAAAAGAAGGCAATGGCGCAGGCCAAAGAGTTGCAGAAGCGGTTTGCGGAGCGGTTTGACGCACTGCGGTGCGCAGAGCTGCTACAAAAGAAGTTCACCCCGGATGATACCACCCCCGCCGCCAAGGCGCTGGGACTCACCGGCCACTGTGACATTATGATTGCCACGGCGGTCGAGATCGTGGAGCAGATGATCGCGGAGCGGTGATCCACGAAAAGGAAAGCGCTTTTCAGAAAGGACGCTGACTCTATGAAGGAGAAAAAGCCTGTTGGTCCTCACAAGCTGTTGAAGATATGCAGACGGCTTTTCTTTTCCGGCGCGCTGACCATGCTGACTGCGGCATATCTGATCGACGAACCCTATCAGTGGCGGGGAAACGATGTGTCGGTATTCCTTTGGATCGCGGCAGGTGTCGGAATCCTGATCATGGCCGGAGGCCTGCTGACCGCCTTTTCGAAGCTACGCTGTCCCTACTGCGGTGCCTCCCTGATGGCCGGCGGCCGGATGCCGTCCAGTCTGCCCCATTTCTGCCCGGACTGCGGAAAAACGCTGGATGACTGCGATTAGGTTTGCGTAAAAGCTGTATAGTGAATCAACTTTACATTGATTGAAATTACAATAACTTTAGCGATTATTTGAGAAAGAAAACAGGAGGTGGCCTATGGCCTTCACCCATCTGCACGTGCATACTGAGTTCAGCCTGCTGGACGGCTTCTGCAAGATCAAGGAGCTGCCGGGGGTGGTGAAGTCTATGGGCCAGACCGCCTGTGCCATCACGGACCACGGTGTTATGTACGGCGTCATCGACTTCTATCGGGCTTGCAAGGCGGAGGGCGTGAAGCCCATCATCGGCTGCGAGGTCTATGTGGCCCCTCAGGGCCGCACCCGGTTCGATAAGGTCCACGAATTCGACAGCGAGAGCCGCCATTTGGTGCTGCTGTGCGAAAACGAGGAGGGCTACCGCAACCTCTCCTACATGGTGTCTCTTGCGTGGACGGAGGGCTTCTATGTAAAGCCCCGCATCGATCAGGAACTTCTGCGGACGCACTCCAAAGGGCTGATTGCCCTGTCGGCGTGTCTGGCCGGCGAGATTCCCCGTCGCCTGCGGAACGGGGAATATGACAGCGCCAAGGCCTATGCGCTGGAAATGGCGGAGCTGTTCGGCCCGGAGAGGTTCTATCTGGAATTGCAGGATCACGGCATCCGGGATCAGAAGCTGGTGAACCAGTCCATCCTGAAAATCCATCAGGAGACCGGCATCCCCATGGTCTGTACTAACGACGCCCACTACCTCCGGAAGGAGGACGCCGAGGCCCATGACATCCTGCTGTGCATCCAGACCGGCAAAACGGTGGACGATGAAAACCGGATGCGCTACGAGCCTCAGAACTTCTACCTCCGCAGCGAAGCAGAGATGGCGGCGCTGTTCGAGGGCTACGAGGGCGCACTGGAAAACACCCAGAAGATCACGGAGATGTGCAACCTTGAATTTACCTTCGGTAAGTACCACCTGCCGGAATTCAAGCTGCCGGAGGGGTATGACAGCTTTTCCTATCTGAAAAAGCTGTGCGACGAGGGCTACAAGGCCCGGTACGGCGATGATGACAAATACCGGGGCCAGTTGAAATACGAGCAGGACATGATCGAGAAAATGGGCTTTACCGACTATTTCCTCATCGTGTCCGACTTCGTGCGCTACGCCAAAAGCGTGGGTATCCCGGTGGGACCGGGCCGCGGCAGCGCGGCGGGGTCCATGGTCAGCTACTGCCTCAGTATCACGGATATTGACCCCATGAAGTACAGCCTGTACTTTGAGCGGTTCCTGAACCCGGAGCGGGTGAGTATGCCGGATATCGACATGGATTTCGGCGATACCCGCCGGGGCGAGGTGGTGGACTACGTCCGCCGCAAGTACGGCGACGACCACGTGGCCCAGATCGTCACCTTCGGCACCATGGCCGCCCGGGGCGTCATCCGGGATGTGGGCCGGGTGCTGAATATGCCCTACGCCGATGTGGACGTCATCGCCAAGCTGGTACCAAATACCCTGCACATCACCCTGAATGACGCACTGCGGCTCAGCAAGCAGCTCAGCGACCTCTATGAGGCCGACGAGCAGGTAAAAAAGCTTATCGACACCGCCAGAGCGCTGGAGGGGATGCCCCGCCACGCCTCCACCCACGCTGCCGGCGTGGTCATCACCCGGAAGCCGGTGTACGAGTATGTGCCGCTGGCGAAAAACGACGAATCCGTGGTCTGCCAGTACATCATGACCACACTGGAAGAATTGGGCCTGCTGAAAATGGACTTCTTGGGCCTGCGGAACCTGACGGTGCTGGACGACGCCGTGAAAATGGTGCAGACCCGGCAGCCGGACTTCACCTTAGATGACATCCCGGAGGGGGACCCGGAGACCTACAAAATGCTCTCCGACGGCAAAACCAACGGTGTGTTCCAGATGGAATCCACCGGCATGACCGGCGTCTGCGTAGGTCTGAAGCCCCAGAGCATTGAGGACATCACCGCCATCATCGCCCTGTACCGTCCCGGCCCCATGGATTCTATCCCCAAGTTCATCGCCTGTAAGCATGACCCCAGCAAGGTCAGCTATATCATCCCGGAGCTGGAGCCGATCTTGTCCATCACTTACGGCTGTATCGTCTACCAGGAGCAGGTCATCCAGATCTTCCAGCAGCTTGCCGGGTACACCCTGGGACAGGCGGATATGCTCCGCCGTGCCATGAGCAAGAAGAAGGCCAAGGACGTGGCCAAGGAGCGTGAGGCGTTCCTCCACGGCGATCCCGCCCGCAACATCAAGGGCTGCGTGGCCAACGGCATCGACCCTGCCGCCGCCGAAAAGATCTACGACGAGATTTTTGCCTTTGCCAACTATGCCTTCAACAAGGCTCATGCCGTGTCCTACGCGGTGGTGGCCTACCAGACGGCTTATTTCAAGTGCCACTTCACCCGGGAGTATATGGCAGCGTTGCTGACCAGCGTGCTGGATAACTCCGACAAGGTCTCCGGCTACATCGGCGAGTGCCGGGAGTGCGGCATCGCCTTGCTGCCGCCGGACATCAACCGCTCCGCAGACCGATTCACGGTAGAGGAGGGGGGCATCCGGTTCGGATTGGTGGCCATCAAGAACATCGGCCGGGGCTTCATTCAGGCAGTGATGCGGGAGCGGGAGACCGGGGGCGACTTTACATCCCTGTACGATTTTTGCAGCCGCATGAACGGCAGCGAAATGAACAAGCGGGCGGTGGAAAATCTGATCCGTTCCGGTGCCTTTGACTCCATGGGTGCCAGACGTTCCCAGCTTATCAAGGTTTATGAGTCGGTGATGGACTCCGTGGCAGCCCAGCAGCGGGAAAACGTGGAGGGACAGATGGACTTCTTCTCCATGGCCGCCGACAATGATGAAAAATCAAACTCCGTAAAGGAAATTCCCTTGCCTGATATTCCGGAGTATACACCGGAGGAACTGATGACCATGGAGAAGGCCACCACTGGACTATACCTCTCCGGTCACCCTATGGACCATTATCGGGACGCTGTGCGGAAGCTCCACGCCCCCACCATCGTTTCAATTATCGAGGACTTTTCCCGGGAAAACGGTCCGGAGCGCTTTGCCGACGGCCAGCGGGTCACCATCGCCGGGGTCATTACCTCCAGCAAAACGAAAACCACCAAGAACAACAGCCTCATGGCCTACGTCATGGTGGAGGATGACACCGCCTCCATGGAACTGCTGTGCTTCAGCCGGGTGCTGGAGACCTGCGGCGCTTACATGAAGGAAAATCAGGCAGTGGTGGTAAAGGGACGGCTGTCCGTCCGGGACGAAAAGGCCCCCCAGATCATGTGCGACTCCATTTACCCTCTGTCCACGGTGGAGGGCGGCATTCCGGAACCCCAGCCCAAGCAGAAAACGGCAGCGGGGGAGACCCTGTTCCTGAAATTCCCCAGCATCGACGATCCCGCCATCCGCCACATGAAGCTGGTGTTCCAGATGTTCCCCGGCAAAAGCGTGGTGAAAATGGTCATGGCGGACACCCGAAAGGTCTACGCCACTCAGGCGCTGCTGCATCCGGCGCTGGTGCAGGAAGCTCAGGAGACACTGGGTCACGAAAATGTGGTAGTCAAATAATAGCCAAAGATCCCAAAAGCCCGGCTTTCGGAATATTCCGGAGGCCGGGCTTGGTTTATCGGTTCGGCTGCCAACGAAAAAACCGGCCCTCCGAAAACGGAGAGCCGGTGTAGGTTTAGTCAGCGCTCTTCCCGGAAGAAGCTGAGACCCAGAGAGGCGGGGGGCTGATCCTCCCGCTTTTTCCGCAGGGAAACGATGATGAGCACCGCCAGCGTCACCACATAGGGGAGCATCTTGTAAAGCTCCTTGATGGCCAGGTTGGTGCCGGTGGGAATGTAGAGATACAGAATGTAAAATCCGCCGAACAGGATGGAAGCCAGCACGCTGACGTTGGGCCGCCAGATGGTGAAGATCACCAGTGCGATGGCCAGCCAGCCGCGGTCGCCGAAGGCGTTGTTGGACCAGACGCCGGAGGCGTAGTCCATCACATAGTACAATCCGCCGAGACCCGCGATCATACTGCCGATGCAGGTAGCCAGATACTTGTACTTAGTGACGTTGATGCCGGCGGCATCCGCCGTGGACGCGCTCTCGCCCACGGCCCGGAGATGCAGTCCGGGACGGGTGTGCTTGAGGAAGTAGGAGGCCAGCAGCGCCAGCAGGATAGCCAGATACGCCAGGAAGCCGTAGGACAGGAACATCTGCCCAAAGACCCCCAGCTTGTCGGCAAAGGGCAGGGACTTACTGAAATAGGCGCTGGTGGCGGACAGGGCGATGGAGGGGACCTCGCTGCCCGTCAGCTTGATGAGAGAGCCACCGAAGAAGTTGCCGATACCCACGCCGAAGGTGGTCATGGCAAGGCCGGTCACGTTCTGGTTGGCCCGGAGGGTCACCGTCAGCAGGCAGTACAGCAGACCCATCAGCAGAGAGCCCAGCAGGGAGCACAGCATAGGGATTCCAACGGCCAGAAGGCCGTTCATAGAGGCCGCAGGGGTGGACTGCTCGTAGAAGAACGCGCCGATGACGCCGCAGATACCGCCCACATACATGATGCCGGGGATACCTAAGTTCAGGTTGCCGGATTTCTCCGTCAGGATCTCGCCGGTGCTGCCGTACAGCAGGGGGATGCCCTGCATCACGGCCCGGGGAAGGAACGATGCAAAATCAAAAAACATAGCTTATGCCTCCTTCTTTCCGCTCTTACGCAGGCTGACCTGATAGGTGATGAAAAACTCGCTGCCGATGATGAAAAACAGGATAATGCCGGTGAGAATGTCCGAGAAGGACTGATTCAGGCCGAAGGTACTGGAGATCTCGCTGGCGCCCCGGCCCAGCACCACCAGCAGCAGGCTGGTGAAGATCATGATGATGGGGTTGAATTTCGCCATCCACGATACCATGACGGCGGTGAAGCCACGGCCGCCCACAATGGTGGTGGTGAGGGTATGGTCCGTACCGGCGGTGAGCAGCAGCCCCATGAGGCCGCACACCGCGCCGGAAAGCACCATGGTGCGGACGATGACCCGCTCCACCTTGATGCCCGCGTAGCTGGCGGTCCGCTGGCTTTCGCCTACCACAGCAATCTCATAGCCGTGCTTGCTGTAATTGAGGTAGATGTACATGAATACGGTGAGCACCGCCACCACAAGGATCACCAGCAGGTATTTCTGGCCGCCGACCACCGGCAGCCAGCCAGCCTCCGTGCCCTGATTGATGATGCCGATCTTACCGGCACCCTTGGGGACCTCCCACACGATGATGAAGAAGGCTGCAAGCTGGGTGGCGATATAGTTCATCATCAGGGTGAACAGCGTTTCATTGGTGTTCCACTTGGCCTTGAAGAAGGCGGGGAGGAAGCCCCAGAGAGCGCCCGCAGCCAGTGCCGCGGCCAGAGAGACCAGGATCAGCACTGCGTTGGGGAGCTTGTCAGCCAAGCAGATCATGCAGGCAGCCGTAGCCAGACAGCCAATGAGCACCTGACCCTCGGCGCCGATGTTCCAAAAGCGCATTTTGAAGGCGGGCGTCACCGCCAGAGAAATACCCAGCAGGACCGCCAGATTCTGGAAGGTGACCCAGGACTTTCGGGCGGAGCCGAAGGCGCCTTTGAAGATCGTGGCAAAAATATTGACAGGGTTTTCGCCGGTCAGCAGCATAGTGACCACCGCGCAGACCACCAGAGCCAGCAGAATGGCACAGCCCCGGATGGCGAAGCTCTTGTACCAGGGCAGGGTGTCCCGCTTGGCGATGTGGAACAGAGATTGCTTTTTATTCATCTGTCTTGCCTCCCTCCATGCGGGTCATCAGCGCGCCGATCTGCCGCTTGTCGGCAGTGCGGGCGTCCACCACGCCGGACACCTGACCGCCGCAGAGGACCACGATCCGGTCGCACAGCTCCAGCAGCACGTCCAGATCCTCACCCACATACATCACGGCGATGCCTTTCATTTTCTGCTCCGTCAGCAGGTTGTAAATGGTGTAGGATGTATTGATATCCAGACCGCGGACGGCGTAGGCCGTCATCAGAACGGCGGGGGCCTGCGCAATCTCACGGCCTACCAGCACCTTCTGAACGTTGCCGCCGGACATCCGGCGCACCGGGAAGCTGGTGCTGGGGGTCACGACCTCCAGCTCCTGCCAGATGCGCTGGGCCAGATCCTCCGGGTCCTTCCGGTTCAGGAAAACACCGTGTCCCTTCCGCCAGGAGCGGAGCATCATGTTGCCGGTCATGCCCATGGAGCCGACCAGACCCATGCCCAGCCGGTCCTCCGGGACGAAGGACATGGCAATGCCGCTCTTGCGGATGTCCATGGGGTCCATGCCCACCAGATTTTTCGTTTTGCCGTCGGCGGGATCGTAATAGGTCACGCTGCCGGAGGCGATGGGGTAGAGGCCCGCAATGGATTCCAGAAGCTCCCGCTGGCCGCTGCCGGCCACACCGGCCACGCCCAGCACCTCACCGGCGTTGACGGTAAAGCTCACGTTGTCCAGACGCTTGACGCCCAGCTCGTCGAACACAGTCAAGCCGTCCAGCACCAGACGGGGCGTTACGTTCACCGGGTCAGGTCGGTCGATGTTCAGGCTGACACTGTGACCCACCATCATATCCGTCAGGGACTGCTGGTCAGCGTCCTTGGTAGCCACATCGCCGATATATTCGCCCTTGCGGAGCACCGCCACCCGGTCGGAGACGTCCAGCACCTCGTGGAGCTTGTGGGTGATGATGATGAGGGACTTACCGTCCGCCTTCATGTTCCGCATGATCTGGAACAGCTTGTCCGTCTCCTGCGGCGTCAGGACGGCGGTAGGCTCGTCCAGGATCAGAATATCCGCGCCCCGGAACAGTACCTTGACAATCTCCACCGTCTGCTTCTGGGAAACGGACATATCGTAGATCTTCTGGTTGGGGTCGATGTCAAAGCCGTACTTATCGCAGATCTCCTTGACTTTCTTGCCGGCCTCGGCCAAGTCCAGCTTGCCCTCCAGACCCAGAACGATGTTCTCCGTGGCGGTGAACACATCCACCAGTTTGAAATGCTGATGGATCATGCCGATGCCATAGTTGAATGCGTCCTTGGGGGAGGCGATGGTCACAGGCTTGCCGTGAATATAGATCTGTCCCTCATCGGGAAAGTAGATGCCGGAAAGCATATTCATCAGCGTGGTCTTGCCGCTGCCGTTTTCACCCAGCAGAGACAGGATCTCGCCTTCGCGCAGTTCCAGATTGATGGCGTTGTTCGCCACAACCTTGCCGAACCGCTTCGTTACGTTTTCCATTTTTACCGCACACGCAGGAGCCAAGGCAGTCACCCTTTCTTCAGCGGCGGGGGAGAAAGCATAGTCCCGCGCCGGATCGTTCAATATGGATAATTATAGCATACACCCGGCGGCTTGTAAATTCAAAGTACAGGCCTGACGGGAAAAAATCCGGGAAAACCGGAGCCGTGGAAAAGGAAAGCCGGACTGCCTGAGGCAGTCCGGCTGTTTGGAATCGAGAAGCGATCAGCCGCCGAAGTTGGTATCCAGCAGGTTGATGCCGTCGATCTGCAGATCGAAATAGGGAGCGGAACGGAAGGTGGACTCAGCGAAGTAGCCGTCCACGATGGCCTCGGTGTCGGGGGTGTAGTTGGGATCGGTGTCCACGTCAGCCTTGGAGGAGGTCAGAGTCTCACCCTTCACAGTGAAGGTGGAGCAGTCAAAGACGTGACGGGTGCCGTTCTCCAGCTCGGCCTTCACAGCGTCGATGGCCTCCTGAGTGCCCTCAGCGGCAGCAGTGGTGTTGACATCGGTGAGCACCACGGAACCGGTAGCCAGGGTGCCGGTCCAGTCGGCGTCGATGGCCTCGCCGTTCATAGCAGCGGTGATGGCATACTCATAGTAGGGAGCCCAGTCGATCCGGGAGGAAACGATGAAGGTGTTGGGGCAGGCAGCCTGGGTGGAGCCGTTGTAGGAGACGTTGGGAACGCCGGCGGTCTCGCAGGCAGTGGGAGCGCCCATGGAGTCAGCGTGCTGGCTGATGAGGACGCAGCCGTTGGCGATCAGCTTGTTGGCGCCTTCCTTCTCAGCGGTCTCGTCATACCAGGAACCGGTGAAGGTCACGTCCATAGTGACAGAGGGGCACACGGACTTGGCGCCCAGATAGAAGGAGGTGTAGCCGGAGATAACCTCGGCATAGGTGAAAGCGCCCACATAGCCCATCTTGGCCTGATCCTCGGTGATGTAACCGTTGGCGATCATGTCATTGAGCTTCATACCGGCGGCAACGCCAGCCAGGTAACGGCCCTCATAGATGGAGGCGAAGGCGTTGTGGTAGTTGCTCAGGCCCTCGGTGTGAGCCTTGGTGCCGGTGGAGTGGCAGAACTGCACGTTGGGGAACTCCTTGGCAGCCTGGATCATGTAGTCCTCGTGACCGAAGGAGTCGGCGAAGATGATGTTGCAGCCGTCATCGGCCAGCTCAGCAGCCTTGTCGTAGCACTCCTGGCCCTCGGGAACGTTGGTGATGATCTTGTACTCCACGCCCAGCTTTTCGCAGGCTTCCTTAGCGGCGTTGATGAAGTTCAGGTCATAGGTGGAGTTCTCATCATGGAGCATGATGAAGCCGACCTTAAAGTCGGTAGCGGTCTCGGCGGGAGCATCGGTCTTGGTCTCGTCGCCTTTGGCATTGTCATCGTCGCTCTTAGTGCCGCCGCAGGCGGAAAGGGCGAGGACCATAGAGAGACTCAGGAGCAGCGCAAGAAACTTCTTCATTTCAATAAATCCTCCTCAAATTAAATCCTTTTTTCGTCGGATTTCCACATAGGACAAAGAAACCCGTCATCCATATCATACCGAAAAAACTGGAAAATGGCAACGCCAAATAGTCATCAAATTCATCTTGAAAAGTAATACCTTTTTGGTTAAAGAGCAGACATTATAAGCGTGGGTAATGCCTTGCAAAAGCTGTGCAGAAGACAGGCGGCCGCTTTTTCATGACCGGCGTCATAAAAAACAAGACTGTCGATAGAACGGTAAATTCTCCGCGACGGTAAGGAAGGGTGTGTGCGGGAAACCCAAGAAGGGTGTCCTGCGCCATTGAAATCCTCAGTTTTCAGAACTTTTATAAGGTTCTGAAAACTTGTTCAGCGGGGCGAAAAGACTTTTTCGACACGCTGAAACGCCGCGCAAAATACGCGGCGTCTTTCGCTATGGATATTCTTCGTTAAGACTCCTCTTCGTCCTCCGGCGTAGGGGTGTTGAGCAGGAGGTCGATGATCTCACTGTACAGCTTCTCCGGGGCCTGCCGGAACCGGGCGGCCAGGATCTTTCCCATGTCCTCTCTCGGCACCATGAGCTTCAGGTCCATCACGCTGCCCATATCGTCATCCAGAGACAGGGAAACGGTGAAGGTGCCGTTGGGGCGCGGCTCCGTGGAGCTTTTCACCTGATTCTTCCGCCGCAGAGCCCGGTTGCAGGCATTCAGATTTTTGTCGCACCGCAGTCGGACGGAGTAGGGGAGGCTGGTCTCACAGATCTCACTGTTGCGTCGGCCCTTTTCCGTAATGGCATAGAGGCCGCTCTCCTCGTCCAGAGTCAGGTGTTCTGTTTTTACCAGATCCGCCAGACACTCGGAAAAATCGAAGTAGTCAACGGCATCGTCGCAGAGGGTCAGATCCAGCAGCGTGTCGAAGGGCACCGGTTCAATGACCCGGGCGGCCAGATATAAAATAAGGAACTTAATCTCCAGCTTGTCCTGAATAAATCCGCGTGCGGTCATGGAAGCGTCTCCTTTGTATGTGAATCATTCTTATATTTCAGTATACCCCAGACGGGCATGATTGTACAGCCGGAAATTTGTCGAAGCCCGGCGAAATTTCCCTTGACGGTTCTACCCCGCCTTGGTATGATGAAGTTAACATAACATGAAAGGGCGGGATACCTTGAAAAAGAGAGCATGGGCGCTGGCGCTGGCGTTTCTTCTGGTCCTGACAGGCTGCGGCAAAAAGGAGGAACCGGTCCCTGATCCGGAGCCCCCTGCGGCAGAGGAACCCATTGTGACGCCGGAACCGGAAGCGGAACCGGAGCCTGCCGTACCGGCGGGAATGAATCCGTTGACAGGACTTCCCATGGAGCCGGAATATGAACGGAACCGTCCGGTGGCGGTGATGCTGAACAACCTGAAAAAGGCCCAGCCGCAGCTTGGCAACGCTCAGGCCGACATCATCTATGAGGTCCCCGCCGAGGGCGGCATCACCCGGATGCTGGCAGTCTACCAGACCTTGGACGGAATCGGTACCCTTGGCAGCATCCGCTCCTCCCGCCCCTATTACATCGAACTGGCGCTGGGCCATGACGCCCTGTACGTTCATGCCGGGGGCAGCCCGGAGGCGTATCAGGATCTGAAAAGCTGGAAGGTGAACAATATCGACGGCGTCAACGGCAGTGCCAGCCAGAGCGCCGTGTTCTGGCGGGATCAGGAGCGCAGAAAGACCATGGACTACGAGCACACACTGGTGACCTCCGGCGAGAAGATCCAGAGCTTCTGGGACGGCAGCAAGTACGCCAAGACCCATGGGGACGGATATACCTATTCCCAGACCTTTACCGACGAGCCGCTGACCGGCGGCGCGACGGCGGAGCACGTCAAGCTGGCCTACACCAGCTATAAGACCGGCCTGTTCGACTACGATGCCGCCACCGGCAGGTATCTGGTGAGCCAGTATCAGGCCCCCTATGTGGATGGCAACACCGGCGAGCAAGTGAGCGCCGTGAATCTGCTGCTTTTGGAGACGAACATCTCCGTGATCTCCGGGGATAAGGAGGGCCGTCTGAAGGTCCGCACCACCGGAGAGGGAGACGGCCTCCTTTGCCGGAACGGGCAGAGTGTTCCCATCCATTGGAGCCGTGCGGACCGGAACAGTCCCTTTGTATACACCACGGCGGACGGCCAGCCGCTGGCTCTGGGCCGGGGAAACAGCTATGTCTGCATCATGGACCCCAAAACCAGCAAGGTAGATGTACTTTTGGTAAATTGAATCTGAACGCAAGCA
>ERZ773225.1539-NODE-1539-length-26988-cov-6.560502_pt1 | contig 26988 bp, 26 predicted proteins | sample MGYA00580993_ERZ773225 | MGnify/ENA primary metagenome ERZ773225 (study PRJEB29015, sample SAMEA2737748) | human gut metagenome | biome: human gut; feature: human-associated habitat; material: faeces | place: China | collected 2012 ...
GTGGCGAAAAACTATCTCAGTCAGCCAGAACTGGACGCGCTCAACAAAATCGTAAGACAGTCAGCCGCTGGGAGCGGGGCGACGGCGCGCCGGATCTGGCGGTGGTCCCTGTCCTTGCAGAGATCTTCGGCGTGACCTGTGATGAGCTGCTTCGCGGCGAGCGGAAGCCGCCCGGCGCGCGGGCCGAAACGGCAGAACCATCGGAAATCGCGCCCAAGGCTGAAAAGCAACGGCAGCGGCTGCTGAAACTGACGCTGTCTCAATATAAGAATCGCACCTGCATTGCCATGGGCGTTTCCGTGACCGGTGTGATCGCGGCGCTGATCTGCGATCTTGCGTTCCTGAAAGCGGTCCTTGGCTTTTTCCTAGGCGCGATCTTCTTTGCGGCCAGTATCGTATGTCAGGCGGTGTTTATAAACAAGGCGTTTTTCAGCGTGGAAGATGCCGGATTGGAGGAAAACGTGCGTTCCGGCTTCAAAAGAAGCGTGATCCGCCTTGCGGAGCGATCCATCGGATTGACTGCTGCCTTCCTTGGCTTTACGCTCCCGCTGCTTCTGGCAGATGCCAATATGGGTCTTGCCCTTGACAGCGTGCTTCTTTGGGGAAGCGTGGGAGCCGCCGGATTCCTGCTGGTCTATGCGGTCGTGCTGTATTTTCTGCATGCGTCGTTTTTGCGAAAGGGCGTATATGCGTTGTCCGAAAAAGAAACTGCCGTTTATTATCGGAACCACAAGCTGAAGCGCAGCTGCGCGATCGTGCTGGCCGTTATTCTGGCGGCGACCTTCGTTGGACACCAGTTCGCCACCTCGATCTGGGGGCCATACAGCATTATGAAAGGCACGACCTTTGAGGATTACGACAGCTTTATTAACTATATGCAGCAGGATATTCCGGCCGCTTCCGGCGACTATGCAAAGGAGCCGGAGCAATCGGCCGCGCAGCGTTCGTATGGAGGGGAAACCTACTACGACGCGTCCGGCAATGCGATCAGCGAGGAAGAAGCGCTGACAAGGAGACTGGAGGACAAAAACGGCACTGTGGTTTGTGAATATATCGACCGCAACGAAAGCGTGGTTTCCCTTCGGTATACGCCCAAGGATGGAACGATCCTGCCGATCACCGTCTGCACGGAGGAGGACCTTCAGACAGCCCGGCAGACGGCCGCCGCCCGCCATGTGCTTTTCGGCACTGCGTATTGCCTTGAATGCCTGATCATTATAATAGTCTATATCAGAAAACGGGCGAAATAAGAAACATCGCCCGCAGGCGAAGCCTGCGGGCGATCCGTTTCGTTCATAGACCCGCATCTGGCGGCGGTGTGGGGTCTCACAGGCTGAGGCAGGCGTAATAAATGGCGCCGACGGCCTGAGCGAACTGGGCGACGGTATAAATGGGATGCGCGGCAAGCTGCTGCATGAGGGCGGTATTGGCCAGCGCGTCATTGGCGGCGTGCTGGACGAGCTGCGGCTCGCGCCGGTGCGCGCCCTCGCAGAGCAGGCGGAAGCAGACCTCATTTTTGACCAGCCGGCCAAACAGCGTGCGGGACTGCACGCCGGGGTGCAGCAGAAGCTCCGTCTGCTCCCAGGTGACTGCCATATGCTCGCCGATCTGGCGGAAAATTTCCTGACACGCGGGACTGCCCGCTGCGGCCTTTTCCATGAAAAATTCCAGACATGGCTTCCGCATATCCTGTGGTTCGGTCGGCACGAGCAGTTTTTCGCCCTGCCAGCGGAACAGGCCACGCGCCATGGCCTCCGCCCAGAGGTCCGGCTCCTGCTGTGGCAGATATTTCGCGGCCAGACGGAAAACGCCGGACTGGCACGGATATTTCTGCAGCGTGCCGGGCAGATTGGTGTTGAAATTCAGAACGCTCCTGGCGTCGTCGGCATCAAACTGCCGCTGACGATAGCTGCCGAGGTCGATGATGAAGTTATAGACCTCCAGCGGGATCTGAGGGATGGAGCCGTCCGCGCGGACCCAGCCGGTGCCAAGCTCCGTGCCCAGCGTGTGCGCGAAAAAGCCCCGCGAGGTATCCGCGCCGGCAGCCGCCTGCTCAACGGCTTCAGTGAAGGCTGCCATCGGGCCGTCGTTTGTGAGAAGGACGCGGTTCTCGGAGCCGGTATAGGCAGCGAGAAGCTCGCGCAGGCGGCCGACCTTTGCAAATTCCGTCTCATAGTCCAGAGCCGGATTATTGCGCATGCCGCGGGTCTTATAGGTCTCGCCGCCGACGATGCGGTTATCAATGACTACGTCCGGAAAGCTCAGGCCGATGGCGTCAAAGCTGCGCAGTTCCTGCCCTGCGGCGGCCTCCATCTGCGCAAGTGCAGCTTCCATGCCGGCGCGGTCGGCGTGCTTGTCCAGTGCCTCCTGCACGATGCGTTCCTGTTTGCCGCAGGCGGCCAGACTTGCCGCTGCGCGCAGAAGGCGCGTGAGGAAGACGATCGGCTCCGTCAGCTGATCAGCCTGCGTGAATGCGGCGGGGAACCAGTCAAACTCCTTGAATACGCAAAGATCTCCGTTCACGCTGGCGCAGAGCTTGATATCCGTGCCGCCGACGTCGATCCCAAGCAGCATGGCGTGCGTTGCGCGTGCGGGAAGCCGAGAAAGAACCGATGCGCCGGTGCAGACCGGAAGGGACTGCGCCTCCGGCTCGTCGCAGAGGGGATGTGTCCGGAAGGAAAAGCCTTCTGCATCCGGCAGCAGGGCAGTGAGAATGCGGTCGTTGACGTTCAGGCACTTTCCGTATCCGGTACGCTGCAGACGGGGCGTATGCAGCTGAAAAACCTCCGGGAGCGTCGCGACAAGCGCCTGCAGCGCCTGATCGGCGGGATCAAAATACAGATCCACGGCACGCGCGCCGAGCGAGGAAAGAAGATTATAGAGAAATGCATGAATATATTCGGCGAGGAACGCGGCCTCCTCCGTGCAGTCCGCGGGCGGCAGCTGCAGCGGGAAGCTGCGGGCTGTCCCGTCGTAGAGCGTCAGCCGGAGATGAAACGGTCGCGTGCCAGTCTTTTGAAAATCGCGATAGACGTCGGTCAGGTAGACCGGCAGGTCTGCGTGAGCCTGCTGCAGGAACTTCTGTTGCATGGAATTACTCCTTTATAATGTGGTTGACGCCCGCGCGCTGGACGATCGAATAGAATCGGTCCATTTCCTGCGCGGAAAAGGCACTGCCGCTAACCGGATATGCCCGGCTGAGCGACTGATATTTGCTTCTGCACAGCGGATTGAAGTTCAGAAGCTCATAGCAGACCCCGGGCGCGCGCGCGGCAAGATAGCAGGCGATGGCGTGCAGATTCTCTGCGTCTGCCGTATAGCCGGGGATAAGCGGCGTGCGCACAAGGACGTCCGCACCGCTGTCGCAGAGCAGCTCAAAATTGCGGAGGATCGGCGCGTTATCAACGCCAAGCACGGCTCTATGCCGGACAGGGTCGAAAAGCTTGATATCGATCAGGAAATGGTCTGTGACCGGCATCAGACGGCGGACGGTTTCCTCCGGGGCATAGAGGCTCGTTTCGATGGCGGTGTCGACGCCGGCCTTTTTGCACAGGGCAAGCACCTCGCAGGCAAACTCCGGCTGGGCGAGCGCTTCTCCACCCGAGAGTGTCACGCCGCCCTGCGAGCCGAAGAACACACGGTCGCGCAGCAGAAGAGCAGCGGCCTGTTCGGCGGAGATCTCTTTGCCGCACAGCTCCATCGCGGCTGCGGGGCAGGCCGTGACGCACGCGCCGCATGCATCGCAGCGGGTGCGGTCAATGACCGGGCAGGGCTGCATGGAGATAGCGTCTTTTTTGCAGGCCTGCGCGCAGCAGCCGCACTGCAGGCACTGGCTCTGCCGGTGCCACAGCTGCACCTCGCGGCGCAGCCCCTCCGGATTCTGACACCACGGGCAGCGCAGAGGGCAGCCCTTCAGAAACAGGGTCGTCCGCAGCCCCTCGCCGTCATGGACGGCGAAGCGCTTGCAGTCAAAAATCACACCGGTCATACGCCTTCATACGCCCTTCTGGCAATGATCTCGTCCTGCAGATCCGGGGCAAGCTCCGTAAAGTAAGCTGTGTAGCCTGCAACCCGGACGGTCAGGCCACGGTATTTTTCCGGTTCGCGCTGCGCCGCGCGCAGATCGGCTTCATTCAGCACGTTGAACTGGATATGGCTGATGCCGAGCGCGCAGACCGCACGCAGGAGCTGAGTGAACTTCCGGATCCCTGTGTCTGTCTGGAAAAACGCAGGCAGGAACTTCATGTTGAGCAGCGTCCCGTTGCTGGCCCTGCGGAACGGCAGGCGCGCGACGGACTGCAGAAGCGCGGTCGGTCCGCTGGTGTCGCGTCCATACATGGCGGAAACGCCGCCGTCGGCCAGTGGATCTCCGGCCAGACGGCCGTCCGCCGATGCGCCGACGTTCTGCCCCATGGGGACATGCGCCGAGACGGTATAAAGCCCCATCTGATAGATGCCGCCGCGGCCGTTGCGGTACCGCTCCAGGCGCGAGGCAAAATAATTGACCCATTTTGCGCCGATTTCGTCGACCCAGGCGACATCGTTGCCGTATTTGGGGACTTTGTGGAGAAGCATCGCGCGAAGAAGCGGATCGTCTTCAAAGTTGGTCCGCAGCGCGTGCAGAAGGCGTTCGGCAGAGACTGTTTTTTCTTCATAGACGAGCTGACGGATCGCAGCGAGTGAATCGGCTACGTTTGCGACCTGAATGGCCTGTACGCCGGTGAGGTTATAGTGTGCGCCGCCGCGTGTGACGTCAAGCCCCTTTTCCATGCAGTCGTCAATGACGGCGGACAGGAAGGGCGTGGGCAGGAGCTTCGCGTGCATCTGCTCCACAACAGCGATGCAGGCAGCCATTTTATCGCAGAATGTATCGATCTGCGCGGCAAATGCGGCCTCCAGCTCGGCATAGGTTTCGTAGGTCGTGAGATTCCCGAGATCGGAGCCGAGCGGCCTTCCGGTCAGAAGATCGATGCCGCCGCTGAGCGTCAGCTCCAGCGCTTTGACAAGATTGAACATGGCAGCGTCGCTCCAGCCGAGGGCGTTGCCGTGCGTGGTCAGCTCCACACAGCCGACGATTGCGTAATTGCGTGCGTCGTGGTCGCTGATGCCGTGCGCCGTAAGCGCAGGAATGACGGCCTCGTCGTTGAAGATCTGCGGCATGCCGCTGCCGAGACCGATGACCCGACTGGCTGCCTCCAGCAGCTCCTGCGGAGAATCGCGGAAGATGCGGAGCGAAAGATTGGGCTGCGGAAGCAGGAGCAGCGCCTGCGCCCGCAGGAACAGATAACTCAGCTCGTTCGACGCGTCGCTGCCGTCATCCTTCTGGCCGCCGATGGCGACATTGAAGCCGATCGGGAAGCCGGCAAAATAGCGCGCGCTGCCAGAGTTGCGCAGATAGACGATCTCGTTGAATTTGAGCCACAGACACTGTGTGATCTCCAGTGCGTCGCTGTCCGTCATGCCGCGGGTGCGGCTGAACCGGTAATACGGGTACAGATACTGATCCATCCGTCCCGGAGAAAATGAGGAGGCGTTGCCCTCCATCTGCAGAATGACATACAGAAACCACGTGGCCTGCACGGCTTCCTGGTACGTTTCGGCGGGAGCCGAAGCAAGCTTGCGGCAGATGCGCGCGACCTCGCGGAGATTTTCTGCGTCAGGACCGGCGGCCATCCGCTCTGCCAGATCGGCATAGCGGCGCATGAACGTGCAGGCACCGTCCATCACAAGGATGATGCTCTCATAAAAATCGCGGTGCGCCGCATCGGCCGTTTCCAGACGCACAGCAGCCTGTGCGCGCAGGCCGGCGGGGCCGAGACGGAGCCACTTCTCCGTATTCGGGCAGATATGGCCCTGCGAATGATCCTTCTGGTTGATCTTTGCGACCTTTGCAATGGCGTCTACCTCCGGGCCGATCGCGGCGCGCACCTGGTCTTCGAGCGAGCGGCCCTTCCAGTAGGGCAGGATCTTCGTGCGGAACTCCGTGATATCCTCCGGCCGGACCTGAAAGCGGTCCTGCGCGCGAGTCGGCAGCGTTTCAAATTCACGGTCGACCCACGACGCGCCGGTCTCCGGGAAGACGACGCCCGCGCGCACGCCGGGCGTGCGGTTGCCGACGATCCGCTCCTCGGGTTCCAGACGGATGGACATCCGTGTGAGCGCGGCCTGCAGGGCGCGCGCCCTGCGGATGCAGGGCGGCTGCCCCTCGGTCTGCTGATAGACCTCGGTGACGATCCGGGCCTGCTCGATGCTGACATAACGCGGCTCGTCCAACATTTTCTCCTTCAGAACGGAAATACGCTCGCTGCCGGGCAGCGACAAAATAGCGGAATGGTCCATAAAGCGTCTCCTCCGGGATTTGATAAAACCAATTTAGCACACGGCAGGGACAAAGCACACTCACAGAAGCGGACGAAAGGTATACGATTATGAACAGCTGGCTGCGGCGGCACTTGACGCGGCGGCGGAAAGATGATAAAAAGGAGAAAAGCGCAAAACAGGAGGGTGAGCGGATGAATTACGAAGAAAAACTGCAGATCATTCAGGCCGGCTGCCCGAAACTGCGCTTCAGCGCGCAGTTCACCGACCAGAGCAGCCAGTGGAACTACAGCAGGCATGCGCACCCTTATCTTGAACTGCTGTATTTTACCGAGGGCGGCGGCGGGATTGATGTTTCCGGACAGCGGCTCTGCGCCGGGATTCTGGATACGATCGTCTATCCCGCGGGCTGGGAGCATCAGGAGCAGGCCAGCGCTGCCCGGAAGCGGGAGATCATCTGTCTGTGGATCGAGCTGCCGGAGCTGCAGCTGGAAAAACCGATCCAGATCCGGGATCATGACAATCTGTTCGGAAGGCTGTTTTCCTATCTCTACCGCGAGGCCAGCCGGCCGGATGCGTCGGAGTATGTGCTGGAATATGGCATGAAGCTTTTGCTGACGGAGCTTCTGCGCTGTGACGCGCATCAGACGGGGACACCGGAGCGGCTGCAGCTGGTGATGCAGTATCTGCAGGCCAACTACGCAAAGCCGATCACGCTTTCTCAGTTGGCCGCGCTGGAACATGTGAGCGTCTCCTATCTGTCACGGCAGTTCCGCCGGTATACGGGAAAGACCGTCATTACGTATCTCAACGAGCTGCGGGTACAGGCGGCGCAGGCGCTGCTGATTCAGACGGACGAGCCGGTCGAGACGATCGCGGAGCGGGCAGGCTTTGAGTCGCCCAAGTACTTCAGCCGGATCTTTCGTGCGAAGATGGGGATATCGCCGAAAAGCTACCGCGCGCAGATGCGAAAAATATAAATGGAAATGGCCGCAGAAACACTTCTGCGGCCATTTTGCCGGGTGTCAGTCTTTTGCTGCCGGGTATTCGTTGCAGAGAAGTCGGTAGGGCGGCTCGTCCTCCTCGATCTTCGGGAAACGGCCGACCGGCGGGTTGAAGCGGTTGTCGGTGTTGTCGTCGTTGCACTGACTGACCTCGCCGAGCAGGACGGGGCCGGAGCCGGGCTCGACGTTGAAGTCGTGGTACAGGTACTGCGGGATGTGAATGCTCTCGCCCGGGGTCAGACGGATCTGCGTGCCGGCCGGGACGGTATAGGCCTTGCCATCGCAGTGGACAGTTACGTCGGAGAGCTTGTCGATGGACTCATCGGGCAGGCTGTTGTAGACGCGGATGAGCACGTTGCCGCCGCCGCGGTTGATGATGTCCTCGGTCTTGTACCAGTGGAAATGGTTTGGGGAATACTGCCCTTCCTTCATGTAGAGCAGCTTCTCGGCGTAGACCTTCGGATACTTGTCCTGCATGGCGCGATTGCCGTTGCGGATGGTGATGAGTGAGAAGCCGACCTTGTCGAAATCACCGAGACCGTAGTCCGTGATGTCCCAGCCGAGCATGCAGTCGCGCACCTCGTCGTATTCGTGGCCCTTGGTCTGCCACTCCTCGGGCGTAAAATTGCAGAACGGCGGCAGATAGCAATGCTCCTGCCGGCACATGGCCTCGAGCTCCTTGAGCGCTTTGTTGATCTCACTGCGTTTCATAGGGAACCTCCATGACTTAGATAGCTGCCGCAGTCGAAACGGACGCGGCGATCGTTTCTTCGGCTGTGACCTCCCGGCCAAGCTGCGAGGACAGGCGAATGCCGTCCTGAATGAGAAGTGTGTCAAGGGCGAGCTGCGCCGTCGGGAGCATCGGGACACGGCCAAGCAGTGCCGCAATCCAGTGCGCTTCGGACGAGGCGTAGGCGTATTCCAGCGGCTGCGTGTTCAGCCAGCGGAAATTCATCTTTTCCAGATCGCCGGTGCAGTCCAGCTCGGTGTCGCAGATGGTCGTGTGGAAGCTGAACGGTTCCAGCTTCAGCCCGCCCTTGCTGCCGAGCAGAATGCCCGGGTCCATCTGATCAAGATGGACGGCCCAGGATTCAAACAGATCCATCGTGACCTGCCGGTCAAAACGGACCAGACCGACGCCGAGCTCCTCCACATCGAACCCGCTTTCCAGCCGCCTGGCTTCGTCCATGGCGATCTTCTGATAGAGCTGACCGGACATGCGCCGCGGCGCAGGCATGCCCATGAGATAGAGCATCAGGGAAATGTGGTAGATGCCGAAATCATACAGTGCGCCGCCGCCCGCAGTTTTGCTGTTTACAAAATCCTTGCTGCCATAGCCGTCGACAAACGGCCGGTTGCGGCGTCGGAAGCCAACGGTGCGCGCATGGTAGATCTCGCCGAGCGCGCCGCCGTCGACCAATCGTTTGGCTGCGCGCGCGTAGGGACGGTAGAGAAAGCCGAGCTGGATGTGGAGCGTTTTCCCGCTGGCTGCGGCGGCGTCCAGCATGGCCTTGCCGTCATAATAGCTTCCGGCCAGCGGCTTTTCACAATAGACATGCTTGCCGGCCTGCAGCGCCTGAATGGCGGCTGACGCGTGCAGATTGCCGTGCAGGCAGATATCGATCGCGTCGATATCATCCCGCTGCAGCATGGCGGTATAATCGGTATAGACATTCGGAATGCCGAACTGCTGCGCGCAGCGCTCGGCGGACTGCTGTGTGCGGCTGCACACGGCGACGACCTGCGCCTCCGGGATCTGCGCATACATATTGAGATGCTTCTGCGAGATCATCCCGGCCCCGAGCAGTCCGATGCGGACGGTATCCATAAATAGGTGCCTCCTTGTAAGTGCGTTTATTTCAGATAAAGCACGAAACGGTGAAAATGTCAATAGAAATTTATGGCGTGCATCCGCGCGTAGTATAATTAAGGAGAGAACGCGTTGTTCCTCTCGCAGAAAAAATAAAAATCAGCGAAATGACCGAAAAACCCGTCGTTTTTTTAGAGGGTATTTCGTGTTGACAAGATTTTTTTGATGATGTATCATCGAGATAAACGATTACGTAAACGTTTATCTCGCACAAACAAAAAATGGAGGGCAGCAATGGCAGTAACGATCAAGGATGTGGCTGCCGCAGCCGGTGTATCCACCGCTACAGTGTCACATGTGTTCAACGCGACCCGCTTTGTTGCCCCGGAAACGGCGGAGCGGGTACGGGAAGCGGCGAAGCAGCTCGGGTATATTCCCAGCATCAACGCCAGCAGTCTCAGAAGCAACCGCTCTAAACGGATCGGGCTGCTTGTGCCATCCATCGCCTCGTTCTTCTCCGTGGATATTCTCGACGCAGTCGAGCAGGTCCTCGTCAAAAACGGTTATCAGCTCGTGCTGGGCTGTTCGCACGAGAATCTGGAGCGGGAAAAGGAGCAGGTGGATATTTTCAACTACCAGCAGATCGACGGCATGCTTATGTTTCCGGCGCCGGGCGACCACAGCTATCTGGACAGTCTGCCAAAAGACTATCCGATCGTGTTCCTTGACCGAAGCGCAGACAACTGTGTCCGGGATGCTGTTATGGGCAACAACGAGCAGGCGGCCTATGAGATCGTCTGCCAGATGATCTGCGAAGGTCACCGCTGCATTGGCGTGGTGAACGGCACGGAGGGCGTCTCTGCGCTGACAGAGCGCGTCGAGGGCTACAAACGGGCGCTGCGGGACAATGGCCTTCCATTTGAACCGGCACTTGTACAAAACGGCGCATCCACGTCAAAGGGCGGCTATCAGGCCACGCGGCAGCTGCTTGAAAACCGGCAGATCAGCGCGATCCTGTCCCTGTCCCCGGCCATGACAGTCGGATGCTTCCATTATCTCATTGAGCATAAGATCCCGGTCCCCCAGCAGATCGCAATCGTGAGCTTTGGCGATTCCGAATGGGCGGAGATCACGAATCCTCCGCTGACGACCATGCGGCATCCGCTGTTCGAAATGGGACAGATGGCGGCGCAGCGGCTTCTGATGCGGCTGGAAGAGGCAGCGAAGACAGAGGAAGGGCAGCCGAAAGCGCCCTATGAGACGGTCCGCCTGCCCATCGGGATCGTGCGGCGAAAAACATTCTGATCCAGCGCAGCAAACAAATTTACATTACAAATCAATGAAGGAACGAAGGAGTGTAACAGAAACAATGAAAAAGATGATCTCTTTGATCCTGTGCCTTGCGCTCGTGTGCTGCCTGTTTGCAGGCTGCGCGGCCAAGACCGCAGACGACACTACGACACCGGCAGATGCTTCTGCAGACACCGCACAGACCGAAACCCCCGCAGCTGAAACGGAAACCCCTGCCGCCGATTCCGAAAGCGATGAGAGCGGCATCGAATATAACGGCAAGACCAAGCTTGTCATGTTCGGCCCCCTGACGGGCGACAACATGCAGTACGGCATCAAGATCCGCGACGGCGCGGAGCTTGCGCTCAACCAGTTCAACGCCGCCCACGGCACGAACTTCACCATCGAGTTCAGCGACGATAAGGGCGACCCGAACGAAGCCGTCAACCTTGCAAGCAAGATCGTCTCTGACGATACCGTCGCTGCGGCGCTGGCGGGCTACGGCTCCTCCTGTGCGATGGCCACGGCTTCCGTCTTTGACGAGGCCGGTATGATCCTCATCGGCGTTGCCGCTTCCCACGCAGACCTGCCCGGCATGGGCGAATACGTATTCCCCATTCCCATGAGCCAGCGCCTTGAGGCTGTCGGCTTCGCGGAAGCGACCGAGAGCTACTGCGGCATCGGCAGCATCGCCATCATCTACCAGAACACCGACCACGGCGTGCAGGCCGCCAACCTCTTCAAGGAGCAGTGGGAATCCATGGGCGGCACCGTCAGTGTCTATGAAAGCTTTGTTCCGGGCGAGACGAAGGACTTCTCCGCCGTCCTGTCTAAGGTGAAGGAAGCCGCCCCCGATATCCTCTATGTCAACGCCTCCTACAACGATTGCGCGCAGGCATTCATGCAGGCAAAGCAACTGGAGCTTGACGCACAGTATGTCGGCCCCGGCATGTGCGTCAACGAAGAGTTCCTGGGTCTGGTCGGCGACCAGATCGACGGCACCTATATCCTGTCCTCCACGCCGTGCTTCCTGCCGTCCGTCCTTGAGGCCGGCAACGTCGACGAAGCAACGCAGGCATTTATCGATGCCTATAAGGAAGCATACGGCGAAACGCCCGACGGCTTCTCCGCACAGGGCTATGACTCCGTCAATATCGTTCTCAACAGCATCCTTGCAGCCGGTACGACCGACGCTGCTGCAGTTGCGGCACAGATCGGCCAGATCCGCGACTATCCGGGCCTGTCCGGCTTTGATATGAGCTACAACGACCAGAAGGAAATGGACAAGGGCATTTATGTCTTCCAGCTCCAGAACGGCACGTTTGTCCGCATGAACTGATCGGTAATTACCCCACAGATCTGCTGCATCTGTACCTGCTGTAGCAGATGCAGCAGAATCTTTTATCTGGAGGCGATGTAATGTTATTACAGCAATTCATCAACGGCATTACGATCGGAAGTACCTACGCGCTCGTGGCAATTGGCTTTACGATGATCTTCGGCGTTCTCGAGCTGACAAACTTCTCGAACAGTTCTCTGTATATGTTCGGCGCCTATATGACATGGCTTTTGTATGGCGTCGGCATGAACTTCTTCGTAGCCTTTGCGCTGAGCATTGCCCTGACGGGCCTGCTTGGCTTCAGCATTGACCGGTTTGCCCTGCGGCTGCTGCGCAAACGGCACGCGCCGAAGCTCTCTGGTCTGATCACGACGCTCGGCATGTCCATGGTCATTGATAACGCCATCATGGTGTTCTGCGGCACAGACTCCAAATCATTTGAAAACCATCTGGATTTCGGCAAGGTCTATATCGGAAACGCCATTATCAGCTGGACGCAGATCATCATTCTGATCGTCGGCTTCTCCCTGATGATCGCGCTCTCCATCCTCGTCTACAGGACGAAGATCGGCAAGGCCATGACGGCCATTGCGCAGAATCAGGATGCGGCAAAGCTGATGGGCATCGATACGAACAAGGTCATTGAGCTCACGTTCGTGATCAGCGGCGTTCTGGCGTGTATCGCGGGTACGATGGTGGCAATGTACTACCGCAGCATCGAGACGACAATGGGCAGCCTCATCGGCACCAAGATCTTTGCAGCTGCGATCCTCGGCGGCGTCGGCATCCTGCCGGGCGCTATGGTCGGCGGTATTCTGCTCGGCATCGTGGAGACCATGGTCTCCGCGTATATCAGCACCGGTTACCGCGATGCCATCTCGTTTACGATCCTGATCGTTGTTCTGCTGTTCATGCCCAACGGCATGTTCGGTAAGAAGGCCATTAACAAGGTATGAGGGAAACGCGATGATAGAGAAACTGAGTATCCAGCTTGTCAGATACAAGCTGCCGCTGCTGATTTTTGTTGCAGTGCTTGCCATTGTGTTTCCAATGGTATTTACCTCGAAATATGTGCTCCGCATCGCAATTCTGTGCCTCATGTACTGCATGCTGAGCGTCAGTCTCAATCTCATGACAGGCGTTCTGGGTCAGATGTCCTTCGGCCACGCAGCCTTCTGGGGGATCGGTGCGTATACCGCGGCGATCCTGACCAAGACCTGCGGCTGGGACGGCCTCGGCGTGTTCGCTGCCGCAGCGCTCACGGCCGGCTTTGCAGGCCTCATCCTGAGTCTGCCGGTCATGCATCTGAAGGGCTATTATTTCACGATCGTCACCATGGTGTTCTGCCAGATCGTGCGCATCGTCGAGATCAACTGGATGTCCCTGACGAACGGCCCGCTCGGCATTATGGCGATCCCAAAAATCTCGGTGTTCAGCTATACCATCAAGACCCAACCTGCGTATTACTATATGATCCTGATCCTGCTGGTGCTGACCACCCTGCTCGTCAATAAGATTATTCACTCGCGTATGGGCGACGCCATCCTCGCGATCCGCGACGATGATCTGGCGGCCGGCGCAATGGGCATCAACGTGTTCAAGTATAAAACGCTTGCCATCGTCATTGCCTCGATGCTCGCCGGTGTGGCCGGCGCGTTCTACGCAGTCTATACCAGTTATATTGACCCCAGCTGCTTTACCAACGCAGTTTCCAACAACATGCTGGTCATGGTCATTTTCGGCGGTCTCGGCAACATGTTCGGCAGCTTCCTCGGCGCAACGGTCCTGACGATCCTGCCGGAGGCGCTGCGCGGCTTCTCGGAATACCGGCAGATGGTCTTCGGCGCAATGCTGGTCATTCTGATGCTGGTGCGGCCGGAGGGACTGTTCGGCTCGGTCAACTTCAAGTATATCGGCCAGCGCCTGTCCCTGAAGAAATCCAAACGCGGAGGTGGCTCACATGTCTGAGATCCTGCGCACAGAGCATATCGTACAGCGGTTCGGCGGCATGGAAGCGCTCAAGGATATCAGTATGCGTGTAGAGAGCGGCGAGATCGTCGGCGTCATCGGTCCGAACGGTGCCGGTAAGACGACCCTGTTCAACTGCATCACCGGCATGTACTGCCCGACGGAAGGGCGCGTGCACATGCTGGGCACGGACATCACCGGCTGGCGGCCCTACCGCATCACTGCACACGGCTTTGCGCGGACGTTCCAGAATATCCGTCTGTTTCAGAAAATGTCGGTCCTGGACAACGTCATGGTCGGCATGCATGTAAAAACAAGGCTCCCGTTCCCGCAGAATCTGATCCCCGGCCGCGCCGATAAGGTGCGGAAGGAGGCGGAGGCGCGTGCGGAGGAACTGCTGAAGATCCTGGGCCTGTATGAGGTCCGCTATGAGATGGCGACCAGCCTGCCCTACGGCGACCAGAGAAAGGTCGAGATCTGCCGCGCGCTTGCCATCGAGCCGAAGCTGCTGCTGCTCGACGAGCCGGCGGCTGGCATGAATGAGGTAGAGACGGAGGAACTGCGCACCATCGTGCACAAGCTCCGCGAGATGGGCAATACGATCCTGCTCATCGAGCATGATATGCGCTTTGTCATGAATATCTGCGACCGGCTCTACGTCCTGAACGACGGTGCACTGATCGCCGAGGGTACGCCCGACGAGGTGCGGGCAGATCCGCTCGTCATCGAAGCCTATCTTGGAAAGGATGAATGAAATGTCATTATTGAGACTGGAAAAGGTCGTTGTCGATTATGGCAGCATTCATGCGCTCAAGGAAATCGACATCGATGTCAACACGGGCGAGGTCATCACCCTCATCGGCGCAAACGGCGCCGGAAAAAGTACGACCATGAAGGCCATTATGGGCCTCATCCCGGTCAAGAGCGGCAAGATCTGGTTCGACGGCAAGGAAATCACCAATCTGGACACCAAGAATATGGTCCAGTCCGGTATCATCCTTTCCCCGGAGGGCCGGCAGGTGTTTCCGCGCTTCTCGGTCATGGATAACCTGATGATGGGCGCATATCTGCGGCCAAAGACGGAGATCGCCGAGAGCCTGCAGACCGTATATGACCTGCTGCCCAAGCTCAAGGTTCGCAGCGGTCAGCTGGCCGGTTCGCTTTCCGGCGGTGAACAGCAGATGCTTGCCATCGGCCGGGCCATGATGGGTAAGCCCCGGATGCTCCTGCTCGACGAGCCTTCGCTCGGTCTGGCGCCGCTCATCATCAATGAGATCTTCGCCATGGTCGACCGGATCCGCGAGATGGGAACGACGATCCTGCTCGTGGAGCAGAACGCGCGGATCGCGCTCAAGCATTCCGACCGCGCTTACGTATTGGAGACCGGAAGCATCGTACTGAGCGACCGCGCCGATCAGCTTCTGGAATCGGACGAGGTACGCAAGGCGTATTTCGGCGGACTGTAATATTTTTGGAGGAAAAATCAAATGATCACACATACACAACGTGTCAAGGCAGCGCTCGAAGGCAAGATGCTGGACCGTCCGGCATTCGCAGCATGGGGCCCGCATATGAATCTGGTCGACCGCAATGCCAAGGATTTCGCGCGCGCGACCATTGACTATCAGAACGCTCACCATTTTGACTTCATCAAGGTCATGCCGAACGGCATGTACTTCCCCGAAGCCTTCGGCCAGAAGCTGAAGGATGCGGATTTCATCCTCGATGAGACGTGGCAGAACGTGCAGGTCAACGCTATCAATGACCCGCACGAGTGGGCGAAGCTCAAGGTGCCCAGCATGAAGGAAGGCGTCTTCGCGCGCGAGATCGAAGCAGTCAAGCGCATCGCGGACTATTTCCAGGGCGACGTTCCCGTTCTGCCCACCGTATTCAGCCCGTTTATCTGGATGGGTGAGATGACCGGCGGCTTCTTCCGTCAGGATACCATTGTGGCGCACTTCAAATACTCCGAAAAGTACGCGCGGATCGGTCTGGAGATCGTCAACGAGACGAACGAGCTTCTGATGGAGGAGTTTGTCAAGGCCGGTGCGGACGGATTCTTCCTTGGCTATCAGGCCGGTATGGCCGGTCTCATGGGCAAGGAGATGTTCGAGGAGTATGGCAAGAAGTACGACATCCAGAACATCAACAAGATCAAGGACAAGACGTGGTTCAACATGGCGCACATCTGCCACGGCGACGCAGCGCTGTCCGAGTGGTTCCTCGATTATCCGGTCGAGGCCTTCAACTGGGCGGATCAGTATCCGGAGCACCACTCTCTCGGCGAGATGCGTAAGCTGACCGACAAGGTTCTCATCGGCGGCCTGAATCATTCCGATAACGGCAGCTACAAGGATCTGTCCATCATGATCAAGTCCCCGTCCGACCTGAGCGGCTCGAACCGTGACACGATCAAGGCGCATATCAAGAAGAAGGTCTACGACGCCGTCGAGCAGGCCGGCCCGAAGCTGATCGTTTCCGGCGGCTGCGGTTGGGGCCTTGGTTCCCTGCCCAGATTCTCCCTGTGGGAAGAGGTCATGGAAGAAGTAGGAGCAGAGCTGAACGCAAAGAAGTGAGCAAAAACAGATGAAAAAAGCAGATTCTGATTACAGGGCTTTTCTGGATATCCTGAAGGAAGAGCTGATCCCTGCCGGCGGCTGCACAGAGCCAATTGCCATCGCCTATACGGCGGCTGTCGCGCGCAAGACGCTCGGCTGCCGGCCGGAGCATATGGACGTCTATGCCAGCGGGAACCTGATCAAAAATGCCAAGGGCGTCTATATCCCGAACGGCGGCGAGCTGCGCGGCGTGGACGCTGCGGCGATCCTCGGCGCGCTCGGCGGGAACGCCGACCGCATGCTCGAGGTGCTGCTGGATCTCCCGGACGGCGTTCTGGATGAGACGCAGGCACTGATGCAGCAGAATTACTGCAAGGTGCACGTGATCCAGGGCTCCGAGGCGCTGCACCTGATCGTCAACGTGCAGGCTGACGGACAGACGGCGGAGGTCGAGCTGAAAAACGCCCATACGCATATCGTCCGGATCGAAAAGAACGGCGAGAGCGTCTTCCGCGCAGAGGAAGACGGCACGCAGGACGGCTTTACGGACCACAGCTGCCTGACGGTCGAGAAGATCGTGGACTTTGCGAATACGTGCGACCTTGCGGATATCGAACCGACACTGCAGAAGCAGATCGACTGCAACATGCAGATTGCGGAAGAGGGGCTGAACAACCGTTGGGGCGTCAACGTGGGAAAGCTGTATTATGAGAACGGCAAGCTGCTGCAGGCCTATGCGGCCGCGGCCTCGGACGCCCGCATGAGCGGCTGCAATCTGCCGGTTGTGATCGTGTCCGGCAGCGGCAATCAGGGCGCGACGGCGTCTTTGCCCGTGATCGTATACGCCGAGAAGCACGGCTGCAGCCGCGAGCAGATGCTGCGCGCGCTGGCACTGTCCGATCTTATTGCCATCCACCTGAAATCCGGTATCGGCAGACTGTCTGCCTACTGCGGTGCGGTCTGCGCGGCCACGGGTGCGGGATGCGCCATGACATATCTGGACGGCGGCACGCTGGAGCAGATCGATCAGACGATCACAAACTCCATCGCGACCTCCTCCGGCATGGTCTGCGACGGAGCAAAGCCCTCCTGCGCGGCAAAGATCGCCACAAGCCTCGAAAGCGCCATCATGGCGCATGATCTTGCCATGGCGAACCGGGCCTTCCAGTCCGGAGAGGGCATTGTCATGGATAATGTAGAGCAAACGATCGACGCGGTCGGCTGTGTGGCCAGCCAGGGCATGCATATTACGGATCAGGTCATTCTGAACCTGATGACGCAACAGAAAGGAGCACGGGCATGAAAGAACAGAATTATCTTGACCACCTTGTCGGCGTCTTCGGCCAACCGGTCGCGGAGAACCCCGGCGTGATCATTCAGGACGCCGCATTTGCGGCAATGGGACTGGAACGCTGGCACTTTCTGACGCTGGACGTGGATAAGGATCAGCTGGAAAACGCCATCAACGGCCTGAAAGCATTCAAGATGCGCGGCATCAACTGCACGATCCCGCACAAGATCGCCGTCATGCAGTATCTGGACGAGATCTCGGAGAGCGCGCAGCTCATCGGCGCGGTCAACACCATCGTCAATACCGACGGCCGCCTGTATGGCGACAACACAGACGGCAAGGGCTTCATGATGTCGTTGGAGTCCAACGGCATTGACGTCAAAGGCAAGCGCATCGTCGTCCTCGGCGCAGGCGGCGCGGCACGCGCGATCTGCGTGGAGCTGGCGCTGGCCGGCGCAGCGCATATCACGATCGTCAGCCGTCCCGGACCCAACAATCTGGCCCCGTCGCTGCTGGAGATCCTGCAGACCAGAACCAGCGTGGACGCCGAGACGAACGACTGGGTCGGCACCTACAAGATCCCGGCCGGCACGGATATCGTGGTCAACGCGACGAGCGTCGGCCTGTATCCGAGCGTTGACGCGATCCCGAATTTCGATCTGGACAGTCTGACGCGCGACATGTTCGTGCAGGACGTGATCCCCAATCCGACCGAGACCGCACTGATCAAGGAGCTTCGCCGCCGCGGCATCCGCTGTGAGACCGGTGCCGGCATGCTCATCAACCAGGCTGCCCTGAACATCGAGATGTGGACCGGCCGCAAGCCGGACAAGACAGTTATGTACCGGGCGCTGGAAGAGGCGCTGGCCTGAGCCGCCGGCGCGGCTGCAGGAAAATAAAGCTTGAGGGAGACTGTCATCTCCTCCGATCGCTTCGATCCGAAGCGGCCGGAGGAGATCTTTTTTATACATGTATTTAAGCAAAACGACGTTTTTTTACAACGATTTTATCTCCTGCTGGTCGATGACTTTACATGGCGCTGGCATACTGACCTGCGTACAGAAAAGAGGAGCGGCATGAAAATACGTTTGGAGCGGATCACCAAGAGTTTTGAAAAAAAGCAGGTCATCAGGCAGACGGACCTGACGATCGAAAGCGGAAGCTTCACCACGCTGCTCGGCCCCTCCGGCTGCGGCAAAACGACGCTGCTGCGCATGATTGCGGGGCTGGAAACGCCGGATTCCGGCGAGATCTGGTTTGATGAGCGATGTGTGTTTTCGCGGGAGAAAAAGATCAACCTGCCGCCAGAAAAGCGCGGGCTTGGCTTTGTGTTTCAGGATTTTGCGCTCTGGCCGCACATGACGGTGTTTGAAAACGTCGCGTTCGGACTGCGTGCCGAGAAAGATACGAAGAACCTGCAGAGCAGAGTGCGCGAGGCGCTGCGCACGGTCCATCTTGAGGACTTTGAAGCGCGGTACCCCCCACCAGCTTTCCGGCGGACAGCAGCAGCGCGTCGCCTTCGCAAGAGCCATCGTCATAAGGCCCAGCTGTATTCTCTTTGACGAGCCGCTTTCCGCGCTCGACGCGCTTTTGCGCGAGCAGATGCGGCAGGAGCTCAAGGAGCTGGTCGCCTCGCTCGGCCTGACCGCCGTCTTTGTCACCCACGATCAGGCAGAGGCCATGAGCATGAGCAGTCATATCGCGGTTCTGAATGCGGGAACAGTCGAGCAGTACGACACCCCGGAGGGCATCTACCACCGGCCGGCCACGCGGTTCGTCGCGCGCTTCGTCGGCAAGTCCAACTGGCTGAGCGAAACAGAGCTGTTCCGCCCGGAGGCGGCGTCGCTGGAAGAGAAGCCAGGGTTCCGGCGGTTTGAGCTGCCGGTCACCGGCGAGGAGTACCTCGGCGAGAGCTACAATGTGCAGCTGCAGTATCAGGACAGTACCTGGACCGTTCACACGCGGCACAAAATGCCGATCGGTGAACCACTTTCCGTTTATATAGACCCAACTCAAATCATCGTATGTAAAAAGGAGAAAGCTGAATCATGAAAAAGAAAATGCTTGCATTGCTGCTGGCCTGCCTGTGCCTGAGCCTTGCGGCCTGCGCAAAGACCGAAGTACCTGCTGCGGAAGCACCCACCCAGACGCAGCCCGCCGAGACCCCTGCCGCCCCGGCACAGACGGAAGAAACGCCCACGGAAGAAACCCCTGCCGCTGAAGAAGCCCCCGCGCTTTCCGGCAAGGTCACCGTCTACATGCCCAGCCCCGCGGGCCTGGCCGACAAGCTGGCCGCCCTCTTCACCGAAAAGACCGGCGTCGAGGTCGAGCAGTTCCAGGGTACGACCGGTGAGATCCTCGCAAGACTCGAAGCCGAGCAGGTCAACCCCGTGGCAGACGTTGTCATCCTCGCTTCGTGGTCGGATGGCCTGAGCATGAAAGCGGACGACAAGCTCGAAAGCTATACTCCAGCCAATGCCGACAAGGTCAACGAAGGCTGGATCGACGAAGACAGCGTACTCTTCGGCTCCAGCGCCTCCGCAGTCGGCGTCATCTATAATACGACCGTCGTTCCCAAACTGAGCGCCGACTGGGTGGAGCTGGCAGATGCCCAGTATAAGGACATGATCGCCATCCCCGCCCCCGAAAAGTCCGGCGCGTGCAAGGACTTCCTTGCGGGCTTCGTGACCGGCACGGCTGACGGCGAGGCCATCCTGCAGAGCTGGGCCGACAACGGCCTGACCGTCCCCAGAGCGAACAAGGCGGCGCTCGAAGCCGTTGCCACCGGCGAAAAGGGCATCCTGATCGCAGGCGTGGATTATAACGCCTATTCCGCCATGACCAAGGGCGAGCCGCTGAATATCTACTATCCGGCTTCCGGCACAGCCGTGAACCCCCCGCCCGGCCATGATCCTCAAGACGGCCCCCAATATGGCGAATGCCAAGGCATTCATCGACTTCCTGTTCTCGGATGAGGCGCAGCAGCTCGTGGCCGACGCTTACCTGCTGCCCGGCCGCAGCGATATCCAGTGCGACAGCCGTACCAACCTCTCCGACATTCCGCAGATCCCGACGGGCTGGACGAAGATGATGGAGGTCGCCTCCGACACCGCGGCGAAGCTCAACAGCCTCTGCCAGTAAGTACGGAGGGGCTATGAGAACGAGCAGATTCAAAAAAGATTTCCTACGGCTTTTCCTGCTGGCGCTTCTGACAGGCCTCATTCTCTGTCCCCTGATCACAGTTTTTGCCAAGGCGGTCATCACGGATGGCCGCCTTGACCTGTATCAGGCATGGCAGACTATTGCGAGTGCGGAGAATGTGCAGACGATCTGCAATTCGCTGCTGCTCGGCGTGTGCGTCGTGCTGTGCTCGACCGTCATCGCTGTGCCGACGGCCTTTCTTCTCGCGCGCACGGAGCTCAAAAAGCACAGCTGGCTGGATATCATCTTCATGATCCCGTTCATGACGCCGCCGTATACCGCGTCGATGGGCTGGATCCTGTTCATGCAGAAAAAGGGCCTGTTCCAGCAGCTGTTTCCGGCGACGGGCTCGTGGTCGGAGGGCTTTTTCTGCTTTGGCGGGCTGGTGCTGGTCATGAGCCTGCACGTGTTCCGTTCCTTATGACCATGCTCAAAAACGCCATGCTGAACATTCCGGCCAGTCTGGAGGAGAGCGGCACGGTCTTCGGCGCGGGCTTCGGCCTGCGGCTGCGGAAAATTTTCGCGCCGCTGCTCACGGGAAACTATGCCATCGGCGCGCTTCTGGTGTTCGTGAAGACGCTTTCCGAATACGGCACGCCCTATACCCTGGGGCGGCGCATCGGTTTCTATGTGTTCACCACCGATATCCATCGCTATTCCACCACCGCGCCCATCGATTTCGGCCGTTCGGCGAGTCTTTCTTCTATCCTGGTCTGCATCTGCATGGTGATGTGGCTGCTGCAGAATGATATTACGAACAAAAAAAGCTACCGTCTCGTCAGCGGCAAGGGCAGCCGCCCGGCACAGACGAAGCTGTCGGCTGCGGGGAAGCTCGGCGCGTGGCTGTGGGTGGCGCTTGTGGTCCTGATCGTCATCGACGTGCCATACTTTTCCATCATCTCCACGTCAGTCATCAAGCTGCGCGGCTATGGCCTTGCTGCGGGCAACTTTACGCTGGACCACTATAAGGAGCTTCTGATCACACCGAAGGCGCTCTCCTCCATCTGGAAGAGCCTGTTTCTCGCCGTTTCGTCCGCGACAATCTGCTCTGTAATCGGCACGGCCGTCGTGGTCGCCGTACGGAAATCCACCGGCTTTTTCAAAAAAGCGCTGGAGGGCATAAGCCTGCTTCCCGAAATGCTGCCCAGCATCGTCCTTGTCATCGGCATCATGCTGTTCTGGAACGCGATCTATCAGGTCCTTCCGCTCTACAACACGATCTGGATCATAGTGCTGGCCTATGTCGTCTTGTATCTGCCCTACACCGTGCAGTATGTGACGTCCGCCTTCACCCAGATCAACGACAGCCTCCTGCAGGCAGGACGCGTGTTCGGCGGGACGCCGGCATATGTCTTCCGCCGCGTCACGCTGCCGATGATCTCGCGCGGCATCTTTGCCGGATGGATGATGATCTTTATCATTGCCTTCCGCGAGCTGGTGACGGCCAGCCTCATCGCGCCGCCCAATACACTTGTCGTTTCGACGTATATCAACCGCGAATTTGAACAGGGGAGCGTGTCGCTCGGCATGGCGATGGCCGTTCTGTGCGTCCTAATCACGACGACGGCGCTGCTCGTCTTCAATCGCCTCGTCGGAAAGCAGAAGGGAGCGTAATATGGAAGTTCTGATCGCCGGCGGCGTTGGAGAACACGGGAGAAATTGCTTTTTCGTCAAGGGGGAGCGCATCTGCTTTCTCGTCGACTGCGGAAAGCTGGCCGGGAGCGCGCAGCCGTATCCGAAGCTGACGCCGGAGCAGATCCTGTCTTTGCAATACGTCTTTCTGACACACAGCCACGCCGACCATACGGGCGTGCTGCCGTGGCTTCTGGAGCAGGGCTTTGCCGGGACGATCGCTGCGAGCGACGAGACGTTCGGCCAGCTGCCGTTTTCCCTTCCGGATACAACGCCGCTCCGCTCGTTCCGGCCGCCGGAGGGTCTTCGTCTGCGCTGGGGCCGGAGCGGCCACTGCCCGGGCAGCGTCTGGTATGAATTTGGACTGGAAGGGCAGACGCTGCTGTTCTCCGGCGACTATACGGAAAGTTCCTTGCTCTACCCAGCGGATCCCATCCGCCGCGTCCGGGCGGAGCTCGCCGTGGTCGACTGCGCCTACGGCGCGGACCCGCGCTCCCCGGCGGTGCTGCGCTTCAATCTTCTGACCTGCCTCGCGGACAGGCTTTCTTCCGGGAAACCGGTTTTGCTGCCGGTGCCGAAATACGGCAGGGGATTGGAGCTTCTGGCGCTGCTGCGGCGCGCGCGGCCAAAGACGCCGGTATACGGCGACGCGCAGCTTCTGTACCAGCTGAACTGGCTGCAGACCGACCGCTTCTGGTGTGCGCCGAGCGCGCAAGACAGTCTCGTGAAGACACAGGTGCAGCCGCTGACCGGCGTTCCGGAGGGCGGCGTGTGCTTCCTGTCCGATCCGCAGCTGAAGCGCGATGGATCGCGCAGCCTGGCGGACGCGTTCCTTGCCGCCGGCGGCAGCATCGTCATGACCGGCACGCCGGAGCACGGCTTCTACAGTGAGAAGCTCCTGCAGGGCGGGAAAATGGAGCTCCTGCGCTATCCCGTCCACCAGAACGAGGCAGAATACCGCGCCCTGCTCCGCCAGAACCGCTTTTCCAGAGCAATTCCCTATCACACCCCGGATTTTTCCGCAAAACCGGAGATCCTAATCTAATAGATATCCTGAAATGAGGTAGAACTATGACGTACAAAACCATCGTGATCGACTATGCGCCCAAAGCCAAAAAGATGGCCGCCGCCGTCGAGCAGACCGCGAACGAAAAAGCGCAGGACGGCTGGGAGCTGGTGACCTTCTCCGTAACGAACTCCGCAAAGGCAATTCTGGTGTTCCGCACGCCTGATGCAGTGCCGCAGGAGCAGACGGCTGAGGCGGTCGGTGACGCGGAATGAAGCAGGCGATCATCGACATCGGCTCGAACTCTATCCGCCTGACGCTCTACGAAACGGAGGGGCAGCGCTTCAAGATTCTCTTTCGCGAGAAGATCATGGCCGGCCTTGCCGGCTACGTGGAGGACGGAAAGCTCAGCGCCGAGGGCATCGAATGCGCCTGCGCGTGGCTTCTGACCTTCCGGAAAATTCTGCAGACGCTGCAGATCGAAAACGTCCGCGTCTTCGCCACGGCCTCGCTCCGCAATATCTCCAACACCGACCGGGCGCTGTCCGTCATCCGCGCAGCGACGGGCTATTCGGTCGAGGTCATCTCCGGCGAGGATGAGGCGCTGTTCGGCTATGCGGGCGCGATGCAGGAGCTGCACCTGACCGGCGGCGCGTTTCTGGACATCGGCGGGGCGAGCACAGAGATCGTCACGTTTGAAGACGGAAAACCCGTGGATTTTGCCAGCTTTCCCATTGGCTCACTGAGCCTGTACCGCCGCTGCGTCAAGAAGATCCTGCCGGGAGACGGTTCTTTGAAGCGTCTGCGGCAGGAAATTTCTAAAACCATCGACGTCAGCGACGGCGCGCTTGCCCCGCGGGCGCTGCTCGTCGGCGTCGGCGGTACGGCACGCGCCGCGCTCAAATTGGCACGGCATTATTGCGGAATCTCGGACGATTGCCGCAGCATGACCGCCGAGCAGCTCGACAGTCTTTGCGCGTTCCTTTGCAGCGGCAAAAAAGAGGCGAGCGATCTCATTTTGCGGCTGGAGGCTGAGCGCATCTACACGCTCGTGCCGGGGCTTCTCATTTTGCAGCACGTATTCCATCTGTTCCGGGCGGAGCAATTTGTCGTCAGCAAATACGGCGTCCGGAAAGGGTATCTATGCCAAAGAATTTTGAAGAACCATACAGATATACCCAAAACCGTGAACTGAGTTGGCTGCGTTTTGACCGGCGTGTGCTGGAAGAAGCGGCAGACCCAGGCGTTCCTGCTTTGGAGCGGCTGAAATTTGTTTCGATTTTCTCGAGCAATCTCGACGAGTTTTTCATGGTGCGCGTTGGTAGTCTCTTCGATCTTGCTCACATGACGCCGGATAACACCGACAACAAAACCGACTGGACACCGGCGGAGCAGCTGCACCATATTTACCGCGTCATTCCGGGGCTTCTTGCCATGAAGCAGCAGATCTATACTGCCGTCATGGAGGAACTGCGCCGCAGCGGCGTGCAGGATATTTTGCCCGAGACGTTGGGTACCGACGATTTAAAGCAGGTCAATCGGTTTTTCAAAACGGAGTTGCTGCCGGTCCTGTCTCCGATCGTGATCGCGCCGAACCATCCCGTTCCGCACCTTGTCAACAAACGGCTGTATGCCGCGGCCCTGCTGGAAAGCAAAAAGGGCCATAAGGCGATCGGCATCGTGCCGGCGCCGGACAGCGCGCCGCCGTTTTTCCTGCTTCCGGGCGAAACGCGCTTTGTGCGCACGGAAAACATTCTCCTGCGCTGGCTGCCAACGCTGTTCGACGCCTATACGGTGAAGGAATCCTGTGTGCTGGCCGTGACCCGCAATGCGGACATCAGCTTCGACGATGAAAAATTTGAGGACAACGAGGAAGATTTTCGCCGTCAGATGAAAAAACTCCTCAAGCAGCGCGACCATCTGGCTGTCGTGCGGCTGGAGCTGAGCAGAACGGTCTCGGAGGAATTTCAGAAAACTTTGTCCATGCTCGTGCGCGTGCAGACCCATCAGGTCTTTGCGGACAGCAGCCCCCTCAATATGCGCTATGTGTTCCGCCTGACCGGCGACCTGCCGAAGGAAGTCTCTGCCCGCCTGCTGTATCCAGCCTATCGTCCGCGCTGGGCGGAGGAACTGCGGCAAAATCAGCCCATCCTTGCACAGGTGCAGCAAAGGGATCGGCTGCTGTTTTATCCCTACGATTCCGTCGAGCCGTTTCTGCGCCTTCTGAACGAGGCGGCGGAAAATCCGCAGGTACTGTCCATTAAAATCACGATCTACCGGCTGGCCTCCTCCAAGATCGCGCAGACGCTCTGCCGCTCGGCGGAAAACGGCAAGGAAGTATTGGTTCTCATGGAGCTTCGCGCCCGCTTCGATGAGGAAAACAACCTTGTGTGGTCAAAGATGCTGGAGGAGTCCGGATGCTAGGTGATCTACGGTGCGGAGGGCTTCAAGTGCCACAGCAAGATCTGCCTCATCACGCTTCGCAATCGTAACAAAACCAGCTACCTCACGCAGATCGGCACCGGCAACTATAACGAAAAGACCAACGCCATGTATACAGATCTCAGCCTTATGACGGCCGACCAGACGATCGGCGAGGACGCGGCTGCGTTTTTCCGCAATATGCTGGTCAACAAGCTGGACGGGGAATATAAGAAACTCTGCGTATCGCCGTTCGGCATCAAAGATATCATAGCAAATTATCTAATCACAAATTTAATAAAGGTGTGTTTGTTACGCCTTTTAACTCCATACCGAATGTAAAAGAATTAGAAGACGAGAAGTCGTGGACATATGGAAGAATGCCAGAGTACCTTTGGATTGGATTAATTCTGAAAAAATTTGGTCGCGATGATGGCTTTCAGAAGCTATCTAAAATAATCTCGCTACTCCACGAGATTGCGCCAGAGTTATATACCACCAGAATGTCACAAATATTAAAACTTCCAGATGAGAAGCAAAGTGAGTTTTATCATTACATTGTAGTTATTGGAGCAAAAGAAGCACTTGCGCCATTAACGATTTTCCTCACTGCAAGTACTGCACCGCTATTTGCAGAACCTTTTTATTGCGCTGCCCAAAGTGTAAAAGATCGATGCAATATGCTAATAGAAACAATGCGTGACTTAATGGATCATCAATCACATGAATCAACGGATGTTAGATTTGTTGCGCTTTATTTCAATCAACTTTCAGGAAGAGTACATCTCCTAAAGGAACAGATAGAAGTTCTTTCAATTTATCTATTTGGGTTCAATTCAAACCGTTGAGTCCGATCAAGCTATAACTCGCATAAAGATCGAAAACCCTTGAGATTTCAAGCGATTTTAAGCCGGGGGATCTAAAAGGGTGCTGCTTGCCAAATTAGACAAAAACCGTGTATAACTTGAGTTATACATGGTTTTTGATTTTTTGCCGGAAAATCACATGAAATGAACTCGCAAACTGTGCAGAATGTGCATGCAGAAGATAGTAAAATATCATTCATTCCTATGTTTTATCTCTTGGATGAGGTGGCAACATAGGAATTTTTATTTTAGGAGGAACAAAACATGAGAATACCATATGGTTT
>ERZ773225.1589-NODE-1589-length-26324-cov-5.296814_pt1 | contig 26324 bp, 29 predicted proteins | sample MGYA00580993_ERZ773225 | MGnify/ENA primary metagenome ERZ773225 (study PRJEB29015, sample SAMEA2737748) | human gut metagenome | biome: human gut; feature: human-associated habitat; material: faeces | place: China | collected 2012 ...
CTTTGAAAAATCTCCGGAGGGTGATTTTTGGGGAAGTTGATTCCTTGGCATGAACCGGATTTTTGTTGTTTATGAGAGATACACTGAATCCGATGATATTTACGGCGCTGTGAGGGGGTATTTGGAGGGAATAAGGGTAACGAAATAAGGTACGGCTACACTTCTCTTTTTTATTCTCCTTTCGAGAAGTACTCTTATTCCCTGCAAAAACTCTCTCACTAAATCCAGAAAGGAGTGGTAAAGTATGGCAAGACGTGCATCTACTGGAGAGAAACCGGTGATGCGAAGAGCAAGAAGCCCGGAAGCACGAGAAAAACAGTTGATTGCATTAGCGATGGATTGTGCTGAAGAGCAGCTGATGAACCATACGGCCAGCAGCCAGGTGATTACGCATTATTTGAAGCTTGGAACTGCCCAGGCAAAGCTTGAACTTGAAATGCTGAAAACGCAGCAGAAATTAGCGGAAGCAAAAACTAAAAATATTGAAAGCGCAACCCAGACCGACGAAATGGTACGGAACGCAATTAACGTATTTAAGGTTTATGCCGGGTATCATGATGATGAAGATTAGAAGTTATACCGAACTTTGCAAATTTAAAAGTTTTGAGGAGAGGTTTGAATATTTGCGGCTCGATGGAATTGTCGGCGATGAAACATTTGGGTGGGATCGATATTTAAACCAAGTTTTTTATAAAACTAAAGAATGGCGAGAACTGCGGGACCGGGTAATATGGCGTGATCAATGCCGCGATATGGGAGTTGCTGGATACGAAATTCCAAAGCGACCGATTGTGCACCATATGAATCCATTGACAAAAGAAGACATTTTGGGGAAAAGTGAATTTTTGTTAAACCCTGAGTATCTAATTACGGTAAGCCACAATACCCATAACGCGATTACCTATGGGAATCAAGATTTACTGCGAAAACCGGTATTGGGGCGCAGCGTAAATGATACCTGCCCATGGAAGAGGTGAGAGAATTGGAATCTATCCTGAATAGCGTAAAAAAGATGATTGGTATTGACCAAGATTATACTGTGTTTGATGTAGACATTATTACGCATACAAATACAGCATTTAGCATTTTGCACCAGCTGGGTGTTGGACCGGATGAAGGGTTTGAAGTTACTGATAATACCCAGACATGGACTGATTTTATGGGTGATGACCCAAGACTTAATTTTGTAAAAAGCTGGGTGACACTAAAAGTAAAAATGCTGTTTGATCCGCCGCAGAGTTCGGCTTTGATTGATTCGGCAAACAGATTGTTGAGTGAACTCGAATGGCGGATTAATGTTAGTGTTGACCCAAAAGACTAAGGAGGTGAATAATCAAAATGCCGAATTACAATTGCGAGATGTGGCATTGGGGTATCCCCGGAATGAAATGGGGGCAACGGCGATATCAGAATAAAGATGGAACCTGGACCAGCGTCGGAAAAGTACGACGGCGTGGAGAAGAAGGACATACTAGGTATGCCACGCGAGAAGAGATTGATGCTAAGAAAAAACAGGTAATGCAGGGGCATAATGCAAAAGAATTGTACAGGTATAAAGATCTGTTTGACGACAAGGAATTCAGTGACGCTTATAAACGGCTTTTGATGGAAAAACAGGTAAAAAACCTTATTCCGAAGCAGGTAAGCAAAGGTGAACAAATTGTTGATAGTACAATCAAATGGGGTAAAAAAGCAAGCGATTTGATTAACACTGCCTCAAATTTGTATACAAGCATTGACAAGGTTCAGAAACTTTTGGAAAGTAAAACCAATTAAAAGATTTTATTTTTGGCGAATGGTCATTCTATTTTATAGTTTGGCCGATTTTGCTTAAGAAGACGGAGAAGATACATTATGTCATTATCGAATACGGCTGTGCCAAAATATTACGGCCGGTTCCGTGAGGCTGTAATGAGAGGCGAAATACCGGTTTGTAAAGAGATCAGCATGGAAATGAACCTGATCGATGATTTGATTGCAAATCCGGGTGCTTATTATGATGAAGATGCTGTTGAAGGCTGGATTAAATACTGCGAAGGAGAACTTACTTTAACTGATGGTTCTGATGTAACACTATTAGATACTTTTAAGCTTTGGGGTGAACACATCTTTGGCTGGTATTACTTTGTTGGCGGACAGGTATTTGTACCCAATGAATATGGGGGAGGTCACTTCGAGTTAAAACGGTTAAAGAAGCGCTTAGTAAATAAGATGTATTTAATTGTTGCGCGTGGCTCTGCTAAGAGTTTGTTTGATAGCTTTATACAAAGTTATTATGAAAACATTGATATGAGCACAACGCATCAGATTACAACAGCACCAACTATGCGACAGGCTGATGAAGTCATGAGCCCGCTGCGAACGGCAATTACACGAAGCAGAGGACCCCTGTTTAAGTTTTTAACTGCTGGAAATTTGCAGAATACAACGGGTAACCGTGCAAATCGACCTAAATTGGTAAGTACGAAAAAAGGTATTGAAAATATGTTGACCGGAAGCCTTTTGGAAGTGCGGCCGATGAGCATTAACAAATTGCAGGGATTGCGCTGTAAGGTTGCTACAGTTGACGAATGGTTAAGCGGTGATATTCGAGAAGATGTAATTGGCGCAATTGAACAGGGCGCAAGCAAGAACCCTGATTATTTGATTGTAGCAACGTCTAGTGAAGGTACAGTGCGAAATGGCAGTGGTGATACGACCAAAATGGAATTGATGAAAATCCTGAAAGGAGAGTACATCAACCCCCATGTTGCAATTTGGTGGTATAAGCTTGACAGCGTAGATGAAGTTGCTCGGCCGGAAATGTGGCTAAAAGCAAACCCGAATCTTGGAAAGACTGTAACCTATGAAACTTATCAGCTGGATGTGGAACGCGCAGAAAAGAATCCGAGTGCTAGAAATGATATTTTGGCAAAGCGTTTTGGATTGCCAATGGAAGGGTATACTTATTTCTTTACTTATGAAGAAACGCTACCGCACGGAAAGCAAGATTTTACTGGTATGAGTTCCAGTCTTGGGGTTGACTTGAGCCAGGGAAATGACTTTTGTGCTTTTACATTTTTGTTCCCATTGGGCGGAGAACGATTTGGTGTTAAGACGAGAAATTATATTTCGAGTTTAACGTTGGATAAGTTGCCCTTGGCCATGCGAAATAAATATCAAGAATTTTTGGATGAAGGCAGCCTTATTGTAATGGATGGGGCAATTTTGGATTTGAGCCTTGTGTACGAAGATTTGGACCGACACATTGAAAGTATGGAATATGATGTAATGTGTGTTGGATATGACCAGTACAATGCCAAAGAATTTATGGAACGTTGGGCGAATGAAAATGGTCCGTTCGGTATAGAGAAAGTTGTTCAGGGTGCAAGAACAGAAAGTGTACCATTGGGAGAGCTTAAAAAGTTGGCCGAAGAAAGAATGTTATTATTTGATGAGGAAATGATGACGTTTACGATGGGTAATTGTATTACGATTGAAGATACAAACGGTAACCGTAAGTTACTAAAAAAGCGATATGAAGCAAAAATTGATGCTGTTGCAGCATTGATGGACGCTTTTGTTGCGTACAAATTAAACAAGGAATCATTTGAATGATGGGAGGGCCGGGTCTTTATGCGGATCTTGGAATTTGAAGTGAACGGGCAAGTGCTGCGAAGAACGGACGAAGCGAAAAAGATCGTGGCCGGAAGTAAAAATTATTTGGTTTGTAAATTTAAGATTGCAGATCATGACTGGATCGGGAAGAAAATGGTTGCGGTATTCAATGATGATGCAGTAGCTGTAAAACAAAACCTTTGTCAAGTACCAGAAAGTGTTGAAAATAAGAAGAGCTTTAAGGTACAGCTTGTTGGAGCGGATGAAAAAGGTGAACGGATTGTAACAAATAAAGTGTTGATTGAGCAGGTGATCTGATATGAACGTTGACGAAGTATTGGCCAAGATGGATGCGCTTGATGCTAATGAAGAGGAAATCCAGTATATTATTGATGAGAACCTGCGCGTAATCAGTATCCCTCCGCTTGGTGTGGTTCTAGGCGTTGAAGGAGATAAAGATGTAAACAGTGCAAAATTCAAAATGGTTCGGTATTATAAAGGAATTGACCTAAGTAAATTTGAAATCCGAATCAATTTTGCGAATGCTAACGGTGATTTGAGTTATTACACCGTTAAGAACCTAACGGTGACAGATGATAGTTTGACTTTTGATTGGCTGGTTGGTTGCCTAGCAACAAAGTATAAGGGTACGGTTCGGTTTATTGTCAGAATGATTACGACCGATGCTTCTACAGGAGAAGTTCAGCAGGCGTTTAATACTACAATTGGTGAAGCGCAGAGCCTGGAAGGTTTGCTCGTTGACGTACCGACTGATGAGAAAGTATACGATATTGTTGAACAGCTGAAAGCTGATTTGACCGACCATGTAAATAATCTGCTAAAAACTATTCCGGAAGATTATAATGAACTGACTAAGAAAGTAGAAGGTAATACTTTAGGGATTAGTGAACTAAAGGAAGATTTAGATAACAAAATAGAACACGTTGACGGATATAAAGAATATGATATTGGAACTCCGAGTGTCGGAACGTACTGGAACAAAAGTGCTAAAAAACAGCTTGAATCCGAAACATTTCAATCGTTCAATCCAATTTCACTAAAGGCTGGAACATATCATTATGAAAATATGAGTGGTTCTTTTACTTTTTACGAAGATACTGACGGAAATTGGATACCGATTGGTAAATATTCAGCATCAGGTAATGGCGATGTAGTAATCACTAATGATACTACGATGTATATTACCGAAATGCAGAAATCTGGTGTATTTGTTGGTGCAAAATTATCTTCTGGCGACATTACACAGAAAGAATCTAACTGGTTCAAAAATCCAAAATATGACATTGACAATATCAATAATACTTTGGAAAGTTTAAGTGATTCTGTAAATGATATAAAAAGTATAGATGGTTCTGCAATAAAAGAATATTGCATATATGTTTCAACCACAGGCTCAGATACGAGTGGTGATGGTTCGGAAGAAAAACCATTTGCTACTATTTACCATGCGAATGAAACGATTACCGATAATTCCTACACAAAAAGATACAGAATTATCGTATTACCGGGAACATACACAGATTTACAAGACAAATACAAAGGTATAGCACATACAAACAAATATCAAGGTGTTATTACAAAACCTTGGGTTACCTATGAATCAAAAAGTGGGAATCCTAAAGATACTATCATCGAATGGGATGGTTCGACAGGATTGGAGAATCCTACAAGAGATGACGTTGTAGATAAATGTGCTTTTCATATCGTTTCTTTACCGAGAACATTTACAGCGATTAAAGGATTTACAGTAAAAGGTAAAAATACAAGATATGCTATGCATTGTGAGAGTGGTGGTAACGGAATACAAGGTGAGTGGCTTATCGAGAACTGCATATTTGATTGGGGCGGATGTCCAGATATAAGTGATGATACAGGAAAAGTTCCTGCAATAGGAATTGGTATGAGTCCTTGCGAAAAAGGTACGATTAAATTTTGCAAAATTGTTACGACTACTGTGGAAACAATGCTCGTACACGACGGAAAAAACACTAGCGGAAATAGTGCTGTTATATTAGGTGCAGAACTGAACTTTATAAAATGTGATTTGGGAACCGGAAGATTGCAATTTCAGAGCATTTATCCTAAGTCTGGTGAAATTAACGCAAAAACAAATAATGTTTGTAACTTGGTAAATTGCACACAAATAAACAACCTTTACAGTTACATTTCAAAACTTAATTCCGATGGTGAAATGGTATGGAGAGTTTACGAAAAGGACTGTGACTTTGCGAGTTATGGTAATATGAGCGACTATGTTTATAAAATCGGAACTGCAAATAATGTATCTAACTAAGCTAAAGATGGCTTTAGCTAACCAATATTGGAGGTTCTTATGAACGAAAAATCATCAGTATCAGACGTGGCGTTAGAGATCCGTAACGAATTAGGCATCGAATGTCATAATGGTGCTGGATGCTGCACAGTCAATGGAATTGAAATTGATGAATTTTTGCGACTTAGTACAGAACCACTTGAATATAAGGGGTACAAAACTATTCCGAAACTATCGGTGTTAGACGCAGTATTTTACGGAGAAATTGCCGCTATCAAAGATTTGGTCACATGGCAATCGGATACTGTAGAAGGAATTACGAAAGAATTTCATTCCTGCGTAGATGATTACCTAGATTTTTGCAAAGAAATTGGTAAAGAACCAGAAAAACCAGAAGTAAAATAAAAATCAAAATGGATTGCCCAGTTTGGAGCGTGATGCTTTGATCTGGGCATTTTTTGTTTTTGAAGGGAGGTGGGGGTTTGGAGGAAGAGATGCGATTTGGGGACCGGTTAAAACACGCTTGGAATGCATTTATGAACCGAGATCCCCCGGTAAATTATTGGAAGAGTGGACCGGGATACAGTATCAGGCCAGACCGGCACAGGATTATTAGCGGAAATGAGCGAACGATTGTCAATTCCATTTATAACAGAATTGGTGCAGACTGCGCTGCAATTGACATTTACCATGTGCGGTTAGACAAAAATGACCGATACAAGGAGAAGATTGAGAGCGGGCTGAATGAATGTTTGAATCTAAACGCCAACATTGATCAGACCGGACGCGCTTTTAAGCAGGATATCGTGATGAGCATGTTGGATGAAGGATGCGTTGCGATTGTACCGGTGGAAACCACATTGAATCCAGATGCTACAGCAGGTTATGACATTACGAATATGCGAACCGGAAGGATTCTGGAATGGTACCCGACGGATGTCCGGGTTGAAGTTTATAACGAAACAACCGGAAAACGGGAAGAATTGGTGGTACCGAAAAAGACGGTTGCTATTATCGAAAATCCATTTTATGCCGTTATGAACGCACCAAACAGCACGATGCAGCGACTGATTAGAAAGCTATATTTGCTGGATGCTGTGGATGAAGAGGCAAGTTCTGGTAAGCTCGATTTGATTATTCAACTACCATATGTTGTGAAGAGCCCAACCCGTAAACGACAGGCAAATGAACGGCGAGAAGAGCTTGAAAACCAGTTGGCAAACAGTAAATATGGTGTTGCTTATGCTGACGGCACGGAAAAAGTAATCCAGCTGAACCGGAGCCTTGACAATAATTTGCTGAAGCAGATTGAGTATTTGACCAATTTGGCCTTTGCTCAGCTTGGAATTACCCAAGGTATTTTGGACGGAACTGCTGATGACAAGACAATGCTGAATTATTACAGCAGGACCGTTGAGCCGATTATGGCTGCCATTACCGATGAGATGAAGCGGAAATTTTTGAGCAAGACTGCCAGAAGTCAACGCCAGACGCTGCTATATTTCCGCGATCCGTTTAAGTTGGTACCGGTGAATGACATTGCTGAAATTGCTGATAAATTTACCCGTAATGAAATTATGACATCCAACGAAATTCGCCAGACGATTGGCATGAAGCCTTCTGATGATCCTAAGGCGGATGAACTGCGAAATAGTAATATTGCGGAGGCAAAGCAAGATTTGGACAATCGACAACCTGTACCAACTGAAGATAAGGGAGAGGAGTAAAAATCAAAATGGCAAAAGAAAATTATGATTGTCATGGCTGGGCGACACAGTACGGTGTGTTGTGCGGCGATGGCCGAACGATTATGCATGGCGCTTTTGCTGATCAGGATGGTGCGACGGTACCCCTGATTTGGAACCACAACCATGATGACCCGGCAGATGTGTTGGGCCATGCGCTATTGGAAGCAAGACCGGAAGGCATGTATACCTACTGCAAATTTAATGATACCAAAAACGGTAGGACTGCTAAAGAGTTGGTAAAAAACCAGGATATTACCTCTTTTAGTATTTACGCAAATAAATTGCAGTACAAAGGTGACCGGCGTTCCGGCAATGTGCAGCACGGTACGATTCGGGAAGTGAGCCTGGTATTGGCCGGCGCAAACCCAAAAGCAGGCATTGAACCGGAATTGCTACATGGCGAAGAGAGCGAAGACGCGGCTTTTATTTGCTGTGCTGATGAAAATACTGCTTTTTGCGAAAGCTTGGAGCATGATGACACAAAGCCGGCAGAGGAAAAACCTAGTGAAGAAAAACCCGCAGAAGAAGCAAAGAAACCTGAAGATGAGGAAACCGTACGGGATGTGTTTGACAGCATGACGGACCGCCAGAAGAAGGTTGCCTATGCTGCGATTGCGTTAGCAGTAGATGCTGCAAAAAATAACGATGAAGCAAAACACAATGATGAGGAGGATAGCAATATGAAAGAAAATATTTTTGACAAGGGCAGTGCCCAGCATGAAGATGTATTGACCCACAGCGACATTGAAACCATTTTTGACACTGCCAAGAAGGGCCGACTGACCTTGAAAGAAGCTTGCGAGGACTTTTTGAGCCACAAGGCAAATTATGGGATTGACAACATTGGCGAGTTGTTCCCGGACTACAAGGAATTGAACAACCCGCCCAAATTTATTGACCGCGACCAGACCTGGGTTGGCAAGGTTATGAACGGTGTTAAGCACTTGCCGTTTAGCCGCGTAAAGACCAGCTTTGCTGACATTACTGCGGATGAAGCACGTGCACGAGGCTATACCAAGGGTAAGAAGAAGGTAGAAGAGGTTATTACCCTGGCAAAACGTACCACTGACCCCCAGACTGTTTACAAGAAGCAGAAACTGGACCGTGACGATATTCTGGACATTACCGATTTCAATGTTGTTGCGTGGATCAAGAACGAGATGCGTGGTAAGCTGGACGAGGAACTGGCACGCGGTATCCTGATTGGTGACGGCCGTGACCCCAGCAGCGATGACAAGATTCAGGAGCAGCATATCCGCCCGATTTGGACCGATGATGCTCTGTTTACCATCAAGCGCGAAATTACCAAAGGTGCAACTGCTGCTGCTACTGCTGAGAACATGATGGATGATGCCATCCGTGCCCGTAAGGAGTACAAAGGAAGCGGCAACCCGGTTCTGTTTACGACCGAGGATGTGCTTGCTGAAATGTTGCTGCTGAAAGATAAGAATGGCCGCCGAATTTATACTAGCGTAAACGACTTGGCAACCGCTATGCGTGTGAGCAGCATTATTACTGTGCCCCAGATGGAAGGTTTGACCCGCAGTACCACCGCTGGCAAGACCACCGATACCTATACCCTTTACGGGATTATGGTCAATCTGGCAGACTACAGCGTTGGTGCAGACAAGGGCGGTAGCGTGAACCTGTTTGATGGTTTCGATATCGACTACAACCAGTACAAATATCTGATTGAGACCCGTTGCAGTGGTGCGCTTACCGTTCCGAAGTCCGCAATCGTATTTGAGACTAAGGAGAGCGTTACTACTGAATAAGTTTGCCTTTTGGTTAGTCTTAATTAACCAAAAATCAAAATGGAAGTGAGGAGCCAGGGGAATGCGCAAGTTTTTTGGTAAAATCGGTTACCAGGTGATGGAGGAAACTGCGCCGGGGGTTTGGGAAGAAAAGATCACTGTGCGGCAATATTACGGTGATTGGGTGCGGAGAAAACGCAGGCTCGACACGCCAAATGAAGTGAATTACAGCATTACAATCCAGAACAGTTTGAGCATTGTAGCGGATGCCTTTGCTTTTGAGAATTTTGCAGACATGAGGTATGTGGAATTTAACGGCAGCAAATGGCAAATCAGTGATGTTGAATTGAATTATCCGCGGCTTGAGCTGACGATTGGGGGGCTATACCAAGATGGGAACGCGAATTGATTTGCAAAAACAGTTGGCAACATTTTTGGCATGCCCATATTCCGGCCCAACTTGCAGGGTGTATTTTCAGCCACCGACCAATACTGTGATGAAATATCCATGCTTTGTTTACAGCCGAGATAACGGAAACCAGTTATTTGCTGATAACAAGACATACCGATTTAAACAGCGATATCAAGTGACTTATATCAGCAAGAATCCGGATTGTGATGAGGTTATTGCAAAAATGTTGACGCTGCCTTATTGCAGCTATGAACGGCATTATGTGGCAGATACACTGCACCATGATGTCTTTACAATTTATTATTAGAGGAGGAATAGAATATGGCGACTCAAGCTTTGGAATGGGATAAGACCGGTGAGCACTTTTACGAAAGTGGTGTAAGCAAGGGCGTTCTGTACGTACTGAGCGATGAAGGTAAATATGATAATGGTGTTGCCTGGAACGGTTTGACCAATGTGACCGAAACCCCCAGCGGCGCTGAGGAGAATGCAATTTATGCGGATAACGTTAAATATGCTTCTCTGCGCAGCACCGAGGAAATTGGCGGCACGATCGAGGCTTATACCTATCCGGACGAATGGAACCAGTGTGACGGTAACGGTGAACTGGTAAAGGGTGTACACGTTGCCCAGCAGGAACGCAAGACCTTTGGCCTTTGCTACCGTACCGAGATCGGTAACGACACCAGCACTGAGAGTGATGATGGCTACAAGCTGCACCTGGTATATGGCGCTACGGCAAGCCCCAGCGAGCGCAGCTATGATACCCAGAATGATAACCCCGATGCAGTGCAGTTTAGCTGGGAGTACACCACGAACCCGGTTAGTGTTGCTGGCTTTAAGCCGACCAGCCTGATTACCATTGACAGCCGGAGTGCGGATAAGGTTAAACTTACCGCTCTGGAAACAATTTTGTATGGTTCCAGCACCGCGGCTGCCCGACTGCCCCTGCCGGATGAAGTGAAGACTTTGATGACTTCCGGCGGCTGATAAAAAATCAAAATGGAGTTTTTTGAAAGGAGAATAAACACATGCGTAAAGAGACAATTACTTATACGGACTATAACAATGTGACCAGAACTGAGGATTTCTTTTTTAATCTGAATGAAGCGGAACTGACCGCACTCCAGTATGGAGTGGATGGTGGCTTGAAAGAAATGCTTGAACGAATTGTGAAGAGCAATGATAACAAGCAGATTATGGCGTGCTTCCATGAGCTGATTGCAAAAAGTTATGGTGAGAAGAGTCCTGACGGCAGACGTTTTATTAAGAGTGAGGAGTTGAGCGAAGCGTTTATGCAGACTGAAGCTTATAACGAATTGATGCTGCGTTTTATGACCGATGCCAATTATTCGGCTGAGTTTATCAATGATGTGCTGGCCGATGTTACGAAACGTACTAAGGAACGCAATGCCAAGAAGGACGAAATTAACGCGATTGTACTGCCTGCGCAGAGTTAATTAAAAGAGGTGGACAAGGAATGCTTAAAGTAAAGATTCCAAAAATTGAAGGGGCATGGAATGGCGAAACGTTTGTTGATGTTCCGGAAACGGAGTTGATTTTGGAGCATAACCTTGTCTCCCTTTCTAAGTGGGAATCAAAATGGAAGAAACCGTTTTTTGATGGAAAAGAAAAATCAATCGAGGAAACGCTGGATTATATCCGATGCATGTGCCAAGTAGAACCCGATGATGTAACGATTATCGGCGCTTTACCAATGGATGAACTGCGGCGGATTAATTTATATATTGATGACCCGATGACCGCAAGCGTTTTTAAAAACGACCGGCATAAAGGAAAAATCCAGCAGAAACGGATTACAAGCGAGCTGCTTTATTATTACATGACTGCGCTGAACATTAACTGGGAAGCTGAATATTGGCATTTGAACCGGTTAATCGCGCTGATTAAGACTTGTAACCTGGAGAATGCTCCGAAGAAGAAAATGAGTCAGAATGAAATTTTGAGGCAGAACCGGGAACTGAACGAGAAGAGAAAAGCAATGCTGCATACAAAGGGTTGATTCCCCTTTAGAAAAGGAGTGGAAAAATGAGACTAAGTAATGGTGATGTGTTGCTGAGTTGGCCGCTGAAAAAGCATGTAATCAGCGCTGGCTGGTGGTATAACAGTGGAATTTTGCACCGGGCTATTGATTTTGGCGACACGCCGGTTGGAACCCCTGTTTATGCTGCCGAGGATGGGATGGTTAGCATTTGTTACCACTGGAATGGCAAAGTAACCCAAGGTAATACCAATAGTTATGGCAATATGGTAAAACTCAGCCATGATGCTTATAAAGGCGGAAGTTTGGAAACTTTGTACGCTCATTTGAGTAAAATTGTGGTAGCGAAAGGCCAGAAAGTAAAAGAGGGAGACCTGATTGGCTACAGCGGGCAGACGGGGAATTGCTACGGGCCGCATTTGCACTTTGAAGTGCGGTACAAATTCCAGAGAGTGCATCCGTTGAATTGGCTGGACGACGATTTTACCAGCAAGGTACCAAAGAACCGGTTAGGGAGTTATGTAAGCGTGAAACGAGAAAGCGCGCCTACAGCAAACCGAACGATGCAGCTATTGACGATTGGACCGGTCAGTAGCGGCGATGCGATGAAATTTTATGATTTGGCAAATGAATTGGGGCTTGTGAGTACGGGACTATATAAAGCGGAATATCAGTGAGGAAAATCAAAATGGTGGTAATACGGCATAGAGGGGATTTAAAAAAGACAAGAAACTTTTTGGAACGAATTGTGCGCCGGAATTACCGGGACGTTTTGAAGAAATATGGACAACGGGGTGTGGATGCCCTGAGTGCAGCAACGCCAAAAGACACCGGAAAAACAGCTGGAAGTTGGGAATATGAAATTGAACAGACCCAAACCGGCTATACGATCGGATTTAACAATACAAACTTGAACCATGGAGTTAGTGTCGCCTTACTACTGCAATACGGGCATGGAACAAGAAATGGCGGATATGTGCAAGGAATTGATTATATTAACCCTGCGCTGCGGCCGGTGTTTGAAAAAATGGCGGATGAGGCATGGCAAGAGGTGGTGAAGGAATGAGCACAAGTATCGATCAGCGAATTGTAGAAATGCAATTTGACAATGGTCAGTTTGAACGCGGAGCAAAGCAAAGTATTGAAACACTGGATAAACTGGACAAAAGCCTGGATTTGCGAGAAAGTGCAAAAAACTTGACCGCTTTGAGTGATGCTGGTAAAAATTTTAGCCTGGATGGCGTTGCCAGCGGGATTGAGGTTGTACAGCAGAAATTTACAGCCCTGGAAATTATGGGTATTACTGCTTTGCAGCGAATTACCAACCAGGCGATTACAACCGGCGAAAACCTGGTAAAATCTTTGAGCTTGGACCAGATTGGGCAAGGGTTTGGGAAATATGAACAAAAGACAACCTCGGTTCAGACTATTGTAAATGCTACAGGGGAAAGTATTGATTCCGTTAGTGAGAAGCTGGCAAAGTTAAATTGGTTTACGGATGAGACCAGCTATAACTTTACCGATATGATTGCTAATATCGGTAAATTTACCTCTATGGGCATTGACCTGGATACCAGTGTTACTGCAATGGAGGGGATTGCCAACTGGGCGGCCATTAGCGGACAGGGCGTAAACGAAGCAAGCCGTGCCATGTATAACCTGAGTCAGGCGATCGGTGTTGGCGCTGTTAAATTGATGGATTGGAAGAGCGTTGAAAATGCTAACATGGCCACCAAGGAATTTAAGGAAACGGCGATTGAGACCGCAAAAGCTCTCGGCGAATTGAATGCACAGGGCAAAACAGCAAATGGTACCGCTGTTACGGTTGAGAATTTCGCTTCCACTTTGTCTGAAGCCTGGTTTACAAGTGACGTACTGCTGAAAACGTTAAATAAATACGGTGAATATGCTGATCAAGTTTATACTGTTGCAACCGAAAAGGGATTGACCTGTGCGCAGGCAATGGAACAGGTAAATGGCGAAACCATGAACCTTGGTGAGCGAGCTTTTAAGGCAGCACAGGAAGCAAAGACGTTTACGGATGCGATTAATTCCGTGAAGGATGCGGTGAGCACCGGATGGGCCAATACGTTTGAAATTATTTTTGGTAATTATGAAGAAGCCAAGAATATGTGGACCGATTTAGCAAACGATCTTTATGATATTTTTGCTGGTGGAGCGGAAGACCGAAATAACTTTTTGGAAGAAGTTTTTGCCGCTAATACGGCATCGATTGATGGATTTGACAGACCGAGTGGACGGGAACTGATGATCCAGAGTGTTGCTAATGCATTGCAGATGGTAAAGCAGCAGATGGACATTGTAAAGGGAAGTTGGGATGATGTATTCCCACCAGTTACCGCTAACCAAGTTTATAAGTTTTTGCAGCGAATTGAGAAATTGAGTGAAAAGCTGGTTTTAAGCGACGACAATGCTGATAAATTGAAGCGGACCCTAAAAGGACTATTCAGTATTTTGGGTATTGTAAAGGATGCGGTAACCAAATTAACAAAAAGCGGGCTTAAAGTTTTGAACACTTTGATTGGTGATATGAATCTGAATATTTTGGATTACACCAGTAACATTGGGGATTATATTGTTGGGTTGCGAGAATGGCTGAATACCAATACTAAACTGAATGCGGTGATTGGTAAGGGTACTGACTTTTTGGTAAATGGGATTATAAAAAACGGACTTTCCGGAATATTGAATGTATTAAATAAACTTGGCGATAGCGCTGGAAACTTCGGAGCAATTTTTTCTGGTGTTGGCTCTGCAATAGGTACTGTTATTGATAATGTTTGGAAAGGATTGAAAACAGTTTTTTCATGGTTTACTGAAAATATTTCTTTAAAAGGTGTACTCGGCGTTATTACTGCCATACTTGGGGTTTTAACTGGAAAAGAATTATATGGCGCAGCATCGGGTATTCAGGAGTTTGTATCGAAAATTTTCAGTAAAACCGGTCTCGAAGAAGAAAAAGCCAATATCATCGATAAAATCACGAATTTATTTGATTCTTTGCATAATGCATTGCAATCTTTTACGAGCGGAATTAGAGTTACATCTTTGTTTGCTATTGCTGTGGCTATTGGTATTTTGGCAGCAGCAATGAATAGCATGTCTAATTTGAGATTTCCGGATATATTAAAATCTTTAACCACCATTGGCTTGATGCTGGGAATGCTTACGATTACTCTCGATTCAATGTCAAAATCGTTAAATAAAACTGGATCAAAGGGTTTGATTAAGGCCGGTGTATCCTTATTGCTTGTTGCGGAAGCAATCAATATTTTAGCTAAAGCTATGGGGAATATCGGAGAACTTTCTATTAATGATATCGGGAAGGGATTGATCGGTATCGGCGGAGGGTTAATTGAATTATGCGCAGCGTTGAAAGTCTTAAACGGAACGAAAATTTCGTTTCGTACAAGCTTATCAATGTTAGCCTTAGCCGAAAGCTGCAACATTTTAGCTAATGCTTTGGATAAATTTAGTAACATGCAATGGGACGAAATTAAACGTGGTCTCGTTGGTATGGGTGGAGCTTTAGGTGAACTCGTTGCCGCTCTAGCCATACTGAATAAATTTGGTGGCGCAGGTTCTATACTCGGTGCAGCCAGCATTTTTATAATAGTTCGCTCATTGAAAAAGCTATCGGATGCTTTAAAAGAATTTGGAAATCTATCTTGGGATGAAGTTAAACGTGGTCTCGTAGGAATGGGAGGCGCATTAGCTGAGGTAGGTTCTGTTATTGGTCTGGTTGGTAAAACTTCTGGATTTTCCGGTCTTTTTGGGTCCGGCGGCATTCTTATTGCAGTTCAATCACTAGAAAAATTAGTAAAAGCGGTTAAGCAATTTAGTAACATGCAATGGGACGAAATTAAACGTGGTCTCGTTGGCATGGGTGGAGCACTTTTGGAAGTCGGAGGAATGTCCGGCTCTTTGGGTAAAATTTCTGGATTTTCTGGAATTCTTGGTGCTGGAACAATTTTTGTTGCAATTCAGGGCCTAAACGATATAGCAGATGCCTTTTGTAAATTTAGTAACATGCAATGGGACGAAATTAAACGTGGTCTCGTTGGTATGGGTGGAGCACTTTTGGAAGTCGGAGGAATTAGCGGAGCGCTTGGATATCTCGCTAATTTCGCTGGATTGCTTGGAAGCGGATCGTTACTATTAGCAATCCAGGGCCTAAATGATCTAGCAGATGCATTCTACAAATTCGGGACTATGTCTTGGGACGAAATAAGCCGGGGATTAGACAGTATGGGTGGTGCGCTGAGTGAAGTTTCGCTTGGAGCATTAGCAAATACGTTTTCGATTTTTGGTGCGTCTGCTATTCAAAAAATGGCGGTTCCGTTGGGAGAGCTTGCCGATTCCGTAAAAAAATGGGAAAATGTAACTTTGCCAGACGGAATGAATCTTAAACTAGGTTCCTTGGCTAATGGCGTTAATTCATTTATGTTTTCCGGTATGGGCGGAGAAGCTATTGGCGTTGTTGCCCCTGGAATTGGTGAATTGGCCGATTCTGTAAAAAAATGGAAAGATGTTAGCGTGCCGCAAGAAATCGGAACTAAACTAGGTTCTTTAGCAAATGGTGTTAATAGTTTTATGTTTAGCGGTCTCGGCGCGAGTGCTATTAACATCATGGCATCTAGCGTTGGGGTTCTTGCTGATTCCATAAAAAAATGGGAAGATGTTACCGTTCCTGACAATATGGGAACAAAATTGACCTCATTTGCAAGTGGTGTGAATAGCTTTACTTTTAGCGGTCTTGGCTCATCGGCTATTAATACTGTGGCGGAGAGTATCGGCGTTTTAGCGGATTCGGTTCAAAAATGGTCTGGTGTTAATGTTCCGAGTGATGTTGGCGAGCAATTAGGAAATTTGAGTAATGGAATAAATTCTTTTAGCTTTTCTTTTTTGGGCGCTTGGTCAATAGAAACACTTAATGAATCTTTTGGTGGACTGGCAGAGTGCGTTAAACAATGGAACGGTGTTTCTATTCCCGAAGGGTTAGGAGCTGATTTGACGGATCTCGCTAACGGTATCAAATCGTTTGACGATACGGACAGTTTTGCAACAAATTTAAAGACCTTCGGTGAAAATTTTAAAAAGTATTATGACAGCATATCTGTTATTGAGCCGGAAAAATTGATGAATGCGACAAATGGTCTAAAGGGCATTGTTGATGTTGTAGATTTGCTAGAGGGGAAAGACCCAGGTAAGCTTTGGACCATGGGCCAAGTTATGCAAGATTTGTTTAGCGTTGATGACAGCATGTACAACAACCTGGAGCTGCTTTATTCCAACATGCAAAAGACCGGCGAAACGATGATTGACAGGCTGATGCTTGGGATTACAAATAAAGCACCTAATGTTACATTGACTGCACAGCAGACGATTACCAACATTATTGGAGATATGGCAACACAAATTGGTACAGACCAGACGGTTGTAATTCAGGCTTTTGAAGGGATGTTGGATGCGGCCATTGAATATTTGAATAGCCGTAAAGAAGACTTTGGCAAATATATCAGTAGTGTTTGCGATGAGATGATTACTGCTATGAGTAATCGGTATGACGATTTTGCAAATGCTGGCAGCTATGCGATTGCTGGATTTGTTAAAGGTATGAAAGATGCCAAGATGGATGCTATTACGGCAGCAAGTAACATTGCTTTGGAAGCATACCGTGCGGCTTGCGATACCCTTGATGTACACAGCCCCAGTAAAAAATTTGCGTGGATTGGTATGCAAACCGATAAAGGACTGGCAGAAGGCATGCTGAAGTATGGGCGAGTGGCAAAAGAAGCTGCCAAACGAACCGCAAGTGAAACCGTAAATGCTGCACAAAATAGTATTTATGGAATCCGAGGGATGTTTGACGGAATTGACCTGACACCGATTATCCGCCCAATTGTGGACTTGGATGCTGTAAAAAATGGTGTTGCACAGTTGAACGGTATGACGACCGGAATGAACACGGGTTTGCGGCTTGACACCGCTTATGCTTATGTAAGTTCTGCGGCTGCCAGCATGGATGCCAAGAAGGCTAATGAAAATCAAAATGGATTGGAAAAGGTAGTGAATGAGTTGAAGGCACTGCGCGATAACCCGCCGGTTACAATGAACAACAAGTTTGACATTACCAATCCGGACCCGGAAGCTGTTGCCAATAAGGCGGTAAGCAAGATTGTGCGGCAGATTGGACGAGATACCAGCAGAGGATAAATGAAAGGAGTGCTCCACAATGGGAGTGATTGTTTTTAACGGTGTGAGCAGCGCCGATTATGGGATTGTTGTGGAGCATTTCCCAGATACCAGTATGCCCCAAAGAGATTATGGCAAAACGCACGTTACCGGACGTAATGGAGATATTGTTACGTACGCTTATAGTTCTTATGGGAACGTTGAGCGAAATTATGACGTGGCTGTTGCCGATAAAAAATATAGATTTTGGGAACTCGCAGACCGGATTTCCGATTTCTGCCATACAGGGACTGGATATTGCCGGCTGGAAGACAGCTATGATCCGGAGCATTACCGAATGGCAATGTTTAATGAGTCCGGGAATATCATGAATATTTTAGACCATGGTGCAAGGGCAACGTTGACATTTGACTGTAAGCCGGAACGATATCTGAAAATTGGCGAAAAGACGATTAGCTATGATGTAAGGGATAACGAAGCGATTGAATATCGTTTTTATAATCCGACGCCATACCCAGCAAAGCCAATTATCCGACTTTATTCGACCGGCGGCGGTAATGCGATTTTGAAATGGACGGCAAATAACCTCCAGAGCGATTTTGACATTACGTTGCGAGATATTGCAAATGATTGGGTTGAAATTGACTGCGAAAAAGAAACAATGTACCAGTGGCTGTATGGTGAAAAACAGTGGCTGAACACGAGAACAACTGCTACAACATTTCCGTTTTTTGGAAAGGGTGAGAATAGTTTCCGATTTGAAAAAGATGGAACTGAGCAGTTGGGTATTAGCAAAATGGAAGTAATACCGAGGTGGTGGCGGCTATGATGCTTAAAATTTACCTGGACGGAGATACCGATAAGGAATTTGTAGCCAATAATGCAAACGGTGTATTGAGCGATGCCATTAATGTGCGAGTAACGAGAGAGTTGAATTATAAGGATAAGCGTGGCGGAACTTACGAGTTGACGTTTGATTACCCTTATAATGGAGAGCTATTTGATGAATTGAAATTCCGGTCGATTATTGTTGCGGAGCCATATTATGGCGGAACGCTGCAAAAATTCCGGATTGCAGAAAAATCAAAAGCCGAAGGGGAGCTTGTTTCGGTAAGATGCACCCATATTGGTTACGACAAAGAATCCCTGGCGATTGAAGGGACCGGCGTAGAGCGGCTGCAAGGTTCAACTTACGGCTTGACACAGGCGCTGATTAACATTGCCGCCAGCACGTTACCAGGAACCAGGCGAAATGCTTTTAGCTATGAAGTAATGAGCGATTTAAGCAATTACCAGGATGGCAAGGAGTTTTTGCATACATTCACAAAATCTCTATACGATATCTTGTATGATACCGATACTGGATTGATGGATTTGTATGACGGACTCGAATTTGACTGGGACAATGAGAAATTGCTTGTTTACCGGCAAATGGGCAGCGATACGGATTTTGTATTTGATGACAGACGCAATGCTGTGGACGTAAAAGATACAGCAAAATTAAGTGATTATTTTACCGGTGGTTTTGCTTATTGGTATGGGTACAAATACCATCATAGCGGTAAATGGATTGGAACACCGCAGTTGGTTGCCGGGCAGCAATATACTGTGATTACTGGTGGCTGGGATGCACAGGATAGTGTTTTGGTGCAGCTTGATTTGGATAGCGGTGCGGAATGGGCGACGGGTGAACGAATTTATACGATTGGTTATGGGTATCAGGTTTTGACATTTACACCAACCAAAAATCTGAACGTTGCAATCAGCACGAATACAGATCAGGTGAACACCGACAGCGTAAAACTATATAAAGGCAATGGAACAACTGGTGAAGAAATCCCGTTGACTGGTGATTGGAAAGATGGGTATTGGCTTGGAACCAGTGACACAGTTGGTACCTGGATAGACAGCTCTACCAGCGGGTATGACAAAAAAGTATATGTGGACCATACGGATGAAGCGGTTATCAACACGAAATATGATTACTCGAAACCGATGATTATTGATGCTTCCGATGCTTTTGATTCTAAGCCTGACGGAGATAAACTTTATGCTTATGCACGAAAAGTAATGACACCACTGCAAAAAGATGCGGTAGAAAACACGATCAATTTTACTGTTGTGCTAGACCCAGATAGTGAAGAAGCGAAAACATTGCGTCTTGGGGACCGGGTAAGAGCGAAGAGTATTTATACCGGTACTGACCAGAAGGTGCGAGTGACAAAAACTGTATATAACCCGATCGAACGGTATTATACCGAAATTGGTGTTGGTGAGCCAGAAAAGACAATTACAGAAGCAATTATTGGTGTTGGAAAGTGGGGTGGTTAAATGGTTGTTACGAAAACGTTTAATGTTGATCTTGTACGGCTGGAAGTTCCACCTACCTGGGCTTGCATGCAGGGAGATGCTAATTCACGGGCCATTTGTTACCGATTATACGCCGATGGATCGAGTTATGAAATTCCGTCAGGTGTTAGCTTACGGATTGCTTATGAAAAAGCAGACAAAACAAGTGGTGTTTATTCGCAGTTGCCAGATGGCAGTTCGGCTTATGAAATTAGTGGCAATACCGTTACGATCCGGTTAATCGAAGACATTAGCGCTAAAAGTGGAATGGCGCTGGTCCAGCCGATTTTGTATGATTCCGATGGAAACACTCTTGGAATTTGGTACACAGAAATTATAGTGCGGCGAGGGGTAAGTAAAGAATCGAGCTCAACAGGAGTAAATTATTCCAGCTATGAAAATGATATTGGAACCCTGCAAGCAAAAGTAAAACGGTTGGAAAGTTTGGTTGATGGTGGAAGTACACCAGAAACGTATGGCATTACGCAATCATGTACAAATTGTACCAGTTCGTCAAACATTTCGGCAGTGAATAAAAATGATTCGTTCACCGCAACATATACGCCAGATTCCGGATATTCTTCTGTTAGTTTTATTGTTAAGATGGGCGGAACGGACATTACAACAAGCTCTGTGAGTGGTAATAAGGTGACAATCAGTAAAGTAACGGGAAATGTTGCGATTACCGCAAAGGGTGTGCGAGAGACTACTTATACCGTAAGTTTTAGTGGGGTAAGTGGAATTCCCAGCCAGACCGTTGCTGCTGGAGGGTACGCAAGCGAACCGGCCACCCCAACCAAAGACGGATATATATTTGATGGATGGTATAACGGGAATTCAAAATGGAATTTTAAGACTGATAAAGTAACAAGCAATATTACTTTGACTGCGAAATTTAATGAATTGAAAAAATATACCATCACGACAAATTATAGCGAAAGCGGTATTCCAAGTAAGACCACTACTATAAATTCGGGTGAGTCGTATTCGGCCGCTATTGAAATCCCATCAAATTATGCATTTAACTCGGCAACTGTAAAGATGGGAGGAGTGGACATTACATCAACGGCGTTGAGCGGAAAGAGCGTTACGATTAACAAAGTTACGGATAATGTTGTAATTACCGTAAACGTAAACCAAACTTTCCAGATTGTTGCAACAACTTATGGGGTAACCCTATCCAATACAACAAGTGTTATTGCAAAGGGGTCTAGTTACGAATGCACGGTAACTCCCACTAGCGGATACAATGCCGTTACAATTACAGTACGCCAAGGAAGTTCTACCGGAACTGATGTTACAGGCAAATACGTGAGTGGAAATAAGATCAATATCCCCAGTGTTACATTTGATGTTTATATTACCGCAAACGGTTATACGTTAAGCAATTATGATGTAGTAAATAATTTGACAAATTGTACGACGTCGAATAACGCAACGACCGTGGAAGCTGATGCTCATTATACCGCAACAGTTACTCAGAGCGGGGATTATAAATTAAAGGCATTAACGGTAAAAATGGGCGGAACCGATATTACCCATGATGTTGTAACGTATTCTACTGGATCTTATGGCGTTCGGACCTATATTTCTGCGACAATCAATATTCCAAAAGTTACAGGGAAGGTTGAGATTACCGGTACTGGCGCTATGTGGCACTGGATGAAATTAACGTACAGTAGTTGTTCAACGAAGCAGACAACAGGGTGTGTTGACGACAGTGTGCATGCTAACTACGCTTGGGATGGTGATACATTCATTCAAGCGTATAAACCAGACAAAGGATACACCTCAGTTAGCATTACCGTTAAACGAGGAGGTTCAAGTGGAATAGATGTTACAAGAAATGTGGTTGGAAAGACTACAATTGATGGTGTAAGTTATGATTCTGTTACAATTAGTAACGTAAAAGATGAATATTACATCAAGGCGAGCGGAACTACGTAAGGGAGAGTGACACGTTATGAACCCGCAGATGAACCGATATCAGAATCCATTCAGTGGTCAGATAAATGTTCCGGTGATTCCTGGAAAAATGGTGATGAATGAAAACGCCATTACACCACAAGATATCCCGATGGATGGAAATGTGAGTTTGTTCCCACAGGCTGACTGGAAATGTGTTTGGGCAAAATGGTGGAATTCCAATGGTATGATTTGCACCTGTAAATTTGTACCGGAAGAAACCAATGCAATTACAGAAAAGGCTGAAGAAAACCTGACAATTCAGGATTTGAAAAAACAGCTCGATAAGATTGAGCGAATGATTGAAAAGCCTTATCGAAAACCGTACAAAAATAATTACCAGAAAAAGGAACTGCCGAAAGAAGAACCGGCAGAACCCAATAAATAAAATCAAAATCGAATAAAGGAGGAACTTTAGTATGTTTGATGCAAAACAGTTTGCTATGAATTTTATGAGTCAGAATCAAAATCTTCCGAATAACCCGATGATTCAGCAGTGCACCACTCTGATTCAGACAGCTGATGCGGAACGTGGGGAAGAAATGGCAAATAATATCCTGAAAAGTTACGGAATTAGTAAAGAAGAGGGAATGCGGATGGCGAAACAGTTTTTCCATATTTCCGGGTAAGACTTTAAAAGGATGTTAAAAGAGACCTGTAACCACCGGTATGATGTGAGGCCGGATAGGACAGGTCTTATTTTTTTGCAACAAATGGCTGAATGGATGGAGAAATCCCTTTGCGCGCGGGGATGACTTTGGAAGTTTTGCTGTTTGAAATTTATTTTTTACACATCAATTTTGATGAAGGAGGAACGTTTTATGTTTAATGGTGGTATGACTATGGGTCCGAGTCTGGCTGATATTGCGGCAATTACAAATCGTCAGAATGATGACGGCAATGGCTTTAATAGCGGTTGGTGGATTCTGATTCTGCTGATGGCGATGTATGGCGGTTTCGGTGGCTATGGTTACGGCGGTTATGGAAATAACGGTCGTGAAGCAACCGCTACTCAGGCAGACATTCAGCGTGGATTTGACACCCAGGCAGTAATTTCTAAGCTGGACGGTATTTCGAGCGGTCTGTGTGATGGTTTTTATGCTGTGAACAACGGTATGCTGACCGGTTTTAATGGTGTCCAGATGAACATGATGCAGGGCAACTTTGGTTTGCAGCAGGCGATTAATGCGAATAATATTGCAGCCATGCAGAATGCAAATGCCTTGCAGACCCAGCTTGCAGATTGCTGCTGCCAGAATAAGCAGGGGCAGGCACAGATCATGTATAACATGGCAACTGACACTTGCGCGATTACGACTGCGATCAACAACCAGACACAGGCAATTATGCAGAATGATAACAACAATTATCGAGCATTGCATGACGAAATGGTTGCAAACCGGATGGCGGATAAGGATGAGATTATTGCCCAGCTGCGTACACAGTTGAATCAGTGTACCCTTGCGGCAAGCCAGCAGGCACAGAATCAGTATCTGATTTCTCAGCTACGTCCCTCCGCTAATCCGGCTTATATCGTTGACAATCCCTTCCGAAGCACCGGTAATCTGCCTTGCCAGCAGCCTACTTGCTGCAATGGTTGAGTGCTGTAAATCAAAATGGAATGTGGGAGGGTGCTGAAAGGTGCTCTCCCACCTATTTTTGATAATTCCTTGAAGGGAGGAAAACGATATGATGCGATTAACCAACACCGATGAACAGACGGTTACGACTGGTAATTCTGTTTTGTTTAATAATGTAAGCAAAACTGGATGCAGCGAATGCCACCGGTTGGGAACTGGGTCTGTAAAAATGTGTCGGCGTTCGAATTATGACATTTATTTTAAAGCGAATGTGACTGGAGCAACTGCCGGAACTGCTGTGACCTTGGCCTTGGCCCTGAACGGTGAAGTAGTACCAAGCACGGCAATGACATATACGCCTGCTACCGCGAATGCGGTTGGCGAGGTAAGTATCAGTTATCCGATGTATAACGGATGCTGCGATTATGACCGGGTAAGCGTTGTGAATACTGGTACTGAAGATGTCATCATCAGTGCAAATCCGCTATTTGTTGTGCGGAGAACTTGCTGAAAGGAGGAGCAGAAATGAGTGAAAAAGAATATGGCTGCGAGGATACTTGCAGAATGCGGGAAAATCTGATCACCGAATTGGCTCCTCACATTTCATCTGGTTTGCCAAGTTCGGATGTAGATGAAGCAGGTAAGGTTGTTGACATGATCAAGGACCTTGCTCAGCATGATTATTATATCGCAAAGGCTTGTTATTATGAAACTGTAGTGAAGGCCATGAAAGAACGCAATGACCGCTACGGATACGTATCTGAGCCAAGCATGTACGATTGGAATACCGATAATAACATGCCGGCTTGGTGGAATGACATGAAATCTGGCGAATTTGACCCACGAAAATATCGTATGGGTTATACGCCCAATGTAAATCGATTTGATGATGAGCGGTATGGAGACATTGACCGTTATGGCAAACCTTACCGGGAGTGGAAAGAATCGAAACGGCACTATCATGATTCCAACAGTGCTACTGATAAGGAAGACATGACAAAACACGCGCGTGAACACATTGCAAATAGTGTTGCTACCATGCGAGAAATTTGGGGGAATGCTGAGCCGGAACTGCGTAAGCAGATGAAAGCCGACCTGCAAGCCCTGATTGGAGAAATGACTACCTGATACAGGGTGGTCTAAACGGTTTATGAAGACGTTTACCATGAATGGATATTTATGGCGAATAATAATCGTAAACCCAGGCAGCACCCAACTCGTGGATAGAACCGGAAAACTTACCCTGGCGACAACAGACCCAACTGATTTGGTGATTTATATTTCTGGTCGCTTAAAAGGGGAGAAGTTTATGACCGTTCTTATCCACGAGTTGGGCCATGCTGCTTTATATTCTTATGGGCTGTTGGGTGATATTCACCGAATGGTACGGCCTGAATATTGGATCGAAGCCGAGGAATGGGTTTGTAATTTAATCGCTGATTATGGATGGGTGATATTTAGAACCGCTTATTCCATAATGGGCGCGAATGCCTGGATGTCCATACCTTACGAGCTGGATCGAATAGCGTAAGGGGAGGTAAAAAGTATGGAACCGTGGGTACAGATGGTGGCAACCATTGTGTGCAGTGTATTGGCATCAAGTGGCTTTTGGGCTTATTTACAGTCACGCCGCGACAAAAACGATGCAAAAACAAAGCTGCTGATGGGATTGGCGCATGACAGGATTGTAAGCTTGGCAGATGAATATACAAAACGCGGCTATATTACGCGAGATGAATACGAGAATCTGCACGATTATCTTTATCTACCATATGCGGCAAATAAAGGAAATGGTACGGGTGAGAAAGCAATGAAACAGGTTGAACAATTGCCTATGCACGACTATCCGCATGCTTGAAAGGAGTGATGAAAAATGATGAATAACAAAATCTATGATGTTCTGAAGTGGGTTGCTCAGTATCTACTGCCGGCTTTGGCTACCCTGTATTTTGCGATTGCGCAGGTGTGGGGACTGCCTTACGGTGAACAGATTGTGGGTACGATTACTGCGATTGATACATTCCTTGGGGTAATTCTGGGGATTAGTACCATGCAGTATAACAAAGCTTTGAACAGCGAAAAGAAGTAAACTTAGGTCCATGTAATATTGCGTTGGGTGATATTCCCTTATAAATTGAGGAACCCACAGATAACGCTTTACGCAATTATTACATGGACTTTTTATTTTTTCTATTCTAGAATAGAAACATGTTGTAAAATTTGCGAATTGTGGTATAATAAACCTATCAATAATTGAGCACTAAACCTACGAATACGTTATAAAAAGTTTGAGATTTAGACCGGTAATAGTACGAGCTGCGTTATAAGAATTTAACCTGATATGTGCGGTTTGTGGGACCGCGGCGATGTGGATACCCTGAACAGCTACTTTGGCTATACCATCCACA
>ERZ773225.1599-NODE-1599-length-26217-cov-2.767793_pt1 | contig 26217 bp, 16 predicted proteins | sample MGYA00580993_ERZ773225 | MGnify/ENA primary metagenome ERZ773225 (study PRJEB29015, sample SAMEA2737748) | human gut metagenome | biome: human gut; feature: human-associated habitat; material: faeces | place: China | collected 2012 ...
CCGGCACAAAAGACGGACAAATTTATCTCGTGTCCCCTGAAACCGCTGCGGTCTCCGCCATCAGCGGCGTGCTGACAGACCCCAGAACCTTAGGGGAAATGCCGGAAATTAAAATGCCGGACGAATTTAAAATTAACGATAATATGATAGAGCCTCCCGCCTCTGTGGAGGAAATGGACGGCGTGGAAATCCTCCGCGGCCCCAACATTAAGCCCTATCCGGAAACGGCGCCGCTTAAGGACAGTTTGGAATGTCCCTGCTCGTTAAAGGTGGGCGACAACATCACAACCGACCACATTATGCCAGCCGGCGCGAAGATTTTGCCCCTGCGTTCCAACATTCCGAAAATTTCTGAGCATTGCTTTACCGTGTGCGATGAAACATTCCCGCAAAGGGCAAAAGAGCTGGGCAAAAGCATTATCGTGGGCGGTGCAAACTACGGCCAGGGCTCGTCCCGAGAGCATGCGGCTTTAGCGCCTTTGTACCTGGGCGTGAAAATCGTGCTGGTAAAATCTTTTGCCAGAATTCACCGCTCTAATTTAATCAATGCCGGAATTTTGCCGTTAACGTTTGCAAACGAGGCCGACTACGACAAAATCTCCCAGGGGGATATCCTCTGCGCAAGCGGCTTAATTGAAGCTGTGAAAAACGGAGAAGACATTGTGATTGAAAACAAAACCACAGGCGATAAAATTAAATGTAGGAGCGACTTAAGCGGCCGCGCAAAAGAAATTATGCTGGCAGGAGGCCTGCTCGATTTTACTCGGGAAGCGCTTGCAAAATAACCACAGAAAGGCAGGAAACAACTATGTCAAAAATTCAGATGAAAACCCCGATGGTTGAGATGGACGGGGACGAAATGACCAGAATTATCTGGAAAATGATTAAGGATATTCTGCTTACGCCTTACATAGACTTAAAAACAGAGTATTACGATTTAGGACTTACGCACCGAAACGAAACGGACGACCAGGTTACGGTGGACTCTGCCGAGGCCACAAAAAAATACGGCGTTGCGGTAAAGTGCGCGACGATTACGCCCAACGCTGCAAGAATGCCGGAATATAATTTAAAAGAGATGTGGAAGTCGCCCAACGGAACAATCCGCGCGATTTTAGACGGAACGGTGTTCCGCGCGCCGATTCTGGTGAGGGGCATTACCCCCTATATCCCAACCTGGACGAAGCCCATCACCATTGCCCGCCACGCCTACGGCGACGTGTATAAAAACACGGAAATGCAGGTGGCAGAGGGCAGCCGGTGCGAGCTGGTGTGCACGGATAAAGACGGAAACGAAACCAGGGAACTGATTCATGAAATGAACGGCGCCTCCGGTATTATCCAGGGGATTCACAACACGGACAAATCAATTGCAAGCTTTGCAAGAAGCTGTTTTAACTTTGCGCTGGACACCAAGCAGGACATTTGGTTTGCCACCAAAGATACCATCTCGAAAAAATATGACCACCGGTTTAAAGATATTTTTGCAGAAATTTTTGAAACGGAATATAAAGAAAAATTTGCCGGTGCCGGAATTGAATATTTCTATACGCTGATTGACGACGCGGTGGCAAGAGTAATCCGCTCTGAGGGCGGCTATATCTGGGCCTGCAAAAACTACGACGGCGACGTGATGAGCGACATGGTGGCAACGGCCTACGGCAGCCTTGCCATGATGACCTCGGTTCTCGTTTCGCCCGACGGTGTTTACGAATATGAGGCGGCTCACGGCACGGTGCAGCGTCACTATTATAAGCACTTAAAGGGAGAGGCAACCTCTACCAACAGCGTGGCAACCCTGTTTGCGTGGACGGGAGCTTTAAGAAAGCGCGGAGAAATAGACGGCCTTTCGGATTTGTGCGAATTTGCAGACAAATTGGAACGCGCCACCATAAAGACCATTGAAGACGGCGTAATGACCGGCGACCTCTACCTGCTGTCATCCCTTCCGAATAAGCAGAAGGTAGACACAGAAGGCTTTTTGCTTGAAGTAGACAAACGCTTAAAACAAATGATGTAAGTTTTCTTTCACCTCTTTTCATGTGCTGCATATCATGTATCATACGGTAGTATGCGGTAGTATGCGAAAAGAGGTGTTTTTATTGCGTCTTGGTCCGAAACGATACATATATGCACGTGCGTCCGCCAAAAAAAAGGCGGCTCGGTGGGGGGCGCTGACGGTGTGCGTCCTATTTCTTCTTTGCTCGGCGGTATATATGCTTTCCGTCATGCGCCCGGCCTTTGCCGCTTTGGCGGAAAACCGCGCAAAAGAGCTTGCCGTGCGAACGATTAACGAGGCAATTTCACAAAAGTTTTCTCAGGAAATGAAATACAGCGACATTGTGGAGTTTGAGCGCACCAGCGATAATAAAATCAATGCGGTGAAGTCAAATCTTGCGGGTGTGAACAAGCTCAAATCTGATTTGAGCTTAGATATTCTGCAAAAAATTTCCGCGCTGAACCAAGACCAGCTGAAGGTTCCGCTGGGAAGCCTTATGGGGAACGACATTTTTGCAGGCTGCGGGCCGGAACTCTCTTTTCAGGTGAAGCCATATGGCAACGTAGTGACCGACATTCAAACCAACTTCACCGAGGCGGGCATCAATCAGACAAAATGCGACGTAACCGTCAGCGTGAAAGCGGATATGTCCATCCTCATGCCTGCCATGAACAAAAAGAGCACCGTTGAAACCACCGTGCCGATTATCCAAACCGTTATCGTCGGCGATATTCCCGAAAGCTACACCAATGTTGACCGGGACGGCTACCAGTTTGAAGACGATGTGCTTCAGCTTGCCGAATAGCGGTAAAAATATCTTATAAACGATGTGTGACATTAAGGCCACAGCAATTTGTTTGCTGTGGCCTTTTTTGTTTAACTTGTATAAAAAATATATTTTTATATTTTTAAATTATATTGATTATAGTAAATACATTTGTTATAATGAAGCCAATGGGAATAGGTATATCAAAAATTATATAAGGAGGACGAGAACTATGAAAAAATTAGTGTCTTTGACGCTGTCGGTCCTAATGGTGCTGACTGCGGCCGGAATGGTGCAGGCAGGCGCGGCAGAAGTGGCAACGTCGTTTAAAGATGACACGGGCTTTCATTTTTCGTTTGAAAATGAAAGCGACTTTGCACATCCCGATATGCAGCTTGATAGCATTGGTCTGTCGCAATTTAAAACTCCGGGCGTAACGCGCTACTGCGAGGGCGCCTATGGTTCAAAAGGCGCGGTGGCCGTGGCTGTTGAAACTGCTTCCGGAAACGGAAATGTTAACGACGGCGTGTCGGGCATTAAAATGTTCCCCGGGAAAGAGTATGACCTGACAATGGATTTAAAGCTCTTTTCACCGGAGAATTTTGCGAACCTGCCCAATGTGAACCTGTTTTTTATGACACAGGGGGTTCAGATGTATGAAGATACTGATTGTACCAAACCGCTTTCAGTTTCATCATCAGACTTTCAGCTGTTTTCCATTCCTGGCAGCAGCGTGTTCCAATTTGAGGACGACGGAAAAACCGTTTCTGGTGACTGGAGCAGTTTTCATCAAAAGATAACCTTAACCAATTCATTTAGCGGAAAATTTGTTAAATCAGACGAGCCGGTGAGCGTAAAACTGTTTATCCGTATGGGCGCAAATGCCCATGCCTTAACCAGCACGTCAGATTTTACTCCAGAATTTGTGGCCCAGTGTGGAACGGTGTCGGAAACAGACACACGGGCAGCCCTTTGGATGGAATATGCCATCGACAACATTGGCCTTTGGCCGGCTTCTATTATACCGGAAGAACCGGCAGAAAAGGACACTGCGCTTTGGAGAGGGTCTTTTGAAGACAATGGCTGGGCCAGCGAAACCCACGGCGTAACCTTTGAGGGCAACTATGCAAAAGGATTGATTACCTCTGATGTTCCAGCTGATATTCAAGACCGTTCCAAAGGCGCTTTGGAGCTTACATACACCGGCAACACGGACAATGGCGGTTATTTAGACTTTAACACAGTTGCAGCAACAAACGAAATGCGGCTTCAATATAACCGTGTTTATGAAATTTCGTTCTGGGCCAAAGGCTCTTCTGCGATAGAGGATTTTTATAAGTCGTCTGGCGGGAAGACTGCGCTCATTCCTGAGCGGAATAATGCCACACGTTTAGACCGCACGTTCCCCATGTGGACCAGTTACACAGTAAACGAACCGATTACAACAGAATGGACGAAATATACCTATCTGTTCTATGAGGAAATGCCAATGGCCCTGGGCCGCGACGGCGATAACGTTTCAACATTGCGGTTTCACGTTCGGTATTCGTGTGTGCCGAACACAAAAACAAATAATTTAACGGCGGAGGTTGGCGGCGAAACCATCAATTATGCTTATCAAGGCAAGAGCGGAGAATATTATAAATTAGAAGATTTTAAAATTTATCTTGACGATTTCACTGTGACACCGTTAGACATAGCATATAACGGCGATTTTGCTGTAAAAGATGAAAGCCAGTCGAATTACACGGTTGTTTGGTATAACGGCGGAACAAACACATACCGGGTGGCACAGCCTGGGAACGACGTTCTTTCGCCTGGTGTGTTCCACAACGGCGTAATTGAAACCATTTCCGATTTCCCCGGCGCAGACAGCAAAAATGTGCTGAAGGTAACCAAAGACGGCGGAGCTCCGTATCAAGGAGCTGACATTGAGAACGGCAAAAAATATCAAATTTCGTTCTGGGCAAAGGCTGACGATGCAGAATCCGTAGGCCGGCCCGTCAATTTGGTTTTAGACCGCGACATTCAGGGGCAGATTTTAGATAATTCCGAGCCTACCTATACGGACGTTCTAAAGTGGGCCGGTTACCACCTTGATACAAGCGTCACCAAAGACATCACGTTAAACAAAGAGCACTACGACGGCTACGGCGCTCCCAAAAATTTTGGAACAAATGAGGAGCCGGAATTTAGAACCGGCAGCGTTCCGTTTTACATGTATGGCGGAACCATTGCAAATGCATATCACAAGCCGGGCGAGCTGACCCCTACAAACTATGAGGAAACGCTGGTTTATGACGACTATTACGACAGAATGTTTGCGAAAAACACCCAGCTTGGAAATGAGCCTACAGCCTGGGCCTACCAGTATTATGACGGAACAGCATGGGCAGGCACCAACGACAAAGCGGAAATTACGTCCGACAAGACTCTAAGCGGGGACTGGACGCTCTACATCATGGAATATGAGTGGAACTATCCCGGCAAGCACTACAGGGTGCCGAATCTCACCTTTTTAGATAACGCAAGCTATAGCCTGGCAGACATTAAAATTGAAGCGTTAGAGGGAGAAGACCCCAATGCTAAGCCGGCATTTCACATTGAAAACCTTGCGGCAACTGCCGACAAAGAAATTTTATCAACATCAGACAGCATTCGCCTCACCTGGAATTTTGTTTCTACGGGTGCGGCAGACGCAAAGGAGGCAGCAGGCGGCTCTCTTGTTAAGGTTTATGCAGACAACAACGGGAAACTGGCCCTGATTGGCACAACAAGGGCGGACCAGGCGGGTGTAGCAGAAATTAAGGCAGGCGCGGCGCTGTTTGGCAAAAGCCTTGTGTTTGAAGTGATTCCTGCAGATAGCAATGGCAATTATGGCATCGGAGCAACAGCCGCTTTTTCCGGCCGGGTTGCAACCGCAGTGGAATCGGAACTGGCAGTGAATCCCGATCAGAACTCGGCAGACTGGTCTGTTACCATAGCCGCTGACAACGTCAGCGGCACGGCGGATATATATGTTGCAACATATAATCAAAACAACAAATTAATCAGCATTTCACAGGAGCAATTAGCATATGCATCCGGTGAAAACAACAAAACGGGAAACATTGCATTTTCTGCAAATGCAGATAAAGTAAAATTGTTTGTTTGGGACGGTGAGTTAAAACCAATGTGCACGGAAAAAGAAATAACTTTTATGCCTGTGAACAACGACCCCTTTGCGGGAGACAATGAAGTTAACGTTGTGTTCTTGGGCGGCTCCATAACGGAGGGCGCCGGCGCGTCCGCACCGGCAAAGTGTTATGCCAACCTGACCGGAGAATGGTTTAAAAAGACCTACGGTACAACAAGCAAAACAGTGAATTATTATAACAAGGGTGTGGGCGGAACGCCGTCGGATTATGGCCTGTTAAGATTTACCCGAGATGTTGTAAACCTTAACCCCGACGTGGTGTTCATTGAGTTTGCCGTAAACGACGGCGGGCGTGATACGAGAATGTACATGGAAAGCATGGTAAGAACGCTCCTGTCGTTGCCCACCAGTCCGTATGTCGTTTTCTTGTACACAACCAATGAAACCTATTCAACGCCGACAGCTTTCCACGAGCAAGTGGCAGAGTATTACGGCATACCGCAAATCAGCTTAAAAGACGCGCTTAAGCGAGAGTTAAACGGCGCAAACGCAAGGGACGCGGGATATTTAAAAGACAGCGTTCATCCTTCCGACCAGGGTTACCAGGTTTATTTTAACGAAATTACAAAATGCCTGGAAACAGGAAGGTTCTACCAAAGACCCATCCCGCAGAAGGAAAAACTGGTAGCTGCAAGCGGCGCAGTGGAAACGGAATTTATTCCAATTTCCAGCGATAGAATTACAAAGTCTGGTAACGACTGGACAACGGGCGGCACCGACAACCGGCAGTGGGGAAAGACTACAACCATAGGCGCTACATTAAAATTCTCTTTCGACGGAACCATTCTGGCTGTTGAGCATGGCCTGCTCAGTGCAAGCGGCATGTATGAAATTTATGTGGACGGCGAAAAGAAAGGCACGGGCGACCCTTACTACGGCGACCGCGCATTGACCGATTCACCGCAGCTGGTTATGGGCTATGCAAACTATGCCCTTCCTGACGGCCATCACGATGTGGAAATAAAAACGATTCAGAGCACCAATTCCAACAGTGAAGGAGACAATGTGTTCCTCTACAACATTATTACCGGCAGTCCGGTAAAGTAATAAATTTTTATACAAAATGCAATCCCCTTAAAGCAAACGCTTTAAGGGGATTATTTTTCATATATCATCTTAAAGATGTGATTTAAATTATAAAGCTATTGTATTTGCAACTAAAAAAAGAAAAAACTATTGCAAATTGAGAAACCATGTGATAATATATAACTAATGATATAAAATAATTTTACATATCTGAGAAAAATCCTTTAATAAAGACGAACTCTATTAAAAAGTTATAATATATATTTTTTATTTTAGAGAGTGGAGGTGTTTCCGATGTTTCAGAAACAATAATGATTTTTGAACATTTTAAACAAATTAATTTATTAGGAGGATTACAGATGAAAATTAAAAAGGTTTTAGCGATTACTCTATGTGTATTGATGGTTTTATGTAATGGAATTTTATCTATTGCCGAATCGGACAATCAAGATGTGGCAATAAACGAGAGTTGCGAAATTTGGAACACCAATTTGGTAGATGAAAGCATAAGTGACCTTTACAGTGACTTTCCATTCTCACTGGACAAAGTAATTGGAAAAGACATGGACATGTCCATAACTATGTTATATTTAAAGAATTTAGGAGAAAGCGACAGTGTAACAGTTACTATATTAGATGACGCTAATTCCCAAATAGTTCAAACATATGAAATAACAGAAGATCATACCAGTCTGACATGGGAAAATGTAGAAAATAACAAAACATTTCTCATTTCGGTTGAAGAAAATTTAAACGGCGTAATACGTGAATATGCCGGAGTTATTTCTACTTCGTTTGTACCAGCTAGTTTCCCAGTCGATTTAAAGCTTGGGAACAAAATGTATTATTATAATAATGGAGAAACATTTTCACATGTGATGATAAAAAAGGTTGGTGAAAATCCTGTTTGCCAGCATGATGAAGATGAAGAGTGCGATAGTTCTTGCAGTATCAGTCATTATATTCAGACAATTAATCCAGATGAGCTCAGCAGTTTTTATGCGGGACTTGACAGTGATAGTTATTATGAATTACAAGTGCAGGCATCAGGAGATGACACCAGCAAGATATATCAGGGGTTTATTTCGACCAGTGAAAATGGCGCTGACCTGGGCGTGTTTACCAGGGGCTTTTCATTCAGTCAATCACCAAGCCAAAACAGTGCAAATCAAGCTTTACAGCAAAGTCAGATGAATTCTGCATACGCAACTAATGCATCAGATGTCACATCAAACGACTTCGATTTTACTAACCCATTTGTTTATCAATATTATAAAAATGAGCAAGGTACATTGGCGTGGGACAATTATTTAGTGGTAAAATGGACTGTGCCTGAAACGAGCAGTTATACAATAGAAACAATTGGCAATTCAGATATGATTATTTATGATTTTTCAGAAAACAACGGGATAATTCAGAGCAATCCAACCTATCGCCGAGACGGTGGAACGGGTGAAAATCCAAAGTGGACAACTACAATAATTGCCGGACAAATTAAATACTATGTAATAAAAAGCGAAAATAATGAAGATTCAATGTTTGCTTTCAGGATTATCAGAAATGCATACGCTGGAGAAGATGATGGGATACCGGCCTATCGTGATATTGTCCAAGCAAATTATGATAACGGAAACTTTTCACAGCAGATAAATAGCTGTGATATAAATTATGATGGGGACGTTAACATATTTGCATATAATGTTTCATCTGGAAAAGGATGTTTAGCGTTTGAAGATGTTGATACGCCGTTAAAAGCGGAGATTTATTCAGTAACAGGCAGGACAGACGGAATGGACAACATCTGGAAAGAAAACATGCTTACTGCAAATAAGACGCCGGAAAATTTGCCAGATGAAGTACAATATTTCTCTAATGATTTTTCATCAGGTGTACATTATATAGATGTATATCAAGCATCACTGCCCAATGAACCGGTTGTAGGGGATGATATCCGAAATTTATACAGTTATAATTTTACATTTTATGATCCTCGTCAGAAGGATGCAGAGGATTTGGCCGCGCATCCGACTTATGGGAATAACAGCCCAGTAACTGCAACAGAGCTTGCGATTTTCAATAAAAATACATTTAATAATTTAACCTTGCATCGAGGAGATAGTGACTGGTTTAAGTTTACCACAGATGTTTTTTTACCAATGCAGGTGGATATAAAGCTTTACAATGCAGGACCAAACCAATACAATATTAATTTATATGAATCTGTTAATATAATTTCTGAAGATCCGCCTGAATGGAGCGATTTAGTTCCTGTTGGAACATTTACAACTGAAACAGATTGTCAGTCTTTTGCTACTTCACTGTGGGCAGGTCATACCTATTATATTGAGGTGAGTACACCAAATAGTCAGACATATGCTTCCTGGATACCGTATACCCTTGAGGTTGATATATCTGAACTACTTTTCTATAGCGCTGAATTTACAAATGGTGGTTACACTATACTTGGTTTTGCAGGCTTGGATTATATGAGGCAACTGACAGCATCACTAATAACAACTTATTGTAATGGTTATGAAATAGAAGATAGCCATGCTGCAGATTATATTGAATTTAGTTACAATGGTAATATCATTGATCAAGAATTTATTAATAATTTGGGTCCGGGAGGGTATGATTTTGTCCCGCTTTACCATGGCTCTGTTGTTACCGGTGGATATATTACGTTAGCGTTGCCTGAAGAAATATTCCCGTGAAAATTTGACTAAATTAACCTAGACGGAGTTGGCTATTATTTTGTTAAAAATGTAATAAACAATAATCCCCTTAAAGCATTGCTTTAAGGGGATTATTGTTTTATATATGTTCCATAAGAAAATATGTTTCATCTATGAAAAATATATTGAATATGGCAAAAGTATGTGATATACTATTCAAGTAATGGTATATATCCATATAATTTTAATTTAAGGAGAAAGAGAAAAATGAAAAAAATGAAAAAAATGATGTCTTTACTATTGTCGCTGGCAATGATTCTGTCTGCAGCCGGCATGATAACCGCAGGCGCGGCAGAAGTGACAACTTCGTTTAAAGACGAAACAGGCTTTTATTTTTCTTTTGAAAATAAAAGCGATTTTAATCACTCCGATATGATATTAGATTCTATTGGATTGTCTAATTTTAAAACTCCCGGTGTCTCTCGTTATTGCGATGGAGCCTACGGTTCAAACGGTGCAGTTGCCATATCTGTTGAAACTGCTTCCGGCAATGGAAATGTCGGAAATGGGATATCCAATGTAAAGATGATACCTGGCAAAGAATATGAGTTGACAATGGATATGAAGCTTTTTTCTCCCGAGAACTTTGCGGCATTGCCGAATGTGAATTTGTTTTTTATGTTGCAGAACGTTCAGGTATATGAAGATGCAGCATGCAGCAAACCCCTTTCTGTTTCAACTTCAGACTTTCATCTGATTTCCTTTTCAGGTAGCGAGGCATTTAAGTTTGAGGAAGATGGAAAATCGGTATCTGGAGACTGGGGGCATTTTAGCCAGAATATTACTCTTTCAAATGTATTTAGTGGAAAATATGTAAAGCCGGACGAACCAGTAAATATAAATTTATTTATTCGTATGGGAGCAAATCCGCACGCATTAACCGGAACATCAGATTTTACTTCGGAATTCGTGGCACAGTGCGGTAAAGTGTCGGAGACGGATGCACGGACTGCTCTTTGGATGGAATATGCCATTGATAACATCGGCCTGCGCCCGGCTTCTATCGAGCCTGAGGAACCGGTAGAAAAGGACTCTGCTCTCTGGAGAGCATCTTTTGAAAACGAAAGCTGGGCAAATGAAACAGAAGGTGTTTCGCTGCACGCCTCTTACGCGAAAACGGCCTTGTCAACAGACGTTCCCAGCGAAATTGCGGACACATCAAAATCTTCTCTGGAACTGACTTATACCGGCTGGACCGGAAATGGCGGTTACACAGAAATTGTGGCTAATGTTACAGACAACAATAAAAAAATGTGGTATAACCGCGCCTATGAGGTTTCGTTTTGGGCTAAGGGTTCACAGGCCGTGGCGGATTATTACAACGAACATGCAAAAGATGGCCAAAAGTTAATGTTTATTCCGGAAAGAAACAATGGCAGCCGTCTTGACCGAACAAAGCCCATGTGGAACGACTTTAAGTTAAATGACCCCATCACCACGGAATGGACAAAATATACATACCTCTATTACGAAGAGCTGCCAATGTCCTTGGGCAGAGACGGTGAAAATGCCTGGGAAACAAAGTTTGATTTGCGTTTCTCCTGCGTTCCCAGTTTAGCGGCAAACGCTCCGGAGGCAGCCGATTATAAAATTTATTTGGACGATTTCACTGTGACCCCCTTAGACATTGTTCACAACGGCGATTTGGCCATAGCAGATGCCAGCCAGTCTGACTACAGCTATGCTTGGTATGACGGCGCAGCAAACGCAACGACCGTCGGCCTGGCGGGGGAAGACACAAAGACCCCGGCAATTTTCCACAACGGAACCATTGATACCGTAACCGATTTTCCTGAAACAGAAAGCAAAAACGTGCTGACAGTAACGGAAGATGGCGGAGCGCCTTACCAGGGCGTAGACATTGAAAACGGAAAAACATATCAAATTTCGTTCTGGGCAAAAGCTGACGATGCAGAATCCGTAGGCCAGCCCATCAATTTGGTTTTAGACCGTGACATTCAGGGTCAGATTTTAGATGACTCTGAACCTACCTATACAAAGGTTCCAAAGTGGGCAAGTTACACACTTGATAAAACCGACACGAAAGATATTACCTTAAATACGGAGCATTACGACGGTTATGGCGCACCAACAGAAGAAACAGGCAGCATTCCGTTTTATCTGTATGGCGGAACCATTGCAAATGCATATCATAAGCCGGGTGAGCTGACCCCCACAAACTATGAGGAAACTCTGGTTTATGATGACTATTACGACAGAATGTTGTCTAAAAACACCCAGGAAGGCCAGGAGCCAACCGCTTGGGGTTACCAATATTATGACGGCACAGAGTGGGTTGGCACCAACGACAAAGCGGAAATTACATCCGACGAGACCCTGGGTGAGGACTGGACGCTTTACACCGTGGAATATCAGTGGAACTATCCCGGTAAACATTACAGAATGCCGAAACTTACATTTTTAGACAATGCAAACTATAGCTTAACCGACATTAAAGTTGAAGAGGTGGAAGGCACAGATCCCAATGCAAAACCGGAATTCCACATTGAAAACCTTACGGCAACCAGCGACAAAACAATTTTAAATTCAACAGACAGCATTCTTCTTACCTGGAATTTTGTTTCCACAGGAGAAGTAGAAGCCGTTGAGGGTGACGGCAAGTCTTTGGTTAAGGTTTACGCAGACAACGGCGGTGATTTGGCCTTAATCGGCACAACACGCGCTGACAATGCAGGTAGAACTGAAATTAGGGCAAGCGCAGATTTGTTTGGTAAGAATCTCGTGTTTGAAGTAATTCCAGTAGACTCCAAAGGAAACTACGGCGTAGGAGCACAAGCTGCATTTGCCGGAAGAATTGCACTTTCTGCAAGCTCAGAACTGAAATTAAATCTTGATAAAACATCGGCAGATTGGTCCGCCAATATCTTAACAGACAACGTCAGCGGCACGGCAAGTGTGTATGTGGCAACGTATAACCAGAACAACAAGCTAATCGCGGTTTCAGAAGAACCGTTTGCATATGCTTCGGGTGAAAACACAAAAACGGGCACTGTTCAAATTTCGTCCGCGGCAACGACAGTAAAATTGTTTGTCTGGGACGAAAACTTAAAGCCAATGCTTGCAGAAAAGAAGATTTCTTTAATGCCGGTAAACAATAACCCGTTCGCAGGCGACAACAACATTAACGTTGTGTTCTTAGGCGACTCTATCTATGCGGGCGCAGGGGCAGAGCCACAGTCGGAAAGATGGGTAAATAAGGTTGGAGCCTGGTTTACAAACACCTACGCGAAAAATGGCGTAACCGTAACACCGCACTATAAGGGCGTTGGCGGTACGACAACAGACTACAGCTTAGTCAGAGTGATGCGCGACGTTGTAGATTTGGATCCTGATATTGTATTTTTCAGCCATACGTGCAACGACGGCAACCGTGACACAAGACGTAACATGGAAAGCGTTGTTCGTACGCTTGCATCACTGGACAATCCGCCATATATCGTGTTTACACGCACAACAAACAGAAGTTACAGCGAATCCAACGGTTACGGCAACCAAGTGGCAGAGTTTTACGGCCTTCCTCTGATTGACGATTTAGAGGCATTTAAAGCGGCAACAAACGGTACGGGCGTATCAATGTCAGACCTCTTTATCTCAGACGGCGTGCATCCCAGCAACGCCGGATATCAGGTAATTGCGGATGAAATTATTAGATGCATGGAAACAGGACGGTATTATCAAAAAGCAATTGACCGTGCAGACAAACTCATAGAAAACAGCGGGGCCATAGCGGAAGCAACCTGGTTCTCAAGCACCGACACAAGTAAAGTCACGAGAAGTACCGGTTGGACAGCAGGCAGTAATTATGTGCAGTCAAGCGCGGCAGGCGACACATTGGAGTTCTCTTTCACCGGCAATATTTTGGCGTTTGAGTATGGCTTGCATAAGGATTCCGGGCTGATAGAAGTTTGGGTAGACGACAAGCTGGAAGTAACCTGTAATCCGCGCTATAACGATTCAATTACAAGTTATCAGCTAGTGTGCAAAGGAGATTCCATTTTGCTTGATTTAGAATATGGTACGCATAAGGTTGTGATGAAAACGGTGCAAAACCCGCAAGTTACGGGCAGTCAGGTAGACCGTATATTCGGTATCATGACCGGCGCATGGGTGCAGGAATAATTCCAATAAACAAAAGCTCCTCAGACTTTCGTCTGAGGAGCTTTCTTGTGCGTAAGAGACTTGAAATAAAGTGAAAAATGTGGTAAACTATTCACAAACCTTATGCAAACAAAGGAGAAACGCTCAATGTGCGGAAAACTGGTTACGGTAATTTTGCCCGCCTATAACGAGGAAGACAACATACAGCGCGCCTCGCAGACCATTGCGGCTGTTTTGGAGCAGGAAAACATCAACTATGAGCTGCTATTTGTAAACGACGGCTCAAAGGACGACACCTGGGAAAAAATTTTGGCAGAGTCAAGCAAAAACAGCAGGGTGCGGGGCGTGAGCTTTTCAAAAAATTTTGGAAAAGAGTCCGCCATTTTTGCAGGACTTTCTGAGGCCAGAGGCGACTGCTGTGCGGTGATGGACACGGACCTGCAGCACCCGCCGGAAAAACTCGTGGAGATGTACCGGCTCTGGCAGCAGGGAGCCGAGGTGGTGGAAGGCGTGAAGGCCAGCCGGGGCAAAGAGTCTGCCGCCCATTCTTTTGCGGCGAAATGCTTTTATAGGTTAATCAGCCGTGCGGTAGGAATTGACATGTCGAGAGCATCTGACTTTAAGCTGTTAGACCGGAAAGCCGTAAATGTGCTGCTCACCATGCGCGAAAAGCACGTGTTTTTCCGGGCCCTGTCCTCTTGGATTGGCTTTAAAACTGCCGAGGTGGAGTTCGAGGTAGCCGACCGCGCGGCGGGAACGACAAAATGGTCCACCTGGTCGTTGGTGAAATATGCGGTGCGCAATATTGCGTCGTTTACGTCGCTGCCGCTGCAAATCATCACGTTTTTGGGTATTTTGGTGCTGATTGTGTCCGTTGTTTTAGGCTCCATTGCGCTGTATCAAAAGGCGGTTCACACCGCATTGGATGGGTTTACCACCGTGATTGTGGTGCTTTTGTTCATCGGTTCCATCATTATGATCAGCCTGGGCTGCATAGGATATTACATTGCGAAAATTTACGACGAAATTAAAGGCAGGCCAAGATACATTATTTCAGAAAAATGTGGGAAATAAATAAAAGTGCGCAGCGAAATGGCTGCGCACTTATTTTAATATAAAGCAATTGGCAAACCGGAAAGCGTTCATCTGCGGTAAAGGCAGGGGTTACGCCGGCATGTGGTTTTTTGTCTTAGGGATATTCATGCAAAATGAAATTTATAAATTTTTGGAGTTGTTTTTTATCAATTAAAATTTTGCCGTCTGCCGGTTTGTAAATCGCTTTATGTAAAATGGAGGGGCTTATTCAAAAAGCTTTGCCAATGACTGGGGCATGCCCACATCATTCTTTGAGCGGATTACCGTAAATTCCTGCTGTGTGTTGGACTGAAACGTCAGGGTAATGGCATTTCCGGACTCTGTTTCTAAATAGGCGTTGCGTTTTAACTTCGGTTGTGTTGTAGTAACATAGTTATAAATTTCTTCAATTTGTGCCGGATCGGTAACAACCACGTCGGGTTTGCGCGCATCTCCCGTAATGCTTGTGCGCCAAACCTCAACGGATTGATATTCCGAAGCCGCAGGCAGTGCGTCATAAAAGCCCAGCTCAGTTAAAAGCGCAATCGTGTTTTTGTAAGACGGGCGAACGTAGTAGGTGTTGGTGTCACTGAAGGTGCGCTGCGCATCCAAATCCGTCACTAAAATATCAGTTCCCTCATAAACAAGGGGAATTTCATAATTGATTTCAATATAGGTGGGCAGGGCAATCTCGTCAATAAACTCTTCATAGGTTACCTGCGACAAGTCGGCTTTTAGGGCGTCAATCAGCCTGGTTGCAATTTCGGTGTCGGTATCCTTCTGCATGAAGTAAGAATTAAAAGGCCTGCTCAGCCGTGCGTCTGCTATAGAAATTGATGTGAGGTCTTCTGTGGATTTCTCTAAAACAGGGAAACGGTCTTTTAAGTTTTCTTCTGTTTCCATAATCGGCTTTAAGAAATCCTTGTCGTCGTCATAGTCTACAATATAGCGGCGAATCATTGTTTTGCCGTCTTTTAATTGATAGTTTACATACAAATAGTCTGTATTGTCGCTTTCCTCGATGTGCTCAACGGTTTTGTGGCTGTGGAACTTCAAAACAGCTTCAATGTCCTGCTGTTTTGTCATTTTGGGCACATAAACATCTTTCGGAACCACCATTCTGCCATTCATTGAGCTAACAAATCTCCGCGAGTCCGGCGGACGGCGGGTAACGCTTACGCTTTCAATTTTAGCCGCATCGGGTACCCGTTTTTCAAAGCCCGTAATGTCGAAGTGGAACAGGCAAAACAGAGCAGAAACGGAAACTACCAGGGCAACCGTGGGCTTTAAAATACCCTTAATGGTAAACGACTTTTTCGCCAGCATATTTGCAATGACAAGGCCCAATAGCCCAAAGGGCAGCGCCAGAAACAGGTTGTTTACATTTATAATTTCTGCCAGATAAAAGTAACCCGCCACGCCAAAGCACATAGAAACGCCATAGACGAATATCGGCTTTAATTTTGGAAATGCCACCACTTCGCTGCTGTTTTCTAAGTTTCTGATTTTATAAATCAAGTAACCAATTAAGAAGAACACCAGTGCATAGGCCATATAAAGAAGAAACCACGTTGGCTCAGTCAGCTTTCCAATGGAAAAATAGAGATATTTTGCCACTGCCATATTTGTGTCGTTCATCACATAGCCGTAGAGATTTAAATACATAATATATTTCAAACCGGCCTCAACCAGGAACGGTAAAACAGCAAAAATATAGGTGAACACCAAATGTGCAACGCTGTTACCCGTAAACATGCCGATGAGCACAGAGAAGGCAAAGCCAACAACGGCATATGCAATCTGTGTGGAAATCCAGGCTCCGATGTGGCTCATGGAAATTACCTGGGCAATGTTCGGGTTAGAACGCATAATTACCAAAATTCCGCCGTTGATTAAGATGGGAACAATTAATGCAATAAGCCCGAACACAATGTGGGTAATGTAAAGGGTTTTGCGCTTCACCGGCACTGTGTGCATGGTGGCAACCGCGCTTTTTGAATTTAAATAGGAAAACAAAAGCACAGAAATTCCAACGGTAAGAATCCCCAAAATAATGTACGGCACAGGGCTGCACTGGAATAAGGCAGAGTTTATGTACTGTTCACTTGCCCCGCCGAACAGGCCGATTGCCTCGTGATAGTCAATGTAAAACGGCAAAAGGCACAGCAAAAATATGGAAAGCGTATGAAGCGCGGGAACCCACCAAAGACGCTTTACATCTGAACGGAAAACCGCAGAATTAAAGCAGGATGTTCGCAGATTCATATCCAATACCTCCTAATTCGTAAATAAAAACTTCTTCTAAGGTAAGCGGCAAAATATCGCAAAGCAGCGGGGAGTAAGCCGCAATTTTGTTTTTAATCTCGCCGCTGTCGCCTTTAATAATTAAGCTGTAAACCGAGCCGAACTGCTCAGAGTGGAGCACGTTCAGTTCCTGCGTCAGCTCGTCGGGCATAAAGCCGGAAAACGCCGCCTGCACCTTGTGAATGTTGCCCTTAGCGTCGTCTAACGATTTTTCCAGCACAATTTTGCCGCCAAACATAATGCCCACATGGTCGCACACGTCCTCAAGCTCCCGCAGGTTATGGCTGGAAACAAGAACGGTAATGTCGCGCTCCGCCACATCTTGCAGCATCAGCTTCCAAACGTTGCGGCGCATTACAGGGTCTAAGCCGTCCACCGGCTCGTCTAAAATCATCACGTCCGCCTTTGTGCAAATGCCCAGCCAAAAGGCCACCTGTTTCTGCATACCCTTCGAAAGCTTGCGCACCCGGCGTTTCGTGTCAATTTTAAACACTTCTTTCAGGCTTTCATAGCGCACCCAGTCCCAATCGGGATATAGGCCGGCGTAAAACTTTGCCATGTCGGCAATGGTATATGTGGGGAAAAAATATAAGTCATCCCCAATGCAAATAGTTTTATTTTTTAGTTTTATATTCTCATAAACGTTGTTTCCGTCAATCAAAACTTCCCCGGCGTCTTGCTTATACACCCCGGTCAGATGCTTGATAATGGTTGTTTTTCCGGCACCGTTGGGGCCGATAAGGCCGTAAACCGTGCCCTTTTTCACATGCAGGCAAAGGTTATCCAAAGCTTTTGTGTCTTCAAAAACCTTTGTCACATTTTTAACTTCAATCATCTTCCTCCATCCCTTCTCATTGTATCATAAACCTTCATAATTTCAGCTGTAACGGTTTCCGGGCTTTCACCGCGGTAAAACAACTCGCCGGCAGCTTCGGTCAAATCTTTATACAGCGCTTTCACATAGGCGGTTTCCTGCGTTTGCTGCACCGGTGCAATAAAACTGCCCTTTGCCCGCTGGGAGTAGATATACCCTTCTTCCTCCAGCTCCTTGTAGGCCCGCTGAATGGTGTTGGGATTAATAGCAAGAATGGAAGCCAGCTCGCGCACCGAAGGAATTTTGTCCTGCTCCTTCATGGCGCCTGTGAAAATCAGCTCCTTAAACTTTTCTTTAATCTGCTCATACAGCGGTCTGCGGTCGCTAAAATCAAGTTGAATCATGGTTTTCCTCCTTTCCCTAACTGTGTTATCTGTACTAATACATATAATACAGTTAATACAGTTATTTGTCAAGGGGTTTTTCAAAAATTTTTTTATTTTTTTCTAAAAAGGACGATAAACCGCTTAAGAACCGCATTTTCAGGCTCTTTAAAACCATGCGCGCCTTCTTATAAACATAGCGGAGTTTAAACAGTTTCATTCCGAACCGATACAGTTTACCAATGGCGTATTGGTTTTTTTGGATGTTTTTAGAAAGCCTAACCGCCCGTTTGCGAAGCAGGGAAAACTGTAAAAGAAAAATCAGCCGGTACCAAATTTGGGCCTCAGAATTGTCTGCGCCGCACCAATAGGCCGCAAACTGCTCCTCCATGGGGGCGCTAACGATTTTATCCATCTCTTCTTTTGTCAAAACCCCGTTTTCAATGGCAAGGGGAATAATGTCCGTGCCGGGCAAGAAATTCAGGCCGTGAAGCTGAAGCTCAAAGGGCGGCTGAAAGCGGCGCACCAAATGAAAGGTCTGTTTTAAATCGTCTAACGATTCAAAGGGGTGGTTTAACATAAAGTCGTAGCTTGCCCAAAACACGCCGGAGCGTTTTATTTTTTTCACAGATGAAAGAATTTCCCCGTTTGTTTCATAGCGGTGGAAAATGTCCCTGCGAATGTGGGCCGAGCCGGACTGCACACCGCAAATCACCTCGCAAAGCCCCACGGAAACCAGCTTTTTCAAAACGTCCCCGTCAACCATTTTCGGATGGGACCAAATGGTGAAGGGCAAATGAATGTGCCTGTCATACAGAGAAACAAACTCGTCTACCCAACCGGGCAGATTGGGAAATATTTCATCGTAAAAGTGCACAAAAACCAGGTTTTTCAGCTCCCGCTTGGCAATCAGCAGCTCGTCGATCACACTTTGCACAGACCGGGTGCGCACCTTTTTGATCCCCTTTGGCAAAAGGCGGCCTAAATTTGAACAGCAGCAGTAGGAGCACGTAAAGGGGCATCCCCTGGAGGCAATCACCTCATAGCTCATTGCAGAGAGCTGCGGGTCGCCCGGCTTTACCGTGTTGTTTTCAATAAAATAAGCATGTTCACACTTAACCGACGGAATTCCATATCCATCTATGTCGTTTAACACACCGTCCACCGGGTTAAAAACAGGCTTGCCGCCTTTTTTATAACACAGGGAGGGAACGTTTTTAAAATCCCTTCCGCAGCGCAGTGCGTCGGCCAGCGCGCACATAGCGATTTCCCCGTCAGACCGCAACACAAAATCAGCACCGGCGTCTAACATCCGTTCCGGAAACATGGTGGCATATGCCCCACCGCAAACCACCGGCAGGCCGCATTTTTTCACAGAGCCTAACACTGCGTTTACCGTGTCCATATACATAGAGCTCATAACCGAAAGACCAATGATAAACGCGCCCGATGCGCGAATGGTTTCAACAAGCAAATCCAGCTCTAAAATTGTGGCCGGGGTGGGACCGCGGCTGTTAAACGCTTTAAAAAAGATCGTTACAACGTTGTAGCCGTGCCGTTTTAGGTAGCTATCTAAATACCGCACGCCCAGTGCCTTTACATTATAAAATGCAATTAATACAACGGTCTTTTTTTTCTTGTCCATTCTAACAGCGCCTTTCATATGAAAGAAAAAGCAGACTTTTTCTCGCAAAGATGCTATAATGGTTTTAAGCGAAAAAAATCCTGCATTTTGTAGCTGTATTGTTATGTATTACTAAATATATTCAGAAATCAACAGAAAGAGAAAGTCTACCTTTGAACGGAAAAGTCTACAATTTTTTGCAAAAATCTGTTTTTTCTTACGCCCGTTCTTTTGCCCACTTTAAAAAGGTAAACTGTGAAACACTTAAAAGTTCTGCCGCCTGCCGGGAGTTGAGTTTTTTTTCCCGCCATTTTGAAGCAATTGCGTCAAATGAGTCGGGAACCGGAATGGCTTTCCGGCCAAACTGAACGCCCCGCAGCTTTGCCGCGGCAATTCCCTCCTTTTGCCGCTGACGGATAAATTCCCGCTCTGTCTGCGCCACATAGGAAAGCAGCTGCAAAACAATGTCGCAAATTAAGTGTCCGGTTAAATCGTTATCCCGCCGGGTGTCAAGCAAGGGCATGTCCAAAACGACAATGGCCGCCTTTTTTTCTTTGGTTAAAAGCCTCCAGTGTTCTAGAATTTCATCATAGTTCCGGCCTAAGCGGTCAATGCTTTTTACAACAAGAATATCTCCCTCTTTCAGGCGGGACAAAAGCTTTAAATATCCCGGCCGGTTAAAGTCCTTGCCGGACTGCTTGTCACAAAATATATTTTTTTTCTTCACGCCAAAGGCACGCAGGGCCAAAATCTGCCGCTGTTCATTCTGGTCCCTGCCGGAAACTCTGGCATATCCATATGTGGTTTTTTTCATGGTCATTCCTCCATATTCATATTCTATATTATATCATTTTAGAAGAATGATTATTTTATGCAAGCAAAAATGTGTTGACAAACGAACGGCTATATATTATAATATGTTGCATAAAGTTGGATTTGGATTGGAGAAAGTGGGATATGCTTGCAAATGCACGAAGAAACAAAATTTGTAAATTGTTGCAGACTCAGTCCGCCGTAACGACGGCGGCGCTTGCCAAAAAATTTGATGTTTCCATTGAAACAATTCGAAAAGATTTACTGAGCCTTGAAAAAAACAATGAGCTGGTGCGGGTGCATGGCGGCGCGGTGTTAAAGGCTTCGGCGCGGCCCTATTGGGAGCTTTCCAAACGGCTGGACGACAAGCGCCCGGAGAAGACCGAGGTTTCCCGCCTGGCGGCAAACTATATTAAAAACGGTGACAGCATCGCAATTGACACAGGCAGCACGGCAATTGAATTTATCGAAACGCTTATGGAGCGGTTTGACACCTTAACCATTGTCACCCATTCCATGGATGTATTTCAAAAAGCACACGACTTTAAAAACTTTAATATTCTATTGTGCGGCGGCTATTTTTTAAACCGCGAAAATTCCTTTTACGGAACCTTTGCCAAAGATATGTTAGAGAGAATCCACGTAAGCAAGGTTTTTATCTTTCCCTGGGCCGTGTCGTTAAGCAACGGCATATGCGACAGCCAGCCTCAGCTGGCGGAAATGCAGCAAAAACTGCTCTCCGTGGGCGATAAGGTCATTGTTCTGGCCGACAGCAGTAAATATGAAAAGAGCGCGCTTATCAAGGTGGCAGACATGAATCCGGGCTACATCTATATCGCAGACTCCCGGCTGCCCGACGAAGTGAAAGAGGTTTATAAAAATAACAATATTACAATTATAACAGAGGAGGAAGACATAAAATGAAGGTTTTGTTAATTTTAAGTGACGGTATGCGGCCAGACAGTTTAGAGGGGCATCCGGTGATTGAAGCGCTGAAGAAAAAAAGCACCTATTGCATGAACGGCCGAACGGTTGAACCGTCGGTGACCCTGCCGTGCCATATGTCGCTGTTTCACAGCGTAGATCCGTCGCGGCACGGAACCACTACAAACACCTATGCGCCGCAGGTAAGACCCATTTCCGGCCTGTTTGAGCAGCTGAATCAAAAAGAGAAAAGATGTGCTATGTTTTATAACTGGGAGGAGCTGCGGGACCTCTCCCGGCCGGGCTCCTTGAGCCACAGCGAATATTGTTCCAAGCATGTCTATGGGCCTGAGGAAACGAACCGGCAGCTTTGCAGAAAAGCAACCCAATTTTTAACGGAAAATGACGTTGATTTCACGTTTTTATACCTTGGCTGGGTTGACGCGGCAGGCCATGCCTTTGGATGGATGAGCGAAGAATATCTGCATGCGGTGCGGGAAACCTGCAACATGGTCGGCAGTCTGATTGATACGTTGGGAGACGAATATACCATCATTTTAACAGCAGACCACGGCGGACATGACAGAATGCACGGAACCAATTTAAATGAGGATATGACCATTCCCATGTTTTTCTGCGGCGCACCGTTTGCACAAAATAAGCAAATTGATGGTGTCAGCATAAAAGACATTGCGCCTACGGTGGCAAGCCTACTTGGGGCGGAGCCGGCAAAAGAATGGGAAGGCAGCGTTATCAGATGAACAAAATAACGGAAAAACATGCGGTGAATCGCATGATTTTGCTGTTTACAGCGCTTTACTTAATCAGCTATGTGACAAGAATTAATTACGGCGCGGTGATAGCAGAGCTGGTCAGCGCAGAAGGAATTCAGAAGTCGCTTGCCTCCCTTGCGCTGACGGCCAGCGCGGTAACCTATGGGGCAGGGCAGCTTATAAGCGGTTTTTTAGGAGACAGAATTGAACCCAAAAAACTAATTTTTTCGGGGCTTTTGGTAACCATTTTCATGAATCTGCTTATTCCCTTTTGCCGCACGCCCTACCAAATGACGGCGGTGTGGGGAATTAACGGCATGGCCCAGGCCTTCATGTGGCCGCCGCTGGTAAAGATTATGACGGTGCTGTTCACAGAAGAAACCTATAAAAAGGCCTGCGTAATTGTTTCCTGGGGCAGCTCCTGCGGCACAATTTTGGTATATCTGCTTTCACCGGTGTGCATCTATTTTGCGGGCTGGAGGGCTATTTTTGTTCTGTCTGCGCTGTGTGCGGCAGTTATGGCGGCAATTTGGTTAAAAAAATGTCCCGGCGTGAAAGAATTTTCCGGCGTAGCCGCAGCTGAAACACAGGAGCGCAAGCCGCTTACCAGGAACATAATTTTCCTGCTGCCGGGCATTATGCTTGCAATTGCACTGCAGGGCATGCTTCGCGACGGCGTTACCACCTGGATGCCGTCTTACATATCTGAAACCTTTCATTTAAACAGCAAAATTTCTATTTTAACCGGCGTAGTACTGCCGGTGTTCAGTATTGTAACCTTTCAGGTTACGTCGCTGATTTACCGAAAAAAAGTGCGCAACGAACTGCTTTTAAGTGGAATGCTATATTTGACGGGCTTTACCGCTGCGCTGGTGCTGGCGCTGGCAAACGGCGCAAACGCAGGTTTATCTGTGTTTTTAACGGCGCTGCTGACCGGAAGCATGCACGGCGTGAACCTGATTTTGGTCTGCATGGTTCCACCGTATTTTAAGCGGTTCGGACGCATATCCTTTGCTTCGGGCATGCTGAACTTCTGCACCTATGTGGGCAGCGCGGCATCTACCTTTGGAATGGCAGTTTTTTCCGAGCGTTTTGGCTGGAACAGCACGGTTTTTTTGTGGAGCGCAATTGCGCTGTTCGGCGGCGGAGCCTGTCTTGTAATTTCAAAGGGCTGGGGCCGGTTTGCAAAAGAAGCATAAAAATAAGGGGTTGCAGCCTTTTGCTGCAGCCCCTTTTTATTTTACAGTTTATTTTAATTGTTCATATCCCTTTTCAATTTCTTTTTGCACCTGTTCTTTTGCAGGGCCGCCGGTAATATTACGCTCTGCAACGCAGGTTGCAACGTCAATGGCGTTGTAAATGTCCTCCTCAATTAAATCGGAAAACTCCTGGAATTCCGAAAGGGAAAATTCGTCCAAATCCCGGTTGGTTTCCACCGCCCTCGCGACCATTTTTCCCACAATGGCGTGGGAGGAACGGAACGGAACGCCCTTTTTCACCAGATAGTCTGCAATGTCTGTGGCGTTGGTAAAGCCGCCCTTAGCGCCTTGTTTCATCTTTTCGCCGTTTACTTTCATGGTGCGCACCATGTTGGTGAACACAGGCAGGCAAAGCTTCACGGTGTCCAAAGCGTCGAACGCCGCCTCTTTATCCTCCTGCATATCCTTGTTATAGGCCAAGGGAAGCCCTTTCATGGTGGTGAGAAGCGACATTAAATGACCGTAAACCCGCCCGGTTTTTCCACGGATTAACTCCGCCACGTCAGGATTTTTTTTCTGCGGCATGATGGAGGAACCGGTGGAATAGCTATCGTCCATCTCCACAAAGGCAAACTCGTGGCTGGACCAGAGCACCAATTCCTCGCAGAAGCGGGACAGGTGCATCATAATCATGGAAAGAACAGACAGAAATTCAATGACAAAATCCCGGTCGGAAACGCCGTCTAAGGAGTTTGCAGTAACGGCGTCAAATCCCAGCTTTTCCGCCACAAATTCCCGGTCTAAGGGATAGGTTGTGCCCGCTAAGGCGCCGGAACCCAAGGGCATAACGTTCACTCTCCTGCGGCAATCTGTTAGTCTTTCTAAATCCCTGGAAAACATTTGAAAATAAGCCATCACATGGTGGGCAAAGGTCACGGGCTGGGCCTTTTGCAAATGGGTGTAGCCCGGCATAATGGTGTCTGCATGCGCTGAGGCCAAATCAAGCAAAACGGTCATGGTGTTTTTCAGCATTTCTAACAATTTGTCGCTTTCGTCCCGCAGATACATGCGCAAATCCAGGGCCACCTGGTCGTTGCGGCTCCTGCCGGTGTGCAGTTTTTTTCCCGCGTCGCCGATGCGCTCGGTTAAAATGGTTTCGATGTTCATATGAATGTCTTCGGCGTCAATCGAAAATTCCACCTTGCCGTTTTCAATGTCTTTTAAAATTTCGCCCAGCGTTTTCACAATCAGCGCCGCATCGTCTTTTGGGATAATCCCCTGCCTGCCCAGCATTTCAGCGTGGGCCATGCTCCCTTTAATGTCCTGCCTGTACATGCGCGCGTCAAACCGGATAGAAGAATTAAAATCGTCTACCAGCGCGTCTGTTGCCTTACTGAATCTACCGCCCCAAAGCTTCATTTGTGTCACCAAAACCTTTCTATTTTAATCCGTTGCATTTTATTTCATGGTATGGTATAATAATTTATTATACATGATAATTAAGAAAATCTCAACTTTTTTTTGAAATTCGGGAGAAAACAATGATTATTTTAGGAATCGACCCCGGAATTGCCATTGTTGGCTATGGCGTGATTTTCTATGACGGGCTTGGGTTTCAGCCTGTGGAATACGGCGCAATTACGACGCCCGCCGGGGACAAGCTAACCGACCGCCTGCGGGATATTTATGAGAGCATAGGCGTGTTGATTGAAAAGTACAAGCCGGACGCATTTTCCATTGAAGAGCTGTTTTTTAACACCAATGTAAAAACCGCCATCACCGTGGCCCATGGCAGGGGTGTGTGTCTTTTGGCGCCGTCCATTTTAAACGTGCCCATTTTTGAATATACCCCCCTCCAGGTTAAACAGGCCATCTGCGGCTATGGCCGGGCAGACAAGGCCCAGGTGCAGAGAATGGTGACGTCGATGCTCAAGCTAAATGCTATTCCAAAGCCCGACGACGTGGCCGACGCTTTAGCCATTGCCATGTGCCACGGCTATTCGGCCAAATATCACAACCTGATAAAAGAAGAAGGAATTTAAAACATATGATTGCATTTGTAGACGGAACAGTGGAATATATTGAAGAAACCGCGGCGGTGATAAATGCCGGCGGCTTTGGCTGCCGCATTTTTATGACGCCTGCCGCCCTTTCTGCACTGAAATTAAACGAAACGGTGCGGATACACACCTACCTGCGGGTGGCGGAGGATTTGTTCGACCTTTACGGCTTTTTGTCCCGTGAGGAAATGGACATGTTCAAAATGCTCCTTTCTGTAAACGGCGCTGGGCCAAAGGCGGCGCTGGCGGTTTTATCCGCCCTGTCGCCCCAGGCGCTGACGCTGGCAGTGGTGACAGACGACTATAAATCCATTACCAAAGCCCAGGGGGTTGGCCCCAAGCTGGCGCAGAAAATTGTGCTGGAGCTAAAGGATAAATTTAAAGGAAAAGAAATTGCAGTTGGCGGCG
>ERZ773225.1602-NODE-1602-length-26207-cov-14.977745_pt1 | contig 26207 bp, 28 predicted proteins | sample MGYA00580993_ERZ773225 | MGnify/ENA primary metagenome ERZ773225 (study PRJEB29015, sample SAMEA2737748) | human gut metagenome | biome: human gut; feature: human-associated habitat; material: faeces | place: China | collected 2012 ...
GCTGGTCGCGGGTGGTGAGATCGTCCAGCATCTCACGGGTCTCCTTGCGCTGCTGCTCCAGATCGTAGGGGACAACGGCAGAAAAGTTATTGTTGGCGTTCTGCCGGCGCTGCCAGTTGGTCACATTGGTCTCCACACCCAGCAGGCGGTTCTGCATCTCCCGCACCGCTTCATCGGTAGGGACAGGGATGATGTCAATGGACAGCATGAGACTGCGGTTCAGGCTGGTAAGCTCATTGATCATGGAATCCTTGATGTAGCTGGCATACTCCTTCAAAAAAAGCACCCGGCCATATTTACCACCCATGATAAAATGATCCTTTTTGAATTCCATGCTGTCCGGGCAGATGGCGTCCTTGAAGGAGCGCCCATTTTTCATGTTCTCCCGGAGGTCAAAGCGGAACTCGCTTTCCTCACCCACACGGTAGAAATCATGCAGGATATGGAGGCGGTCTGCCGCATCCATCTCCTCGCAGTGGGAGTCCATGTGGTTCAGACGGGAAGAGGCGTCATGGACCGTGCGGTCAAAAAATGCGCGGGCCTCCTCTACATTTTTCTTATGGACGGACAGGGTGATGTAGCGCTCCTGCACCACGCTGTTGGATGAGTCCGTCACCTTATCCAGCAGCATGGCGTTGTATTCCTTGCGTCCGCCGTCCAGATCATCTCCCTTGGGCGGGATGAGGATCTCCTGCTCAAAATTGCGTCGGTCCAGGCGCTTATTGTTGATGGTGATCTTCGTGGTGGAGCCGGTGTCCAGCGCGTTCAGCAGCTCGGAATAGCTGAGAAACATGGCTGTCTTATCCTCTTTCGAGGCGATGGCGTAGTTGATGTCGCTAAAACGCAGTGTTTTAGAATACTTGCTGCCAAATTGAAAGACCCCATCCGGCCAGATGCGGCGGATGGGGATGATGTCCTGTACAGATTTCGGAACCGTAAATCTTTCTTTGTCCTGCTTCAGTGTATTTTGCAGAGTTTTAATCAAGTTTGAGAGCCTCCTTTATCGTTGAATTTTCCAGAGCTTTGGCGTATATGTTGTCCGATTTGAACACGAGTCTGCGGGGAAACAGGAATTCCGAGCGGATATACGCGAGCAGAAAGCGTTCCAGCGTCATGCCGTTATACTGAAAAAAGCCGCCCAGGGCAAAGGGAAAGGCTGCAAGCACGCAGACCCAGCCAATCTCCCCATTTCCCAGCACAGGGCGCAGGCCGAAATATACGCCCACTGCCACGGCGACCGCCAGCAGTGCGAACAGCAACTGCCGCAGAGACAGACCGAAAAACAGACTCTCCTGGTAATTTCGTACTTCTTTGTTGATGCGGACCTCCAATGGATCACCTCCGAGTTTTTTCTGAGTTTTGCTGAACAGACTCTTGCTTTGTCTGCGCAGTCATGGTACTATGCCACAAACCCGATGAAGGAGGTCGTGACACATGATCGTTTTTTTGATGATCGCCGGACTTGGCGTCCTGGCGCTTCTCTCCCGGCTGGCCGCGCTGACGCGGATGACCATCCCGCTGCTGTACACCGTGTCCATGCTGACAGTATTCCACGGCTGGTATCGCGCCCATACCGTGCTGGCAGACCGCATCCTGTTCGCTCTTGTAGGGCTGGTAGTGCTGTCCTGGCTGCTTTCGCTGATCCGCTTTGTCTGCGATTTTGTCACGCAGGCACGAGATGACGCTGCCGCTATGGAGTATTTCTCCTACCGTGTTCGTAAAGCACGGGAAAACGGTGAGGACACCGTCAGCACAGAGGGGCTGTGGCGCTAAATCAGCCAAGCCCCATCAGCTCCCGGATGATGCGGTCGCTCATCTTAATCGCGCCCACCAGCACCAGCATATTGAAGATCAGCTCGCCCACATAGTTCCACACGATGGTGGCTGCCGCCAGCGTATCGTCCGCAATGGCGGGCGGGGACGATGCAAAGGCGGAGAAGATCACACAGGCCAATACGATGACGCAGCCCTCCAGACAGATGGCGGCATAGCTTTTCAGAAAGGCTACGCCAATACTGCTGGAGGGCTGTCCCGCAAAACTGGCCAAGGGCACAGGTGCGATAGCCGTCGCGATATACAACTTAAAAAAGCGGCTATACACCGTCAGTATCATGACAAGGGAGAGCACCCAGATAAAGAGCGAGCCCAGCAGAGTCACCGCCCAAAGGGGGATGGAGTCAATAAAGCCCACATCCTCGATGACACTCACCAGCTCGTCCGGCAATGTTGTGGCAGACATCGCCGTCAGCCCGGAGGAATCCATGATGGTCGTCACCATGCCCTGGGCAACGCGAAACGCACCGGTCATCAGCTCCATGCCCCACGATACCGCCGCCTGCGCCAGCACAAAGCGGATGAAGCATTTGAAGGCCACCTCCGGCTTTTTCATCTCGGCGAAGCTGCCGCAGGTCTTGACCACGCCCATGACGAAGAACAGCACCAGCAGCGCATAGCCTACAGCCTTCAATCCATCGTTGATATTCACGATGACATTCCAGACACCGCCGCCCTTGAAGGACTCCGGCGAGGTGCTGATGAGCTGCCAGATCTCTGCCAGCCTTCCGTTCCACATTTCCAGCGCAGAGTTCAAATTGTCTACGATCCAGTTTCCACTTCCCATTCAAAATCACCTCCTACGGGAAGAACAGGGTGAACGGTATCATGCCGTTCACCCTGCCGCGTTTTTCAGCCGGTGATGAGAGTGAGGATCTCCTTGGTGAAGGTGATGACGATACCGCCTGCCACCGTCAGCATACCGTTAGCGCGCTGAGAGGGGTCATGGCTCTTGAGAGACAGGCCCACCTGCAAAATGCCGAAGCCCAGCAGGATAAGGCCAATGGCGCGGATCAGAGAGAAAATGAAATCGGACAGGTTGTTGACCACTGTCAGCGGGTCATCTACCGCCAGCGCAGGCACCGCGGTGACTGCCAGAAGCAGGGCGACACAGGCAAAAACGGAATAGACCCGCTTTGCCTTTCTCTCAAAATTCTTGTTGTTCAAATCATGTTTCATGCTGCAGCATTCTCCTTTTCATTGTCAAAATCAGTTTGGAACAGCGGCTCTCCCGTAATAGGAGGCTCCGCCGTCCCGTGGTGGATGTAGGGCGGTCCGCCGCCATCCATCGTATAGCGGATGGCAGGATGCTCCATGAGCTCATACTTTTCGTCCATCACCGGCCGTGTGCCGCGGATGAACAGGATGCAATACCGGTTATCCAGCATCCGTACCTCGTCCGGCGTCAGCAGTTCTCTGCCGCTCATCTGGAAGTTGGTGGAATAAGACCCGGACCGCCCTTTGGTCTGCCCATGGGTCTTGGTGTCGATGGTGGACTTACCCAACGCCTCGGAAATGTACTTATGGGTGCTGGCTTCGTTGCCGCCCAGATAGAGAAGCGTGTCCGAGTTGCCGGGGATGGTTTCCCACGAGTCCTTATACAGCTCCTTGATCTGCGCCATGTTCTGGATGATGGTGCTGCAGGAGATGTTGCGGGAGCGCATGGTCGCAAGCTCCCGCGGCAGCCCCGGCAGATTGACCGATGGAGCCTCGTCCAAAATAAAGTGGACATGGCACGGCAGCGCCCCATGGTGGATCTGGTCTGCACAGTAGTAAAGCGTCTGGAATATCTGGGAGTACAGCAGGCTGACGAGGAAGTTGAAGGTCGTGTCATTATCCGGGATCACGGCATACAGAGCGCACTTTCGCTCTCCCAGCGTGTAGAGATCCATGTCATCATGGTCGGTGACAGCTTTGATCTGCGGCAGATTGAAGGGTGCCAGCCGCACAGCGGCAGACACCAAAATGCTTTTCGCTGTCTTGCCCGCAGCCTGCTTGAAAACCTTATATTGCCGCAGGGCAACGCTTTCCGGGTTCTCATACTCCATTGCCCGGAACAGCAGATCCAGCGGGGAGACATACTCGTCATCGTCCTCCTTCACTTCGGCATATTCCAGCACGCGCATCACCATGGAAAAATTCTGCTCGTATTCCGGCGCTTCCTGGAACAGCATGAGGATGATGGCCTGCAGCAGTGCTGTCTCGGACTTCGACCAGAACGGATCGGACTCGTGACTGCCCTTGGGCGTCGTTGCCTGGATCAGCGTGTTGACCAGCTTCAGCGCGTCCTTCTCATCCCGCAGATAGTGGAACGGATTATAGCCGTCTGACTGCGACAGATCCACCAGATTCAGCACTCGGATGTCGTATCCCTGCCGTTTCAGATACCCTCCGGTGGCGGTCAGTACCTCCATTTTCGGGTCCGTGATCACATAGTTGCTGTTGGCTTCCAGAATGTTGGGCTTGACATAGCCGCGGGTCTTGGCGGCGCCGCTGCCGCCAATGACCAGCACATTGAGGGAGCGCCGATGCTTGTGGGTATCCAGCCCCAGCCGCACATGGCGGGTGAGGATCTTGTTCTGCTTCTGCCGGAACTGCACATTGAGCTGCCGGGGCGAGCCCCATGCGGCGGAGCCGTGTTCCTCTCCGTCCCGTGTCCTGCCCTGTCCGGAAGCATAGAGACACAGCCCCATGAAATACGCGCCGGTGCAGACGAGAATGGACAACAGGCTCTTGTCTGTCCATTGGATCTGGAAGGGTTGTTCCAGCGCGGCGGTTAAGTTTGATAGCAGCTCCGGCAGACCGCCGCCAAGGGACTGGGCGATCAGCAGCGCCGCCCATACCACAGGGATATAGAGGAACAGGGCAAGTACCAGATCCGTTGTTTGGGATGTCTTTTTCAGCCGCATCACCTCCTGCGTAAAAAATACGAGGCCGGCAGAGCGGAATACTCTGCCGGCCTCGCTGACGAAACGGCTTTCTTACTTTGTTCTGTCCGGTCGTACTTTTTGATGGACCTTTTCTTTGGCCGGGGCAGACTTCTGCTGCTGGCCCAGCTGCGCCTGATAGCCTTTCAGCCGTTCCAGAACCGAAGGCCGCTCATTCGTCATCGTCCCGGCAGCCGTTTCCCTGCCGCTGGATGAGGTCGATCTGCCTTTGGTATCTGGCAAGTCTGTTCCCGACCGAGATCCTTTTTTTGGCGTCACCTCCTGCCGCTTGCCCACAGGCGGTGTCACAGGCGTTTCCCCCTGCCGAGGGCGTTGCTGTTCGCGCTGCGGCGCCTCCTGTCCCACACGGGCTTCCTGCTCCTTAGAGGGGGCATCCTGCCGCGCCTGCTCCAGCTGCCCGGTATATCGGATGCGCTCAAAGATCATATTGGCGCGGTCGATCTCCGTTACCGGCATGATCACATCCACGACTTTTCCCTTGTTATCCGAATCACGGATGGCAGAGAACAGGATCTTCTGTTTTCCTGCCCGCTGCCTGAATTGCTGATACTGTTCCGGTGACATGGAAAATCGCCGCACATCGCGGGTCTCCTTCAGCATCTTTGCCAGATTGACTTTGCCGGAAATGGTCTTGTGTTTTTTCGCCAGCGCCATGGTGAGCGCCAGCACATTTTTGATGGCGGAGCCGCTCAGCCGGACAGCGACCTCGCTGCCGGAGAGCATCATGCGTACCAGCTGGTCCGCCGCTTCACCGCCTCCGATGTTCATGCTCCCGCACCTCCTTCTGGTGTTCTTCTGTTTTCTGGATGTCCTGTTCCATTACAGGCGTCTGCTGGCAGATCTCCCGGCAGAGCTTCAGCTTTTCCCGCTCTGCCCGGATCTTCCGATTCACCTCTGAGAGCTGTTCATACACTTCTGCCTTTTCTTTCTTCAGCACCTCCCGCGGAATGCCGCTGTCCTCCAGCAGCTTCACGGCTTTCATGTACTGCTCAAACTCCTGCTCCATGCCGGTGAGCCCTTCCTCGTATAACGCCCTGCTGGGTTCCAGCGCCTCCGCATCTGCCAGCGCCGCGTAGAGCGGCTGGCGTTTCTTCTTCCGCACATTGAGGAGGGTCCGCTGCTTTGTCATTCTGCCCAGTGTTTCCTCTGTGCGTTGTTCGAATGCCGCCATGTCAGCAGGCGTTGTGATGTTATTTTCCCGCAGGAACGCGAACTGCGCCTGATACCGCTCGAAGCGCATGACCGCCTGCCGCAGATGCGGTGTCATGCGGGGCGGATACTGTCGCTTTTCGATTTTGCCCAGCAGATAGAGATAATGAACATAGAGGGCAAGAAAACCGCTGTATCTGGGATGCTTCCGGTACGGCTGATATGCCGGCAGCGCAGGCAAGACAGGCCGCAGTCCCGCTTCGATCTGTTCCAGGTTGCCTTGGATGGCAGCGCGGATTCCGTCCTCTGTGAACAGCGGATCTCGCCTGCCGGGGTACTGAAATCGCTCCTGCCCCCGCAGGCGGAAGCCGAGCCTGCCGCCATGATGGATCTCATACCCCTTATGCTCCATGAGCAGGAAGAAGTGGCCGAGGTCGTTGGCGTCCCGGATGGCATCCCGCAGATCTGCCTCCAGCATGGAACGGAAGGTGGGCTGCCCCTTGGACTGGCGCAGCCACTCAATGTAGCTGACCGACCTGGCAGGCGCGCCCTGCACGATGACGGACAATCCATGCTCCCGGCAGAGCCGGTCTGAAATGGCACGGATCTGCTGGTAGTAGCTTTGCTGCGTACTGTGATACTTTTCGCCGGTATCTGCATTCACCGAATTAAATACGATATGTGAATGGATATGATGCCGGTCTACATGGGTCCCAATCACAACCTCAAAGCCGTCCAAGTGTTCCTGCGCGAATGCTTTAGCAATTTCTAAAGCAAGTTCAGGTGTGATTTCACCAGGCTTGAACGATTGAATGATGTGATAGCATTGACGCTTATCCAATCGTCCGGTTTCCAGCTTTGTTTTCATCATCTCGCGGTACTCTCTCCCTGGATCGCAATTAAAATGTGCTGTTAAAATATGCCCATCCGTTTTGTCACCGTTCAGAACATAATCAATGGCTTCTTTTAAGCCGCCGTTACGGGGCAGGATTTTCGTAACAGCCATTACTTATTCGCTATCCGGAACATAAGCTCATATACCTGATCCAGAAGATAGAGTCCCCGTTTGGCATCCTCCGGCTTCGCAATTCCGGCATTGACGCTGCGGGCGATCTGGTTGATGTTGTTGCCGATATGATGTATTTCCGTCCGGAGCTCTTTAATTTCTTTTGTAGGGCGGGCTTTGACCGGTCGTCCCTCAATAAGCCGTGCAAGATATGCCCGTTTTGTCAGCCTGCACTCTTTGGCCTGACAGCACAGCAGCTGATACTGCTGTGTTGTCAGTACGATGTGCAGATGGTGTTCTTTCTTGTTCTCATCCACATTTTTCTCCTTCCTGCGGCGTATAGCCGCAAGTTTTTCCGCCAGCAGGCGGCATAGGGGACCGGGGTATCCTCGGCAAGCTGTGCAAATGTACATTTGCGCGATGCTTGCGCCAGCGCCGCCTACGGCGGCGTTGGCTGTTCCCCGCCGTCGGCGGGGCGCTTTTTGAGAGGTAGATTGATCCCAATACAGGCGGACCCGGTCCGCACCTTTTCCAGAAAAAAGAAATGTCTGGCAGCAGCGACAGACATCCGGTTCCGCAGGGTCCTTCCGCACAGGGTGTCAATGTAACACCCAAAATAGAAACGGCAGGGTGTCTTGATGACACCCTGCCTGTCATTATTACCGTTCAAAATCATGGTCGTGCGCTGAACGCTCCCGTTTCTTCAATTTTCGCATTGAGAAATCGAGAATTCGCTCTTTTCTGGCCTGTAGCATGGTCTTATAAAACTGCTTTTGCAAGTCAGACGCAAATGGCGTTTCATCGATGATTGCAAATACTTGCTCCATATTGATTCTCGGAAGGATTCGCTTCAGTGCCGCATTGCAATCCGGATAAGACAACGACGAAATGAAGTTAAAATAATTGATCCTCTGCCCGTTGATCTTTATGCCGGAGAGAGGTAGAGAAAAGGTCCGAAGATCCTGTTCCTTCTGGCTTTCCAGTGTATTTCGCATGATGCTTTCGTCAGCCTGTGGGTAAAGGCTGCTGCCGCAGTCATATACAGGAGCCAAGTGGATCTCATCCGTCATGGTATTATACAGAAATCCCCAGTTGCCATTATGCCGATCCCAGTTGCCGATCAAGGCATCTACAATGAACATATCCCAGAAGTGTTGTTTCAGCAGCGCGGGTGGAAAGGCTGTCTGATCCTCCATAGCTTGTGTGATATCAGACAGTTCTGTACCATAGCCGCTGTGTCCGGAATTGATCACCGTATTTTTCAGAGATGCGAAGTCCTGCAGCACGATTCCTGGTGAAGTGAAATCCTTGCAGGCAACAACAATTTTTTCCGCACCGTTTTTTCTGTAGATTCCCAGAAGCGTTTCCTGTGCGGCAATACCAACGCTGTTGAAAATATGGCAGCCAATGTATTCTGAAATGCAGCTATTGGCATAACTCAACTCTTTATTTTTAGGAGCGGGTGCCGGGAATTTCAGCATATACTGTTCACCATCATAAATGACTGCGATCTTTGCGCCATTCGCTCCTGCATAAAACTTATTGCGGGTAGGTAAGGCTGTAAAATCAAGCATTATACTCACTCCTTTCCCATACGGAGATATTTTTCTCTCAGATACCATGCCTGTTCTGATGAGATGACCTGCTCTACTTCATATGAATTGATCAGCGCATTCAGGTCGCACCACCAGAGATCCCAATGGTTATCCTGCCTGCCGCTATCAATGATGTTCCATGATTCCTCCATTCTCAGGATGGATTCGTGGAGGTCTTCCGGCAGTCCACATTCCAAATAGGACTGGTCCAGCGGCTTTCCCGTTTCCGGATTATATTGTGCGTTTCGATCATTCATACCTGCGTCCTCGCTTGTAGCACCATTCTATTGTTTTTATTATACCGACTTATCCCTGTTTTAGCAAGTAGTGTTGCCAGACAGCCCAGTAGATCATGCCGCCTTTTCCAGTTCGGCTCGGATGCGGTCCCGCGCCAGCTCCGTGTAGGTGTCTGTGACTTCGATGCCGGTTGCGGTATAGCCCTCCTGCACAGCCGCCAGCACCGTGGTACCGCTGCCAGCAAAGGGGTCCAGAATATGCCCGCCCGGTTCCGTGATCTTCACGATGTCCCGCATCAACTGCAGCGGCTTCTCCGTCAGATGGATGCGGCTCTGGGGATTGCCGTATTTGAACACGCCCGGCAGACACGGGACTGGGCGGCTGATGGGCATATCGCCGTTGGAGCCCCAGACGATATATTCCGCCTGCTGGCGGAAGCGACCCTTCTGCGGACGGCTGTTTCCCTTATCCCAGACAGCGGTGCCCCGCCAGATCCAGCCCGCCCACTGCAGGGCGTCGGTGGCTGCCGGGAGCTGCCGCCAGTCAATGAACATACAAACCGGCGCACCGGGCTTGCATACTTTTCTTGCCTCATACAGCCACTCTGCCGCCCAGCGGGTCCAGGAGCGCTGGTCCTTGGCGTCCCCGTCGAAAGGGGGCGGCGCGTTCTCGCCCATGCTGGAATACTTCCGGGCGGTGGATTTGTTTTTTTCCGCCTGGGTGCGCCCACCGGACGCATAGGGCGGATCGGTGATGACCGCGTCAAAGGTGTTGGGGGCAAAGGTCCCCAGCACCTTCAGAGCATCCCCCTGGAGGATGCTCCATTTCTGATTATCGCTCATGCTCATGCTTCTCCTTCTTTTTCGTTCGATTTTCGCGGGGTGGAGACAGCTCCGTCTCCACATATTCGCTGATGATCCCCAGCGCTTCCTCATAGCTGTGGCACGCTCCGCCCATGATGCGGGTCTGCATTTCCTTTGCTTCTTCCGCCATGCCATTCTGCCGAAGAACTCTGGCGGCAATACCCATCAGATGGAAGATGTTGCCGTCCTGCCCCAGCAGAGAGCAGAGGGGACGAGGTTTCTCCTGCCGGGTGGAGCGAAATCCGCCCAGTCTGTTGGGAACATAGTCAGAAAGCCATGTGCCGCCGAATGCGCCGTGGGTCTGCAAGCGCCACATCGCCAGCTTCCCCATATCCACCTGAATGTCCTCGAAGGGGAACAGCAGATTGGTGAGTCCATCGTGCTGAAAAATCTTGACCGTCTCAAAGCGGCTGCCATGCTGCAGGATGCCGTCCTGCGTCAACAGATCGTTGATGCCATCCAGCCACTCCCGCGCCTCGCCGCCGCAGCCCTGGAGCACCAGTCCCTCCTGATGCTCCATGTCCCGCAGATCGTCCGCGGTGATCTTTTCAATTGGCATTTATCTCTCCTTTCTTTTGGGATGTCGTGCAGGCGGCGTCCGTCCAATGGTTTTCTGATCCGTCAACACGGGGATGCCCAGCTCACCGGCTTTATAGATCTCCTGCCACATCCCATCCGTCCAGACCGGACCGTACACATTCATCTGCTGGCAGGATTCCAGCAGACGCAGTCCCATCGCCCTGGCTTTCTCATCCTGAGCGGGATCGGTGGGATCTGCAACAGGCGGGAACAGCAGATGCGGACAGATAGGGATATTCCCCTCCGCAAACACCTCCTGCGCTTTCTGCCGCGCAAACTCCACATTGTTTGTCACATCGCCCCGCAGCGGAGCACAGATATAGACCAGCTTGGGACCGCTCTGGTTCCGCTCCGGTGTGCGCTCCTGGAATGCGGACAGATACTGACCGACGGCATCCTGCAGAGCGGTATAGTCCGCGGCAGTGGGGTGATAGGCGTACCACTCCACTTTTCCGTAGTCATCCCACAGGTGGGGAATGACGCCGCTGCGGAAGTTGGGATTGTTCGGCACCTGCTTTTTACCCCAGACATCCTGAAAGCGCAGCAGCGTCCGGTCCACCACACCCTCCGTGCGGTTGAGCACCGTGAGGCGGATGGCGTCATATTGGCTGGAGATATGGGTAGAGAGAAACTCCGCCCGTACACGCAGGTCCTTTCCGAGATCTCCCACGCACACACGACCGGAAAATTGAGGCTGATCCACGAGATTGCTATGTTCAAACAGCTTTCGCAGTTCCTGCTCATACACGGTCATCGCTCCACACCTCGTTTTTTTGGCGTTTTTGTTTTCATGTGACTTACTTCTTTTTGCAGAGGTTTCAAGGTCTCACGCCCGATGCCGCGGATCACGCTGCGGCTCTTGCCGCTCAGAACAAAGGTATCCCTTGTATCGTTGCGGACTTCCTCGCAGGGCAGGATCACGGCAGAACCGGTGATGCGGATATCCCCCTGCACCGTGCCATACACCTTGCAGTTTCCGGACAGGATGGGAGTCCCCATCGTATGGGGATCGTGAATGATCTGCGCGTTTCCGGAAGCCAGCGCTTTTCCGGTCATGGAGGCCCCACGGAGATAGGCGTTGTCCTCGGCGCGGCTGTGGCCGCTCATCACGCTGCCTTTGGAAACATAGGCGCTGCCACAGGCTATGGCGTCGCCCCGCAGACAGGCGTCCCGATCCACATAGGCATTGCCCGATGCAATGGCGTCATCGAAGACCCATGCGCAGTCTCCCGGCTCCGCGGACAGATTGCTCTCGCTTTCCACGAAACCGCCTATGTCGCCTGCGCGGATCTCGCCGCAGATATCCCGCAGCGCACGGATGCGGCGCAGGAACGGATATTCCTCATGGGCCATGTCTGTGATCTCATATTTTTGATTGCTGATGGTTCTCATCTCCTTTTTCTTTTTTATGCCGCTTTTTGGCACAGGGCATCTTCTTTTCGGAATGCCGCATCGATGTCGGAAAAGCGCTCCGTGCGGTTGAATTTCTCGGACACCTTTCCCGGCATTGCCTGCAGCTCCAGCATTTTCGCCCACAGCTCCGGATGGTGCTCATAAAGGTGCCGCAGTTCCTTCCGCTTGGCATTCGGGCAGAACCAGCAGCCGCCACGGTCTGTGAACGCATAGACAGGTGAAAGCAGCCCTGCCGTTTGGCAGAGCTGCTTTGCATCCTCTTCGGTGTAGTGATATTTTTCCAGCAGGGACACCTGATCTCCCTGCAAGCGGCGCAAGCGCACCGGCTCATCGCTGGCGATGCCCACATACTGCACAGCATCCGGCGTCAGAGTCTTGTTATACCGGCGGATGGGACGGAGCTTGCAGTCCCGCTGAATGTAGCAATGCCCGCACAGAGGGAATCCGCGCCGTAGTCCTTTTTTCGGACCGCGGGTAACTGTTCCGGCAAACAGGTCCAGATAGGTCTTATCCGAACGCAGCACACGGACAGGAACCCCCAACTGTTCCAGCCTGGGGATCGCAGTCTCATAGATGAATGCCCGATGCTCCGGCACCTCGCCGGAGGTTCTTTTATCGAACATCACCTCACAGTAGACCGCTTCATCCAGCGGTTCCCCGTGCTCCAGCGCCAACAGGATCGTGGCAAGGCTGTCTTTGCCGAAGGAGCAGGACGCGATATGCAGGGTGTTCTTCTTTTCTTTTGAAATCATGATCATCCTCTCTGATTCTGTTTTTGCTGGCAGTATTGTCAGCAGGTGGGGAGTCTGCTATAATAGCGCATATCATTTCCAGTCATTTTTAGATATGAAGGAGACGAAATACGATGAATAAAACAGAACTGATCACCGCCATGGCGGAAGCCAGCGGCCTGACCAAGAAGGACTGTGACACCGCTCTGAATGCGTTTGTCGACACGCTGCAGACTGCGTTGAAGTCCGGCGACAAGGTACAGCTGCTGGGCTTTGGCACCTTCGAAGTGAAGGAGCGCGCCGCCCGCACCGGCAAGAATCCCGCCACCGGAGCCACCATTGAAATCCCCGCTTCCAAAGCGCCGGCTTTCAAGCCCGGCAAGGCATTCAAGGATTCCGTGCAGTGATAACACGCCCGCGAGAGACCATCTCTCGCGGGCCTTTTCTGTTATCGGTCCGATACGCCCATGTCCTTGGCACGACAGGCACATTCCAGCACCTCTGTCATATCCGTGCGCTCCCAGGGCGCGTCCGCATGGGTGAAGTGACCGTAATTGCAGAACTTTTGAAACATAGGCTGATCCAGTCCCAGCGTTCCGATCATGCCGTCCGGCGTTAGGTTGAAAACGGTACGGACAGCCTGCTCCAGCACATCATCGGAATAGATGCCGGTATGCTCCGTATCCACCGTCACCGCCACAGGCTGTGCCTTGCCGATGGCATAGGCAAGGCTGATGGTGCAGCGCTTGGCCAGTCCTGCCGCTACGATATTCTTGGCAATGTAACGGGCCATGTACGCGCCGCTGCGGTCCACCTTCGTTCCATCCTTGCCGGACAGCGCGCCGCCGCCATGAGGGGCGAGGCCGCCGTAGGTGTCCACCATCAGCTTGCGTCCGGTGAGTCCGGTGTCCGCTTCAAAACCGCCCTGGACAAATCGACCGGAGGGATTGACCAGCACTTCGGTATGTTCGTCCAGCGGAAGTTCCTGCATGGCGGGTCGGATCACATGGCGCAGGATGTCCCGGCGCAGTTCCGGCAGGGGCAGTTCCTCCTCATGCTGGCAGGATACCACCACTGCGGCAACGCGGCACGGGACTCCAGAGCGGTATTCCACAGACACCTGTGCCTTGCCGTCCGGACGCAGGCCGGGGATGATGCCCTGCCTGCGGGTATCGGTCAACAGGCGGGCCAGTCGATGGGCCAGCACCACAGGCAGAGGCAGCAGCTCCTTTGTTTCATCGCAGGCAAAGCCGTACAGGATTCCCTGATCTCCTGCGCCGGTCTCCGTGCCGCCGCACACAGCTTCCGCAATGTCGGGACTCTGCTCATGGGTGATGACCTCCACCTCATAGTCGCTGCCGCCGTATCCGGCTTCCCGCACCGTCCTGCAAATAATGGCAGGGATATCCGGAATCTTGGCTGCCGTGATCTCGCCTGCGGCGATGATCTTTCCGGCTGTGACCATGACCTCGCAGGCAACGCGGGCAGCGGCGTCCTGCGTAAGACAGGCATCTACCACCGCGTCCGCGATGGTGTCGCAGAGCTTGTCGGGATGTCCCTCGGTGACAGACTCAGCAGTCAAAATGCAGTTATCTTTCATATTCATGTTTCTCCTTTTTCATTGGTTTCTTATGTGCCTCCGGCTGTTTCGGAACAGAGAGGATCATTTCGTTGCTGTATTTGTCCTTGTACTTTTCGATCTGCTGCTCCGTCAGCGAGGCAAAATCATCCTCTTTAAGACCGGCAACAAAAAATGTGCCGCAGACAATGTCATACGGCACACCGTGATCATCGGTCAGGGCGCGGTTCCACGGCAGGCCCAGCAGCTTGCTCTCGTCATTGCAGACGAGCGCCACCGGGTCATCGAAGGGGTAAACTGCCTGAATGGTGCCGCCTACCAGTTCCTGCATGGCAGAAAGGGTGTGGTCGATCTCCTGCACCGCAGGCAGTTCCATGGGGCGCACCACAAGGACTTTCATTTTTTCTGTGCTGATATGGGTTCCTCCTTTCAAAAGAAAAGCGGCAGCGACAGATTCCTCTGCCGTTGCCGCAAATGGTGGTTCTTATTCTTTTTTGGATGCCAGCGTCCGGGTCTTCAGCAGGGCATTCTCCAACGCCCGATGATCTTCATGCTCCGGCCACCATTGTGGGCGCAGGAATCCCAGCACCGCAGCCGCCCATTCATAATCGGCCCGTTCCAATGTACCGCGCATCAGCCCTTGCCGAAATCTTCGATGCTGCTCCCGCACTACCGGGTCCACGCTGTCCCGTTCCAGATACAGTTCCAGAAAGCCGCCGATAATAGCGGCTTCCTCCATCGTGTAAAACATATCCGCACCCCTCCCGCAAACAGGGGATATTGTAACACAGACCGTGGAAAATGAACACCTCTTTTTCACCCCGACCGTCTGTTGCGCGGATACCGCGCCTGTGATACACTGTGCTTACGAACAAAAATATGAGGAGGCGGCTGTGATGATATGGTTTTGGGAGCTTTCATGGCTGTGGAAGATGCTTGGCGTCGCTTTACTGGTTTCCGCGGTATGCGTCGCCGCGGCCGCGCTGATCGGCAAGGCGGCAAAAATCCGCCCCGGCAAAAAGGTTTTCCTGCTCGTTGGGATCTTGGCCTTTGTGATCTCTATTCTGGTGATCTTCTTTCTTGCACAGACGCCGGCGCTGCTCTGAGTTACCGCTCCGGCCCTCTGTTTCGCTCAGGCGCTCGCTTTGGCTTGTCAACCCTGCCGCTCCACACCTCGTCAATGGTCCTGCTCCACGCATCCCGAAGGGAGTCCACCGGCAGGCCGTTGGCTTCAAAGCCTCGCTGGATTACGCGGTAATAATATGGGGACGGCAGTGCAGGCTGGCGGCAATACGGCTCTGCCATGATATAGACCATGACTGGGAGCTCTGCACCGGCCGCGTCTTTAACAGTCACGGTTTCTTTCGTGTAGTGGCGGGGATACCCTTCATAGCGGTCCAAAGACTGTTCACACTGCGGTGTGAGCTTCCACACCAGTCCGTAAACAACGCTGCCTTTTTTCGGCGCAACGGTAGCAAAGCCGCTGCCGCGGAACCGCAGTTCGTAGTTTTCCAGCCTGACCGGCCCCACGATCTCGGCATTCGGACAGCGCTGCGCCATCTGCTCCAGATCAAGGTTGCTGCCGTAGGCAAAATACAGGTTTTCCTCCACGTCACACCTCCAGCATCGTCAGAGCGCCAAAGCGTTCCAGATGACGGAGCAGGGCTGCCGCCTGTGTCTCCGCATCGCCATCCGGCAGCGGACAGTCCATCCCCGTGGTGCGGATGACATTGTTCTGTACAAACCAGATGTAGGTCTCCACATCCGGGAACTCTGTGGGATCAAAGCTGAGATCCCGAAGCTGTTCCATGATCCCGGCTGCGGTCCCTTCGTACACAGTATCTTCAATTTGAATCTTCAAAGGCTTCACCTCTCCATTTCTCTGGATTTTTTCTTCTTTTGATTGACTGTATAGCTGTCCTTATCGAAACGCCACGCCCGATCACCGTCCAGATTTGCCAACAGGTGGTCACGGGTATGCTTGAATTCCTCGCCGTTGAGTCCCAGCCGCACCAACCAGACCCGGAAGGTGAACAGTTCATTGTCACTGTGGGTCTTGCGCATGACCGTGCTGCGCTGGGCGATAGCCTGGGCGGAGATAGCAAGGCACAGATTCACATAGGCAGCAACTTTTCCCGCGTGGAGTGTGGAATTGAAACAGCGCCATTCCACCGTCCCCCGGTAAAAGACCGAATGCAGATTCAGTGCGTAATAGCGGGTCCAGTTATAATGGTCTGCGCTGCCGTTATCTCCCTCATACCAGATATTCTCCAGCTGCGTCAGATCCCTTGTCTCATCCGACGAGAGCCTGCGTGCCTGCTTCAGCATGGGTTCCCGCACCTTCTGACACCAGCGGGACGCCCGGCTTTCATTGACCTGCAGCGCTTTGAACAGGATATCCTCCTTGGAGTACATGATGCCGATGAGGTTTTTCAGACTCTGCCGGTTATGATTGGCTGCGTCCACATGGACATGGATGCCGCAGGAGCTGTTGGCCTTGGCTCCTGCGTGGCGTACCTGCCGGACACACTCCTGCAGCTTGGGCAGTTCCGCATAGGTGAGCTTTGGCGTTACCATCTCCACGCGGTATCTGTAGTCACCCGTTGCACGATAGCCGCTGCCGATCTTCTGCTCCCCGTGGATACTGGAGTCACTCATGACCGTCCACTCTTTGCCGTCCCGATCCGTCACACACCATTTATCGTAAGCGCCGCCCACATAGCGGGCGTCCGTTGCAAAATACGCGGCCAGCGCTGTTGCCGCCTGCTCACGGGTGATGCCGGTCATTTCAACTTCCACGCCGAAGCACTGATCCTTCAGCCCGATCATGCGGCAGCACCGGCTTTCAGTTCCGCATCCACCTCCCGGATACGGCGCCCGATGGCTTCAATGACATTGGCGGTGACGCTGTTGCCTGCCTGCTTATACGCCTGTGCATCAGACTGGATGGCGAGGATGCGGTCGATCTGCCACTCATCGAAGCCCTGCAGCCGCAGACACTCCCGCGGCATCAGACGCCGGATGCGTCCGCCACGTTCCACGATGCCCTGGATGCAGCTTGTTTCCAATGTGTGGGCGATATCCTGTCCCACACGACCACGGCGGGTATTGCTCCCGGAAAAGCCGAGATCGACGCTGTCACCGGGATTCGCCTCTTTATAGCCTTTTTTCGTGGCTTCCTTGATGAGCAGAACGCCGGAACGTTCTGCTCTATGATTAGACAGCGTTGTCTGACCATAACGGGCAGTGAGGCAGCGGGCGGCCTCCGTTTGTCTCGCCTCCCCGGCACATAGATCCACAAAGGGTCTGTCCTGCGGAATGATATACAATCCTGTTTTGCCGCCCACACCTCCAGCGCCGGCAGTCTGCGTGCAGGCTATTCCGTCTGCGTCGTAGACACGGGAGCCTTGCGAGCCTCCGAGGACTTGTATAAGAGCTTTTCCACCTGTGCCGAAGACAGGAAATATTTTTCCGGCGCATCGGGGATCAAGATAGCAGATAAGGAACAGCCGCCTTCTGGATTGCGGGACTCCAAAATGTTTGCTGTTAAGCACCATCCATTCCACGCGGTACCCCAGGTCATTAAGCGTGGCGAGGATGACAGAAAACGTCCGGCCTTTGTCATGCGACAGCAGTCCCGGAACGTTTTCGAGCAGAAGATACGAAGGTCGTTTGGATTGAGCCAATCGGGCAATTTCAAAGAAGAGAGTGCCGCGGGTGTCGTCAAATCCCTTTCTTCTGCCAGCGATTGAAAATGTCTGACAAGGGAATCCTCCGCACAGAAGGTCAAAGTCCGGCAGGTCTGCGGGGGCGATCTTTGTGGCATCGTGATAATATCGTTCCTCCTTTCCCGGCTCATAAATGGCCTCATAGCTGGCATTGGCGTATTTGTCGATCTCGCAGTGTCCTACGCACTGGAAACCGCCCGCGCGGGTCAATCCCGTGCGGAAGCCGCCGATGCCGGCAAACATATCAAAATATCGGATCAGGTCATCTCATCTCCTTCCTGCAGGGCAAGCAAAAAGCCGAGGACGCTTTCATCTACATCCCCGGTGCTGCCGCTATCCTGCGCTTCTTCTTTGGTGAGCTGCACTCCCCGCAGTTCCTGCCGAATGGTCTGGCGAACGGCGTCCAGCAGTTCCTGCTGCCCTTTATACTCACAGACCATGCGGCAGACCGCGGCGGTGCGCTGTCCTGCGGGGATCTCCGTCAGCTTCTTCCACGCCCTGCGCTGGATGGGTGAGGACATGGAAAAGGACAGATTGATCCGCTTTTTGTTACTGCTCATCGTTCTTCGTGAGCCGCTCCGCCAGCCGCTCATAGCCTTTGGCGTTGAGGGATACATCGTCAAGGATGACAGGGCGGCAAAGGCCATCCGCAGCAGATACATTCCGCTTCAGCAGCGCCGCGCCGCCGCCCAGAAAAACAGCAGGCATGGCGCGGGCATCCAGTCCGCTCTCCGTAATGGCGGAGAGCAGGCGATGGACATAGGCGTCTGCCTGCCGGTCGATGATCTTCCTTGCCGCCTCGTTGATATGGACAGCATCGCCGCGCAGCACGCTTTCCATCTGCGCCGCCGTCATAGACAGGCCCAGCGTGCGGCGGATCTGCTCACCGATCTCATCCAGACAGCGGATCATACCGAGTTCCAGACTGCGGCAGGTCGATGCATTGGGAATACGGTTGTCCAGGCGCATCAGATCCACGGTCCATCCACCGATATCCGCCACAATCACAGAAGGCTCATCCAGCAGGATGCTCTGGGTCAAAACCGCGGCATAGCCCTGCGGGAACAGGGACACCTTGCGGATAGCGATGGAATAGTCCTGCCCTTCATAGCGGAAATTCACCGTTCTCCCATCCCGGAGCAGATAGTCCCGGAATGCGTTTTTCTCCCGTCCGAAGCTGGTGAGAGGCAGTCCGACCGCCAGATGGATCTCTGCTGCAGGCTCCGCATGACGGAAGGAGAGCTCCTTTGCGATGGCTGCCAGCGTAAGGAGGTAGTAGTCCTCTGTCTGCGTTTTGTTCTTCTGCAGCGCCTGACGCCCACTGCCCACCACATAGAATTTTCCGCCGTATTCCAGCACGTCCTTCAGCGTATATGGCTCATGCTCATACGCCACCAGACCGGAGGGGAACGAGAAATGGGCTGTTTTCATAGCGGCATAGCCGTGGTCAACACCAACAATCATGGACTCGCTCATCTTGCCTCACCTCCACGGCTGCGTTTCTTCTTATTTGATGTCTGGCGCCGGTCATAGTCCTTTCCGGCATGGATCAGATCCCGGATCTCCTTCAGCTGCAGATTCCAGCGCGTTTGACCGTCCCACTCCGGATGCTTCGCACAGAGCCGGGGCAGATATTTCTTCAGATCCGCGCCCTCTCTGGGAAACTCGATGCCGTCCTTATAGACGATATCTTGTTCCAGCTTCATCAAAAGCGCTTCATATGCGCTCCAATCTGTCTGATCATAGGCGCTTTTCCCGGTGAGCTGCTCGTAGGCATAGTCCCCGACATAGCTCAACTGCTCAAAGCAGCAATCTCCGTAGGGAACGACATCTGCAAGGCTGTCCGGGTCTGCCAGCGCAGCAAAATAGACCTCGCGCCCCTGTGCGATGAGCCAGGCGCGAAAATCGATAAAACCGTCATCGCTGCAGCCGTATTCCTTCATGATCCCTGCCGCGTCCCACAAGCCGAACTTGTCCGCGAGATCTTCATAGACGTGGATGATGTCGTGGAAATTCTGCGCCTGCGCGTGGCCCATAGAAACCAGCCGGTCTTTCAGATAGGCCAGCATAGCGTCCATATCCTGCCCGCAGGCGTTTTTTGCCTCACGGATCAGGTCCCAGAAGGATTCTTTGTTGATCTCTGAGATCGGTTCCTTCACATTCTGTGTCTCCTTCCCAATACGTTTTTTGATGTGCGCTGCCGCCCCCGCGCAGATCTTTTGATAAAACGCGCGATACTCCGGTGTGGTTTTGTCCACTTCACCGAGAATCGCCCGCTCATAGGGCGTGCCGGGGACGATCTCCCAGGTAACGGTCCCAAAGTATGCCGCTTCCAAATACCGCAGCAGCGTGTGTCCGTCTGCCATCTCAAACATTCCATGGTTATCCTCATAGGGAAATTCTTCATAGACCTTGAGCCCGGTGATTTCTTCCGCGGCGGCATACAACGAGAAGCCGTCTGTGTCCAGCGTCGGCGCAAGCTGCGCGTACTGTTCCTCCGGGGACAGCATTTCCTCATGCCGCTCCATCTGACCGCTCCTTTCTTACCCAGCCCATAAAACGCTCTAAAAAGTGAACGCGCCCATGCACCTTCCCGGCAGACACATCCAGCCCATTCATCTGCGCCTGAATGCGGCGCTGGATGGCTTTCAACTTCTGTGGGTCATTGCAGCAATCTACGATGACATACTCGCCGCCGCTGGTGGAGAGGATTTCCCGCTTGCCGTTCTCGTCCCGGATGCTGGACAGGAGCCGCTGTCCCAGCCGTTTCCGGTAGGCGTCCTGGAGCGCATCCATATCTCCGCAGACATCATGCTTTTTCAGGATCTCCGCGATCTCACAGGAAGTGATCTTCGTCTCGGTAGACAGCTTTTGCAAAATCTCCGCCTGCGCGTCAGGCGGGATTCCCGTCCGGCTGGGCATCGTTTTCTTCGCTTTCTGCATCGGCACACCTCCAATCTGCGGGCAGGATCTTCTGCTCGATGATATCCGCAATCGTCCGGAACACCTCCGCCAGCTCGCGGGATTCCTTCACGGTATCCCGCATTTCCTCCGGGGTCATCCGCGTCCCGTCCGTCCAGCAGCGGATATTTTCCTCGGACGGCGTCAGCAGGACGGCTTTTTCATACGCTTTGCAGAAAAGCGCCGCGATTTTTCCTTTCCGGTCGATCTCGGCGTCCTGCTTTTTCAGTTCTTTCTTCGCTTTTTCGTATTCCAGCGCTTCAGCAGCTGCCTGCTCCCGCTGCTCTTCCGGCAGGTCCTGAAGCTGCCGGGTCAGGTCATAGCCCTTGTTGATGGACAGTTCCTTCTTATCCAGAGCCTCCTTGATGACCTCCGGGGCGTTCTCGTCGATCTGCATGACCTTGCCCATGGTGACCTCTCCGATGCCAACAGCATCAGCCAGTTCTTTACGAGTGCTCACCGGAGAACATTCTGACAACGTTGTCAAAATGTCTGTGCGCATTCCTTGCTTGGATTTGGCTTTCGCCTCGATCTCCGGCTTCAGCTTCAGCGCGATCTTGCCCAACTCCCACTTTTCCAGATTGCGGCGTCCCTTCTGGGTATCCAGCGCCCACTGTTTGGCTTCCAGCAGATCCTCGAAGGAGAATACCGCCATCGTATAGGGCAGGCCATGCTTTTCACACAGTGACTGACGGTTATGCCCATCCACGATCACCATGTCCTCATTGACGATGATGGGGGAGTAACAGCCGTTTCGCAGCAGATCCTCTTCCAGAGCGGCGGACTGCTCCGCGCTCAAAGGCGGGAGCAGCTCGGCCATCTCCGGCAGGATCACAGGACTGCGCTCTGCGCTGGTGTATGTGATCCCGGTGTTTTTCATCAGGCGGCATCCTCACAGACAGACGCAGCATCCACAGCCTGCGCCGCGTCCTCCGCCTTGCGGGGAGACAGGAATTCCACATCGCTGGCTTTGATGAGGAAACCGGGCTGGCGCTGGGGATCGTCTGCGAAGGTGATGGTCTCGAAATCGCCGGTGGCTGCCAGCTTGCAGCCCTTCCACGCAAACGCCGCACAGCGCTCCGCCAGAGGACCGCGCACCTTGATGGAGATAAAATCGGTGAGCTTGTTGCCGTCCTTATCCTTATAGCGGCGGTCCGAAGCGATACGCAGGATGGCATAAGGCTTGCCGGTATTCTCGTTCATCTTCAGTTCCACATCGTGGGTTAGATTGCCAATGGCAGTGATTTTCAGCATATTCAGTGCTCCTTTTTTTAATGGTTAGGTTTAGTTAAAAAGTGCGGGTGGTCTGCTCTCAGACCACCCGCAGGGGGATACAATTTACTTGCTCCAGCTTTCGTTCTCGCCCAGCACGGCAGTGTGAGCGTTGGCGGCTTCCATGACTGCGTAATACGCCCAATGCTTGCGGCTCACATCCGGGAAGGTGTTGAGCTTGCGGAGATTGTCCGCGATGTAGTCCTCATCTGCTTCGCGTCCCAGCAGGCGGTTGACGATGGTGACGACCTCGGCACGGTTGATCTCGCGGTCTGCGTGGAACGAGCCGTCCCCGTAGCCGTTGATCCAGCCGTGGAGCGCGGCGTACTTGATGTATTCTGCCGCCCAATAGCCGGAAGAAACATCGTTGAAGCCGCTGAACTGCTCCATGATCTCCGCATCACCGCTGCCGTAAACATCAAAGAAACGGACAGCCATCGTGGTAAACTCAGCACGGGTAATGGCATCGTTGGGGGCAAAGATGGTCTTGCTCTTACCGTAGGTAATGCCATTGTTGGTGAGGTACTTCACATAGCCGGAGTACCATGCGTGTGCAGGAATATCCGTGAACTTGGTGTTTGCCGCGGTGGAAATGGTATCGCCGTTCTTCTCCGCCAGCAGACGGGCGAAGATAGCGGCGGCCTCCGCGCGGGTCATGCTGCGGCTGGGGCCGAAGGTGCCGTCCGTGTAGCCGACGATGTAAACGCCGTGGCGCTCGGTCTGCTCCACTTCGGGGACGGTCAGCTCACCGTTTTTGTCGGTCTTGCCTGCGGCAGACTGACCAAGATCACCCTTGACCGTGACATTTTTGCCCTGCTGGGGAGCCTTCTTGTGGTCGGTCACAATGACCGTCACCTGATGCTTGGCGTCCAGATCTGTGCCGTCCGGCAGCTTCACCGTGATATTGCCGGTCTTGCCGATGGACACTGCACTGCCGGAGATGGGGCGCTTCGTGTCCGTGCGGATGACCTTGACGGTCAGCGTCCAGCGGTCGCCGTCCGCGTCCTCATAGCCAGTAGTGACCTTGCCATCCTCGTTGGTCTTACCGCTGCCGGTGGGAACGGTGATCTGACCTGCCTTGTCGGTCTTGCCGGAGGCGTAGTTGTCATTCTTATCCGTGACAGCGATGCTCATGTCCGGCACAGCGGACTTGTCCTTGACAAGCTGCACGGTCACGGTGGTCTGGTCGGCGTAGTCCAGCAGGCGGCTATTGGGCAGGCGGATGGAGATGCTGTTGTCCTTATGGAGCGCAACGGCGGCATTCGCCACAGGATTTTTGGTGTCGGTATCGGTGACGGTCACAAGATAGCCGCCCACAACGACTTCACCCTTGCTGTCCGTGGTGCCGCTGTTGTAGACTTTCTCGATCTCTGCCGCTTCCAGCTTCTCACCGCAATTCTCGCACTCTTTGTGCTTGCTGCCCTCGGAGTCCGTAGTCGGCTCCTTGTCGATGATCCAATCACCCGGCTTGTGACCGGTAGGCTCGGTGTAATCAGTCTTGGTAGTATCTCCGCAGAGGGTGCAGGTGTTGGTGGTGTAGCCCATCTCCGTGCAGGTGGGGGCGGTCACTTCACGCTTGTAATCGTGACCGAGCGCGTTTTTCAGCACAGCGCCGCACTTGGTGCAGAGCTGCGGCTGGGTGCAGGTGGCGGCATCGCCGGGGACATGACCTGCCGCCTCATTACCCTCGATGCGGTGATAGCCGCAGCGGGTGCAGCGGTATTCCATCACGCCCTCGCCGGTGCAGGTGGCGTTGGTGACGAGCGTGCCCTCGTCCCAGCTATGACCAAGCGCGTCGGTGTAGTCCGTGACGAAGCTGCTGCCGCAGCCGTCGCAGCGGTGGATGGTCTTGCCGCCGTTTTCGCAGGTAGCGGCGATGACATGGGATTCGTAATTGTGGGGCAGTGCCGCCGTGATGTCCTCAATGTGATGATCTCCACAGACGGAGCATTCCCGGACGGTATAGCCGGGGCTGGTGCAGGTAGCGGCCACGGGATAGGTCTTATACTGATGATCTCCCTTGGGCGTTGCCGTCTGCTTCATCTCGCCGCAGCGGGAGCACAGTTCCAGCAGCTTGCCGTCCGTATCACAGGTGGCGTCGCGGATGACGATGCTCTGCCATGCGTGACCGAGGGAGTCCACATAGTCGCGCTTTTCGATCTTGCCGCAGTCCGTGCAGAGATAGCGGTCATAGCCGAGGGTGGTGCAGCCGGCCTTGGTGCTGTCCAGCAGAATATACTTGTGGTTTTCACCGCAGCCCTTGTCGGTGCAGCAATTTCCATTGCAATTCTTGTTCTGGCAGCCGCAGTTGGGATCGCCGCAGCCGCAGGCACAGGAGCCGTCATCCTTGGTGGTTTCGTCACGGAGCCAGACCTTCGCCACGCCGTTTTCGGTCATTTCCTTGCCCTTGTAAGTGTAGGTGATCTCATAGTAGACCATGTACTGACCTTCCTCCGTATAGTTGGGAGCAGAGGTCATGGTACAGCTATCCGCACTGTTGCCGTAGCGGACGGAAGTGCGGACACCGGCTTCGGAGAGGTCACTGACCGTGATGGTGTGAGGTTTTCCGTCCACCACGCCGTAATAGTCCGCAATGACAGCCTTTGCCGCCGTGTAGTCATAGCGGGCGTAGTCGCACAGGCTGCATTTCTCCACCATAGCAAAGCGCCCGTTTGCCGGCTGGGGCAGGATTTCCGTCACCATATCGTGACGCTCCAGCTTGCGGCTGACGGTATGATTGGTGCCGTAGCAGAACGCACAGTAGGTGCCGCCCTTTGTGGTGACAGTGTGATAGGTATCGTCCGTGTATTCGTAGGAAACGGTTTCGTCTAACTTCTGCGTAAACTCAGCGGCACAGTCATACAGCCAGTAGACATTTTTCAGATAGCCGTACTCGCTTTTGCTCATATTTGTGTTGATGCCGCCGCAGGTTTCACAGACGGCTTTGGTGTAGTGATACCCGGTATAGGTGGCGTCCTTGCCGGGGATGCCGTCCATGGTATCACCTTTGCCGACGCCATCCACCATCGTGCCGTCCGAATATTTCACATTGCGGCTAAGTGCCGGCTGACCATTGCGGGTATATTCGGGAACGCGGAACACCTCAAAAGATGTTGCTTTGCCGCACTCACCGCACTTGAAGGTCTCGCGGGTCACAACACTGTTGGCGTCCAGCTCATTGGTACGGCCGGATGCCTGCATCCAGTGCTCGGCGGGGTCGTGGTAACTGTTCTGCTGGGCGGCAAAGGCGGTGGGGATCATGCCCACACACATGACCAGCGTCAGCAGCAGTGCCAGCGCTCTGCGGGAATAATGGTTCTTATTCAGATTCATAGATCCTCCTTATATTTTTGTTTTTTATCCGCGTTGAAAACAATGTTCTTTTGGCTATCGCCCCCTTTCCCGGCTGCAAATCTTTCTTTGCAGATACTCGTTCCAATCCTTGCCGCAGCGCGGTTTCTCCACGACAACGGCATACCCCTGTAATTGATACTTTTCCTGTAATTGCCGAGCGGCTTTCTGCCCAGGCTCGTCCGCGTCCAGACACAGCGCAATACGGCGGATCTCCGGATGCGCCTGCAAATAGGTCTGCAGTGCGCCGTCATAGAGCCCGCACAGCGCAACGGCGTTGACCATGTCTCTGTGGAGCGTGAGGTAGCTCATCAGATCGATGGGTGCCTCAAAGACAAGCACCAGATCTGACCGCGGATCGTGCGGGAGGGAGAATCCCGTGTTTTTGTCACTGCCGGGTGCGTCTCCCTTAAATCCGGGACCGTCCAGATCATAGGTGCCGCGCAGTCCCGCATACTTTGCCTGCCCCGCGCTGTTCTTTCCGACGAACACGCAGTTATGATGTACCGCATCCTCATACAGTAGACCGGCATTCAGAAATTGCCGGATCACCTGGGCAGCGATACCTCGCTTACGGAGATAGGCGAAGACCCTGCGGTCATCCGCATTGCGGGGCGGCAGGGAAAACTCCTGTTTCGGGCTGATCGGCTTTGGCTGCGGAATGGGCGCGTCTCTGGCTTTCCCATGGAAGGTCAGAAGGTACTCCACTGCTTCCGGAAAGGATTTTCCGCAAAACTGCTGGAGGAAGGTAATGGCATCCCCGCCGGTATTCTGGGAATACCGGAACCAGGTACGCCGGTCCTTGATCCGCAGGCTGTCCATCTCCGCTGTGGTGTGGTATCTGCCGATCCGCCGCACCTGATAGCCCAAATGGGCCAGCAGCTCCGGCAGGTCCGTTTCTCTGGCAATCTGCATTTCTGTGTCTGTGAAGCGATTTCTGATCTCGCTTGCCATGATGTGTG
>ERZ773225.1611-NODE-1611-length-26076-cov-5.372622_pt1 | contig 26076 bp, 26 predicted proteins | sample MGYA00580993_ERZ773225 | MGnify/ENA primary metagenome ERZ773225 (study PRJEB29015, sample SAMEA2737748) | human gut metagenome | biome: human gut; feature: human-associated habitat; material: faeces | place: China | collected 2012 ...
CCTTCCCCTATGAGGGAAAGTGGCACGGCGAAGCCGTGACGGATGAGGTGGGCTCCCTCGCCTGCAGGGCTGTTTACAGCGTCCTCGTACAGACCTCCCGGACTTTCGCCTGCAGGGCTTTGAGGTCGGTGAAGGTGTCGGGCCGTTTGGTCTCGTCGCGGAGCAGGGCAGAGGGGTGATAGAGGGCGGTAAAGAGGATGCCGCCCTTTTCGACGAACTGCCCGTGCTCGCGGGTGATCTTGAAATCCGGCCGGATCAGGCGCATGGCGGCGATGCGGCCGAGGCAGACGATGATCTTCGGCTTGAGGAGCTTCGTCTGCGCGCGCAGAAAATCGATACAGGCGTCCTGCTCGGTCTGCATGGGGTCCCGGTTTTTGGGCGGACGGCATTTGATGATATTCGTGATGTAGCAGTTGTGGCGGCCAAGGTCGATGATTGTGAGCATCTCGTCGAGGAATTTGCCCGCCGCGCCGACGAACGGCTCGCCCTGCAGATCCTCATTTTCGCCGGGGCCCTCGCCCACGAACAGCACCTCCGCGTCCTGTGGGCCGACGCCGAAGACGACATGGTGCCGCGTCTGTGACAGCGGACACCGCGTGCAGGACAGGCACGCGGACTGCAGCGATTCCCAGTTCAGCATGTGTACCTCCCTTATCTGCGGTCCGTCTCATCGAACGGCAGGTCATAGTCCTCGCGGAACCGGCGGCGCCGGTCCTCCAGCGCGCGGCGGCGCTTTTCCATCCGCAGCCGGCGGATCTTCCGCTTGCGCAGCTGCACGAGCACGAACAGCACCAAAATCGCCCCCAGCGCGATCACGATAAACAGCACGACCCACTTCCACCAGTTGCGCTGGATATACGCGCCCGTCCCGGCCGCGGCGGAGGAGATCTCCGACTTGGCAACGTCCGCGATAGCCAGCAGCCTCGTCTGGCCGAGCACCTCGCCCGCGTACGTGACCGTCGCGGAGCCAAGCACGTCGCCCTCATGGACCGGCGCGTCGACGCTTTCGCTGTTGAGCTGGATCTTGGTCTCCAGCTGGTCCGGGTCGTAGTCGTTCGGAAGCAGGACCTTGATTTCGTCCTCCGGCGCGACGGCAACGGCCTCGGCGCCGGCGGAGTTGTTGATCTTCACCTGATCGACCGGGTACAGCGGCGACATCAGCGTCAGGTAGGAATAGTTGTCAAAGCCATAGTCAAACAGGCGCGCGCACTCCGTGAAGTTCTCCATCAGAAGATCGCCGCTGTCGAGCACCGTCGTGGCCGCGCCGCAGACGATGCCGAGCAGATCCAGCCCGTCGCCCGTGGCCTCCGAGATGACGCAGCGCCCGGCCTGGCTCGTATAGCCGGTCTTGATGCCGTGCGCCCGGGGATAGTACAGCGAGTTCGACATCGACTGGTAGATCAGCATATTCGTGGTCTTAAGCTTCGGGATATTCTGGCGCATGTTATCGTCGGGCAGCTTATATTCATACGTGTCGACGATCTGGCGGAAATTCTCGCTCTTGAGCGCGGCCTGTGTGATGATGGAAAGATCCCGCGCGGTGGTGTAGTGGCTCTCGTCGTGCAGACCGTGGGGATTGTTGAAATGCGTGTTGGTGCAGCCGAGCTCATAGGCCCGCTGGTTCATCATGCGTACAAAATCCGTCACCGAACCCGCAACGTGCTCCGCAATGACGTTGCACGCGTCGTTGCCCGAGACGACCATCATGCAGTACAGCAGATTCTCCAGCGTCATCTGCTCGCCCACCACCAGACCGGCCACGCTGGAATCCTCGTCCAGATCGGCCAGCGCGGATTCCGAGACCGTCACGACGTCGGACAGGTTCCCGTTCTCCAGCGCGATCAGGCAGGTCATGATCTTGGTGAGGCTCGCGGGATAGACCCGCTCGTCGGCGTCCTGCTCATAGACGACACGGTTCGTGTTGAGGTCGATGAGCAGCGCGGCCTTGGCCGCCACGGAAAACTGCTCCCGGGATGAGAGCAGCTGATCCTCGGGGACGCTGTCGGCCTCGGCCGCGGCGTCCCCCGCGGAATTGTCCGAAGCGGTCTGAGCATCCGCCTGCGCGTCGGCGGCGGGTTCGGCGGTGACTGCAGATACCGGCGCGCACAGCAGCTGTATCAGCAGCAGCGCGGCCAGCAGCAGGGCAGAAATGTTTGTCTTTTTCATTTTTATCTCCATTTTCTTCGCGTCTGGATTGTACAGCGGCGAAAAAATATGCTATACTGAATTTGAACATTCGCGCAGCTGCGCGTATTCTCAATTATTATACCATATTCATCCGGTATGTCAAATGGAGGCGCGCGTATGAAGAAATTGCGGGTTTCCCCGGCGCTGCTCGCGCTGTGCGCGGCGGTGCTGCTGTTCGTGGGCGCATTCTTCCTCGGCCGGGCTTCCGCGCTCGGTGAGGCGCGTATCACCGTGCAGCGCGCCGCGCCCGATGCCCTGCAGATAGACGGCAGCGGGGAAGGGAAGCTCTGCCTCAATACCGCCACGCGCGAAGAGCTGCTTGCGCTTCCCGGCGTCGGCGAAAAGACGGCGGACCGGATCCTCAGCTACCGCGATACCTACGGCCGCTTTTCCGCCGTCGAGCAGCTGCTGGATGTGGAGGGCATCGGCCCGACGCTGCTCGAGCAGCTGCGCGGGCTTGTGACCGTGGACCAAACGGAGGGATGACATGAAAATACTTGTTGTTGATGATGAAAAGCTGCTGGTCAAGGGGATCAAATTCAACCTGGAAAACGACGGCTACGAGGTCGTGACCGGCTGCGACGGCATGGAGGCCGTCGAGCTTGCCGCGAGCGAATCGCCGGACCTGATCGTGCTGGATCTGATGATGCCGCGGCTCGACGGGCTGGAGGCCTGCACGAAGATCCGCGAATTCTCACAGGTCCCGATTATTATGTTAACCGCAAAATCCGAAGACATGGACAAGCTCCTCGGCTTTGAGCACGGCGCGGACGACTACCTGACCAAGCCCTTCAATATCCTCGAGCTCAAAGCGCGCATCCGCGCGCTCCTGCGCCGGGCCGGCGCGGCCAAAAAGCAGGAGCCGGAGCAGAAGCTCGTCTGCGGCCACATCACCCTCGACCGCAGCAGCCGCAGCGCCAGCCGCGAGGACGTGCCGGTCGACCTGACCGCGAAGGAATTTGACCTCATGGAGCTGCTGATGCGCAACCCGAACCGCGTCTACTCGCGCGAGACGCTGCTCGACGCCATCTGGGGCTACGATGTCAGCAGCGAGATCCGCACCGTCGACGTGCACATCCGCCGTCTGCGGGAAAAGCTGGAGCTCAATCCGGCGCAGCCGGAGCACATTCTGACCAAGTGGGGAGTTGGCTACTATTTCAAGTACTGAACGGCGCATCCGGCTGGTGCCGACCAGCTCGCAGCTGCGCAACGCGCTGGCGTATATGTCGATCACGGTGCTGGTGCTGGTGTTCCTGAATATCTATTCCGCCAGAGCCACCCGGGATCTGATGTTCAAGGCCAAATGCTCGTCCTCGCAGGATAAGCTGAAGGTCGTGACGTCCTCCTTTTCCGGCGTCGACGCCCTGACGCAGGAGACGACGGAGCAGATCATCTCCGTCATCGGCGACATGAACGTCACGCGCCTGCTTGTCACCGACGCGGCGGGCCGGACGCTCTATGATTCCGTGCCCGGCCAGAGTGCGGCGGGCAAGATGGTCCTGCTGCAGCAGGTCGTGCAGGCGCTCGAAGGCAACGACGTCTTCTGCTGCGTCTATGAGGACCATACCCTCAAAAGCTACGCCGCCGCGCCCATCCTCACACATGATACGGTGGTCGGCTGTGTGTATATGATGGAATACGACGCCTCGCAGGGCGGTATCATCGCGAGCCTCGAGCGGACGATCTTCCGCGGCTCGCTGGTGCTGATCGGCATCCTGTTTTTGTGCGCGGTCGTCTTTTCCATGACGGGCTCGGGGCGTATGCGGCAGATCCTGACCTCCATGCGGCTCGTGCGCGAGGGCGAATACAGCCACAAGATCCAGATGCGCGGCTCGGACGAATACGCCACGCTCGCCACCGAGTTCAACAAGCTCACCGACAAGCTCCAGCAGACGGAGATCACCGAGCGCCAGTTCGTCTCGGACGCGTCCCACGAGCTCAAGACGCCGCTGGCCTCCATCAAGCTGCTGTCCGATTCCATCCTGCAGAACGAGATGGACGCGGACACGATGCGCGAGTTCGTCGCCGACATCGGCGCGGAGTCCGACCGCCTGACGCGTATGGCGCAGAAGCTCCTGACGCTCAGCCGGGCCTCGGCCGACGAGACGGAGGGCGGCGAGCACGAGGTCGTGGACGTGGGGCGGACGCTCTCGCGCGTGTTCCGTATGCTCGTCCCGCTGGCCGACCGCCAGACCGTCGAGCTGACCGCCAGCGTGGAAAAGGGCTGCACCATCCTCTCGTTTGAGGACGACGCCTATCAGATCCTGTTCAATCTCGTCGAAAACGGCATCAAATACAACCGCGAGGGCGGCAGCGTCCACGTGCGCGTGCGCCACGCGGACGATACCGTCGTCATCGACGTCGAGGATACCGGCACCGGCATCCCCGAAAGCGCGCTCCCGTCCATCTTCAACCGCTTCTACCGCGTCGATAAGGCCCGCAGCCGTCAGGCCGGCGGCGCCGGTCTCGGCCTTTCCATCGTGCATGAGATGGTCGGGCGGAATTTCGGCACGATCGAGGTCACGTCCAAGGTCGGTGAAGGCTCGCGCTTTACCGTGACCTTCCCCAGCTTCGGCTCCGGAGAGGAGGATGACGGCGATGCGTAAAAACCGGAAAAAGCTCCGCCTGCTCGCGCTGCTGCTCGCGGCGCTCACGCTCTGCGGCTGCTCGGTCGCCGCGGCGGTGCGCAGGCCCGCCCAGCCCCAGCTGCAGCTCTACTACTGCCGCAAAGACAGCGGCGACACGAAGACCGGTGTATTGGGCACGCAGGAAGTCCCGGCGCAGACCGACCCCGCCGCCCTGCTCGAGACCTATCTGCAGGGCCCGGAGGACGAAGCGCTTGCCTTGCCCTTCACCCCCGGCGATACCTGCGCGGTCGAGTCTCTGCAGGATGGCGTCCTGACGCTCCGGCTGGAGCTGCGCGCGGCGGGGGACATCCGCACGTCCCTGATCTACGCCTGCCTGACCTGCACCATGACCCAGCTCGAGTCCGTCCAGTCCGTCGCCTTCCTCCGCACTGCCCAGCCGCAGCCGCAGACCGACGGCCCCTATACCGCGGACGATTTCGTTCTTCTTGACGCCTTGGCCGAGAACCCGGAATACGCCGTCCGGCTCTTCTATCCCGACAAAAACGGCCTTCTCACCCCCGTCACCACGGTGCTCGCCTGCACCGACCCGGGCCAGCTGCCGCTGCTCGCCCTGCAGGCGCTCATCCGCGCGACTGTGCCGGTCAATCTCAGCCGCGTCGTCCCGGCGGGCACGCAGGTGATGGATATCTCCGTCTCCGATGGGACGGCCAGCGTGGTCCTCTCCGACCAGTTCATGAGCTGCGATACCTCCGCCGCCCGCGCGGGCAGCGCCGTGCGCTCCATCGCGGCGACGCTCTGCGACCTGAGCGGGGTCACGGCCGTCCGCCTCTCCGTCATCGGCGAATCCGGCCTGACGTATTACGACATTTCCGAGCCCATCACCTCCCAGCCGGACTGGTTTTCGGAATAAAAAGGAAAACAGGAATATAGCCCCTTGAAAACCGGATTTTAGCATGTTATAATCAAAAATATCAAATACAGGGCCAAAGAGGCTAGCCTCTTTTTTCTTCCGCAGGAACTGCGGAAGAATGTGCTCTGCTAAAAAACGGGAGGATAGAATCATGAAAAAACGGATATTAGCCTGTCTGTTGGTGCTGGTCATGCTGCTTGGAATCATGCCTGTCATGGCAATGGCGGCAGACGCAGAGGTGTCCCCTGCGTTTGATTGGGAGGTATCCAAATCCAAGACCGCGACTGATCTGGATGCCAGCGGTTCGACCCGCGTGACCCTGTCGCTGCCCAGCGCAGAGGAAACACTTACCAGCGATGTAGTGTTTGTGCTGGACGGTTCTTCGTCTGCGGATACAAACGTAGTAAAGGAATCCTTGAAGCTTTTGGATGAGCTGAAACAGGCCGCTGGGGATAATGGTGCTACGGTGAATGTCTGCATTGTGAAATTCAAGAGGCGGGCGTTTAAATCGGACTGGTTTGACCTTGCAACGCATTTTGAAGATATAAAAAATGCAATGGAGACCAAGTATTCTGGAGGAACAAATATCCATGCAGGTCTTCTTGCAGGTAAGGAAGCACTTGAAGAGCACACGAATGTATCGGCAAGCAGAAAGTATCTAGTTTTGATTTCTGATGGTTCTACCTATCTGTACAGCAAGGATGGAAATTGGGCCAGTGATACACCGTTTACCCGTTCTTATCATCCTGCGAATCCCTATAACAGTTTTTCCGGCGGTTATTGGGATGAAGGCTATTACCAGCCGAATAACCATCCGGATGTCAATGTCTCTCGCCCTAAAAATACATCCGATATTGCCGCATGGCAGGAATACCTGAAGGATGTGGAAAAGAGAAATGCGGAAAGTAAGGGTGATACCTATGATTATCACTGCGAGTATGACAATAACTTTAACAAAGGTATCCCCAGCGGCGACTTTAAGTCGCAGCCCAACGTTAAACGGAGCGCCAGCAACCGGGATATGGCATTCTATTATGCCGATCAGACCTGGCAGCAAATGAGAAATGCTGGATATAATCTGTTTTCCATTGCTACCAAAGACGGTTTGGCAGGTGAAGGTAATTCTGATGATTCCCACAGCTTCATGAATTACCTGAATGGTGGGAAGAGCCTTGATTTCTCTGACATTAAGGACGAGATCTTCTATGCTGTCGGCCCTGGCTCCACCGTCGAAGACTACATGGGCTACGACACCAGCAAGGGCAACAACTATAACTTCGACCTTGTGCCCGATTCCCTGATCCTGACGGTCGGCGGCCAGTCGCTGGCGTCCAAGCGGGTGGACGATACGTATTACTTCGGCAATACCGGCGTAAATGAAAACGGCAACTGGCGCTTCAAGGTCGAGTACACGTCCGCAAACGACGGAAGAGAAAAGTTTGTCTGGACGATCAACGAACACGTGTCGAATTTCAGCCGCGTCCAGCTCAGCTACCAGCTGCGCCTGCGCGACGACGCCCGGACCTCCAAGGACAATTACTTCTACACGAACATCTCCGCGACCCTGACGCCGAAGGACAGCAAGGGCCATATCGGCAGCAATCAGACGTTTGATCGCCCGAGAGTCACGTTCGGCGCGGATGCGGACTACCTGCTCCCCATCCTGAACCTGAAAAAGGCGACCCCCAAGCTCAACACGCGCGATCACTTCGCCTACGTGCAGGGCTATCCTGACGGGACGGTCAAGCCCGCGGGCAGCATCACCCGGGCCGAGGTCGCGGCCATCCTCTTCCGCCTCATGGACGCCGACTCCCGCAGCCTCTACTACTCCACCGCCTCCGGCTTCCGCGACGTCGACTCCACCAAGTGGTATAACACCTACGTCGCCACCCTCAACAACGCCGGTGTTATCACCGACAGCCGCACCGGCTATTTCCGCCCCAATGACGCCATCACCCGCGCCGAGCTCGCCGCCATGCTGGCGCAGTTCGCCGAGAAGAAGTCCGCCGCGATCTACTTCTCTGACGTCTCCGCGGGCTACTGGGCCGCAAACGCCATCGCCCTGACCGCGAATCTCGGCTGGATCAACGGCTACCCCGACGGCACCTTCGGCCCCGATAAGACCGTCACCCGCGCCGAGCTCATGGCCATGGTCAACCGCGCCACCGGCCGCGCCCCGGAGTCCACGAGCGCCCTCCTCTCCGGCATGAAGACCTGGAAGGACAACGCCGATACCGCCCGCTGGTACTACCTCGACGTCCAGGAGGCCACCAACAGCCACACCTACCTCGGCGCCCCCACCGAAACCTGGACCTCCCTCACCGCCACCCCCGACTGGTCTCAGTACGAATAAGCGCCCCAAACAAAAAGGAACCATCCCCCGGATGGTTCCTTTTTTATCTGTCAACGCAGAAGTCTTGCCGCATGCGCCCCCCAAAAAAAGCCTCCCCTTTCAGGGGAGGTGGCTCGGCGAAGCCGAGACGGAGAGGTCGTGCCAAATTTGTGACAACCTCTCAGTCAGCCTTGCGGCTGACAGCTCCCCTGAAAGGGGAGCCTTTTCCGCTGCGGCGGGTTCACCCCTCAGGCCCTTCGAGCCAGCTCCCATTGACAAAGGGAGCCTTGGGTGCGGGCGTAAAAAAGCCTCCCCTTGTGAAGGGGAGGTGCCGAGCAAAGCGAGGCGGAGAGGTTCTGCCAGCGGTTACGATCCGTCCCTATTCACAGCGAATAATCCGCGTCCCCGTTATCAGCTTTTTTGACCGCGGGGCGGCCGGGGATGCGGCGCAGGGGGTCGTAGCGGAAGCGGCGGCAGTGATGGTCGCTCGGCACGACGCCGCAGAACTGGCAGACCATCGACTCCCCGTCGATCTTCCCCGCAAACTGGCAGTAAGTACAGTATCGGTCGATCTTCTTTCGAAACAGCATGGCATAGCGGCCTTTCTTTCATATATGCCCCCATTATACACGACCCTCCCGCAAAATGCTATGGTACTTTTTGCGAAAATACAGCAGCAGCACCGACGAGAGCAGCAGCATGACCGGCCCCGCCGTCTCCATCATAGTGCTGGCTCCCAGAGTAGGCGCACACCACCGCTCAGCCTGCGCCAGCGGCGCGAGCAGCAGCGTCAGCGCGGCGGCGATGGCCCCCTGCAGCATCTTGCAGCCCGGCAGCTGCCGCCCCTCCAGCCCCGCGTCCGCCGCGGCGGCCCGGCTCTGCGCGAGAATGCTGAGCCCGCCGAACGACAGCAGGAACGACGCGATGCACAGCTTCCAGACCGGCGCGAGCGTACACGCCCGCAGCGCCGCGCACCCGGCCGATAGTTCCAGCGCGCCCAGCGCCAGCGGCGCAGCGTCCGCCGGAAGATGCGCCCCCGCGGCCAGCCGCAGATATCCCGAGAGCACGGAAAAGACCGTGACGAACATGCAGACATGGATGGCGCTCATCCCCGCCCGCCGGACCGATTCGGAAAACGCCGCGGCAAAGTCCGGCTGCGCCTGCCGCTGCGGCGCGCTGTGGGCGCGCTGGGCGGCTGTTAGCGGCTTTGCCGTCAGGCGGCAGGTCAGTACCGCCGCAAGCAGCTGCACGCCGCAGAGCAGCGCCCCCGCGCCCGGATGCGCAAAGACCGCGCCGCCCAGGAAGCCAAAAATAAACGACGGCCCCGCCTGATTGCAAACCGCCAGCGCATGCTCCGCCTCATCCCGGCTCAGCTCGCCGCGCTCGTACAGAAGCCCCACGGCCTGCGCCCCGGCGGGGTAGCCGCCCGTCATCCCGATCACGAACGCGCTCCCCGCGTTCGGCGGCAGCCGCAGCAGCCGCGCAGCCAGCCCGCCGAACCTCGCCGAGACCCGCGCCGAGAATCCGAGCAGCACGAACAGATTGCTGCAGACAAAAAACGGAAACAGCGACGGCAGAATGACCTGCCCGCAGAGCGTCAGGCCGCTGCGCACGCCCTCCGCCGCGGTCTGCGGCAGCGCGATCAGCACCCCGAACGCCGCTGCCAGCCCCAAGCCCTGCGCGAGCATCCTTCCCCGGCGTCTTTGCATACGGCATCCCTCCCGGAGAAATCCTATGCCCGGCAGGAAAGAATTAGTCGGTCCGGCATAAGAATGGAGCAAAGGGCCGTGCGTTTCCGCGGCCCGCAGAAAGGGGAGAGGTGGATACCGTGAAACTGCGTTCGTATCTGGCCGCCGCGGCCATGAAGCTGGGCCTCCCGGCGGATATCGCCGCGGGCCTGCCGCACATGGAGGTCAACGGCTTTCAGGAATGCTCGGTCGACCGCCATACCGGGATCCTGGAATATAACGAGGAACGGATCGTCGTCGGGCTCAACATCGGCTGCCTTGTCGTCACCGGCCACGCGCTGCAGATCCAGCGCATGCACCGCGAGCGCCTGACGATCACCGGGCGGATCACCTGCCTGACCTATGGAGACGGAGGGACAGCCGGATGTGGCGGGTGATCTGGTTCTTCCTCGGCGTGACGCGCCTGCAGGTGACCGGCGCGAGCCCGGAATGGTGCCTGCAGCGGCTGGCAAAGGCCCGCGTCCCATTTCACTTCTGCGGCAAGCCGGACGCCTTCACGGCCGGGATCTGGATCCTGCGGCGCGATGAAGCGCGGGTGACCCGCCTCGTCCGCGCCGCCGGATGCGAATGCCATGTGGAGGAGCGGGGCGGCTTCCCGGCCATCTTCAGCGGGCTGCAGCGGCGGCTGTGGCTGCCGGTCTTGCTGCTCGCGGCTGCCGCAGCGGCGGTGATCGTGCCGAAATTCGTCTTTTTCTACACGGTCGAGGGCAACGAGACCGTCCCGTCGGCGCAGATCCTGCGCGAGCTGCAGGAGCTCGGCGTCGGCTTCGGGACCTACGGCCCGTCCATCAAGCCGCAGGAGCTGAAAAACCAGATGCTCCTGCGCATCCCGAAGCTCCAGTGGCTGACGGTCCAGCAGAGCGGGATGCGTGCGGTCGTCGTCGTGCGCGAGCGGCCGGAAAAAGAGCCGGTGCTCGACCGGCGCTCGCCGGTCAACGTGGTGGCCGCCCGCGCGGGCGTTCTCACACGCGTGCAGGCCGAGGCCGGCAACTGCCTCTGCGCGCCCGGACAGGCGGTGACGGCCGGGGAGCTGCTCGTCTCGGCCTATACCGACTTCGGCTTCAAAACGCAGGTGACCGCCGCCCGGGCCGAGATCTACGCCGAGACCATCCGCAAGGCCACCTGCGTCCTGCCGCAGCACCGGAGCGTTAAGGAAGCAAAAACCGCCCGCCGCAGCGCCGTATCGCTGCTGGTCGGTCGGCGGCGGATCACGCTCTTTGGCGGCGGCATCCCGGAAAAGCCCTGCGAAAAGGAGACAAAAACCTACTGGCTGACCCTTCCCGGCGGCTTTTCTTTGCCGTTGGGGATTGCAATTACAGGAATTTATGAGTATGATACAAGAGATGAAATTCTGCAGGAAGCAAGCGTGCAGCAGAGTCTGCTCGGGCAGATCCAGACCCGGGCGCAGCGCGATATGATCGCCGGAACGATCCTGGACAGCCGCTGCCGCATCCAGACGGCGGACGGCTGCATCCGGCTGTGCGCGACCCTGCGGTGTGAAGAAATGATTGCCCGCATGCAGCCGGCAAACCTGAAGGAAGCGATCGAATGACAGAACGAACCATCAACGCCGAGCGCGTCGAGCAGCTGATCGACGTCTTCGGCTCCTTTGACGAAAATATCCGGAAAATTGAAGACGCCTTCGGCGTCCGGATCACCAACCGCAACAACGAGCTCAAAGTCTCCGGCGACGAGGAGGCGGCCGACAAGGGCTGCCGCGCCATCGAGGCGCTGCTCGCGCTTGCCGCCAAGGGCGAGGAGATCGACGAGCAGAAGGTCCGCTATCTCATCAACCTCGTCAATACCGGCAACGAAGACCAGGTCAGCAAGATCGCCAAGGACGTCGTCTGCGTCACGGCCAAGGGCCGCCCCGTCAAGGCCAAGACCATCGGCCAGCAGAACTATCTGAAGGCGATCGAGAAAAATACCATCACCATCGGCGTCGGCCCCGCCGGTACCGGTAAGACCTACCTCGCCGTGGCCGAGGCCGTGGCGGCCTTCCGCGCCAAGACGGTCAACCGCATCATCCTGACCCGCCCGGCCGTCGAGGCGGGCGAGCGGCTGGGCTTTCTGCCGGGCGACCTGCAGAATAAGGTCGACCCGTATCTGCGGCCGCTCTACGACGCGCTGTTCGACATGCTGGGGCCGGAGACCTACGGCAAATATCTCGAGCGGGGCAACATCGAGGTCGCGCCGCTGGCCTACATGCGCGGCCGGACGCTCGACGACAGCTTTATCATTCTCGATGAGGCGCAGAACACCACGCGCGAACAGATGAAGATGTTCCTGACCCGCCTGGGCTTCGGCTCGAAGATCGTCATTACCGGCGATATCACGCAGATCGACCTGCCGGGCGACAAGGTCAGCGGCCTGAAAGAGGCCATCCGCGTGCTCGACGGCGTGGAGGATATCCAGATCTGCCGCCTCACGCCCGCCGACGTGGTCCGCCATGTGCTCGTGCAGCGCATCGTCGCCGCTTACGACAAATATGAAAAGAGCCGTCTTCCGGACGACCATGCCCGGAAGTTCACACAAAAACCGCAGACAAAGAGGAATCTGAAATGAAGCATCGTATCGTGATCCGCTGTGAAGCTCACAGCCTGAGCGATTTTGCGCTCAAGCAGCAGATCGCCAAATGTATCACCGCCGCGCTGGACAAGCAGGGCGTCGACACGCCCTGCGAGATCAATGTGCTCGTCACGGACGACGAGGGCATCCGCGCCATCAACAAGGCCTACCGCCAGATCGACAAGGCGACGGACGTGCTCTCGTTCCCGATGTTCGAGCTGACGCCCGGCAAGCTCCCCGCGTCGTGGGAGAGCTACAAGGATCCGGATACCGGCCTTGTACCGCTCGGCGACATGGCCATCAGCCTCGAGCGGGCCAAGCAGCAGGCGGCTGAGTTCGGCCACAGCGCCCGCCGCGAGGTCGGCTATCTCACCATCCATTCCATCCTGCACCTGCTGGGCTACGACCATGTAGACGAAGGCCCGATGAAAAAGCAGATGCGTGCCGCCGAAGAGGCGATCCTCGCCGAAATCGAACTGCCGAGATGATGGAGCAGAATCTTTTTATCCGCCGCGCTGCAGTCACGGATGCGGAGTTGCTTGCCGAGACCCGGCGCAGCGCATGGGACGCGACGTATCGTGGAATCTATCCGGATGCATGGATCGACGAATATGATCTTGCTGAACAGACGCAGCGGGAACGGGCGAGGCTGGAGCAGACAGATTATATGGCATATCTGGTCATGGACGGCAGCCAGTGTGCAGGCTATTTCAGCTATGGCGCGGCAAGCCACGGTGGCTATAAGGACTTTTCTTTTTGCCTCAATTCTCTGTACCTGCTGCCGCCGTACCAGCATATGGGCCTGGGTCGACGCATCTTTGCACAGGTGCGTCAGGTCGCGCGGGAACGGAAACTGGACAGTTTTTTCTGCGGCTGCAATGTACATAATCTGCCCGCACGGCGCTTTTATGAAAAAATGGGCGGCGTGGTCGGAGAAATTGATGACGGACATGAGAATCTGGCCGAGGACCAGATGTATTTTGAATTTTGCACAGGAGAACAGATATGAAAACCAAAACCGCGATGATCACGATCGCCGGGCGGCCGAATGTCGGCAAGTCCACGCTTGCCAACGCGCTCGTCGGCGAGAAGATCGCCATCGTATCCCATAAGCCTCAGACCACCCGCAACCGCATCTGCGCCATCGTCGACCGCGGCGATACGCAGCTCGTCTTCATCGACACCCCGGGCTTCCACCGCCCGCGCACGAAGCTCGGCGACTATATGGTGAACGTCGTCAACCAGTCGGTCGCCGACGTCGACGCCGTCATTCTGCTCGTCGAGCCGATCGCCAACGTCGGCCCACAGGAGCAGGAGCTCATCGAAAAGATCAAGGAGGCGAACGTCCCCGCGATCCTCGTCATCAATAAGATCGACACGGTGGAAAAGGAAAACCTGCTGCCGGTCATCGCGGCCTATAAGGACCTTATGGACTTCGTGGATGTCATCCCCATCAGCGCCAAGTGGCACGACGGGCTGGACAGCCTCATGCAGGTCTGCGAGGGCTTTGCGCAGGAAGGGCCGTTCATGTTCCCGGAAGGGATCTCGACCGATATGCCGGAAAAGCAGGTCATGGCCGAGATCATCCGCGAAAAGCTCCTCTGGAACCTCGAAAAGGAGATCCCGCATGGGACCGCGGTCGAGATCACGAAATTCTCCGAGCGGGATGACGGCATCATCGACCTCGACGCGACGATCTACTGCGAAAAGGCCAGCCACAAGGGCATCATCATCGGCAAAAACGGCCAGATGCTCAAAAAGATCAGCACCGATGCCCGCAAGGACTGTGAGCGCTTCATGGGCACGAAGGTCTTTCTGCAGACCTGGGTCCGCGTCAAGGAAAACTGGCGCGACAGCGACTTCATGATCTCCAACTTCGGCTATCACAAAGACTGAAACTGCCAGCATAGCGTCTGCCCGACCGGCTCATCCTAATCCCAGAGGAGGGCGAGCCAATGAAAGCAGAATTTTTGTGGGAAGTTTTTACCGAGACCGGCGCGCCGGAGGCGTATCTGCTCTACAAGGACGCCGGACGCGCAGCATCCGCTATGAGCAAACGGGAAGCAGCCTATGTACCTGACGACACGGGGGCTTGTCCTCCGGACAACCGAATATAAGGAGACGGACCGCATCCTGACGATCCTGACCGATCACGACGGGCTCCTTTCCGTCAAGGCCCGCGGCGTGCGCTCGAACCGGTCGAAGCTCAAGGGCGCCTGCCAGCTGCTGACGTATGCCGAGTTCACCATCAGCGACGCGCGCGGCTTCACGGCCATCACCGAGGCGACGGCCATCGAGATGTTCCCGGAGCTGCGCAATGACCTGCTGCTGCTGTCGCTTGCGAGCTATTTTGCCCAGCTGGCGGAGGTTTTGTCGCAGGAGGATGCGTCGAGCCCGGCGTTGCTGTCTTTGATCCTGAATGCGCTTTACGCGCTATCAAAGCTCAAAAAGCCGCCGCGGCTCGTCAAGGCCGCGACGGAGCTGCGGCTGGCCGCCATCGCTGGCTATATGCCGGAGCTTTCCGGCTGCTGTGTGTGCGGCAGGGAAGACCCGGACCGCTTTTCCATCGCCGACGGGACGCTGGAATGCGCCGGCTGCCGCGCGTCCGACGGGGTGCGGATGCCGCTGTCTCCGGCGTCGCTGGCGGCGATGCGGTACATCGTCTCCTGCCCGGACAAGAAGATCTTTTCCTTCACGCTCACGGGCGCTGCGGAAAAGGAGCTGTGCGACGCGGCGGAGAGCTATCTGCTGACCCAGCTCGAGCGCAGCTTTTACACCCTCGACTTTTATAAATCACTTCTGGTTGAATAGAAGGCCCCGGCCGGGTCCGGACGGGAGCCGAAAGAACAGGAACCGCTTATGAACGAACAATATGAAAAATCCCTGAGCAAGCTCGAGCTGGACAAGGTCCTCTCGCTGCTTGCCGACCATGCCTCCTCGCAGGCGGCGAAGGACCGCTGCATGGCCATCCGCCCGTCTGCGGACGCGGATGAGATCCGGCACCTGCTGGAAGAGACGAGCGCGGCCTGCAAATGCATCACGATCAAGGGCTCGCCGTCGTTCGGCGGGCTGTATGACGTCGGCGCGTCGCTCGACCGCGCGTACCGCGGCGGCTGCCTCAGCCCGGAGGAACTGCTGCGGATCGCCGGCGTGCTGCGTGCCGCGCGGCAGGCGAAGAGCTATGCCGAGGGCGAGGGCGCACAGGAAGCTTCGGTCCTTGATCTGTATTTTCAGCAGATCACGAGCAATAAATACCTCGAAGAACGCATCTTCAACTCCATCCTCTCCAAAGACGAGATCGCGGATGCGGCCAGCAGCGAGCTTGCCTCCATCCGCCGCAAGATCCGCCAGCAGAGCGCGAAGATCCGCGAGTCCCTGCAGAAGATCATCACCTCGCCGTCCTACGCGAAGATCCTGCAGGAGCCGATCGTGACGATCCGGTCCGACCGCTTCGTCGTGCCCGTCAAGGCCGAGTGCAAGGGGCAGCTGCCCGGACTCGTCCATGACGTGTCTTCCTCCGGCAGCACCTACTTCATTGAGCCCATGTCCGCCGTCAACGGCAACAACGAGCTGCGCGAGCTGTTCATGGCCGAGCGCAAGGAGATCGAGCGTATCCTCGCCGAGCTCTCCGCGGAGTCAGCCGACCACCGCGAGCAGATCAAGCTCGACTACGATGTGCTGCTCGAGCTTGAGTGCATTTTCGCCCGGGCGCGGCTGTCGTTCGCCATGCGGGCCATCTGCCCGGAGGTGCGGACCGACGGCCAGCTGAACCTCATCCGGGCCCGCCATCCGCTCATCACCGGCAAGACGGTCGTCCCGATCTCCGTGCGGCTGGGCAGCGATTTTGACACGCTCATCATCACCGGCCCCAACACCGGCGGCAAGACCGTCACGCTCAAGACCATCGGCCTGCTCACGCTCATGGCCGAGTGCGGTCTGCATATCCCCGCCGACGACGGCAGCTCCATCAACGTCTACGAGCAGGTCTTCGCCGACATCGGCGACGAGCAGTCCATCGAGCAGTCGCTTTCCACCTTCTCGTCGCATACAAAGAATATCGTGGAGATCCTTAAGGTCTGCGACCGAGACAGTCTCGTCCTCTTCGACGAGCTCTGCGCCGGTACCGACCCGGCAGAGGGCGCGGCGCTCGCCATCGCCATCATCGAGTTCTGCCGCAAATGCGGCGCCGGCGTCGCCGCCACAACGCACTACGCTGAGCTCAAGCTCTACGCCATGCGCACGAGCGGCGTCATGAACGCCTCGTGCGAGTTCAACGTCGAGACTCTGCAGCCGACCTACCGGCTGCTCATCGGCGTTCCCGGCAAGTCCAATGCGTTTGCCATCTCCAAGCGCCTGGGGCTGGACGACGGCATCCTGGAGCAGGCGCGGAGCCTGGTCAGCCAGAACGACGTGAACTTCGAGGATGTCCTGACCCAGCTCGACCAGCAGCGGCAGGAGATGGAAAGGGCGAAGGAAGAAGCCGAGCGCCTGCGCCGCGAGACCGAGAAGCAGAAGGAAAAATCCGACGAATACTACGCCCAGATCAAGCAGGAGAAGGAAAAGGCCGCCCAGCAGGCTCGCAAGGAGGCCCAGTTCATCATCGACGACGCCCGCCGCGCGGCGGACGCAGTCTACGAAGAGCTCAAGCAGCTGCGCAAGCAGGCCAAAAACGGCGCGTTCATCCCCGGCTCCAACGAAAAGCAGGCCGGGATGCGCCGCAGCCTCAACGAGGCGGAGCAGAAGCTGCAGCCGCAGCGCGAGCAGAAGGCCCGGCCCGAGGCGACCCGCGCCATCCGCGTGGGCGACACCGTGGAGCTGCTGAAGCTCGGCACGAAGGCATCGGTGCTCGCCATCAACAAGGACGGCAGCTACCAGCTGCGCGCCGGGATCATGCAGGTGACGGCGAAGCCCGACGAGGTGTATCTGCTCGAAAATGAGACGCAGAATGCGGCCAAAAAGGTCATCGCGGGCAAGGTCCGCGAGCTCAAGGCCGCGGCCCAGCCGGAGCTCGACATCCGCGGCATGGCCGTCGACGAGGCGCTGCCGGTCCTGGATAATTTCCTGGACGCGGCCTACATGGGAAATCTGCCGAACGCCCGCATCATCCACGGCAAGGGAACCGGCGTGCTCCGCTCCGCCGTGCAGGAGGAACTGCGCCGCTGCAAATACGTCAAGTCGTTCCGCCTCGGCGTCTACGGCGAGGGCGAGTCCGGCGTGACGATCGTGGAATTCAAGTGAATGCGGAAGAAAGTGGAAGTGTCATGAAATAATGATTGACATTTCAATGAAATTTGCTAAAATTAGAAAGACGAAAGAGAGTGCCCAGCCTTGTACATCGGGCACGCCCAGCATGATATATAAGGAGTGTCGTCTATGTACATGCAGCAATCCATCGTAAAGTGCGAATCCGGCCTTTATAACCGTCAGGCCACCTACTTCATCCAGAAGGCCAACGAGTTCAAGTCCAGCATCTGGGTCGAGGTGGAAGACCGCAAGATCAACGCCAAGAGCCTGCTCGGCGTTCTGTCCATGGGCATCACCAAGGGCACGCGCGTCAGCATCATTGCTGAGGGCCCCGATGAGGAAGAAGCAGTCAAGGCACTGACCGATATGCTCGTAAAAGAGGTTTTCTGAGCATTTTTCATCCGGAACCGTCAGGAGGGGCGCTGCCCCTCCTGACCATGTACTTTGAATCTGATTTGCCGGCGTTGCGTCTGCAGCGCTTTTTTTATTCGTATGACATTTGAAGAACTCAAAGACAAGGCGCTCTCGCTGCCCTACGAGCCGGGCGTGTACCTGATGCAGGACAAGACCGGCACGGTCATCTACGTCGGCAAGGCGAAGAAGCTCAAAAACCGTGTCAGCCAGTATTTTCAGGATACGGCCTCCCATACGCCGAAGACGCGGAAGATGGTCTCGCAGATCGACCATTTCGACACCATCGTCGCCCGGTCGGAATTTGAGGCGCTCGTGCTCGAATGCTCGCTCATCAAGCGGCACATGCCCAAGTACAACATCCTCCTGAAGGATGACAAGGGCTACCCGTATCTGCGCGTCGATCTGGCGGAGGACTATCCCACCATGCAGATGGTCAGCCGCATTACCGGCGACAAGGCCAGCTACTTCGGCCCCTTCGGCGGCCGCTTCGTGACGCAGCATGTGATCGATACGCTGCGGCTGACGCTCAAGCTGCCCGGCTGCTCCAAGCAGTTCCCGCGCGACCTCGGCAAGGAGCGTCCCTGCCTGAACTACCACATGAACAACTGCGACGGCTGGTGCCAGCTCTCGCGCAGCCAGAAGGACTACCACGCCCGGATGGAGCAGGCCGTCCTCATCCTGCAGGGGAACTACAAGCAGGTGGCGGGCGAGCTGCGCGCGCAGATGGAGACCGCGGCGGACAAGCTGCAGTTTGAGCTGGCGGCGTCGCTGCGCGACCGGCTGCGGGCCGTGGAATCCCTTGGCGAAAAGCAGCTCGTCACGGCCGGGACGATGGCCAACACCGACGTCATCGGCTACTATCAGAACGAAACGCGGGCCTGCTTTGCAGTCCTGCATTATGTAAACGGAAGCCTGCTCGATAAGGAATACGAGATCCTTTCTACGGCGGATGATCCGAAGGAGGCCGTCTCGTCGCTCGTCAAGCAGTTTTATCTCGTCCGCGGCGCGGCGCCCAAGGTCATTCTGACGCCGTTTGAGATGGAGGACGCGGAGCTGTTCTCCGCACTTTTGCAGCAGGAGCTGGGCAAGAAGGTCCTCATCCGTATGCCGCAGCGCGGCGACAACGTCCGTCTGGTCGAGCTGGCGCAGAAAAACGCCCGCGAAGAAGCCGAGCGCATCACCACCAAGGCGGAGCGCCGCACCGGCACGCTCGGCGTGCTGGCCGATATGCTCCACCTGCCGGATATTCCGCATCGGATGGAATCCTACGACATCTCCAACCTGGCCGGGACGGATATTGTCGCCTCCATGGTCGTCTTTCAGGATGGAAAGCCGCTCAAATCGGCCTATAAGCGCTTCAAGGTCGAGGGCCTGACCGATCAGGACGACTACGCGTCCATGCATCAGGTCCTGCTGCGGCGGCTGACGCACTATGTCCAGCAGGATACGGGCTTCGCAGAGCGCCCGGACGTGCTGCTCATCGACGGCGGCATCGAGCACGCGCGGGTCGCGGAGGACGTGCTGCAGACGCTCGGGCTGTCGATCCCGACCTACGGCATGGTCAAGGATGACCGCCACCGCACCAGAGCGCTCGTCACCGCTGCGGGCGATGAGATCGCCATCAGCGCCGTTCCGTCTGTGTTCGCCCTCATCGGCACCATCCAGGAGGAGACGCACCGCTTTGCCATCACGTACCAGCGCACGCTCCGCTCGCGCCGCATGAAGGCCTCCGGACTGGAGGATATCCCCGGCATCGGCGAAAAGCGGCGGCAGGCGCTGCTGAAGAAATTCCGCTCCGTCAAGGCCATTTCCCAGGCCGGACAGGCCGAGCTGGAGCAGGTCCTGCCGGTCCCGGCCGCGCAGGCCGTCTACCGGCATTTTCACCCGCAGGAAGGAGGAACCGCATGCGCGTCATCACAGGAACCGCCAGAGGCGTCCCGCTGAAGGCTCCGAAGGGCATGGACACCCGCCCGACCATGGACCAGGTCAAGGAGGGCATTTTCTCCGCCATCCAGTTTGAAGTGGAGGGGCGGCGCGCGCTCGACCTGTTTGCGGGCTCGGGCCAGCTCGGCATCGAGGCGCTCAGCCGCGGCGCGGCGCACTGCACCTTTGTGGACAAGGGCCGGGAGCCCATCGCCGTCATCCGGGAGAACCTGAAAAAGACAAGGCTGGAAGAACGTGCTACGGTCGTGCAGGCAGATTACAGTTCCTGGCTGAAAACCTGCCGCCAGCAGTACGATCTGATCCTTCTGGACCCGCCTTATGCAGAAGTTTTTTTGGAAACTGCCCTAAAAATCGTATCAGAAATTGACATTTTGACGAACAGTGGTATAATAGTCTGTGAAAGACCCTTTGACAAGACCCTGCCGGAGCACATCCCGGGCCTTGTCCGTTACCGCGATTACCGCTACGGCAAAGCCGCGGTGACGATCTTCCGCAGAGGATAACCGTCTGGAGGACGCATGAAAACAGCCATTTATCCCGGCAGCTTCGATCCTGTCACGAACGGTCACCTCAACATCATCACCCGGGCCGCCCGGAGCTTTGACCGGCTGATCGTCTGTGTGATGTACAACTGTGAAAAAAGCCCCATGTTCACGCCGGAAGAGCGTGTGGATCTGATCCGCCGCGTGACCGCCGGCATCCCCAATGTCGAGGTCATGCACTCCGACAAGCTGCTGGCCGATTTTGCGCGCGAACAGGGCAGCTCCATTATCATCAAGGGCCTGCGGGCCGTTTCTGATTTTGAACGCGAATTCCAGATGGCGCTCATGAATCACAAACTCAATCCCGGACTTGATACCATGTTCCTGACTGCCGAGCACCAGTTCATGTACCTGAGCTCCAGCGCTGTCAAGGAGCTGGGCCGGTATGATGCCGACGTGAGTGATTTTCTCCCGGCCGAGATCATCCCGGACTTCAAGGCTCGCATGATGGAGCAAATCTAAGGAGGTAATTTTATGGCAAGCGGTATTGAAGAGATCCTGACAACGTTATACGAGATGGTGCAGGATGCGTGGAGCCTTCCGCTCGGCGCAGACAAGTGCGTGCTCGAACGCGACAAGGTCCTCGATCTTCTCGATGAGATCAGCAACCAGCTTCCCGGTGAGCTCAAGCAGGCCAAGACGATCGTCGAATCCCGCAATGAGGTCATTACCAACGCCAAGCGCGAAGCCGAGAATATTCTCAAGCAGGCCGAGCAGCGTGCCCGCCAGATGATCTCGCACGAAGAGGTCTATCTGCAGGCCCAGAAGGAGGCCGACGATCTCATGAAGAACGCCCAGGCCAAGATCAAGGAGCTGCGTCAGGTCACCAACGACTATGTCGACGACTCCATGAAGCGCACGGAAGACGCCATCGCCCAGGCGCTCAGCGAGATCCGCGAGTCGCGCAGCAAGTTCCGCGCGCTGGTCAACCCGCAGCAGGCAAAGCCCTCGCCCATCATCGAGGACGTGTAAGCGTCCGATCCCCATATCGTCACAAGCTGAGAAGAGGAGTAAGACCCGAAGACGCAGCCACAGAGAGAAGGCGGCCGGTGCAAGCCTTTGCGCGTGCGGATCTTTGTCGCCTCCGAGCTGTCGGGCTGAACGCAGTAAGCCCGGCCGGGTCCTCCCGTTACAGAGCTTTGAGCGCCCGGTCTTCCGGGAATGCAGGTGGTACCACGGAGAATTTCTTCGCCCTGAGTCTTTGGACTCGGGGCGATTTTTTTGAAAAGGAGCGCGTATGGACTTCCGGTTTGAAACAGACTACGATCTTGATACGCTTACGGCAATGGCCAAAGGCATCCGCCGGACCGTGCGGAAAAAGCGCAGCCGCCGGGTACACGTCTTCGCGGCGATCGCCTTTTTGCTCTGCGCATGCGTGCTGCTCACGGGACTTCTGAGCGGAGAGCCCTTCGACGCGCGGGATGCGGTGACGCTGCTCGCGGTCCTGACCGGGCTTGTGACGGGACTTCTGGAAGACCGGCTCAATGCCAGAGCCGCCAAAGCCCGGCTGCTTCCCGGCACGGAGCACGCTGCGACGGTGTTTGACGAAGACGGCTATACCATGACGACGGGCGTCACCGAGACCAGATGGCAGTACGCGCAGATCCTCGCCATTGCCGAGACAAAGCGTTATTTCATCCTCGCACTTTCCAAAAATCACGCGCAGGCGGTCGATAAGGAAGGCATACAGGGCGGAAGCGCGGAGGAATTCCGCGCGTTTATCACGGAAAAGACCGGAAAGCCGGTCACATATATCAAAAAATAAGAGCGATCTTGCTCAAAGACAGGAGAAAACCAATGAAAGAATTATCCAAGACCTACGAGCCCTCACAGGTGGAAGGCCAGATCTACCAGATGTGGATGGACAACGACTGCTTCAAGGCCAATCCGGACCCCGACAAGAAGCCGTATTCCATCGTCATGCCGCCTCCCAACGTCACCGGCCAGCTCCACATGGGCCACGCGCTCGACTCCACGCTGCAGGATATCCTGACGCGCTACAAGCGCATGGAGGGCTACAGCGCCCTGTGGCTTCCCGGCACGGACCATGCCGGCATCGCGACCCAGATCAAGGTCGAAGAGGAGCTGCGCGTCAAGGAGGGCAAGACCCGCTATGACCTTGGCCGCGAGAAGTTCCTCGAGCGCGTCTGGGCGTGGAAGGAAAAGTACGGCAGCCGCATCGTCGAGCAGCAGCGAAAGCTCGGCGTCAGCTGCGACTGGTCGCGCAGCCGCTTCACCATGGACGAGGGCTGCTCCAAGGCCGTGCGCGAGGCGTTCTGCGAGATGTATGACAAGGGCCTTATTTACAAGGGCAGCCGCATCATCAACTGGTGCCCGCACTGCCTGACCGCACTCTCTGACGCGGAAGTCGAATATGTTGACAAGCCCGGCCATCTCTGGTATGTCCGGTATCCGCTCTCTGACGGCTCCGGCGATATCGTCGTTGCCACGACCCGCCCGGAAACCATGATGGGCGACACCGGCGTGGCCGTCAACCCGAACGACGAAAAGTTCAAGCACCTCATCGGCAAGACCTGCATTCTGCCCATCATGAACCGCGAGATTCCCATTGTGGGCGATGAATACTGCGAGATCGGCTTCGGTACCGGTGCGGTCAAAATGACCCCGGCGCACGACCCCAATGACTTTGAGGTCGGCCTGCGCCATAACCTTGATGTTATCCGCGTCATCGCCGACGACGGCCATATCAACGAAAACGGCGGCAAATACAACGGCATGGACCGCTATGAATGCCGCAAAGCCCTTGTAAAGGACCTCGAAGAGCAGGGCTATCTCGTCAAGACCGAGCCGTATTCCCACAACGTTGGCACCTGCTACCGCTGCCACAACGATGTTGAGCCGCTCATTTCCGCGCAGTGGTTCGTGAAGATGGAGCCGCTTGCCAAGGAGGCCATCCGCGTCGTGCAGGACGGCACCATCAAGTTTGTGCCCGAGCGCTTCACCAAGACCTATATCAACTGGATGGAGAATGTGCATGACTGGTGCATCTCCCGCCAGCTGTGGTGGGGTCACCAGATCCCCGCGTGGTACTGCGACGACTGCGGCCACATCAATGTCAGCCGCGAGGACCCGAGCAAGTGCGAAAAGTGCGGCAGCACGCACCTCACCCGCGAGGAGGATGTGCTCGACACCTGGTTCTCCTCCGCGCTCTGGCCGTTCTCCACGCTCGGCTGGCCCGATCTGGACTCCGCCGACCTCAAGTACTGGTATCCCACGTCCGTCATGGTCACGGGCTACGACATCATCTTCTTCTGGGTCGCGCGCATGATCTTCTCCGGCCTGGAGCAGATGAAGGACATTCCGTTCCCGACGGTATTCATCCACGGTCTGGTGCGCGACGATAAGGGACGCAAGATGTCCAAGTCACTCGGCAACGGCATCGACCCGCTCGAGATGGCCGACACCTACGGCGCCGACGCGCTGCGCTTCAACCTCATCACGGGCAACAGCCCCGGCAACGACATGCGCTTCTATGTCGAGAAGTGCGGCGCCATGCGCAACTTTGCCAACAAGCTCTGGAATGCTTCCCGCTTCGTGATGATGAACCTCACCATCGACAAAAACGAGCTGCCCGAGACGCTGGAGCTCGAGGACAAGTGGGTGCTCTCGAAGCTCAACACGCTCTCGAAGGAAGTGTGCGAGAACCTCGACAAGTACGAGATCGGCATCGCCGCGGCGAAGATCTACGACTTCATCTGGGACACGTACTGCGACTGGTATATCGAGCTCACGAAGCCCCGCCTCAACAGCGGCGACGAGGCCCGCGCCCGCAGCGCGCAGCAGGTGCTGCTGTATGTCCTGACGGACATTCTCAAGCTCCTGCACCCGTTCATGCCGTTCATCACCGAGGAGATCTGGCAGGCCCTGCCGCACGACGGCGAGGCGCTCATGATCGCCCGCTATCCGGAGTATACCGAGTCTCTCGCTTTCCCGGCCGAGGAGCGCGACTTTGAGATGGTCATGAACGCCATCCGCGCCGTGCGCAGCCGCCGCGCCGAGATGAACGTGCCGCCGAGCAGAAAGGCGCACCTGTTCATTACGACCGACCGGCAGGACGCTTTCCGCTCCGGCGAGATCTATATCACGAAGCTCGCCTACGCCGAGCAGATCACCATCAGCAGCGAGCAGCCGGCCGACGCCGAGAAGATGGTCTCCGCCGTCACGGAAGAGGCCAAGCTCTTCATGCCGATGGCCGAGCTGATCGACCTCGACAAAGAGCGCGCCCGTCTGGAAAAGGAGCTCGAAAAGGCCCGCAAGAACTACGAGGGCCAGATGCGCAAGCTCTCGAACGAGAACTTCGTCTCCCGCGCGCCGGAGGCCGTCGTGCAGACGGAGCGCGAGCGCGCCGAGAAGGCCAGGGCGCTCGTGGAAAATCTCGAGGCCAGCCTAAAAAACCTCGGCTGAGCGCCGCCGTCCGACAAATTTGGCCCACGTCTCTGGGCTACAATAGCACCGTGTACGAAGGTTCGTACACGGTGCTTTTTCTTTTGATTTAGGAGGTATGAGCAGATGCGGATCATAACGCATGATGACGGCCGGTGCCTGACGCTGCGCCTGCTCGGCGAGCTGGATCACGCGGCGGCGCAGGAAGTCATGCCTGGCATTGAGGACGCCGTGGAGGAGTACCTGCCGCGCCGCTGCGTGCTCGACCTGTCCGGCCTGAGCTTTATGGACAGCTCCGGGATCGCGGTCATTCTCAAGACCGACCGCCTCCTGCGGCAGACAGGGGGCGCACTGGCGCTGTGCGGCGTGCCGCGGCAGGTGCGCCGGGTGCTGGACGTGGCCGGCCTGACCAATATCGTCCCGGTGCTCGAGGACCGGGCAAAGGAGTGTGAACAGTGTTGACGCAGAAAAATTACATGAAGCTGGAGTTTCCGGCGCGCAGCGTGAACGAGGGCTTTGCGCGCGCGGCGGTGGCGGCCTTCGCCGCGCAGCTCGACCCGACGCTTGCCGAGATCGGGGACATCAAGACCGCCGTGTCCGAGGCCGTAACGAATGCGGTCGTGCACGCCTATCCGGACAAGCTCGGAACGGTGCAGGTGCGCGTGCGCATCCTGCCGGACGAGCGGCTGGAGATCGCCGTCAAGGATCACGGCATCGGCATCGCCGACGTGGCGCAGGCGCGCACGCCGCTGTACACCACCGGCGGGGAAGAACGCAGCGGCATGGGCTTTACGATCATGGAGAGCTTCATGGACACGCTGCGGGTCAAGTCTGTGCCCGGCCGCGGCACGACCGTGACGATGTGCCGCCGCATCCGCCGCCGCGCATGATCGCCGAGGAGACGCGCGACCTGCTCCGGCGCGCCCAGGCTGGGGACGCCGCAGCGGCAGAGCAGATGGTCACGGAAAACACCGGCCTGATCTGGAGCGTGGCGCGGCGGTTTTTCGGCCGCGGCGTCGAGCCGGACGATCTGTATCAGCTCGGCTGTGTCGGTTTCCTGAAGGCTATGCAGGGATTTGACGAGCGGTATGGTACCTGCTTTTCTACATACGCGGTTCCCAAAATATCCGGCGAGATCCGTCGCTTTTTGCGCGATGACGGCGCGGTCAAAGTCAGCCGCAGCATCAAGGAGCGC
>ERZ773225.1641-NODE-1641-length-25664-cov-3.210317_pt1 | contig 25664 bp, 20 predicted proteins | sample MGYA00580993_ERZ773225 | MGnify/ENA primary metagenome ERZ773225 (study PRJEB29015, sample SAMEA2737748) | human gut metagenome | biome: human gut; feature: human-associated habitat; material: faeces | place: China | collected 2012 ...
ATGACTCTTTTTGTCATGGATACGAAGACGCTTCAGAAATCATTCGGCATGAGATGCAAAGAGCTCCGCGCTGGACTCGGGTACAGCCAGGAGCAGTTCGCCAATTTGATTGAGATGGATCGTTCCTACTACGCGAGCATTGAAGTCGGACGAAGAAATGTCAGTCTTTCTAACCTCTCTAAAATTGCCAATGGATTCAACATATCAATTGCTGCACTTATGACTGGTGTCAGCGATAAATCGGATTAGTCCATCAACCAGCGAACGAAGTGAGCGAATAAATCGGCGGCGTAGCCGGCGGCAAGGACACGGTACGTGGCCGCGCAGCGAGCTTCGCGAGCGAAGAGGACGGCATCGCCGTCCCTATATCTTTATAGTATATTTCTCTATTAATTGGTTTCACCAAAATGGGTATTGCGCAAGCTTCTGAACAGGCGTTTTTATCAAAAACTCAAAGCAGCCGAATCATCAAAATGGTGAAATTTTTTACCCAAATTGAGGAAGCGCTTCACCAAAATGGAACCGACTAACGGCTGTTGAAAACTTTTTATCCCCAAAATGGTGATTTCCTGTTTTCAGTGGAAAACTCGGTAAGTTAAATTATTTACTTACCAGATTTACAAACAAAAGCAGTTCTTAACCCTAAAACCAGAACAGGTCAGAAGCAAAATTAACTCCTGACCTGCGATTTTTCTGGTGCCCCCGGGCGGATTCGAACCGTCGACACCCGCTTTAGGAGAGCGGTGCTCTATCCCCTGAGCTACGGAGGCATGTTGTACTAGTGTAGCAGATTTGCGCCACTACCATGCAGCGCATAGCCACTCTTCGAGATAGTCGTCTGCGACGTTCTTTAATGACTAGTCGTTTAAGAACGTCCCAGGCGACTAGTTGCCTTTGTGGAAAAGGTTTTTGATAACGGAGGGGATGCTCTTGGCGCCCTTGGCCGTCACATCGATAAAGTCGGGCGAACGCACGAGCTTATCCTCGTCGACGTACTTACGGACCGCGCGAAGCGTCTCTTTATCGTCGCGCGTCGAAAACGTAAAGTGGCCGTTGTCCTTGGTGAAGATAGCAAAACGCGTAATCTTCTTGGTGCCGCGCAAAACCTCGGCGGCGATATAGTCGACCTCGTCCCACGGGATTTGAATATAATCCTCGGGATTGCGCTCGTTATAGTACTCAAACGCCTTATTGCCCACCATCACGTTACCGTGGCTGGTAAGCCCCATAAGGCAGGTTGCCGGCGTCGTCAGATCGACCGTGCTGTTCTGAGATTGCGCCATACGCGCCTCGCCCTCCAATAAAAACAATCGGACCGCATCCAGTGTACCCACCGGGTGCGGTCCGTTTCAATGGCTCAAAAGCTCTTGCCTAGCAATTCTCGGTCTTAAGCCGAAACGTGCTTACATGAAGCCGCAGACGCGACCGATGATGCCGACGGCAAAGAGAGCCAGGATGATGACGATCGGGCTGACCTTCTTCTTGAGGAGCTTGCAGACCAAGAGAGTCAGGCACACGGCGGCAAGACCGGGGATGAGCTGATCGAGGTTGGCCTGAAGCGTGGTGACCTTCACCGGGTCGAGTGCGGTGGCACCGACAGAGCTGTACATCGTCAATGCCTGCTTGACGCCCTCGGCGCCGGCGGGCAGATTAGCCCAGTCGATATAGGCGCCAGCGGACTGCGTGACCTTGGAGACGATCGGGGTAAAGGAGATGGACACCCAGCGCTCGACCAGGGCGCCGATGATGAACATACCCAGGATGGAAGCGCCCTCGGTGACCTTGCCCATCAGACCGCCGGAGAGGTCCTTGGCGATGGAGGAGCCGACCTTGTAGCCAAACTCCTGCGTGTACCACAGGAAGGCGTAACGGATGATGTTCCACGCGAAGAAGAACAGCAGCGGACCGGCGATGCTGCCGGACAGGGCCAGGGAAGCGCCCAGTGCGCCCAGAATCGGGCGAAGGGTGAACCAGAAGGCGGGGTCGCCGACGCCGGCGAGCGGGCCCATCATACCGACCTTGACGCCCTGAATGGCGACGTCGTCAATCGGAGCACCGTTGGCGCGCTCCTCCTCGAGGGCGAGGGTAACGCCAATGACGGGGGCGGAAACATAGGGGTGGGTGTTATAGAACTCCAGGTGGCGCTTAAGAGCGGCAATCTGGTCATCCTTGCTGGTGTAGAGCTTCTTGATCGCAGGGATCATTGCGAAGCACCAGCCGCCGTTCTGCATACGCTCGTAGTTCCACGAGCCCTGAAGGAACTGATGACGGAAGCAAACCTTCTTACGGTCAGCCTTGGTGAGCTGAATCTTGTTCTCTGCCATATGTATCACTCCCCTCCTACTCGTAATCGTTCAGAATGTCGCCGAGCGGGTCACCGGAGCCACCGCCCATGCCGCCACCCTGCTTGGCCAGATCCTTAAGGCCAAGGTAGATGAGGGCAAGGGAGATGCCGATGAGGCCAAGGGCGATCAGCGTGAGCTGAGGGATGGCAGCAAGGACAAAGCCGAGGATGAAGAACGGCCAGGTCTCCTTGGTGGCCATCATGTTGATGACCATGGCGTAACCGACGGAAGCGACCATGCCGCCGCCGACAGCCATGCCGCCGGACAGCCAATCGGGCATAGCGTTAAGCGCGTTGGTAACAGCCTCGGCCGGGATGATGCACAGAAGTACTGCCGGGATGGCGATACGAACACCCTGCATGAGGATGCCGGCGTACTGCCAACGCTCGATGCCGGCGAAGTCGCCCTTCTCGGCGCAGGCGTCCATGCCGTGAACCATAGCGGTAGCCAGGGTACGGCAGATCATGGTCAGGAACAGACCAGCGACCGACAGCGGGACGGCGACGGCGATGGCGGCGGTAACGGCCTTGGCCGAATCGGTGGCGCCACCGTTGAGGGCGAGCACCATGATGATCGAAGAAGCGACCGAGGCCAGAGCGGCGTCAGGCGCGACGGCGGCGCCGACGTTAGCCCAGCCAAGGGCCATCATCTGGAGCGAACCGCCCAGGAGGATGCCCTCCTGAAGGTGACCGGTTACGAGACCGATAAGCGTGCATGCCACGAGCGGCTGATGGAACTGGAACTCATCCAGAATGCCTTCCATACCGGCAAGCAACGCGACAATCGCAACAAGCAGAATAGTGATTGCAGACATGTATCGGACCCTCCTTTACTATGCTTGAGCGGCCAGTTCGGCCTTAGCTTTCTTCAACATGGCGTCGAGATCCTCGGAGGAATCCGAAGGAACCTTGCGGACCTCGAACTTGACGCCCTTGGCCTTGAGAGCCTCGATGGTCTTGACATCGTCATCGCCCATAGCGACAGCGTTAGTGACGACGACCTTGCCCTTGGAGTGGGCCATGGAACCGATGTTGGCTTCCTTGATGTCGACGCCGGCCTCGATGGCCCTGAGCAGATCCTGCGGGTTCTCGAACAGCAGCATCGCCTTGGTGTCGCCAAAGCGCGTGTCCTTGACGACCTCGGCCATCTTCTTGATGGGCACGACGTTGGCGTGGACTCCCGGAGGGGCAGCCTGCTCGATCATGGTCTTGCGGAGCTCGTCGTGAGCAACGCCGTCGGAGACCACGATGATGCGGTTGGGGTTGATCTGCTTGGTCCACGTGGTGGCCACCTGACCATGCAGCAGACGCGTGTCGATACGGACGTGGGCGATCTTGATGTGCCCGTCGCCGATCACCGTTCCCGGAGGAATGGCACCCGCAGGAGCAGCGGCGGCCGCAGCCGGCTTCTTCTCCTCGGGCTCCAGAGACTCGGGCTTGACGCGCACGCCGGCCTTAGCCTCAGTCACGAGATGTTTTGCGATCGCATGTGCAGTGTTCTTTGCGTCAAAGCGCTGCGAATATGCCTCGATGAGCATAGGCAGGTTGACACCGGTGACGATAGCCCAGGAATCGTGGCCCTCGATGAGCCCGCTGATCTGATTGAACGGCGTGCCGCCCCACAGATCAACGAGGAAGAGCACCTGCTCCTGGTCCTCGAAGGAAGCGATTGCCTCCTCGACCTTGGCACGGAAGTCGTCGGGGCCCATGCTCGGCTCGAGCGAGACCACGGCAACAGACGGCTGATCGCCAAAGACCATCGAGCCCGTCTGCTTGATTCCAGCCGCCAAGTCACCATGGCTAGCAAGAACAATACTTACCATCACATAACCTCCTTTTTGTCTACGTAATTCCTACACGACAGTTATGGAGTATAGCTGCAAATACAGCAGAATTGTTCGAAAAACTGCAAAAGGTAGCATTATTTGTTTAAACGTCTTGTTTTGTTACAAGCTGATTACATTCCAGTATTTTGGCTGATTTGCTGCTGAGGATTGATAGCTGATCTATTTACATGACCGAATTGAGCACGCTGTTCATTATTGCCGGTTTTAAACAGACACAAATGTGCTCGGGTTGAGGCTATTTCGTTTAAACAGATGGTGCTTGACTAATGGTAAGGAATATGCTCTAGGAAAGTAGTCGTTGGGGACGTTCTTTAATGCCTAGTCGTTTAAGAACGTCCCCAACGACTAAGTTAGGCGATGTGGAGGGGGTTGGCGGCGTCGACGGCATCGGGGGCATCGGAGAGGCCGTCGGGGGCAGCGTCTGTCGGGTCCTCGTCGGGGGTCTCGATCTGCTTGATCATGACCTCCTGGCCCTGCAGCAGATAGGTCTCGCCGCTACCGCAATGGGGGCAGGTCTTGCCGTGCTCGACCGTCGCGTAGTCGCAGCCGCACGCCTCGCAATGCGTCACGGCCTCGACGGGCTCCACGATAAGCTCCGCGCCCTGCGTGATGGACTTTTTATCTGCCGCCCAGCGCCAAGCGTCGAGCAGCAAGTCGGGAACGACGCCCGAGACCTCGCCCAGCAGCAGCGTGACGCTCGAAACGCGACGCACGCCATTGGCGCGCGCCACGTTCTCAACATCGCGAATAATGTGATAAACGATTCCCAATTCATGCAAGGTAGAAACCTTTCAACAACGGTTGATGCGATGCAAACTCAAAGCAAGGGGACAGCGAAATCTAGTCTGCACCGTCCCCTTACCCGCCATGGTTACCTATTTACGACCGAACTTGATTTTGATTGCACGCTTTAAAGCATACTTGCCAAGGCTCGGGAGCTTTTGCTCGTATTTGACCATCGTGGAGCACTCGGGGCGATCGCGATCCAGATGGATGGCATCGAACGCGCACTTGGTGGTGCACAGGCCGCAGCCGATGCACTTGTTGGGGTCGACGATTGAGGCACCGCAGCCAAGGCAACGGGCGGTCTCGGCGCGCACCTGCTCTTCGTTAAAGGTCTCGACGTACTCGCTGAAGGGCGCGGCCTTCTCGCGCTCGTGGTCCACGTGGGCAACCTCACGGCTCGCGTTGTCATAGCTCTCGATCACGACATCGTCGCGGTCGAGCGCGGCGTAGCGGCGCTGGTTGCGGCCGATGGTGAGCGTGGAGCCCGGCTGCACAAAGCGATGGATGGACACGGCGGCCTCGTGACCGGCGGCGATGGCGTCGATAGCAAAGCTGGGACCGGTGTAGACGTCGCCGCCCACAAAGATGTCGGGCTCGGCGGTCTGGTACGTCTGCGGATCGGCAAGGGCACCCTGGCTGCGGCCGAGCTCCACCTTGGAGCCAGCCAGCAGGTCGCCCCACACAATGGACTGGCCAATCGACATGACGACACGGTCGGCATCGACACGGCGCAAGTCGTTCTCGTCATACTCGGGCGCAAAACGGCCCTCGTCGTCAAAGACACGCGTGCAGCGCTTAAAGGTGATACCGCACACACGACCGGCCTCGTCCAGGTGAATCTCCTTGGGGCCCCAGCCGCAGCTAATGTGCGCGCCGTCCTCAATGGCCTCGCGACGCTCCTCCTCGCTGGCAGGCATCTTGACCTCGCTCTCCAGGCAGAACATCTCAACGTGCTCGGAACCCAGACGGCAGGCGTTGCGCGCGACATCGATGGCCACGTTGCCGCCGCCCACCACGATGGTGCGCCCGGGCAGCGCGTCGATCTTGCCGCTGTTGACCTCGCGCAAAAAGTCGACGGCCACGGTCACGTCCTCGGCATCCTCGCCCGGAATACCGGCAAGGCGGCCACCCTGGCAGCCAATGGCCACGTAAAAGGCTTTAAAGCCCTGCGCGCGAAGCTCGTCGAGCGTCACATCGCGACCGACCTCCACGCCATAGCGGAACTCGGCGCCCATCAGGCGAATGACCTCGACCTCGGCCTCGATAACGTCCTTCTGCAGCTTAAAGCTGGGAATGCCGTAGGTGAGCATGCCGCCCGGGCGCTCGTTTTTCTCGAACACGACGGGCTTGTAGCCCTTCTCGGCCAGATAGAAGGCGCAGGACAGACCGGCCGGACCGGCGCCGATGATGGCGATCTTCTGGTCGAAGCCGCCGGCACGCGTCGGGGTCACCACAGGTGGGACATAGCGAGTCGCGGCATCCAGATCGCGCTGGGCGATAAACTTCTTGACCTCGTCGATGGCCACGGCCTCGTCCACGCGACCGCGGGTGCAGGCATCCTCACAGCGGCGGTTGCACACACGGCCGCAGATAGCGGGCAACGGGTTCTCGCGCTTGATGAGCGCCAACGCCTCGTCATAGCGGCCCTGCGCCGCGAGCTTCAAATAGCCCTGAACGGCAACGTGCGCGGGGCAGGCCGTCTTGCAGGGAGCGGTGCCGGACTCATGCGTCTCGATACGGTTGTCGTTGCGGTAGTTGGGCGACCACTTGGTGTGGTCCCACTTGGTGGCATCGGGCAGCTCCTGGCGCGGATACTCGGGCACCTGTCCGCCAGCCTTTTTGCTACAGAGCTTCTGGCCCAGTTTGGCGGCGCCGGCCGGACACACCTCAACGCAGCGACCGCAGGCCACGCACTTGTCCTTCTCGACCTTGGCGACGTAGGCCGAGCGCGACAGGTTGGGCGTGTTGAACAGCTGCGAAGTGCGCAGGGCGTAGCACACGTTGACGTTGCAGTTGCAGATGGCGAAGATTTTGTTCTCACCGTCGATGTTGGTGATCTGGTGCACAAAGCCGTTGTCCTCGGCCTGGCGCAGGATGTCGTAGACCTCCTCGCGCGTCACATAATGGCCGCGGTCGGTCTCGACCACGTAGTCGGCCATATCGCCCACGGCGATGCACCAATCGGCCGGGTCGTCGGCGCAGCCCTCTCCCATCACGCGACGGCTCGCGCGGCAGCTGCAGGTGCTAGCGGCATACTTACCTTCGTATTTGTCGAGCCAATGCTCGATATGCTCGATCGGCACCGAGGTGCTCGCGGCATCGATGGCCTTCTCGACCGGAATGACATGCATGCCGATGCCGGCACCGCCGGGCGGCACCATCGGCGTGGCCTTGGACAGCGGTCCCTTGGACGCCTGCTCAAAGAACTTGGCATAGACCGGATGCTCCTCGAGCTGGCTCACGCGCATGTTGAGGAACTCGGCGGAACCCGGCACCAGCATGGGCAGCACCCACTGCTTGGCGCGCTCGGGGTTTTCCCAGTTGTACTCGAGCAGACCCGTGTAGCTCATGTCGTCGAGCATTTTTTCGATATCGGCCTCGGGCATGCCGGTGAGCTTGACCATCTCGGGCAGCGTATAGGGACGGCGCATCTTCATCTTGCAGAGCACTTCGGCCTGCTCGTCGGTTGCGGCCTCGGCAAACGACCAGTACTCGTAGCCCAGCAGCTCGTCGCGGTGCAGCAGGCGGTTGGTGCAGTGCTCACACAGTTTGACGATGGCCTCGCGCGGATGCTCCGGTATCGGCGGCACGAACTCCGCGCCGATATCGGGCTCGGTATAGCTAATCCCCGGTCCGTTGAGAATCATAGTCGTCCCTTCTCTTGCCACAGCCCGGCGAGACCGCAGCGCCCCTCTTTTTTGCAGGCCGGGCATGCCCCCATGCCTTTCACCCGCCATTGTTGACATTGTGTCAAAAATAGTATTGACGAACCGTCAACAATATTCAAGACTGTTAGGCGAACGGTCAGGCAAAAGAGGATGAAAGGCGGCAAAACATGGGCAACAACGCAGCAGATATCTCTGTGGTCGATGCCGTCCCCGCATCCGATAGCGCGGCAAAACGCCTGACGGGCGACGAGCGCCGTCGCGAGATCCTCGCCGCTGTGCGCGCCGTGAGCGCCGAGCTTGGTGTGTCCCATCTTTCGGTATCGGCCGTGACCAAGCGGGCTGGCTGCACGCGTTCGCTGTTCTACCACTACTTTGCCGATATGGATGCCGCCGTCACCGCCGTTATGGACGAGGCAATCGACGGCTTTATCGCCGAGCTCGAGCAGTGGAACGCCAGCCGCACGGTTGGCGACATCGAAGGCGCACTCGACACCGTTGCTCCGCTCTTTAAGCGCCTGGTCGTGAGCGGCCACGAGTTGCCGAGCACGCTCACCTCGAGCAGCGGCGCGCTCTACGGCGGCTTTTTGCACAACGTGGTCCAGCGCGTGGCGCAGTATATCTGCGATACCACCGTGGTGGATTTTGTCGCCCATCATGAGCTACGCATCGACCATGTCTACGAGACGTTCTACACCCTCATTATGGGGTTGTTGATGTATATCCGCACGCACCCCGATGTGCCCGACGAGACGGTCAAGGAAATCATCGCCTCGACACTCCACATCGAGGGCTATACCGCCAAGTATCCGGAGCGCAAGCCCCAGAACTGACGACATTTGGCCAAACTGCCCGCGATCAGAAGAGGGGCCGCGGGCGTGTGAAAGGAGAGCAGCATGCTGTTCGATGTTTGGGGTAGCGATACCCTTATCCACTGGGCCGGCTGGGCCATGGTCTTTATTGGCCTGATCGTGCTCAACGAGATCGGCCGCCGCACCAAGCTGGGCGCGGCAATCATCTTTGGCGTGGCTCCGCTGGCCATGACCATCTACTGCGTCGCTATCGCCATCGGCGTTTCGCAGGGCGCCGAGTGGGCGCTCACCAACCCCACCCATGTGTACCAGAACAGCTGGTTCCACTACGCCAAGGTCTACGCGGCGTTGGCCGGTTGCTGGGGCTTCATCGCCATTAAGTATCAGTGGGGCAAGATCGGCAAGGCGCACTGGTTCCGCGCGTGGCCGTTTGTGATCGTCGCCATCAACATCATGATCGCCGTCGTGTCCGACTTTGAGAGCGCCTATCACTTCTTTGTCCTGGGCCAGTCCACTTGGGTCACCTCCGAAGGTGCTACGCAGCTTGCCGGCTGGAACAACGTGTTCAACGGCATCGCCGGTATCATCAACATCTTCTGCATGACCGGTTGGTGGAGCGTCTACGCCTCCGAGGACAAGACCGACATGCTGTGGCCCGACATGACCTGGGTCTACATCATCGCCTACGATATCTGGAACTTCTGCTACACCTACAACTGCCTGCCCGCCCACTCCTGGTTCTGCGGCTTTGCGCTGCTGCTGGCGCCCACCGTCGCCGCCTTTATCTGGAACAAGGGCGGTTGGATCCAGAACCGCGCCTTTACGCTGGCCATTTGGTGCATGTTTGCCCAGGTGTTCCCGTACTTCCAGGAGGAGTCCATCTTTGTGACCCACTCCACGCTCGACCCCAGCGCCGCTACTGCGGTCTCGATCGCCGCACTGGTCGCCAACATCGCCGCGATCATCTACATCGCCTACCGCGCCAAGAAGCTCGGCCGCAATCCCTACAAGCAGGATGTCTTTGAGGGCACCAGCGATTGGGAGAAGGCTACCGCTCGCCGCGCCAAGGTGGATTACGCACACGCCGAGTAACGCGCTCGCTGCCGTCCGCATTTGGATGTAGGCGCGTCTCTTTGGCTCCGTAATCTCGCGTTATGCGCAGCCCCCGGAAAGCAATTCGTTTGCTTTCCGGGGGCTTTTTGCTGTCGCGCGTGCATTCATGCACATATTCACAATGTATCGCGCAGATAAAATCGAATTTCCGACTGCACGCCAGCTCTATGTGACCTTAATTTTGGGTACATTGTTGTCCCGATATTGAGCTTGGGGGATATATGGAAAATGAGACGAGGGGCCAAGAGGACGCGGCCCAAGATGCAGCGGCGTGCGCCGAGGCCTTGGAGAGCCTAGACCGGTTTTCGCTGGACGAAGTTGCGTTTGACGAGACAATCGCCGACATGCAGGACGCGGCGGGCGATGGCATACCGGATACGGGCGACGACGTCGAGGATGCTCGCGATGAAGCCGATGTCGAAAAAGGCGATGACGAGGGCAATGGCCAACCGGAACCCAACGCGGGAGATGAGACCTCCCTGCTTGGCGACTTGCCCGTCGACGAATCGCTCACCCGCGAGCTCCCCGGCTTGGGCTCTGCGCCAGTCGTCGACGAGACCATCGCCATGGGAGATATTCCCCTGCCGTCCGCTCCCTCGGCACACGAAGCCGAGGTTCGTCATCGTAAGATGTCGCCCAAGCGCCGCAATCTGATGGTCGCCGGTGTCGTGGCTGTCGCGCTCGTCGCCGGCGGCGCGGGCTATGCGGCTTGGAACGGATACCAGCAAGAGCAGGCCGCCGTAGTTGCCGCAAACGCCCATACCATGATGTCGGTGCAAATTGGCGTACATGCCGCGGGACTCGACTGCTCCACCGGCTCAAAGATCCCCGTGCAGGTGAGTGGCCAGGACTCCGACGGCTCTTCTGTGAGCGAAACGCTCTACGTTGACGAGCACGGCCGCGGCATCAAACTGCTGCCCGGCGATTACACGCTCTCCATCGCTGCCTCCCCCATCGCGGCCGACGGCACCATCTATACCGTCCCGACCACCAAGACGCAGGTCACCGTTAAGAGCGATGGACAGGATTTAAGTGCCCAGGCTGCCTTTAAACTCAAGGTGCCTTCGGCCGACACGGTAACCAACGACCAGATCGACGCCGCCGCCAAGTATGCCGAGGAAGGCGGCGCGAGCTCCGCCGCCACCGCCAAGGTGCTCCAGCAGGCGGCAACCGCGCGGCGCGACGCCGCCGTCAATGCCGTGAGCGCGCAAAAGGCACAGGCAGCCCGTGATGCCGACGCCCGTCACAAGGCAACCGACCTCTACCAGCTCGATATCCCCGTCGAATGGTACGGCAAGGTCGAGACTTGGCAAAATGGCAGCACGCTATGCATCTATCTTGCCGGCGACAGCGATACGCCGATTGTGACGCTCGTCGCGGTGCGCGAGGGCGAGAGCTTTACGCCCGATGAGGGCGATACGGTTTTGGGTGCGGCCAATCTAGGCAACGGTTATACCGTCTACGCCAGCGGCCCCGTCTATCCGTACGTGGTGCCCCAGACCATCAACGGGCGCACGCAGAACCCCGTGTCGACCTATCCCATGGACACAGCCATTGAGCTTGTCGAGCTTACGACCGGCAACCGCTACACCTACAGCCAGATCAAGAGCGTGCTGGTCGGCAAAGACGGCAAGGCCGACGCTGCCACCAAGCTCGAATGCGACTACATCGCCCAGATTCTGCTGCCGAGCATCAAGGCCCAGGACTAGCCGGGCGCATCATGGTACTCCCCAACCGTGATGAAGGGGCCAGGAGGTCCTGGCCCCACAGATCCGTAGATGATTAGGCAAGGAGCCACTTCCATGCGGGCACAGCGTGTACCACACCGTGTTCACATGGAATATCGGCCTGTTCATCCATAGTAACGATTACCGACTCGCCAAGATCAAACTGGGCCATCGAGGCATCGAGGGCTGCAATTTCGCGTTCGCGCGTTTTCTCGCTTGCCATATCCACACTCACCTGAGTCAGGCTATAAGCCTGCATGAGAAGTGCATCCCCAGCCACAAAGTCAACCTCATGGCTTTTATTCTTCTCCTTGACCAGTAGGCGGCAGACCGAACCGACCCGCACCGCAGGAGTCCTTCTTCTGAGCGCATTGAACACCGCAGTCTCGAGCCTCTGGCCCTGGTCCAATGCCGATGCGGGAGAGAATGCTCCAAACATCGCAGGATCGACAGCGTAGACTTTAGACGCAGACCGCGTATTATTTGCAAGTGAACGCGTAAACTCCGGCACAGAAAACAGCAGGTAGGCGTCCTCGTAATACTCAAGTAAGTCGCTGAGCGAATTACGACTGACGGGTATCTGCCTGCTCTTGAACTCGTTGTACACCTTGTTCACCGACAGCTCTCGTCCCGAAGATGCCATACACCGCGTCAGAAACAGTGAGGCCAAACGAGGGCTCTTGACGTCGTAACGCTCCACAACGTCCATAGCGACCGTTCGCGACGCATATTCCTGTAGCAGCTGAATCGCGTCTGCGGGCGTCTGCTCAAGTGTCGCGATGAATCCCCCTCGCTCGAGATATCCGACCAGATGGTGTCGGAGCAACGCTGCAGCGCTTGAGGAGAAGGGCGCGTTCGACTCAGGAACGCTCCCCGTCTTATATCGGACGTATTCCGAAAAACTCAACGGAAAAAGCTCTCGCACAAGAGAACGGCCCCTGAACTCGCTCTTAAGTTCTGAGGACAGCATCTTAGAAGAAGATCCCGTCACGTAAACGGTCGCCTTCTCCGTATCGACCACGCGTCGCAGAAACGCACCCCATTCGGGTATTTCCTGGATCTCGTCAAAGAAAAGGTAGGCGCCCTCGCCTCGAGCAGCAGGATATAGTGCATAGAATGTATCGAGCACGTCCGCTAGTAGCGATGGCTCATACGGACGCAAGCGCTCATCCTCAAAATTGAAATATAGCATCCGGTCAAGCTCGACGCCTTGGCCCTGAAGCCGCCGCATCTCCTGATACAAGCGATACGTCTTTCCACAACGACGGGCGCCCACAATCACATATACGATGTTGTCGCGCTTTGGCTCCTGCGGGTTGCCCAGATCAAGGTCGCGCTCAAAGACCTGCGGAATCCCCTGTTGCTCAAAGTCCTTTATTTTTTGAGCCACCAAGTCGTTGAATGCCATAATTCTCCAATCTTGCTCTCCTGCTAATCAAGATTATAACGATTCTTGATTAGCAGGAGAGCAAGATTATGCGTATCTTGATTAATGGATAAGCAAGTTTTCTATTAGTGGCCCCTCCCGGAGGATATCGAGCGGCCGAGGGGGGCAGGCATGAACGCCTCTAGCCGAAAACAAAGTAGCTAAAAAAGCCCCGTCCCAAATGAGCTACTTAACGCCAGGGGTCGGCTTCGAAGAGGGGCTCGCGCTCGGGGCGACGATCGCTATAAGGATCGTAGCCGTCGTCATCCTCGTTCTCGGCACGGATGTAGGGGTCGCGCGGCTTGGGCACAGGCTTGGGTGCAGGCTTGGGTGCGGCCGGCGCGGCGTTGGCGACCGGCGCATTCGTCTTGTTCTTGTCTATCATCTGCATATCTCCTTGCCATGCAATCGTGTTCAACATTATCGATTGTCGCACGAAAAAGGGCGGCGGACCCAATTGGATCCGCCGCCCTTGGCGTTTAGAGACGGCTGGCAGATTTTAAGGCATGTCCCATAAATCTACTCGGCGTCGGGGACCTCGTAGGTAGCAGACGGCGTGTTGTCGCACACGACGGTAAAGCCGCCGTCCTTGTCGGCATCGACCGTCACCTGATCGCCCTCGCGCACCGTACCGTCGATGATGGCGGCGGCGATGGCGTCCACGACCTCGCGCTGGACCAGGCGCTTGAGCGGACGGGCACCGAACACGGGGTCCAGGCCACCCACGGCGAGCATCTGCTTGGCCGCCGGGGTGATGGCAAGCGTCATGCGCTCCTTGGCCAGACGCGCGCGGACGTCGGCAAGCTGGATGTCGACGATCTTCTCGATCTGCGCCATGCCGAGCGGATGGAACACCACGATATCGTCGATACGGTTGAGGAACTCGGGGCGGAAGGTCTGAGCCATGGCGGCGTCGACCTGATGGCGCATCTCCTCCTCGTCCTTACCGGACAGATCGGCGATGGCCTTGGAGCCCACGTTAGACGTCATGATGATGATCGTGTTCTTGAAGGACACCTGGCGACCCTGGCCATCGGTCAGACGGCCGTCATCAAGCACCTGCAGCAGCACGTTAAAGACATCCGGATGAGCCTTCTCCATCTCGTCGAGCAAAATCACGGAGTACGGACGACGGCGCACGGCCTCGGTAAGCTGGCCGCCCTCGTCGTAACCGACGTATCCCGGAGGCGCACCGATCAGACGTTGGACGCTGAACTTCTCCATGTACTCGGACATGTCGATACGCACGAGCGCACGCTCGTCATCGAACAGGCACTCGGCAAGCGCCTTGGCGAGCTCGGTCTTGCCCACGCCGGTGGGGCCCAGGAAGAAGAAGCTGCCGATGGGCTTGTCCGGATCGGAGAGGCCCGCACGGCTGCGACGCACGGCCGCGGCGACAGCGGAGACCGCCTCGTCCTGGCCGATGACGCGCTTATGCAGCTCGCCCTCCAAGCCCTTCAGCTTGTCGAGCTCGCCCTGCATCATCTTGGAGACGGGCACGCCGGTCCAAGCGCTCACGACCTCAGCGATCTCATCGGAGGTCACCTGCTCGTTGAGGCCCTCGCCGTCCTGCTGCTTTTGCGCCTCGAGCGCAGCCTCGGAATCCTGAATCTGCTGCTGCAGGCCCGGAATCACGGAGTAGCGCAGCTCGGACGCACGGCCCAGGTCGCCGTTGCGCGTCGCACGCTCCTCTTCGCTCTTGGCCTCGTCGAGCTGTCCCTTGAGCTCCTGCACGTGGTCGATGGCGTTCTTCTGGTTGAGCCAGCCGGCCTTTTGCACGTTGAGCTTTTCTTGGACCTCGGCAATCTCTTGGCGCAGGGCCTCCAGACGCTCCTTGGAGGCGTCGTCGGTCTCCTTCATGAGCGCCTGCTCCTCGATCTGCAGCTGGGTGAGCTGACGCGTGGTGGCATCGATCTCGACCGGCATGCTGTCGAGCTCCATGCGCAGGCGGCTTGCCGCCTCATCAACCAGGTCGATGGCCTTATCGGGCAGGAAGCGGTCGGCGATGTAGCGATCGGAGAGGTCGGCGGCCGCCACGAGCGCGCTATCGGTGATATGCACGCCGTGGAAGATCTCGTACTTCTCCTTGAGGCCACGCAGGATCGAGATGGTGTCCTCGACGGTGGGCTCGGAGACCATCACGGTCTGGAAACGACGGGCGAGTGCCGCGTCCTTCTCGATGTACTTGCGATACTCGTCGAGCGTAGTCGCGCCGATTGCGTGCAAGTCGCCACGGGCAAGCGCCGGCTTCAGGATGTTGCCGGCGTCCATGGAGCCCTCGGTGGCACCCGCGCCCACGATGGTGTGCAGCTCATCGATGAACAGGATGACCTTGCCTTCGGACTTTTGGACTTCCTTGAGCACGGCCTTCAAGCGGTCCTCGAACTCGCCGCGGTACTTGGCGCCGGCGACCAGCGCGCTCATGTCGAGCTCGATGAGGTCGCGGTCGCGCAGGGTGCTCGGTACGTCGCCGGCCACGATTCGCTGAGCAATGCCCTCGACGATGGCCGTCTTGCCGACGCCCGGCTCGCCGATGAGCACGGGGTTGTTCTTGGTGCGGCGGGACAGAACCTGAATAGTACGACGGATCTCGTCGGTACGGCCGATGACCGGGTCGAGCTTGCCGGCGCGAGCCAGATCGCAGATGTTGCGACCGTACTGCTCCAACGCCTCAAACTGCGTCTTGTCCTCGGCAGACGTCACGCGGTCATCGCCGCGCAGTTCCTCGTAGACTTGCTCGATGCGCTCCTTGGTCACGCCGGCGCCACGCAGCACGCGACCCGCCTCACCCTTGTCCTCGGCAAGTGCCATCAGCAGATGCTCGGTCACCACAAAGCTGTCGCCCATCTTGGTGGCCTTTTTCTCGGCCTTCTCGATCACGCGAACGAGCTCGTTGGACAGGCCCATCTGCTGACCCTCGCCCGACACCTTGGGCGCATGGTCGATGGCATCTTGTGTGGAGCGTGCGAGCTGAGCCGGGTCGGCACCGATGCGCTCGATGATCACGGAGATATTGCGCTCGCCGGCACCGAGCAGGGCAGACAGCAGGTGGATCGGCTCCACCGCGCCGGCCTGTGCATCGGCAGCCGTGCTCATGGCGGTCTGCAGCGCCTCGCGCGACGTCATTGCTAGCTTATCGATTCTCATGGAATCACCTCTCTTGGGGCGGCCGCCCTACGGGGCGGCTTCACGTTGTTCGAGAAGTATTGTTGCCAGCTTTACGCGATCTTATACACAAATCTAAGTCTCTATATATAAGATTTTCTGAGTGAATTACGGATAGGGTACTGAGATGTCAGCCCGCCGCTGCCCAGGCGCGCTACCGTCTCGATCTGTAACATCTAGCAGCCATTTTTGATCCTAGATGTTACAGATCGAGACAGACCGAAAACCACCACAAAGAGGACAGGCACCTTTGTGGTGGTCGCGGTCTCTACTCCTTCGCCGAACCCGTACTTCCCGATTCGACGGTCCAGGGCATCTCATCCTCGAACAGCCATGTACGGGCAGACCCACTATCGCGTGCAGTCTGCGGGTCAGGCAAGCAGGTCTGTTTATAGGCATCTTGGATACACTGACCCATAAAATCGTTGAGCTCGGTCTGGTCGCCCTCCATGACATAGGCGACATCGCCGTCCATGATGTAGATGCCCGGACCCTCATTGCCCTCGTAGCCCGGATCGTACGAGACATCACATAACTTTGCGCCGTTTGCAGTGTCCAGCTCGATGGACGAGTGGCATCCGCCAACCATGTCGTTCGCTTTTGCCCGATAGGACGCATATCCGTACCAACGCTTAAATGTTTTGCCCTTGAGTAGCTCGGACGCCCTATCGATCAGGCTTGTATCCGTGGTATAGCGCATGGCCCCAAGCTGAATACGCGGATAATTGCTAATACCCAGCACAGCCGGCTGCTCATCAATCAACGGTAATGGTCTCGGGCTTGTCGTCGCCGGTCAGAAGTTCGACAGATTGAGTCACAGGCTTGACCACCGGCTCCGTCACCGCAGCAGGTAGAAATGCCATACCGACAGCGCCCGCGCCAACCACAGCGATCGCAAGCGCCAAGACAATCAATCCAATACGGGCAGAACGGCTCACGGCAAAACACCCCACAATGCAAACCTTCGCCACCTGCACTAATGATACCGCCAGCTAACACTATTACCAAAAGAAGCCGCGCGCTCCTCACCACCACAAAGGGGACAGGCACCTTTGTGGTGGTTTTCGACGCTAACGGTCGACCATCTCGCGCAATGAGATTAAACTTGAATTGCTCTCTGAACATATCCATTTCTGCCTATCCTCAACAGATCTTTGTCTCGAGGAGCGCATATGAAGCCGCCTCATTCCACCGGTCGCAACGTCATCGCCATTCTCGCCATACCCATCGTGATGCTCTTCCTTATCGTCATCACGCCCTTTTCCCTTGGTATCACCTCGCCCTTCGATTTATGCGGAATGGTCGACGCCGGCTCGCGTGCCACCTCGCTCTCCTTTATCTGTCGCGGCGTGTTTTACGAAGATGGAATTCCCACCGGAAGTTGGCAGTCAAAGTTGCCACTGCTCGGTCAGATCGACGGATGCTCCCCCTATTTCTGCCTTGGACCTCAGACGCTAAACTATCTAATCGACGACCAGCCACTCGACTTCATCACCCTCGCCTACGACTACGCACCAAACACCGATGAGCGCCACATGAACCAAGTCCTCGACAAGATGCTTGGACAGTGCGGGCTCACCGAGGAGGCCGGTCGAACCATCTATAGCAACCAGAAATTAAAGCGAACAGAACTCCGCCGTGTCGGAAAAATCAAAGGGCGAAACGGGGCCGCCTACTGGGATGCCTGGGCAACACGCGACAAGGGCGAATTCGGACACAGCACCTATATGGTCACTGTCTACACCAAAGACGGAATTAAGGACAATGTTGACGATTTCGCGTCATCCAAACTCGGCATCCCCAAAACAACCAAACCCGCCAGCCCAGATGAAATTCTGTAGAGCCGCCCATTAACATGCCGCTCAACGATCACAACAGCATCGAGCTCGTCCCCACCACCACAAAGGTGCCTGCCCCCTTTGTGGTGGTTTTCAACAAAAAGAAGCCGCCCCGATAACAGAGGCGGCATCAAGCAAGTCTATTTATTAGCGTCCCTCAAGACCCAACGAGAACGCAGAAATGTAGCCCGGGGCTTACCCTTTCCCGAACGCGGCCCTCGCGAAGCGCGTGAGCGGGCGGGAAAGGGTAAGCCCCGGGCGGACAATTAAGTGCGCTACTCGGCAGCGGCCTTGAACTTGTTGTAGTTGATCAGGCAGCCGGCCTTGACGATGGCACGCTCCTCTGCCGTCATATCGGCAATGTAGAGCTCAATCTGCTCGACCGCACCATCGGCGCGCACCACGTAGGCGGCGATGTCCTTCAGGTCGCCATCGAGCGCGGCACGGATACCCGGAACAAAGACGTAATCGCCCACCTCAAAGTTGGGCTCGGCCTCCATCTGGAAGGGCACCATGCCCCAGTTCATCACGTTGGAGCGATAGCGCTTGGTGGCGTACTCGTGGACGATGTTGGCCAGGCCGCCAATTACGCGCTGGCAGCTCGCGGCCTGCTCGCGGGCGCTGCCGTCGCCAGGCTTCTTGGCGTAAATCATGGAACCGAACTCGGTCGCCTTGGCATCGGCCGCGACACCCGCGCCGGCCAGCGCCTCAAACACACCGGCAAGCTCGGCATCGAACGCCGCCAGGTCGCCCGCGGACTCGCCGGCAACGCGACGCTTCTCCACAGCGTCGACCTCCTTGGAGCGACCCACGTAGGCCGGGTCGCGGCGGCTCAGCGTAAACTCAGCCAGGCCCAGCGGGTTGGAGCGGAAGGAGCTCGTCTCGCCCGAGGGAATGAGCTCGTCGGTCGTGGTGACCGGGTCCATGATCTTGGAGCAAACCTTGAGCAGGATGTCGTCGCCGAGCGGCTCCATCGCGGGCCACGGCTTGATGTTGGGGCCTTCGACCAGCTCGTCGGCAGGCTCCGCCTTGCCAAAGCCCCAGTACACGCGCTTCTTGTACGGCGCGTCGTCAAAGGTGTACTCGCAGGCCTCGTCCCAAGTGTCCTCGGGCAGGTCGGTCGCCGGCGTCAGGACGCCGCCGTTGGCAGCCGTTGCCGCAATGGAGCGGGCGTCCATCAGGGCCACGGCGCTCAGCTGGCCATTACCCGGCTTGGAACCCTCGCGGTTGGGGAAGTTGCGCGTGGTGTGACGGATCGAAAGGCCGTTGTTGGCGGGCGTGTCGCCGGCGCCGAAGCACGGGCCGCAGAATGCCGTGCGCACGATTGCGCCGGCCTCCATGAGGTCGTAGATGTAGCCGCGGCGTGTAAGTTCGAGCGCCACGGGCTGGCTCGTGGGATAGACCGACAGCGAGAACTCGCCGCAGCCGGTATTGGCGCCCTTGAGCACGCGGGCAGCCTGGACCACGGAGTCATAGTTGCCGCCCGAGCAGCCGGCGATAACGCCCTGCTGCACGTGCAGCTTGCCGTCGACGATCTTGTCGAGCAGGCTAAAGTGCGTCTTGCCCTCGCCGATCTTGGCGGCCTCGAGCTCCACCTCGTGCAGGATGTCCTCGAGGTTCTCGTTGAGCTCGTCGATCTCAAAGCCGTTGGAAGGATGGAACGGCAGTGCGATCATGGGCTTGATGCTCGACAGGTCGACCTCGACGCAACCGTCGTAGTAGGCGACATCGGCGGGCTTGAGCTCGCGATAGTCGTCGCCGCGGCCGTGCATGGTCAAAAACGCGTGCGTGTCCTCGTCGGTGGCCCAGATGCTCGACAGGCAGGTGGTCTCGGTGGTCATGACGTCAACGCCGTTGCGGTAGTCGGTCGTCATGCTCGCGATGCCCGGGCCCACAAACTCCATGACATTGTTCTTGACGTAGCCCTTGGCAAAGACGGCGCGAATGATGGCGAGCGCCACGTCGTGCGGGCCGACGCCGGGGCGCGGGGCGCCCGTGAGGTAGATGGCCACGACGCCGGGATAGGCGACATCGTAGGTGTCGCGCAGCAGCTGCTTTGCCAACTCGCCGCCGCCCTCGCCCACGGCTATGGTACCCAGGGCACCATAGCGGGTGTGCGAGTCGGAACCCAGGATCATCTTGCCGCAACCGGCGAAGTTCTCGCGCATAAAGGAGTGGATGACGGCGATGTGCGGCGGAACGAAGATGCCGCCGTACTTCTTGGCTGCGGAAAGGCCAAAGACGTGGTCGTCCTCATTGATGGTGCCGCCCACGGCGCAGAGGGAATTGTGGCAGTTGGTCAGCACATAGGGCAGGGGGAACTCGGTCATGCCGGAGGCCCGGGCGGTCTGGATGATGCCCACGTAGGTGATGTCGTGGGAGGTCATGGAGTCGAATTTCAGCCGGAGGTTGTCCATGTCGGCGCTCTGGTTGTGGCTTTTCAGAATGCCATAGGCCATGGTGCCCTGCTGGGCTGCCTCTTTCGTAACCTTCTTGCCGGTCTTGGCGGCAACCTCGGCGGGGTCAGTGACGAGGTCAGTGCCGTTTACCAGGTAAACGCCGGTATCGTACAGGTGGACCATAATAGAATCGTTCCTTTCTCGTTTGCCTTATTTTCCGGCACCCGTCTGGGTGCTTTATTTTTGTATCTCCATCTTAGCAAGCAAAAGGGAATTTGTAAAATGGGGAATTGGAATGCCTGGATTCCTTTTTGGAATATGTGCCCACCTGATTGCGTGTTATCCCAGGTAATCCGGGAAGATGCATTTCTCCTCGCAGAGAATATGGTACAGCTCCCGGGATGGGCGGGGCAGATTGGTGACGCTGTCGCCATACATCACAGCCCATTGGTGGAAAATCTCTTCGTTTTCCGGAAGACGGTAATAGTTGATGGCTTCCGGCTCCGGATATTGGGCGGCAAATACGCTGGGGATAATGCCAATGCCCAGCCCCTTTGCGACAAAGCGGATTACCAGCTCAATATTGTGGGATTCCAGGCAGACCTCGTATTCTCCGTTCAGCTGGGCCAGCGCCTTGTCCGCAATAATTCTGGATTTCTTTTCCGGGCTGCTCAGCACCAGCTTCTGCCCCCGCAGGGCCTCCACGGAGAGGAAGGGCAGCTTTTCACCGGGGACGGTATAGCCCTGGGCGTTGACAGGGTGGTCCTTTGGCACACCGATCAGAAATGGGTCCCGATAAAAGACACTGTAGTGCACGTTTTCATTCCGAACCGGCAGGCAGACAATGGCAATATCCAGCTTGCCGGTCATGATCTGCTCTTCCAGAACAAAGCTGTTCTGCTCTACAATCTCAATTTTGATGCTGGGGTAGCGGCTGGCAAAGCGGGCGATGGCTTCCGGCAGGACAACGGCGCTGATTCTGCGGGCGGTGCCCAGCCGCAGTACGCCCCGGCGCATTTCGTTCAGATCGCAGAAGTCTGTTTCCAGGTCCCGATACATCCGCAGAATCTGGTAGGCCCGCTGCACCAGACATTCGCCGGAATAGGTAAGGGTCAGCCCGTTGGGCCTGCGCAGGAAGAGGGGCTCGCCAAGCTCCTCCTCTACCCGGTTCAGACATTTGCTCAGAGCGGGCTGGGTAATGTACAGCCGCTGGGCAGCCTTGGCCATGCTTCCCTCTTCTGCAATTGCAACGATTTTCTCCAGATCGCTTCTGTTCATATTGCCACTTCCTTTCTGATTTACAAAGCATTATACCACGGAAACGGCAGAATTTCCAGAAGCCCGGTGCCTTCACCGAAGGGCCGTTTCGGGCAGAACCTGGGCCTTTTCCAGGTTCTCCAGTGCGTCAAACAGGGGGAGCAGCCGGGCCTCCGGGAGCTCTGCGCAGCAATTCATGGCTTTGCTGCGCAGCTGCGCTTTGGTCAGGGGGGCGGCAACGCTGCCGGATGCATCCGGAACCGTATAGGTGTATTTTTTTCCGTCCCTGGTGGTCAGTTGCATCCGGCAGGACCAGTGGGCGGGATATTCTTTCGTGAATTCCGCTGCCTCGTGGACCTTCACCCGTGCCAGCAGGGCCTGACGCTGGGGGTCTGCAATTTTGTCCGGCTGGAAATCGGTCAGGCCTACCTTCCCGGTCAGCAGGGCCGTGGCGGTTACATAGGGGGTGGAGAATTTGGCCTCGGTGGGCAGGGTGGGCTTCAGGCTCCCCTGGGACATCCCGCACTGCTTCAGACCCACAAGATAGGTGTCGATATCCACATGATCGATGTCCTGCGCCGCAATGCCATAGCTCCGGCGCAGGGCCAGGGCGGCGTCAATGGAGCCGTGGCTGCTGCGGCAGCAGGGGTAGGGCTTCTTGTCCATATTCAGGATCTCCCAGGTTTTACCCAGGCCCTTGCATACCAGATCGTAGTCATAGCCGTCGCTCATCATGGGGAAAATGCCGCCGTCCGCCGCATTCAGAATGTCTCCCGTACCGGTCATGCCGCCCTGGACCAGCATACAGGATTCCACGCCGCTGGCAGCAGCCCGGGCGGGGTGCATGACCTTGTCCGTGGCGCTGCCGGTGAGAAACGCCCAGGTGGTGCACGACTGCATACCGGCCAGACCGAAGGCGGACAGCGTCCGGACGGCATCGAAGCCATACAGCTTTGCGCAGGCGGCAGCGGCACCGAAGGTCCCGGCGGTGCCGGTGACGTGCCAGCCCTTGTTGCGATGGCTGGAGACGCCGAAGCCCATGCCGATGCGGCTCATGACCTCATAGCCGCAGACGATCGCTTCCAGGAGCCCTTTTCCGTCGGCACCCACGGCCTCGGCAGCGGCCCATGCCGCAGGGACGACCACGGTGCCGATGTGGGTCTTGGAGCCGGTGTGTACGTCGTCCATTTCCAGGGTGTGGCCTGCCATGGCATTGAGAAAGGCAGCGATCTGCACAGGGGCCTTTTCCCCGCTGCCCCAAACCGTGGCGGCGTGCTTGCCGGGGAGGTTCTGCGCCAGGTACACCTGCTTAATACCGCAGTACATTTGATTGCTTCCGGCTCCGATGGCCACGGAGACGGTGTCCAGCACGCAGGCCTTTGCTGCCTCCACCACAGCCTCCGGTGCGTCCTCCAGATGAAATCCGGCTGTAAAAGCCGCTAGTTTTTCCAATTGCTCCATAGAAATACCGCCTTTGCATTTGATTATGCACAAAGTATACGCCGTGTGTCCCAGGTTGGGAAATACACAAAAGTTTGAGGACCTATTGCTTCCGGTTAAGTACCTCAGGTTATTGGGGGGAAAACTTTTGTGAATTTGCAAAAGGGCGGGGGCGCTGGTATACTCTCCGTAGAAACAGCGCTGGAACAAAAAGAAAACGCTTCTGCAGAGCGGATTCAAAAAATGGAGGAACTACATATGGCAATTGCTGTTTTGCTGATTTTGCTTGTCGGCATTGTTTTGTTCGTCACGGAAATTATCCCGCTGCCCGTCACGGCCATGAGCATGTGCGTGGCCTTCTATCTGACCGGCGCCGTTGATGCGTCCACGGCTCTGGCGGCCTTCTCTTCCGGCACAGCCATGATCATCGTATGCATGGCAATCGTCGGCGAGGCTGTTTTCAAAACCGGCGGCGCTGCCAAGATTGCCCACGTTTTGACAAAGTTTGCCGATAGCGAGCGGAAGCTCATGTTCGTTACCGTCCTCTTCTCCGGCCTGATGTCCGGCTTCCTGTCCAATACCGGCGCGGCCGGCCTGCTGATTGCCTTGATTCTGGGCATCTCCCTGTCCACCGGTATGAAGCGCTCCAAGCTGATGTACCCCGTTATCGTGGGCTGCTGCTTCGGCGGCGGCATCACCATTGTCGGCACCACCTCCGGCCCCTATCTGAAGGAAGCTCTGGAGGGTCTGGGAACCGGTATGACCTTCAGCTTCTTCGAGTGGGCGCCCCTGTCTCTGATTTTGCTGGTGGCCTCCGCCATCTATATGGCCACCATCGGCTACAAGCTGCTGCCCGATGTGCCCAACAACGAGGGCAGCTATGACGCAGCCTCCCTGCAGACCGCGGATTTCTCCGATGTCCCCGCCTGGAAGACCTGGCTGTCCATCGGCGTAATGGTCCTGACCCTGCTCGGCATGATCTTTGAGAAGCAGATCGGCATCAAGCTGCACTTCATGGCCATCATCGGCGCCATCATTGTGGTGGCAACCGGCTGCCTTACCGTAAAGCAGGCATCCCATGCCATTCCCACCTCCGGCCTGATCATCTATGCGGCCCTGGTGCCCGTTGCCAAGGCTATGACCAACTCCGGCGCTGCGGACCTGATCTCCAATGCGGCTCAGACGCTGTTCTCCAGCGTGGGCAGCCCCCTGCTGATCGTGATCTTGATTTTCCTGTTCGTAACGCCTCTGACCCAGTTTATGTCCAATGCGGCCACCATCATCCTGCTGACCCCCATTGCGCTGCTGGTGTCCTCCGCGCTGAGTATCAATCCCAAGGCAATGCTGACCGCTGTCCGCTTTGCCGCCTCTATCGCCATTGCAACCCCTGTTGCCATGCCCGCAAACTCCATGGCCGTGGAGCCCGGCGGCTATCGGTTCAGGGACTATCTGAGACCCGGCCTTCCGCTGACACTGATCTGCGTTGTGATCTCCGTGGCCTACATTGCAATCTTTTATCCCCTGACCTCCTTCTGATGGAGTACAAACCGCCCTTTGACCAGGCAGGGTCAAAGGGCGGTTTATGGTATATATAGAGGAAAAAGAGAGACAGAGGTCAGCCGGATATCACATCCCCGGCGCGCTGCCTGTCCTGCAAAATGAAATCCACAAAGCGCTCCACGTTTTCGGTCAGGTGCTTGTTCTGGGGGTACAGCAGCCAGGTGTCCCGGGAGACGGGGGAGCCGTCTGCATTGTACAGCGGGGTCAGGCACAGGCCGTAGGGGTTGGTGTATTCCCCGGGCAGGAAGCACAGGGCAAAGCCGCGGCCTTTCTGCACCATCTGCCAGGCCACATCGATATAGCCGATGCTCTCCCCCCGGGTGGGCTCCTCGCCGAACTGCTGCGCCCACCACTGCTGGAGCAGCTTGTGGGATTCCTCGTTGGTGGAGTACCAGAGGCGGCGCTGGTCTTGCAGCTGGGCAAGGGAGCAGAGGGGCTCCTTCGTCATGGCATAGGCCATGGTCTTGCCCAGAAAGACATGATTCACGGAGCCGGTGTAATTGCCCCGGACGAAGGCCACGTCGATGCTGCCGTCCAGCAGCTGCCGGTAGAGCTGCCCGGAGTGGGCGTTGACCACCTGGCAGCGCACATTGGGGCACTCCATCCGGAACCGGATCAGCTGGTCCGGCAGGGTGTATTTCCCGTAGGTATAGGAGGAGCCTACGGTGACGATCTCGCCGCCGTTTTCCCGCATCTGCTCCAAGTGGCTGCGGGTCTGCTTCAGAAAGCGCAGATAAACCTCCGCCTGCTCGGCCAGATACTTCCCCTCGGGGGTGAATTCCAGCCCCTTGGGCGTCCGTTCCACAATGGTCACATCAAACTCCGCCTCGATGTGCTGCAAGCGCTTGGTCAGCGTGGGCTGGGTGATGTAGAGCACATTGGCAACCTTGGTCAGATTGGGGTTCTTATACAGCTCGTGCAGCAGCTCCCAGTCAAAATCCTTCATAATGGGCCATCCTTTCCGGTTGTGCAATTGCCGTGATTCCGGCCAGGCCGCCCGGGGGCGGCCGCAGCTTGTCAAAAAAGCCTCGCAGAGTTTGGCGGCGTAAGCCGCCAAATAAAATC
>ERZ773225.1653-NODE-1653-length-25449-cov-13.379105_pt1 | contig 25449 bp, 31 predicted proteins | sample MGYA00580993_ERZ773225 | MGnify/ENA primary metagenome ERZ773225 (study PRJEB29015, sample SAMEA2737748) | human gut metagenome | biome: human gut; feature: human-associated habitat; material: faeces | place: China | collected 2012 ...
ACGAAATCATCTTATTTGAAAATCATATTATATTTTTCAATATCTGGACTACTCATTTTAGCAGACTTTAAAGCACTACGAATATTACTCGCTTTATTTAATAGCTCAATAACTAGTTTATTATAATCAGCCTGAACAATGCTATCTGTAGTCTTTAACTGCTCACTTAATCTCATCAGTTTACCAATACCGTCAGAAGTATCATCTTCAGCTTTATAATGCTCCTCTTTAGACTTCCAATATTCAATATTACAAATATCTTTGTAAATATCAATTAAAGCGCCAAGAGCATATAAGTTTCTTCATTGTAATACCTATATCTTTAAAATTTTCAAGCTCACTAATAACCATTGATTTAATATCATGTATAACTACCCCTGAAAGACTCAATAATGGATTCGACATATTACAACACCTCCTGACTTAAAGAACCTCATCCAACTTACTTTGTAATTCATTAACTTTAGACTCTAACTCACTAATTTTAGTTTTCATCTCATCATATAACTTTGTATTTTGTTCGCCGGTATCGCTCGGTTGACTTGCAGCTACAATTTCGACTGATAAATTTTTATCTTCAACAAAGCTATACGTTTGAATATTCGCAATACCAAGGTTATCTGTGCTTTTTACATAAAACTTAGAGTTGTCAGAGTCCATTAGCAATACATTACTGTTCGGTCTAAGTCGAAAAGCCTTAGCCCCTTTCATACCATTTACAAAGGTTATATTTGTTTGTGCCTGAAAATTTTGATTATTAAAGTTTGCATTTTTCTGAGCTAAATTGGCAGTATAACTATTATATGGAATGTAATTATTAAAACTCGGATTTTGCTGAAAATTATTAAACATTGAAAAATAACCTCCTAAGACCTCTTCATCTACCCCTAGTATAACAAAAATAGGAGAGTTAATCAATACCACTTAACTCTCCTATTTATACCAATATATTCATACCTTAATACAAAATAAATACCAACAAACTACCAAAAAAGTATCATCCTAATGTGTATCCATATACAACTCAGCTGCACTCATTTTGCGGAGTGGTAAATCTTTACAGTATTTTTGGACATTATCATATTTCCATTTTAGTCTCTTAATAATTCTATTAACCTTACCTACTGAAATATTAAACTTTTCAGCTTGCTCTGATATTGTAAGACCTGCAACTCTTGTGCAGAGTATATCCTGCTCCTCTTTAGTTAAACAAGCTTCCTCAATAAAAGTCTCGACTATCTTTTTAGTCCAACATATTTGTTTTGCCATTATTTTTCCTCCTAACTAGAAAGAGGACAAAAGCTACCCCTGATTGGATGCCTTTATCCTCTGTTTAAACTAAACTATTTATTTTGCTTAAGTATATGAACTTTCCAATTGTAATCTACGTCATCAGTGAATACATTTAAACAGGTTTCGTAGTCATCCTCATAGTCAAGATTAAATCTGACTTGAGGAGAACTACCCCTGATACGCTCAAAATCGTAAAAATTATTGAATTTGTAACCTACACTTTGAAAGTAGTTATTTAACTCCCAATTATACATAAGCTACTCATCATTTAAGCAAAGCATTAACTCTTCGCTGAACCTCTTTGTAATTGTAACCAGCTGCCTCAAGACGAGATTTACGAGAACTACCATTTCCCCATTTACCTTGGATAACTTCTCTGGCTATTGTATCGATAGACTTGCTAGGAGTCGAGCTTACTGAACCGCTATGACAAAGCCTATTAACTTCTGCCTGAACCTCTGAGTAATTGTATCCCTCAGCCTGAAGTCTATTCTTTCTATCTTCTCCATTTCCATAATCACCTCTCATTACAGCCTGAGCTACTTCAGTAATAGACTTGCTAGGTCTAGGTGCTGGTGCTGGCTGAGGTGCTGGTGCAGGTTTAGGTGCTGGTGCTGGAGCTGGCTTACTAGAAGAACCAAGTAACTCATTTACTTTTGCCTGAACAGATGAGTAAACGTAACCAGATGCCTCTAATCGTTCCTTTCGCTCTGAGCCATTTCCCCATTTACCATTGATAACTTCTCTGGCTACTTCATCAAGCGATTTAACTGGAGCAGGATTGCTAGGAACTACCCCTGAAACGGAAGAACCACCTGAAGCACCAAGTAACTTATTTACCTCATCTGCTATATAAAACATCTTTGACATTAAATATGCTCCTGGACAATCTTTATTTTTGAAATCCCTATGAACGGTCATGTTACAACCATTTCTATGATTGATACGGTCATCTTTACTGTCAGACCATACTAACTTATTAATATTATTACGTTTACAAACATCTGCAACAAGTTTAATAAGAGAACTCATTGCTACCCCTGAAACATGCCAACCTGTATCAGCTCCACCGTCATTGGCTACTTCAATTGTAATAGCCCTCATATCATTAGCTTTATTAGAGCTACACCAACTTCTATCGGCTTCATCTACATAGCAACCTATACGTCCATCAGAACCTACTCCATAATTACTTGATGCCTTACGACTTGTAGGTGCGAAAACATTGGCACATGTCTCAATAGACAAGTTGCCTGCCATGCAATGTATCGTGATAGTATCAATAGCATGGTCTCTAGGTGAAGTCTTGTTAGGACTAATCTTTACATACTCTACTAAGCTTGAATAACTCATGATTTAATCCTCCTTGTGATAATTATTAAATATATTTTATATATATGTAAACAAGTATCCATACGTCTTATTTGAAATCATATGGTATGAATACTCGATTACTACTCCTAATACGTTTCCTATCCTCGTATCATCGCCAACTACTACATTGTTTTCATTAGCTAACTGTGTTGTAACATTATTGACTAGACATTTAAAAAATGTATCTAGCTCATCCTCATCTAGTAGACTCAACCAATTACTAGGATAGGACTTTAGATTGGTAACTATCCATGATTTTACATGTCTTTTAAATCGTGATAACTTAAAACTTTCAAACATTATGGTCACCTCCTAATATGTAGTATTATACCATAATTATTAGTTAAAGTCAATAACCATATTACTATTTAATTATTGGTTACGAAGTGCTATAATTCATCTTATTGTTAAACTTAAAAAGACCAGCAACTTAACATTGCTGGTCAAACTAGAATAGTTTATTATAAAACTTATACATTATTTTGTCTTAATATCTAATACAACGCTGTAATCATCGTCTTTATTTATACAGCTTTTACCAAAAAGATGAACATCGTTAAATTTCAACTGATGGGCTACACCATCTACATTTATAATGATTTTAGCATTACCAAAATCATAACCTATAGAAGCTACCCCTAAAGTTCTGGCATAAGCAAGCAACTCTCGTAAAGTTGTGTAATCTTCTGTTTTAGGTGTGTAATCCTTTAAAATAAAAGCTAGGTTACCAGACATAAAAAATTCTCTAATTGGTATCTCAGAAAAGTCATAAAGCTTATCATCAATTTCAAAGAGTAACTCGTAGCAGAAATTTTCTTTCAAATTATTTATACAATATTGACTGAAATCTTTCATACTTGTAAAATCATAATCTTCATGTAGTCCTAGTATAATAACATTAGCAGTGTTAATCACTCCTAAAGGCTTTATACTATCTAAAACATAAGTCTTATCGTTTAAATTAAACTGCATTCCACCCTTACGACACTGTATCATTTCAACAAAATCAAATAACTTCATATTAATATCCTCCTTTTAATTGTTAGAGGGGAAAAATCCCCTCTAAAACAATATCCTCTGCTCTACCCCTTTATTACGATAGAATTCCTCAACCTTTAATTTATTTGATTCAATCCAATCATCTTTAACTTCTTCTATGCATGAATCATATGGTATAAGCTGTTTTCTTAATTCATCAATATCATGAGCTGAAACATAAGTATCATACAAAGAAAACTCTTTAACAAATTTACCATGCTTTACGTTTTCACTTCTAGTGCAAAACTCTAAGTAATTAGGGTCTGCACTTAGCTTCTTTAAAGGAGCTGTATCAATGACTACTCCTTTGTAGTAAGCATTATCACAACCTATATTCAACAACTTTGGTTGCATCTTACTTATAACACAATGATTGATTTCTAACCCTGACTGATACTTTTCAAAGGCTATTTTATCGGTTGCAAGCATTGTTAGCGCATACAACTTAATCGGCATCCCTGAAATATAAACTTCAGGGTAAATACCTCCCTTACAAAAATGAACTGGGAGTTTCTGCATGTCACCTGCATTATTCATTTTATGCACTACAAAAGTATTATCTACTTTATAAGTGCCATCAGATAACTCAAAAGTTGCTGATTTGAACGAGCCATCTGACTCAAACTCACGATGCATATTTGCATCGATTACTCCTAGCATTCTTAAAGTCTCACTCATTTTATTTGTCCTCCTTATTGATTAAATCTAAACTGTAACCTGCACTGATTGTTGATGCTAAAACCATCAACTCATTCAACTCCTTCTTCAAACCCTTTATAAGGTCTGAAGATGCAACATCATGCTCACGCATAACATTATAAACTTCATCTTTATCATCTGACCAAAACAGGTCTTCAGATAATACCTTTTCTCTTGAGGTATTATACTTATCCTCAAGCTTTTCAACCTTTTGAACAAGAGGTTGTAACTGGCTTAAACCACTTAAAAATAACTCAACATTTTTGTTTAACATTTTATTTTCCTCCTTTAATTGTTTAATAAATATATTTTTATATTAAATGCTAGAAGAAACACCTTATAAAAGATATTCATCTTGAGGTGATAATATGATTTTTACTCCTCTAGCATTTCATACACAATATATTTTCATATCATGTTTATGAAAACAAACCTAATATTTGCAAGGTTCATCCTCACGAACCTTAAAGTCTGTTAGGTCTAATAAAGACCTCATCAAACTCTCCTCTACTTCTTTCGTTGTAAAATGTTCATAATCTACCTCATATGTAAGATATGAAGATACCTGCTCTAACAACGACTCCTTGAGCCATACAAACTGAGCATATTCATCTGGACTGAATACATCCAGACCTAACACATCATCAAGTATACTACAACTATGGTAGTATACTTTATCTTCAGTAGCCTGAAGATAAATCTTAAGGACTAATACTACCCCTGAGATTGAAACCTCTTTGTAAAAAGATATTTCTGTTATACCTTGATAATTTGTATCACTTCCATATGCCAATACCATACCATTAACTTCTTCAAACTTAGTAACTAAATAATCCATGCTACTAAACATATTAATACTTCTGTGCTCTTTCTTAAACTCCTTGCTCTCAACTACTTTACTTGATAATCTCATTTTTTTGTCCTCCTATAAAGATAATATTGTAATAAGTCTTTGTATAATATAAAATGATATTCACTTTGTGGTGTGGAGTCTCACATTTGTTCAATTTAATATTCGTGAGGGGTAAGATTAAAACCATCGCCACATTGTTTATTCATTTTATACACAATATATTTTGAACTCAAGTAAGTGAAAAATAAGCTGATAAAATATATTTTTCATACTTACTTTATTCAGTTATACAAAGTATATTTTCATCTCAGTTAGTAGTAAAAATACCTTACAAAACATAAAAGTAAATATTTACTACCCCTTGGTTATGTAAAACATATTTTGATATTACAAATACATAAAAATACATTATAAAGACAAAAAATAAGTGAGGCACACTACAAACTTGTAATGCACCCCACCTATCTTAAAGAGGACAATAAAATGAGAAGAACATAAGGCAAAACCCTAAACTTATTACTCACTTATTATAACATAAAACTAAGAAAATGTCAATACATCTACTTATTCATTCTTATCTTTTATATTGAATGTCTTTTTAATCCAATTAACTACCTCTCTTGGTGTTGATTTATCTACACAATCAGATACCTGAACTAATATCTCTTTAACCCATTTAGGGAAAGGAACTCCAATATTAGCTAAATTTTCTAAAAGACTTATAAGCTCCTCAATACAGAACCAAATAACAACTAAAGTCCTTATTGATAATGATATGCCCCAAAACGTAGGTGTTTTTCCTGCTAAGTCTAGCAAACACATATCAACCTTCAATGCTATGAAAATAGCTAGGAAAATAAAGACCTTTCTCATAATTCCATTACGTAACTCAGTTGAACTTAAAGTCTTCTTCATGATAGCGTATACTACCCCTGAAATCATATCAACCAATATTAATGAGATTAGCAACTCAAGTGCTGAATCAAATCCACCTAATGCTGCAACTACAGTAGATATTACAACTGTAAAACTAGACTTGATGATAAATAATGCTTTATCCATAATTTTATGCCTCCTATGCCTGTGTTAATGTATATATGATTTTCATAGTTTTATCTTCAGTTTTTGTTAATACTGTCTCCTGATTATTAATTGTGCCTAAGTATGCTGAAACTATTAAAGGAACATATAACTTTAAATCTGAAGAGCTACTATGCATATTCATCTCAATATAAGGACTAGGTATTAAATCATTGTTATCAATTAAACAATGATTTAAATATAAATGTATGCTATTATTAATCATAAAAGGATGTGTCTGCATAGTTCCATCATCGTCTATTAAAAACCAAGCAAAACCTCCAGTTCCGTCTGGTGCTACGTAGCAAAGACTACCCCTGTATTCCTTAAAAAATCCACCAAGACCTAAATCATAATATCCTCCTTTTCTATTAGTGCCTGCAAGTAAAGTAATCATCTTACTTGTAAGAGCTATATCTTTAAAAGTATAAGTTCCATCAAAATTTACGACCCAAACTCTTAACTTATTTGGTCTTGTATTTAAATCAGAGAAATTAAACTGTCCAGTTATAATATATAACTTATCATTATGAATTATTTTATCTTGACTATTTAAACAATTTAGCTTACCTGTTTTACCAAAATATGCAGTTATTGCAGAGTTAATATTACTTGCAGGTATTGTAATTCTTTCTGCTACTCCATTGCCTGAATACTTTACAATTTTAAACTCTGAGTAACTTCCATCACCATCTTGACAAAAAGCATGGTCTTTAGTTGTGTAAGGTATATCTCTATATACTTCTATACCTGTATTAATAACTTCTGATGATTTTATATTTCCGTAATTGAAGCCATCAACTAAGCCTAAGCCAAACTTCTCCTTTGCTAAAACCTTAGAAATATTTTGTTTGTTATCATTACCTCTGTAAACTACGTGTAAATAATCACCATCTAACCATGCACACTTTCCTTTATTACTATCCCAACCTTTAGCATTTACTAAAGCGCCATTAGTATGATAACTTAAGTCTGCTTCTATAGATGTATCCCAAAAATTATCAGAATAAAAATCCCTTAAACTTAAACCTTTAAGAGAATCTTCCTTTGCGTCACAACCATAACCTACTGCTCCACCACAATCAGATGTTAGACAAATGCTAGCTATGTCTCCATTGCATTGGTCTGTATTAAAATCCCAAACAAATTTTACATAGTCTGTTCCAACCTCAGACTCTCCTGCATTTATACTACCCCTGAAAGTATTACCTGTATTAGATGCCGACTGATTGGCACAACCAATAAAAGTCTTAATCTCTTCAATGCTAGGTAAACAATGGTCTACGTCCTCAGTAATAGGTTTTGAGAAAACTAAAACTCCACCATATAATGCTTGAGCAAAATTTTTACCTGTCGGTAACTGATATAAGCTTTCTACATACCCCATACTACCAGCCCACATATTGCCTGAGGCTAATTGATTAAATGCCCCACCTAAAGCATTTCTAACAGCATTAGTAACCAAGTTTGTCTTGGTTACCTCATCTGTCAATTTTCCAGTTTTTGCATCGAATAACTGAATAGTTGTTTTTCCTTTTAACATATAATCACCTCTAACTTTGGTCATTTTACTCTTTATTTATAACTGAATTGAAACCTAATACATTAATAACATTTGGTAAACTTATAAGAGCAACCTCATCAGTTAACTCGTATCTACCTGTCCATTTAGGTTCAGAAGCTTTAACACCTGATGCATTGATAATTAACTCTGCATCTAATGTAGCAATATCTAATGTTGCAGTATCTAGTGACTTTACATAAATATTTAGTGAATGCTGCATGTCCTCTTCTACTGGGTCTAGACCAATGTCAAATGATGCAGTAAAGTAACCCTCATTGTGCAAAGTGTATCTGGGCTTAATAGGGTGTGCTACATTATCATAAACAATATTAAATTGTATATTACCTACCCCTGTAATATTACAAACAGCTACAAAACTAGCCATAGCTCCAATACCACTATTTAACAATATAAGACTATTAAATAGTTTAACCTCTTTTCCTGCACCAACAGAAACATCTTTAGTTAAAAACTGTGTATAATAAGAAGATACTAGAGCAGATGAACCACCTGTAGATGTCTTAAAACTAGAAGATGACTTATTACCATAAGCTGACTCCAAATCATATTTATTGCAACTCATTGAATCGAAAGTATTAAAGCTACTTTCGATATTACATAGTATAACATTATTATACGATTTTGTCAATATATTTTTCGTTTTGTTATCTACATAAGCTTTGGTAAACTTAATACAATCTCCTAAATCCAACTCAGGTCTATGGTCGATTTCAAAGTCACCACCGTCAAACTTAATGCCTTGGCAAGATAATAACATATTATTTATACATCTTGTTACTACTTTATCAAGCTCTTTTGAGTCTGCTGGCTGGATACCCCTGAGAAATGGATTTTCAGAAAAGAATAACTTAATCAAATTTTCACTAGCTGAGGTTTTATTTTTAACTGAGTAATCAAATCCAGCAACTGATGTAGATATTTCATTTACTTCGTATTCAACCTCACCCATACTGTAATCGTAAACTCTGTTCTCATCTAGTGAAGCTACCAATGTGTTGTTGTAGTTTACAAGGTCAAGCTCACCATTTCTATTGATAATTACAAAACCACCAGCTAAAATTGAAAGGTAACCTAAAGCATTTCTATATGAATCCACAGAACCGTCATTACCTATAGAAAATAAAACATCCTTATTGTAAATCCTGCTTTCTATATCACTTGCTACAGTTAGCTTATATAAATCAGTTGAACATGATTTACAGAACAATGTGAATAAGTCAAGTATGTTTCTATATCCTTGTGTTAAGATAATTCCATCGTTGTAAGAAATATCAGTAGAGAAAGCTAGCATAGAATCATACAACTCTAAATTACACGAATAGTCTGAGTTTTCAACATTACTCACATAGAAGTAACCATTTTTAACCTTACCAGTGAGATTTTCAGAGCCATCAGTATTAATTGAATAATCTAAATCACTTTGATTTATATCATCTACTTTAAGCCATTCATTATACTCAAAACAAATATCTTTTCGCAACAGCCCTGCTTCTAGCAATCTATCTACCCCTGATGGAGTTAAAGACATTGTAAGTTTTGAACTACATACACCACCTAAAGTAAAATAACTATTGCTTGTAGCCTGACGAGATAACTTTAAACTGTCGGACTCTACATCAGCAGGTGTAAGTGTAATTAGAGTAGTAGCATCTTTATTTAGTTTTACATTTAACTTAAATGTAAAGTCTTTTGTATCATCACTACTTATTTTATCAATATACTTTTGGTTTACACTATACATCTAACCACCACCTTAAAACTCTACAAATGTCATCGTTGTAGTCCAAAAAGCTTCATCTTCGCCATCAATATTAATCATTGTATACTCCATATTAGCATCACGATACATAGTCTTTGTCGCAAAGCCACCCTTACTCTTAGGGTCTAGAAATTGTAAAGAAAAAGAATCATCCTCACCTGCTGCTATTAACTTTACTAATTCATCCCAAGAAATTCTATCCCAAGAAACTTCAACAGTATAAGCTGTTGTCTTACCACCACGAATACGATTACGAGTAAGATACCCAGCAGTTGAACGTTTTGAGTCTAAGTCTACATCACCAGTAGATACCTTGTAGGTTGATGGCGGAATAACTCCGCCACCATTACCTACAACTAAACCATTACCAAATTTAATAACTGTTCCATTGTAAGCCATATCTATACCTCCTAAAAGTTACCTGTCTTTGTAGCATTACCATTAACAGTATTTATTATATAACTTGATAACTTATTATTTTTATCAAGATATACATTAACCTGAATAGGTTTATTACTAGAACCTATGTTTCCAGTAGCTAACTTAGAATAAATGTTTCCGACTGAACGAACTACCCCTGAGACGTCAGAAGCACTAGCATATGCTGCTTCAAGATTAGCTCTACCAACTGATGGATTTACTACTAAACTAGACTGTAGGTTAATCATTTCTCTTAGGTTATCAAACTTACTAGCTACATAATCAAAAGCCATATCAGTTTGTCTCATCAAAGAATCATACATACCATCAAATTTACCTACTGGTATTAATGAGTTTGCATCTAACTGGCTGTTTTCAAATTCACCTGAAAGTGATGAGCACATATTACCAATAGCATTAGTAGCGACTTTAGCGTTTGACTCTACCCCTAAAGCCACACCTTCAGGTATAAATGATGCAAGCGACTTAAATACTCTCGAAGGTGAATGAATACCTAAAGCATCTTTAAAGTTTGTAATCACATTATTTGCGAAACTACGAATACCAGTAAACACACCTGCCTGCTTTTTATCATCGCTAATACCAGCATTTATGCCATCAATAACATTAGCACCTGCTGATTTACCTGCCTCGTAAGCTTTAATAGTATTTTCGGCAGTAGACTTAGAAACTAAAGAAATCATAGCTTCCATTGTAGATGTATCTGTATTTAAAGCACTAGACATACTAGATGTTAAAGAACCACCAACAGCTAAACCTTTTGCAAATGCATTTGTATTTTCATCTGCTGTTGCTCGAGCAACTAGATTTGCCTCACTAGTTTGTAAACTAGTATCTGTAGCTAATAATGAAGTAGCTCCTGATGTAATGTTACTAGCTACCCCTGCTCCTTTTGACTTTGCCAAAGTATTACTATCTGAAGTAGCATCACTAACTAAACTACTTGTAGCAGTATCGACAGATGTATCAGCATTAAGTATCGATGCTACACCTGCTGTAAGGTTTGAACCAACTGTGCTACCTTTTGTCTTAGCACTTACATTTGTCTCACTTGTTGCATCAGTAACTAAACTGCTAGTAGCATTATCTACAGTAGAATCTGCAAATAAAGCTGCTGAAACTCCTGTGGTAAGGTTTGTAGCTACCCCTGAACCTTTCTCTGTAGCACCAGTATTTGCATCTGAAGTAGCATCACTTACTAAATTTGCGACAGACGTATCTACAGTAGTATCTGAACCTACAGTTTCATTTACCTTATCTAAAAGATTTTTAGATAACTGCTCACCTGCATTAGACCAAGTAAGAGTTAACTCATTTACTTCATCAGCACTAAACTTTGTATTTTGCTTTAACTTAGAGAAGTTTTCATCTAATGCATTAAATTGAATATCATTTAGAGAATCTATTGTGTCTACAGTAGACTCAAATTCAAGAGATAAATCCTGCGCTAAAGAATAAACATTATCAAATGCTGCACTCTTATCTTCAAATTCAGCATTATTATAATCATCAATAGCTTTCTTCAAATTTTTAAACTGAGTAGAACCTCCTGCTCCAGCCTTTTCCAATCTATTCAGATATTCAGTTAAATCTTCAATAGAGGTCTTAGTATCTTCGCCAAAGCTAATATCATCTACTAATGTAGAAATATTATCGTAAGTTCCCTGCAATTGTTTAAGTTTATCTCTATATTCTTGTAAATTAGAATAAGCACTTGGGTCAACAGATAAAGTTATTGTACCCTTTAAATCTTCTCTCATACCATCAAGAATATCTTCAGTAGCAACAGTTTGGTCTAGTCCATCTTTTACACCATCTACTAAAGTCTTACCTAATGATATAGCCATTGCTAAAATTGCACCTTTAAGTCCAAACTTTGCTGCATTTGCAACTGTAAATACACCACCAAGACCTCCAGTTCCTATAATTGTAGGTGCTCCTCCTAATAGTGAACTAGCTAAACTACTTACAATACTACTACCTAATAAACCTATTCCTAATCTAGGGATATTACTCCGTAATCTAACACCAAACAAAAGACCAAATGCCTTTATTAAGTATCCCTCACCCTCAGTAGAACTTAATCCGTCAGAAATACCCTTAATAATTGAAATGCCTAAATCCAACCGATTTATCTTACTAATAGTCTCACCTATTAAGTTAAAGATATTAGTTATTGCTGAAGTAATACCACTAGCTAAATTTTCAACACTACCATCATCAACTGCTCCATTAATAGCGTCTGCTATGTCAGTGGATAAAGTATCTGTATCAATATCTCCAATTGTATGGAATATTGTAGCAAATAAATTCAGTATTGCTGATACAGCCTTACTTAACTTAGAGCTATCAATACCTTGAATAGCTGTATTGATTGTTGTTACTACCCCTGATGCTATTGAGTCTAATGTATCCTCGTTACCAATACTTGAAGCTATTACATCAAAAGCAAGATTGAGTAAACCTGCAATATTATTACCTATTTCCTCAGCACCACCGTTACCGAATAATCTTTCTACAGCTCCGTCAATGAAATCTTTTATAGCAGTTCCTATCTCATTTCCTAAATCCTGCTCCTTTGCTTTTTCAATGAAACCTGCAAGGATATCCATAGCAGACCTAAAGCCTGTAACGAAAGCCTTTCCTACTTCTTCCCATTTAGTTTCAGTAGCTAAACCGTAAAAGAAGTCTGAAATTTTTGCACCTGTCTTACTTAAAAGGTCCTTTTTAACTGCCTGTTCATATAAATCATTTATTGAGTAAGCAATAAGATTAATACCTGCTCCAAATGTCTGACCAAGTTTTTTAGTATCATAATCTAGCAAACCATCATAGAAATCAGTTAAAGCATCATTGAAATTATGAATACCTGTCTTTAACTTTGGGTCAGTCAACTTATCATAAATAGTATCAGTTATATTATTTAATTGTTTAGCTAAAGACTTACCAGCTTCATTCCATTTTTTATCTTTCAATAAATTGAAAAACTCATCAAACCATTTTTCAAGTGGTGTCTTTTCAATGTCTGGTGCTTTTGTTAAACTAGCCCAATCTAAAGGCTTTATGCCTGCTCCTACCCCTGAAGCTCCTCCACCAGCTCCTCCACCAGCTCCTGAGCCACTACTTGAAGATATATTATTAAGTTTATCAAAGCCTTGTAAGTTATCAGCTGCTTCTTTAGCTGCTTTTCCTGTCTTATCTAAAGCCTTAGACTCATTACCTAAAGCGTCAGCAGTATCGTCAATATATCCTGCGGCTGAGTCATCAAATATTGTTCCTTTAGCCCCACCTGTCAAGGCTTTAATAGAGTCTGAGTCAAAACCAAATAAACTAGCTAAAGCTGTAAAAGCATTAATAGCCGCACCAACAATCTGATTTAGAATCCTTACAACTGGCAATAAAGTCTTTACAAAGTATCCACCAACTATTGATGCTAAAGACATAAACTGTGATTTTAATAATCTTATCTGGTTAGCCCATGTAAACTGTGTACGAGCAAAATCACCCTGAGCCTGTGAAGCTGACTCGACAATATAATTGTATCTAAGAGTAATCCTAGAAGCCTGATCCATATCTTTGTATGCTGTTTGAATACCTTTAGACATACGATAAAGCTCAAGATTTGTAGCAGATACGTTTATACCGTAAGTCCTTAATGCTGCTGCATTACCTGCTAATCCTGCTTGTAGCTTCTTAAAGAATACATCCTGGTCTACATCATAGAATGATGCTAAATCACCAGTCATTTTTGTAAGATTTTCAGAAAAGCTTGCTAACTCATTGCTTGCAATACCTGATGCGCTTAATATACCACCAAATGTAGCTGAAAACTTAGTAGCTGAATTTTCAGTTAAACCAAAGTCCCTTGCTGATGTTCGTGCAAACTCAGTTACAGCGTTTGCGCTCTCACCAAATACATATTGTAATCTATTTTGAGCCTCAGTCAATTCAGAACTTAAACCTATTGCAGTCTTAAAGCCCTTTGCTACCCCTGCTCCTAAAATCAAAGACCTTAACTGCTGAGCTACCCCTGAAGATGATGAAGATGAAAATATTGACTTAAACTTTTCACCTATACCATTCAATACAGAAGTAAAAGCACTTTTCAGATAACTCGCAGATTTTGTAATAACTGTCTTTGAGATATTATAAACGTCATTAAAAGACTTTTTAGCAATACTACCTAACTCTTTAAAGCCTGATTTAAGTCTATCAGCAATATTAGATTGTAACTGTTGACCTAACTGATTATACTGTCCTTGTAGTGCCGATATATCCTGCTGTAAACTTGGTGGCAATATGCTTGACTGCGAACTAACTCTGTTCTGTAAATCAGATATTTGTGAGCCTAAAGCTCTATATTCACCGACAAGAGTTGATGTCTTTGTAGCTGAATCATTAGTTTTTTCAACCAAACTATTAAAAGAATTTGTTAATACATTTAACTCGTTTCTAAAACCATTCAGCTTATTAACATCAAATGCGTGTGCATTCGCATTACTTTGGTCTACTGCTGCTTTAGTAGTATTTGTATATAATTTATAACCTTCAGCTAAATTTTTATTAAACTCTGCATCTGATGTTGCACTTTGTTTAATACTTTGACTCATCATATTGCTTAAAGGTATAGTCCTTATATACGTTTTCTCTATTTCTGGTAGTGTCTTTACCATTGCATTTAATTCTGCAAATTGTCCTTTTGAAACTGAACCTGGTGAATATGTATTTAATATCTGTGCAAATGATTTATACCTATTAATTAATCCTTCAAGTTCAGAAGTAGCTGTCTTTATTCCATCTGGTAATACTGCTCCAGTTTTTGCTGTCGTCTGGAGACTTTCATACCCTGCCTTTATTTTACCAAAATATAGACTAGCTGTATCTAGCTTACTTAATTCATCGTATGCACCCTTAAATAAGTCCTTATTAACAGTATTTTTCAATGATAAAAATTTACCTTCTAACTCATTGACTTTTGATACTGCTTTATCTAGTTTACCCAAGTCAGTTGTATTTTGTGATAAATTATATAAATACTTATAAGCTTGTTTAAGATTCAAAGCTGCTTTCTCAAACTCATAAGTAGCTTTATCAATTTTACCACTTTTAAAGTCTGTCTCTATATTTGCTCTAATGTCTACATTAACAGCCATATATTAAACCTCCTAACTTATATTTAATATATTAAAAAAGGAGAGCAAATATGCTCCCCTCTAGAATCTCACGAGTAATAAATTACTTCTTCAAAACTACCCCTTTATACTGCCTGAATGGAAATACAACTGAGTGCTTCATAATATTTACAGAAAGGGCATAATAACTACAATATAAAAGTAATAAGTTTAAAAGATTTTACTACTTAACAGTGTATTTTACCTTGAACTTTCTATTAGTATACTCTGCTACTTTTTTACGAAGTTCATCTTTACTATCGAAATTTTCATTTATGAACTCTGCAAAGTTGTTTAATACTAAACAATATATTGAATAACTGCCTTTTTTCTGCTCAGCTATCGTATTGCATACAATATCGAAAGCTTTATTGCTCATCTCATATGGTTTATTGTTTATAACACAAAGCATAACTACTTACCTCCCAACAATTTGTAATAATAAGAGCCAAACTTTTCCTTTTGCTCTGCAAGATAAGCATCACGCTCTTCCTTTGTAACTTGAGTTTTAATTTTAAACTTTGATTTTAAATCAATATAATACTTTTTAGTGTCACCCTTCATTTTAGAAGTATCAGTAGCTCGGTAAGAAATTTTCTGACTCAAAGGACAATCACCAAGATTGTTTAAAAAAGCCATAAACTTAAACCAATGCATATTAGACTTATGTAGGTCTACCCCTGCTACAAGAAAAGCACCATAAATATCAAAAGCATCAAACTGAAAATCAAGATACTTTTCATTAGTCTCATTTATTTCATCTTCAAGATAGTATACCTCAGACTTACCACAAGATAAGAACCACATCATACCATTGAAAGCTGTTTCAAAGTCAGGAACTTTATCTTTATATAATAAATCAAAAGCCTTCAATAATTTAATGTCCTCTGGAAATCTTGTATCCTCAGTTAAAAGAGTAAGTGCAATACCAACTCGAAAGCTGGTATTGATAGCACTACCCCTGTATTCGGTTGGAAACTGCTCAAGTAAGCAATTATACATCAACCTCACCACCATCTACAACAGTAAACTTATCTGTATTATATAGTTTATTTAACTCTTCAATTGCTGCATTTTCCTCTTTCTTATAATCAGAAAGATATGGTAAAATTGTATTAAATAACTCAGCATAACGCTCTACCCCTGGTAAGGTATCACCAAACATCTGCTCAGTAATATTCGTATTAAATGCCTTATCTACATCCTCTTTGAAAGTAGTAAGAACCTTCTCTTCAATTTCAGCATACGCAATAAGCTTTTCAAGGGCATCTTCAGTCTCAATAGACTCAAACTCTTTGTTCAAACTCTCATCAATATTTTGATACTTTTTCATAAGTCTAAGAATGTTACCAACTAATCTCTTATCAGAGAAGTCAATTCTTACAACATTATCTGTTCCCTCTACATGTAATTCACAAATCTTTGATAAATTTTTGATAGTATTCATTTTAAATCCTCCTAGAACTTTTAAAAAGATAGGATACCCCTAGATAACTAGAGGTATCCAAAATGTTATAAACTACTCTTAGGTGTGAAAGTAGCTACTCCAGTCTCCTTATCGTATGAAGCAGTTCCCTCAACAGCCTCACCTACAATAGTGTAAGTAGCCTCTACCTTGATTTTATCCTGAGCGTCTCCACCAAATGAAGAAACTTCACAGACTGCTGGATATTTATAAGCTACATTGCCACCAGTAGCATATGTCTTAATCTGAACAAGCTCACAGTTAGCTTTGCTATCTGTAACCTCATGGTCAAAAAGATACTCTTCATACTTACAAACTGGGTCTTCTTTAAGATAAACACCTGAATGTGAAAAACTCTTCTTATACGCTTTAATAACGTGATTAGCTACTTTAGAAGTAACGTCTGCTGGGTCATCAGTCTCAACACCTGAATCCATACTATTTGACTCAGCCATTAAGAGAGCCATATGAAATGCTTTTGTCTCAAATGTAGATAAATCTTCTGGAACGTTTACAAAATACAAAAGTTCCTCAGAACCTACAGTTGACTGTCTTATTTCTGTTAGATTAGCCATGACTATAATCTCCTTCCATAATTGATAGAAAATTTACTAATAAAATCTTTTGCACCATTTGCATAGACTGCTGAAAGCTTGGTGGAAGCCTTAGTAACTACCCCTGATACATAGAAATCATCAGTTTTGATTGATTTATAGTTAGACTTGATAAAAGATACCAAATCATCAACTATCTTGATTGAATCTAAATCGGCAAATCCATTATCGTTTGCCATAATACGATAATAACATTGTAATGATATTTCTCCATCAACAAACATACCAGTGATGTCCTTTTTCTCAACTACAGTATTATCATCAGCAAGTGAAAACATTATACTATCTTTATCAGGCTTTAACTCATCAAATGATAGTTTCAATTTAGTGCCTGACCTGATTGTATAGTTACTATTTATATAAGAAATAATAAACTCAATAATTTCAGATATACTCATTATTTAGCCTCCAAACCTTGTAATAAGTCCTTCGCATATTGGTCAGCCCATTTCTTAGCATACTCACGTTCAGAAACATCGACTGGATTACCTTGAGCTTGTATATGAACATCTTTTGTATAATTTTTTGGAATACCTGATGGGGCTATTGGATTGAAAGCATAGCTTGCATAACTCTCCGCATACATGTAACCCTTTGGAGTATCTGGCACATTTTTTGCTAGATTACCATGTTTATAAGGAACAAATTGGTCGGTATCTTTTTTGATATTATTGACCAGATTGCGATAAGCTTGCTCTTTATTTTTATCTATTGTCTTTTGAACCTCTTCTATAATAAGACTAGATATATCTAAGTTAGGTGAAATTGTAACAACTTTATTTGCCATATGAAATCACCTCATTTACTTAGCAACTATAACTTTATTATCTAAATTACTGCCAAATTGATAATCAGATATAGCAGTAATCTCATATAAGCTACCCCTATTGTTTCGGTAATCATTTATTGTTAAACCATCTAAGTCAATAACTCCAAAACCAATTAAATCTTCTTTGGATATTGTATATGTAGTATCTATATTAACTGTCTCGTCATTTTTAAAGGTAAATGAATCGACATAACTTTTATTTGCTTTAACATCTCTTGGAATGTAACAAGTAACTTTATCATCTTTGCTACTACCAGTAGTTTTTCGTGCATTTACCTCATCCAAAACAAACTGAACACCTGATAATATAACCCTTGAGTAATATACTTTATTATCTCGTTCATACTTATTGAAAATTGTAATAGTATGTGGAAATAACGACATAATACTCAAACCTCCTTTAATAACATCAAAGTTTTAAATCCAACTACAAGTAAGTGGTGTTCCTCCAAGATATGAATTTACAACTGAATGTAAACTAGACATTACTGATTTAGGTAATGTATCTGAAGCATAGTTTACAGACCAACTACCAACAGATTCAGAAGATTTAATACCTACCCCGATAGACTCTGATTCAAGTCTATCACATATAGCACATACACAAGACTTAACTCGCATAAGTGTAAACTCATTTAAACTATCTTCGGTAAGATTTTGAAATCTACCAAAAGTAAAATTGTCTACAGTAATATAGCTAAGATTTAATAACCTATTAAAATCATCTTCACTGAGTTTGCCATGAAACTCATCTTTGTAGTAATTGTAATCTACAGTAATCATATAACAAACTCCTTTCATTTATGATAACTAATATAAACTAAATAACTTTAAATTATATTACTTATCATAACAGTGGGTGGACTAGCCACCCACTAGACTACTGAATAGTTGAACAGTCTAATAATATCTTATTATCCTTAGATAAATCAATAGATGCTGTTAATGTTATATCGCCACTATTTGCGCCAATTACAACAGAATACTCTAAAGTTTTAATATTTCTATAACTCATATAATCTTGTGTATAACTTGCAAGATTATATCTACTTAGATTTTTTATAAATTCATTAGGTCTTTCAACAGTAACTCCATTTATAGATATAGATTTAATAGTAAATGCTTTACCTTCAGTATTAATCAAATATGCTGCATACATAGGAAGTCTATCAAGCTTTAAACTATATTTTACTACACCATTAGATACTGTAATTCTATCTATAGAAGAGTAAAGATAATCTGAATTGTAAGCTTCACCATCTATATCTAAACCTCTTCCCCAATATAAACCTGTTGGATTAGTAAGTGGATATTCAGTGTAGAAACTAACTACGTCATTATCTCTAGCCTCTATAAAACATTTACCATCACTAAATGCTAAGTGTCGAGTAATAGAATCACCTTCTGATAATAATGTATATCCGATTTGCTTTGTATTCATAGAATTCAAACCATAAATAGGTTTGCCCTTATAACTTAAGTTTATCTGAATCTTTTTAGACTATAAGATTTTTTTTAACAGTTACACAAGCTGGATTTGTAACCTTGAAACCAGTGTCAACCTCTTCCTGAACGAGTGCACCTGCTGCATTAGGGTTATCAATAGTTCTCAGCATAACAAGCTTATCGATGATTGAATAAGCCATATGGTCATACATGATAAGCTCTACTTTAGAAGTATCTGCTGTCTGAGATACCCCTGAAGCGTTTCTGTATTTGAAAGAACCACCAAGCAAAGTAGCTTCAACCCAAAGCATACCCATCCAATAACCTACACGTCCAGTAGCAACAACTGAATCATTTGCAACTGGTGTATAATCTTTTCCAGCTGTCTCAAGCATAGCAGAATAAGCATCTACTGATGCAATAACAACATCTGGTCTAGCATGTTTCTTTCTTAAATCTTTACGAAGAGCTAAAACCTTCTCCTTAATATTAGCTGATGTGATAGCATCAGTATCAGATGAAGCAGTTCCCTCTGTAACTAATACAGCAAGACCTGTCTTCTGACGAGCAATACGAATATCCTCTGTTACTGCCCAAGTCTTATTTAAAAGAACTGATGTTGGCATTGTAGCCTGAACATAAGCTGGAACCTTCTGACTCTTCTGGAAAGAGTTATTAGTGTTGATATCAATAACTGTATTAGCATACTCGCTATTTACGAAATCAGCACCTGGAACCTTTGGTTCAATACTATTATCTGGTGAATAAACCTCAACCTGAATCTGACCTGCATTACCTACATCATGCTCAGATGTGAAAGTTACACCATCCTGAAAAATCTCATCTGCATATAAGCCACCTTCAACTACAGGTGACATACCAGTGGCTACAGTAGCCTGACCTACAACTAAAGCCATAATTGTTTACCTCCTATTTTCGTATACCTTTGTTACGAAGAAATGTATCGACTGCACTGTCGACATCATTAACTCCGTTTGGATTAACTACCCCTGTAAAGGAAGTAGCACCTTGTGCTACTTGACCTGTCTGAACTGTAGACTGAACAGCAACACTAGGATTTTGAGCAACACCCTGAACCTGTGCAACAGCACTAGGCTGGTTTGTATTTACCTGCTGATTTTGAGCGACACTCGTATTCTGCATAGCAGTCTGAGAAGATACCTGACCTGCAGATGGAATAGTCTGTGGTGTAGGCTGAGTGTTCTGAATGCTCTGACTGATATTGAATAATTGAGCATTTGCCTGAGTGTATTCCTTCACTGCATCTGCAAAGCTTTTTCCATTAACAGCAAGCTTCTGAGCTTCAAAAGCAACAAACTCTTGCATATAAGCAGGAACTCCTGCATTAGCAACAATTTCTTTGTTTTTGTAACCCTGTAACTCTGCAAGGTAACTCTGTGATAACTGCTGTGCCTGAGCTAACTGATTTGTTAAATCCTGAACATGCTGATTAAGCGGATTTACTCTGCCCTGAATGATACTATTCAACTGCTCCTGAGTAAACAGTGCCTGACTGTTTTGAGCTGACTGAGTAGGCTGAGTAGGATACCCCTGATTGACTACTTGAGTCTGAGTAGGCTGACTCTGCACATTTTGCTGGGTGATAGGCACATTGGCTGTCGCATTAGTTAAATTATCCATAATATCAATCCTCCACGATTTTACGTCTCTCGACTACTTTAAATGTATTATAGCATGCTTTTTATTTTTTGTCAAGAGGAGTTATAGAAAAATATTAACATAATAAAAAATACATAACAAAACATACTTTAAACTAAATAAAAAGCCTATATTGTATAAACAATACAAGCTCTTTATAGTTACAAGTTATTCAGCTGATTGTGCAGTGTCTGATGAAATAGCATTGATTTTTGTTTGAGCATCTTCAATAGTTTCACCATACCACTTTGCTCTATACTCAGCTTTAGACATAATACCATCTCTAACATCCTGTCTATCCTGCTCTCTCTCTTTATCATCAGCCTCAACAATATTATCTTGAGCAGTTACAGTAACCTTAGCGTCAGCATTAACTGCTACCCCTAGAACATTTTGACCTAACCAAAGTATCTCAGATACTAAAGACTTAATAGCTACACATACCATATTAGTCATTTTACCAGAGTTACGAACAAAATCCTGTCTCTCACCTGCATACTCAGTAGCTGTAACACCATTACTCATTGAGAAATTATAAAACTTTGTTCCAAAACCTACAAGACTACTAAACATATTTAACTGATTTTGTAGTTCAGCGTCAAGCTCAGTAGAACGTAAACTTGGTGCAAAGTCCTTAATATATTCATTGATAGAAGTATCTGCATCATCACCAAAGAACTGCATTAAAGACTGTCTCATATCTTGAGGTGCAATAGGTTTACCTTGGTCATCACAAGTAAGTAAACACTTATTCATCATGATAATTCTTCTACCATTAATAACCTCTACTACACAATTATCATATACCTGGTCAATACCCTTAAGAGTATCAATAGCATTGTAATAAATGGATACCCCAAGAGGACTGTCTAAATCAACATTATTTGCAATATTAGTTTTCATTATAACAAAAAGAGGTTTAATACTCTTTGTTCGTATAATACTCAATACTGGAATATCTAAATTAACTTTTTGATAGTTAGCATTATAAATATCATTGTAGATTACATAACCATCAGACTCCTTGATATGTGAACTAACTGTATAATAAGTCTTGCCTTTTATATTAGTCTCTGAAACAAAAGCGACCTCGGTGATTATACCGTTATCATAAGAGATAGGTATAATCCTTGTAGCATTGTAAGACTTAATCTTGATAGTAGCATTAGCTCCACTAACAATATTACCATTAGTATCAACAGTTATACCGTCCAAATCAAGAGCAAGAGCAGATGTTCCAAGAGCAAACATTTTCTCAAGATTGTCAGATAATATTGTAGAAAAGTTATTACTGCCTAAGACTCCACCATTTTCTTTACTGCCCTGAACAAAGATACTAGACTTATTGTTTGATGAGCTAACTACAATACTTAAATCCTCACTTAATACTGATGAAACCCAATCTTCACAAGCTCGTTTAGCCATATTCAAATGAAACATCTCACGACTAGGAGTAGTAATACCATTGCTATATGATACTGTATGATAACTTTTAACGAAGCCTTTATACCAATCAAGCCACTCACCTATTTTAGTGTAGTAGCTGGCAACGTTATAGCAGTGACCAAATCTACCCCTGATACATTTTAACATTGAACCATAATCCATTATTAGACCTCCTAACTACAAAACTTAATTATCTTATCCAAAAATGCTGACCAACTATACTCTTCAGCATCGGCAATATCAATATCAACAGAACCATTATCAAGTCTTTCATCTTCATGTCCTGGTCTACTATCCCAAACTTGATGTTCAGTAGAGCCAATAACAAACTTACAAGACTTATTAACAAGCCAATGTCGTCTAGCAAGCATAGATTGTTTAGCTGTAATACGCTTCTTAATAGTATGCTTTTGACAATTCAAAACTCTAATCTGATTATACATAGATAACTCTTTGATTACAGACCTAATCTCATTAATCATAACTGGGTCTGCTGAGTCACCATAGATGTATCTGATTACCCCTAAATTCATTGAAATAACTGTCAATAGAAAACTCTTAAAACGTTCATGAAACTCTACAACGTCAGAGTTACCACCTTTCATATCTATCTCATCATCAAAGAAAGGAATAATCAAATGATAGTTATTACAGATAAGTGTAGCACAGAAAGCAGTATTAGAACCATTACCACCAAAGTCTACACCAATACTTATAAACTGAACAGTAACACCTTTCAAAGACTCATTCAAATCATTTAATACCCAAGGACTACTATCTTTAGCAAATAGAGTAAATATCAATCCGTCAGAACAAGCACGATTACCAAGGATACCCCTTTGATATTCAACGCTATTTTTATCTGGATAAGTATTCAGCAACTCCTGCTTTTGATATTCAGTTAGTGCAGTATTGTCAAACAAACTACAACGCATAAAGTTCATCTTTACTTTTTCATTTTCACAAAACCTATCAATATATTTTGTATAAACTTTATGAGTAGGATAAACTGGGTTTAAATCCCACCAAACTTTTTTATCATGTGACTGGGTAAGACGAGAGAGTGCCATAGCTACAAAGTCTTTTTCATCATCAGATATATAAAGGTTAGCTAACTCAACAGATAACCAAGAACCAAAAGAAAGACCTTGTATTCGTTTATAACTATCAGATTGACCACCACCAACAAAGATTACAATTTTAATACCTGTCTTTGTTTTTATTTTAAGACACTCATTACCTTCGTATTTACCTGACTTACATCTACCCCTGAAGATAGCAGTAAGACCTAGACCATTACAATCAGCTACATTTAATCTAGCAGTTGTAGATGAAGCACCAGATACTAGATGTATCCTATCTTTGCAATACTCAAGATAATTAGCAAAGCTATAAATATTGATAACTGTTTTACCTGCACGATAAGCCCCCTCAAGACAATTATAAGTATTGGAGAGGCAACGATAATAGTAATCAATATACCTCTTGCTGAAAGGTTTTATTTCAACTGTTTGTGTATACATTTCTCATCATCATCCTCTCCAGAATTATCCTTAGAGTCTTCACTATTAATTTTATCCTTCATTAAAAGTAATAGCTCTACTAGACTCATTACTCATCATCTCCAAAATCATCTAAATCGTCAAAGTCATCATCTTCGTCAGTTGACTCATCAGACTCTTGTAACATAGCCTGAACATCCTCAGGTTTACCAAGTCTCAATCCTGCTGATGTAAAGAGTGAAAGAATATCCTGAATGTCTACCCCTTTATCAGAACCATCAAGCTGAAGAATCTTAAGTAACTTTTCAAATGCCCATTTCTTATCCATAAATACAGGGTTTCCAGTCCTACTATCAAAATGGTCTATCATAGACAAATCATCTTCATCCCATTTTGTAAAGTCTGTAAAATCTTTTTTGATTATTGTATCCTGGACAGTTCTACCATTTTCAAGACAAGTCTGATATACCTGCATATATTTAGCTGGATTGTAATTGATGATTTTATACAAACGCTCAATCATAGTTTCACGTTTATCTTTCTCCTCAATACAAACTCCGTCTCGTATCTCCTGAATACGAAATACTACATCTTTACGACACATTAATCTTGAACCCTGCATAGCATGATATGAGTCACAACGAGGATGAGCATCTACCCCGTAACCTGCCTTAAAACAAGCCTCTGATGGGTCACAACCTTCTCTAGCCATAAACTGGCAAAACTTTTCCATTCGAGCATTTCTTAATTTAGCCATACTATATTTACTCCTTTCATAAGTAACTTCAATATCTACATATAATGTTCGTAGTTTAATATGATATTACTGAAAAGTCATATTGAAATACAATAACAGTATCGGTCAAAAACGAACAATATTTAACAAAATAAGACATATTGATACAATTCGATATAACTCAAAGACATTTAGTCTTATTTCAACTCGTATTATACACTAAAACTTGAGAGATGTCAAGTCATATAATATATTTATATTAGCTAACTAATCTATAACCTAACAAATATTATACATAAACTAGACTAAATACTTAAAGTAATAAAAAAAATATTGGTCATCACCTTAAATAGGCAAAGACCGATATAACTACCACTAATACAACGAAATCATCTTATTTGAAAATCATATTATATTTTTCAATATCTGGACTACTCA
>ERZ773225.1654-NODE-1654-length-25440-cov-4.553752_pt1 | contig 25440 bp, 26 predicted proteins | sample MGYA00580993_ERZ773225 | MGnify/ENA primary metagenome ERZ773225 (study PRJEB29015, sample SAMEA2737748) | human gut metagenome | biome: human gut; feature: human-associated habitat; material: faeces | place: China | collected 2012 ...
GCAGTTTGCAAGGCGGACAGAGTCGTCCGCCCCTGCGGATTTCTTGAAAAACCTTGCGAAGTTCTATAGTAAAATGCAGATCATGCCGCCGGTGTTTTCGTTGATCATGCGTGAGAGCGTCTTTGTAAGCTTCTGGCGCGCATCGTCCGGCATGCGCTGGATTTTTGTATTGAGGCCGTCGGTGACCAGATCATAGAGCGATTTTCCGAAGATATTACTCTGCCAGAGCTTTTCCGTGTCGCCCTCGTACTCTCCGAGCAAGTATTTGATGAGCTCATCCGACTGCTGCTCGTCACCCACGATCGGGCTGAGCTCGGTCTCAATATTCGCCCGCATGAGGTGAATGGAGGGTGCGCTGGCGCGCAGACGCACGGCGTAGCTGCTTCCCTTGCGGATGATCTCGGGCTTATCCAGATGCAGCTCCGACTCGTCCGGCATGACGATCCCGTATCCCGTCGCGCGCACCTGCTCCATCGCGCTTTTGACGCGGGCATACTCCTTCTGCTGGGAAGAAAGCTCGGTGAGAATGTCCATAAGATCGAGCTCGCCCGTGATCTCGAGCCCCGTCTTTTCAGACAGCAGCGCGTAAAACAGCGCCTCCGGCAATTGCAGCTCGACCGTAATCGTTCCTGTGCCCGCGTCGACGTCCGTGATGGAAAGTGCCTGCACCTGCTCGAGATTTTCCAGGGCCTTCATCGCGTCCTCTGCCTGCGCGATTTTTCCGAGCTTCCCGGCTGCCTGCCGCATCGCAGCATACAGGGCCTGCTTGACCTCTCCATCGTCCGGCAGCGCCCGAACCCAGCCGGGCAGGCAGAACCGGAGCTCCGTCGCCGGAAACTCGTACATGAGGTCCATCAAAATCCCCTCGATCTGCTCTTCGTCCATTGTAAGCGCATTGACCGCCCGCGCGCCGACGCCGTATTTCTGAGAGAGATTCCGCGCCAGCGCCTTTGCTTCCCCGCTTTCCGGGTGCTCGGAGTTCACGAGAATGACAAAGGGCTTTCCGGTCGCGAGCATATCGGAAATCGCGCGGTCCTGCGCGGATGCGTAGTCGCTTGCGGGAATGTCCGTGACGCTTCCGTCCGTCGTCATGATGATCCCGATGCTGCTGTGCTCCTCCATGACCTTCTTTGTCCCGATCTCCGCCGCCTGCTCCAAGGGAAGCTCTGTCTGCGACCACGGGGTCATGACCATCCGGGGCGTTCCCTCTTCCTCGGCTCCCATCGCGCCGGGGACCAGATAGCCGACCGAGTCGATGAGCCGGACTTTGAGTCTCGATGTACCGTCCGGCGAAATTTCCACTGCCTGCTCGGGCACAAACTTTGGCTCCGTCGTCATGATCGTCCGGCCGGAGCCGGATTGGGGCAGCTCGTCGCGCGCGCGGTCGCGCTGATAGGTGTTCTCCAGATTTGGAAGCACCAGCTGCTCCATAAAGCGCTTGATAAAGGTTGATTTTCCGGTTCGGACCGGGCCGACAACGCCAATGTAGATGCTGCCGGCGGTCCGCTTTGCAATCTGATCGTAAAGATGCCTTGCCTCGTCCACGTTACCGCCTCCTTGTTCTGTGTGACGCATGGTGATATGTTCAGACCGGAATCAGAAGCAGCGTGCCCTGCTCGGCTTCCCCACTTGTAATTCCGTTCGCGCCCGCAATCGCCGCTTCGCTCGTGCGGTACTGCTTGGCAAGATCCCAGAGGCTCTGCGTTTTGTCTGCGTGCCGCACGACGACGCAGAACCGCTCCGCGCCCTTGTCTCCTTCCGCAAGCTCCCCGCCTGTAAGCGTCCGCAGCGCCTGATTGCAGCGGCAGTCCGCGTGGAAGCTGACGTCATAGCGCACGTCGATCCCGCCGCCGGAGGGCGCAGCAAAGCCGTCTCTGCCCGGGGTGACGCTCGCCTCGCAGACTGCGCCCTCGCCCAGTGCGATCTTGCAGCTTGCCTGATCGCGGACAATGGCCGATTGCAGCGCGCCGTCCGTGTCCATGTATAGAATGTTCACCGTTGCGGGAGCGGTCAACACCGCCTCGCCGTTTTGCGTCTGCTGCGTGGGCTCGCCGAGATAGAGCGTGCTGTCGATGACGGCGCGCGCCTGCTTGGGGATGCTTCCGCGCAGCGTGCCGGTCTGTGTCTGCCGGTCAAGGAGGCACGAAAGCCGCACCTCGCTCCACTCCGGGCTAAACTCGCCTCTTGTGGCGTATGCGTCCTCGGTGATGGTCACCTCGCTTGCCTGCATCGCGACGCACTGACAAAGAAGCGTCACTGAGAGCAGAATTTTAGAGGGCTCGTCTTCCATCCGCGAAAGCTCGGCTTCGCTTCCCGTCACGCACAGGCAGAGCGCCAGCTCGTCGTCATCATAAGTTCCCCGCAGCTCACAGTACTGCGAGAACGGAAGCTGCCGCACATACGTCTCCGGCGCGCCGTCCGTCGTGAGATAGAGCGCCTTGAAGGTCAATACGCCTTTGAAGACCGCCTTGTTTCCTGTGAGCTTCTGCTCGGTGATCTCCGGGCTCACCCAGTACTGCACGATGCTTTCCATCTCCGGCTCTCCGGTGGAAAGCTCCAGATCCTCCGTCATTGTCACGGACTTCTCGCCAAACTCGCGCGGCAGGACGCAGCGGTATTCCGCCGTCTTCGTTTGCAGCGCGGCGGGTGCGTCCTTTAACGTCCGGATCTCCTGCGAGGTCTGTTCAAAACCCGTCAGCATGCAAACGACATCCGCGCGCACCAGAATTTTTCTCGAATTGATGAGCCGCGCATCCGCCGAGCGCACATGGCAGCAGGCTTGCAGCTGCATGGCCGCCGTTGCCGCCGGGTCGTCCACGCGGATGGAATACGGCAAATAACAGCTCAGCGCCCGCGGCTCCGTTCCATCCTCCGGAACATACAAAAGTCCTGCGCGCACGCCGCCGGTCACTACAACGCTTCCGTCGCGCGCCTCTTTTCCCCGCATCACCGCGCACGCGCCCGTGAACACGATCCGCCCGCAATCCGGATAGCTGTCCGGAACGATCAGCTCCTGCGTCTGCTCCTGCGCCGCTGCTTTGGTGAAGACCGGGCGCAAATAATCGATCGACTGCGCTTCAAAGACAAGCTCCATACTCTCACTCCTTGTAGTTCTCTCAGGCGGCCAGTCCGCCCCAGACTTTCGTCTTAAGAGTATATACGCGCTTGCGGACAAGGATATGCAAACTTTTCTAGCAGCAGTCCATCAGAAGCGCAATGGCAATCAGTCCCGCCGCCAGCAGCAGCTTCCAGACCCACGTGCAGATGACAAACGATAAAAGAAGCCCAAGCCCCAGTCCCAGCAGAAATATCCGCAGCTTTTCCGTCCGAGGACACATACAAATCACCTCTTTGCCAGTCTACGCATGATGTGTCCGCGCTGTGCCTCCGATTTTACAGAAATTTGCGCATAGAAAACGCCCGCAGAGAAACCTCTGCGGGCGCTTTGCACTAATTCACTTTTGTCCGTTTCGCCGAATCTCACGCAGAATACAAAGCCCCATAGAAAGCATCGGAAGCAACACGCGCAGGCATAGAAAGCCCGCCGGCTGTATGCTTAGATTCGCGTCCAGAATTAGCCCGGCAAACCACGCCAGCACCGTCCAGACAACGGCTTGCAGATACATAGAATTCCCTCCTATTTCAGCTCCCAAGGCTTGATCTCTTTTGCCATCTCGTAGAGCCGCTTGTAGCTTTCATACCTTGTCGGCTCGATCTCGCCCCGTTCCAGCGCGGCACGTACGGCGCAGCCCGGTTCTTTCAAATGCGCGCAGTCCTGGAACTGGCACTTGCCGAGATACGGCGCAAAGTCTGAGAACGCATACTGGAGCTGGTCTTTTAAAACCAGGTCCATCCGCTCGGTATCGAACGAGGAAAAGCCGGGCGTGTCGGCGACAAACGTGCCGTTTCCGAGGGAATAGAGCTCGATGTGCCTTGTCGTGTGCCGCCCTCGGCCGAGCTTCTCGGATACCTCGCCGACGGCAAGCTTTAATTCCGGACAAAGCGCGTTCAAAATGCTTGATTTTCCAACGCCGGAGTTTCCCGTAAACGCCGAGAGCTTGCCGGAGATGGCCGCGCGCAGCTCGTCGATCCCCTCGCCTGTTTCCGCGCTCGTCACGACAACGCGGAAGCCCGCGCGCCGGTAAATTCCGGCAAGCCCCTCTCCGGGCTCGAGATCGTTCTTGTTCACGCAGATGAGCGGCTCGACGCCCTGCTGCCCCGCGATGGCCAGCACCCGGTCGATGAGAAACGGCTCTGTCTGCGGAATCGCGCACGAGGCCAGCAGCACCAGAAGATCGACATTCGCGACTGCCGGGCGGATGAAGCTGTTTTTCCGGGGGAGAATTTCCTCCACCGTGCCGCTTTTTCCGCTTCTTGAGATCGTCACAAAGTCGCCGACGAGCGGCGAAACGCCCTCTTTCCGGAACTTGCCGCGCGCGCGGCACTCGACGACGCCGTCTTCCGTCTGCACATAATAAAATCCGCTGAGCGCTTTGATAATTCTATCGTTCATCATTCTGCCAATGCGTCAAAATCCAGTTCCATCGTCTCATAGAGCACGCCGTCAAGATACACGTCGACCGTCTGCGTGCCGGTTCCCTCGACCGTCAGGTGGATCGACCGGCTGGACTGCTCAGCCATATCGACCGTAAACGCTTCGATCTGCGTCTCGCCGCCCACCTTCACGAGCACCTCATATGTCCCGCTCGAAGACGGCATGCGCACGGAAATTTCCGCTCTGACCGGCTCCTGCTTCTTCGTCACCTCCACGCGGATCATCTGCGTGTTGGCGGAGGTGTGGCTTTCTCCGAGCGTGTTGACGATCTTACAGAAATAGTACCACACGCCGGCCTTTTCGGTGTCGACCTCGCAGGTTGTGTTGTCCTTGCCGCTGCGGGAGACAAGCTCTGCGTCCGCCACGTTCCCAGACTCTGACACATACCATGCGTACGTGAGCTCGCCATCATCCGAAACCTCGGCCTTCACCTGCAGGGTAAGCTTTTCGCCCTGCTCCACCACCGCGTCCTGCGAGAGCGTGCGGATGAGCGGCTCCTGCGCCTCTTCAGGTCCCTTGGAGGCCTGCAGGTTGATGACCGTCCCGGCCTTGACCTCGGTCTCGGCGTCGATGGACTGGAACGTGACCGTGCCCTCAGGGAGATCGCTGTCGACATATTTGATCATGCCGTCGCCCAGTCCCGCTTCCTTAATCATCGCAATCGCGTCGTCCACGTCGCTGCCGATTAACGACGGTACCTTCACGAGCTCCACCGGAACGCCGGTACTTACAACGAGCGTCACGCTCTGCCCGTCCGAAAGCGGCTCACCCCGCTCGGGGACAGTCCTTATGATATACCCCGCGGTGTACACGTCGCTTTCCTGATAGTCGACAGAAATGTCCAGCGTCATGGAAAGAGAATTCAGGTAATCCAGCGCGTTTTCCAGCGGCATATTCACAAGGTTCTGCATGTTGTTCGTCTCAATGCCGGACGAAAGCGTCAGCTCGATCGTAGAGCCTGCCTTGACCATCGTGCCCGCATCCACGCTCTGCTCAATGACATAGCCGCTTTCATACGCATCGCTCGCGCGCCAATCGGTGACCTCAAAGGTCAGATCCGGGTACTGGCTCTCGTCGAAATTTTCAAAGTACTGCCCCACAAGCTGCGGCACCTGCACCTCCTCCGTCCGGCTGAAAAGGTCGGAGAAGAAGTAGGAATACAGGAAATATCCGATGCCGAGCACCGCCAGCACGATGCAGACGATCCCTGCCGTGAGCGCGACGTTCGCGCCCTTTTTTGCCGTTTGGCTCGGCGCGGGCTGCGCGGGCGGCTGCTTTCGCTGCGGGATGAAAACTCTCGACGGCTGCTTTCGCTCGCGGCGCGGCAAAGACTCCGGAAGATAATTGGGGTCGTTGATGAGCCGCTCAACGTCGAATGCGTCCTGATCGTCGGTAAAATCGAAGACCACGTTCGGGTTCTTGCGGAAAATTTCGAGGTCCGCGAGCATTCTCGTCGCCGACGGATAGCGCTTGGAGATATCTGCCGCCATGGCGTGCATCGTGATCTGCTCGAATCCCTCAGGGATATCGGGGTTCAGCTCGCGCGGCATGACGGGCTTGGCGTTAATGTGCTGGATGGCAACGGAAACCGGGGTGTCGCCGTCGAAGGGCGGCCGGCCAGTCAGCATTTCGTACATCACGACGCCAAGAGAGTATAGGTCAGACCGGTAGTCAACCTTGCCGCCCTTGGCCTGCTCGGGAGAAATATAGTGCACTGACCCCAGCGCCTCGCGCGTGAGCGTATTCTGCGCGGAGGAGATGTGGGCAATGCCGAAGTCTGCGACCTTGACGCTGCCGTCTTTCAGAATCATGATGTTGTGGGGCTTGATGTCGCGATGGATAATGCCCCGGGAGTGCGCGTGCTCGAGCGCCTTTGCGATCTGCGTGGAAAAATGCAGGGCTTCTCTCCAGTTGAGCCTGCCCTTTTGCTCGAGATACTGCTTGAGCGTAATGCCCTCGATGAGCTCCATAACAATATAATCGAGGTTATTCGAGTGCGACACGTCGTACACGCTCACAATGTTCGGGTGCGAGAGCATCGCGACGGCCTGCGACTCGGCATGGAACCGGCGGCGGAACTCCTCATCCTGCGAGAGCTCCTGCTTTAAAACCTTAATGGCAACGAGGCGGTTGAGGCGGTTGCATCTGGCCTTATACACAACGGCCATGCCGCCCGTCCCGATAACCTCGAGAATTTCATATCGATTGTCCAACAGCGTTCCTATGTATTGATCCATAAGATTGCTCCTTCCCTAAACAAGCGCCATCGCGACCGTCACATTGTCCGGTGCGCCGCGGTTTTTTGCGATGCGCAGAAGTCTCTGGCAGCAATCGCTCTTGCGCACGCCGTGCGCAACCTCAAAGAGCATCTCCTGATCGGCCATGACGTTCGACAGCCCATCGGAGCATAGAAGCAGGCAGTCGTCGCGATGCAGCTTCTGGATATAAATATCGCCCTCGACCGAAGGCTCGGTGCCCACAGCTCTGGTGATGACGTTCTTTCCCGGGTGGTTCTTGGCCTGCTCCTGCGTAAGTTCCCCGCGCTGCACCATATACTCCACAATCGAGTGGTCGACAGTCAGCAGCTGCACGCCGTCGGACGTAAACAGATACGCCCGGCTGTCTCCGACGTTAATAATGACGGCAGTATCCTTTAAAATCAGCGCTGCGACAAGCGTCGTGCCCATGCCGGAAAAATCGTCGCTCAGCTGCGCCTGCTCATAGACAGCCTTGTTGGCAAGCTCCAAAGCCCCGCGCAGAATCTCCGCTGCGCGCTCCGGGGTCAGTCCTGATTTCTGGCAGCGGCGCACCTCATCGGTGAATACGTCGACCGCCAGCGAACTTGCTACATTCCCGGACTTCGCCCCGCCCATGCCATCGCAGACAATCATCAGGGAACGGTCTCTCGAAAAAGAGAGCATGGCGTAGGAATCCTGATTCTGTTCGCGCAGGTTGCCGGGATCGGTCAGTCCCCAAAGCTGCATGGTATCGTCCCCTTTCTATGTTTCCGGAAGCTCTGGTTCAATCGGCAGAATCAGCGGCTCCTTTTTGATCGTTCTTTTCAAATTTCCGGCGCAGCTGACCGCAGGACGCATCGATGTCGCTGCCAAGCGTCCGGCGCACCGTCGCGGTAATGCCATGTGCCTGCAAAATGCTCTGGAAGCGCGCAATGGCCTCGCGGGAGCTCGTGTGGAGCCCCGTTTCCTCCACGTCGTTGAGCGGAATCATGTTCACATGCGCGCCCATGCCGGAGAGCTTTTTTGCAAGAAGCTCCGCCTGCTCGGGGCTGTCGCTCACACCGGAGATCATTGTGTACTCAAAGGACACCCGCCGCCCGGTGATCTCGTAATACTCCTTGCACGCAGCCAGCACCGCTTCGACGTTCCAACGGCGGTTTATCGGCATGATCTTATTGCGCGACTCGTTGTCCGGCGAGTGAAGCGAAACGGAAAGCGTCAGCTGGAGCTTCTTTTCGGCAAGCAGCTTGATCTTATCGACAAGGCCGCATGTAGAAAGGCTGATGTGCCGCATGCCGATGTTCATCCCGTCCGGGCTGTTGACAAGCTCCAGAAAGCGCATGACCGCATCAAAGTTATCCAGCGGCTCGCCGATGCCCATGAGCACGATATTGGAAATAGGAAGTCCGGAATCGATCTGACTGAACAGCACCTGATCTAAAAGCTCCGAGGGTCTGAGCCTTCGCACAAGGCCGCCCAGCGTCGACGCGCAGAATTTGCAGCCCATCAGGCAGCCAACCTCCGAGGAGATGCAGACCGTGTTTCCGTGGTGATACTGCATGACGACGGACTCGACGCAGTTGCCATCTGACAGCCGCCAGAGGTACTTGATCGTGCCGTCCTTTTTGGAGACCTGCTTGCGCGCCACCTCCGGCGCAGTGATATCAAAGAGACTGTCCAGCTTCGCGCGAAGGGACTTTGAGAGATTTGTCATCTCGTCAAAGCTTCTCGCGCCCTTATGGAGCCAGACAAAAACCTGCTTTGCCCGGAACTTCGGCTCGCCAAGTGCCGCAAACGCCGCCTCCATCTCGGCAAGGGTCATAGATTTGAGATCTTCTTTCATTTGTTCTTCCTCAGCTTGCAGATGAAAAAGCCATCGGCTTCATGTACGTGCGGGTAAAGTGTCAGCATGCCGCCGTTCTGTCCGTCCAATCCATCCGGAACCGTAAACGCTTCCAGATGGAACGCCGGATGACGCGCCAGAAATGCGTTTGCCACATCCTCATTTTCCCGCCGTAAAACCGTGCACGTGCTGTACAAAAGTGCGCCGCCGGGCCTTACATACCGGCTCACGTTTTCCAAAATCGCCGCCTGCACTGCGGGCAGACGCTCGGTCGGCGCAAGGTCCTTATATCGGATATCCGGCTTTTTGCGAATCACGCCGAGCCCCGAGCACGGAACGTCGGCAACAACCACATCGAAGCCGTCTTTGAATTCCTCCTGAAATTTTGAGGCGTCCGCCTCGCGGGCGGTGATGATCGAAATGCCGAGCCGCGCCGCGCCCTTTTCGATGAGGGAGATTTTGTGCGCGTGAATATCGCACGAGGTAACGCTTCCCTCGTTTTTCATTTCCATCGCGAGCGCGAAGCTCTTGCCGCCCGGGGCGGCGCAGGTATCCAGAACGCGCATCCCCGGCCTGACCCCCGCCGCCATCGCCGCGAGCTTCGCAGACGCATCCTGCACATAGACCTTGCCGGAGGCGAACAGATCGAGCCTTGCGAGGTTCCCCGTTCCCGTCACCAGATAGCAGCCGGGAAGCCACGGGTGCTTCCGGAACAAAATCTCCTGCTCCGTAAGCGCCCGCTCGACCTCATCAGGGTCTGATAACAGCGGATTTATCTGCAAGCACGTCGGCGCGGGCTCGTTGTCCGCCCGCAAAAAAGGCTCGATCTGACTTTCCCCGACGCCGTCCGTCAGAAGGTCGACAAGCTCCTGCGGATGGCTGTATGTTATCGCGAGGTCTTTGGGCTCTTCGAGGCTCCCCTTTTTCCGCGACAGCGCGCGAAGCGCTCCGTTTGTCATTCCCGCAGCCTTCTGGTTCACGTACCGCTTCGTCTGCTCGACGGCTTCGTTGACCGCCGCAGAGTCCGGAATCTTATCCAGCAGCAGAATCTGATACGCGCCGAGACGCAGAATATCCAGCATCGCGGGCTGCAAGCGCGAAAGCCCACCGGATACAACCTGCTCCAGATAATGATCCAGCAGCATCCGGTTCTGCATCACGCCGTAGGTAAGCGTAGCTGCCAGCGCCGCGTCGCGCCGCTCGAGCCGGTCGCGCTGCACATATTCCTTTAAAATCCCGTCTGACCACGCGCCCTGCCGCCTTGTGGCAATCAGCGCGCAGAGAGCTGTTGTTCTAGCGCTCATATGCTTCCTTCCGGACGCAAAGGCGCGTCCATTTATAGTTTGATCGGGTGGCCATTAAAGTAGGCGCTGGCCGCCATGCGCTTGCCGCCCTCGGCCTGAAGCTCGGTGATGACGAGCACGTCTCCCCCGCCGCAGGCAACCTCGAGGCCCTGTTTTGTAAGCGCCAGAAGCGTTCCCGGAGCTTTGTCGGTTTGCTTTCCGGTTTTCTCGACGTGGAAAATCTTGAACGTCTTGCCGTCAATTTCGCTCGTTGCGACCGGCCAGGGGATGAGGCCGCGCACGTGATCGATGACAAATCTTGCGCTTTCGCTCCAGTCAATCGGGCTCATAGCCTTCGAGAGCATCGGCGCGTAGGTCGCCTTCGCGCTGTCCTGTGGCGTTCTTGTCGCAGTTCCGGCTTCGATCGCGCGCGCAGTGTCGCAGGCAAGACTTGCCGCGATATGGGAAAGGCGCGCCATCAGCTCGCTCGTCGTCTCCATCGGCTCGATCGGGGTTTTACGGATTTCAATGATATCGCCCTCGTCCATTCCGGAAGACAAATACATCGCCGTCACGCCCGTCTCGTCGCAGTGATTGAGGATCGACCACTGCACTGGCCCCGCACCCCGAAGAGACGGCAAAATGCTCGCATGCATGTTGATGCAGCCACACCTCGGGATATCCAGCACCCGCTGGGGAAGGATTTTTCCGTAGGCCACAACGATGATGAGGTCGGGCGCAAGCCCCTTGAGCTCCTCTACCACTGCATCGTCCCGGAACGTTTCCGGCTGATAGACCGGCAGGCCCACCGACTGCGCGTAAGCTTTTACTTCGGACGCAATGAGCTTCATACCGCGGTTCTTGGGCGTGTCCGGCTTTGTATAAACCGCCGCAATGTCAAAGCCTTCCGTACAGAGCTTTTCGAGGCACACCTTCGCGATCTCGGGCGTACCCATATAGACAATTTTCATACTTCCGCGTCCTCGTCTTCCGCCGCGTCCTCCTGCTCCTTGAGAAGCTCCTCAAGCTCCTCGGGCGTGAGCATCTTTTCGGCAAACTCGGTGTACATGTGTCCGTCCAGATGGTCGATCTCATGCAAAAAGCAGCGGGCCGTCAGGTCTTCTCCTTCGTATTCGTACCAGTCGCCGTGCCGGTCCTGCGCGCGGACCTTCGCGTACTCGGGTCTTGTCACAAGGCCCCACTTGCCGGGAAGGCTGAGGCACCCTTCAATGCCGGTCTGCTCTTCCTCGCTGACCTCGACGATCTCGGGGTTCACAAGCTCCCAGTCCTCGCCCTCGGTGTTCACGATCACCACGCGGCGCAGTACGCCAATCTGCGGAGCGGCCAGCCCCGCGCCGTTCGCGTCGTGGAGCGTTTCGATCATATCGTCGATCAGCTGCGAAAGGCGGTCGTCAAATTTGGTAACCGGGCGGCAGACCTTGGTGAGCACCGGGTCTCCGACCGTGACAATGTTGCGAAGTGCCATAAAATATCCCCTCAATCGTATGAATTCACGTCGGCGTACGCATTGACGCCGCGATTTTGTTTGTCCTTTGCAAACGCGCGCAGGCCCGAATCCAGCAGCTGCCGCAGCGGTTTCGCATTTTTCACCGCCAGCGTCAGCCGGTAGCGGTACGTATAATTGATTTTCGCCACAGCGCAGGGTGCGGGGCCAAGAAGCGTCGCGGGAAAGCTCGCATAGGGCGGCGTTTTCAGCTGCGTGCGAAGGTTGTCACGAAACCGCTTTGCTGCCTGCACGACCTGGTCCTCGTAGAGCCCTGTAAAGGTGATGAAAAACAAGTCTAAAAACGGCGGGCAGTGGTGAAGCTCCCGGATGGCGATCTCCATCTCGTAAAACGCGTCGTAGTCCTGTCTGGCCGCGAGTTTAATGACGGGATGCTCCGGCGTCATGGTCTGCACCATCGCCGTCCCCGCCTGCTCGCCGCGTCCAGCACGCCCGACCACCTGCGTGATCAGGCTGAACGTCGTCTCCGCCGCGCGGTAATTGCTCACGTACAGGCTCATATCCGCGTCCAGCACGCCGACAAGCGTCACATTTTCAAAATCGAGCCCCTTGGTCACCATCTGCGTCCCAAGCAGGATCGGAATTTTCTCCTCCTCGAAGCGTTTGAGCATCTGCTCGTGGCTGTTGCTGGCCGTCACCGTGTCTGCGTCCATGCGCAAAATCTCCGTGTCCGGGAACATCCAGCGAAGCTCCTGCTCAATCTTCTGCGTCCCGCTTCCGACGGCTTTGAGTGCGCCCCCGCACTTTGGGCAGCGCGCGCGCGCCGGTTCGGAGTAGCCGCAGTAGTGGCAAATCAGGCGCTGCGTGACGGAGTGATACGTCAGGTGCACGCTGCACCTCGGGCACGTCGGAACGTCGCCGCACTCGACGCAGACAAGATATCTGGAGTTCCCCCGCCGGTTGAGAAAGAGGATTGACTGCCGGCCGGCGATGATATTGTCGCGCAGCTTTTCCTCCAGCGGCAGGCTGATGGACGTCGCGTTTCCCTGCCGGATTTCCTGCTTGAGATCGACGATCTGCGCCTGCGGCAGCGCCTGTTCATTGTAGCGCTTTTTGAGCGTATATAGGGTATAATCCCCGCGTTTTGCCTTATACATGCTCTCGACCGACGGCGTAGCCGACCCGAGCAACACAAGCGCGCCCGCCTTCACGCCCCGGTAGAGGGCGATCTCTCTTGCGTGGTAGCGGGGAGAATTTTCAGATTTATAGGTGTGCTCCTGCTCCTCATCGAGGATCAAAAGTCCCAGGTTTCGGACAGGTGCAAAAACGGCCGAGCGCGTACCGACAACGACGCGAGCTTCGCCGTCTCGAATCCTGCGCCACTGCGCAAAGCGCTCTGCGATGCGAAGGCTCGAATGGAGCACGGCGACCTTCTCGCCAAAATGCGCCGCGAGCCTTCCGAGCAGCTGCGGCGTGAGGGAAATCTCCGGCACGAGCAGAATCGCGCCCTTCCCTTCCCGCAGCGCCTCATAAATGAGGCTGATATAGACGGCGGTTTTTCCGCTGCCGGTCACGCCGTAAAGTAGCGCCGCCCCCGGCTTTTCCGCCTGCGTCTGCAACCAAAGCCCGTCAAAAACCGTCTGCTGCTCGTCATTTAAAACCGGCGGCGCAGCAGACTCCTGCGCGGGGCGAAGAAGCTCCGGCTGGGGCTCCTGCTCCCAGAGTGTGATGAGGCCGAGCTTCTGAAGTCTCGTGAAGGTAGAAGACGATGCGCCTGTAAGCTCCGTCAGCTCCCGGCAGGAGGACTCTCCCGCCGCACCGAGAAGCTCGAGGACTGCCGCCTGTACCGGCGCAGTGCGCTTTTTCTTTTCTGCGTACCGGGCTGCCTCCTCCGGCGCGGCTATTGCGGCAAATTTCTGTTTTCGGCCCGTGCTCTTCTGCGAAAGCTCGAGGTCGTTTTCAATGATTTTTTTGGAAAGCAGCCACGAAATGGCCGCCTCCGCCGCCGCGCGGTCTTCCATCTGCGAAATGAGCGCTCCTTCCGGCGCGCTGCCGCCAAAATCCTCCAAAAGCGCCATCAGCGCCATCTCCGTCTGCTTGCCCTGAAGGAGGCTCACGCAGTCGGAAGCAGAAGCGCGAATCCGGTAAATCCTCTCTTGCCGGAACCAGAGCCCGGCGGGGAGAATCGCCTTCACCACGTCATAATAGGTGCAGAAATACCGCTCGCGGACAAAGGCTGCCAGCCGCAGCTGCTCGTCGTCCATGACAGGGGCCTCGTCCAGCACCTGCGAGATAGCCTTGAGCGTTTCGTCGCTGCCGGTCGTGATAGTCAGAACGATGGCCTCCGTCCGGCGGTTGGCTCTTCCGAACGGAACGACCACCCGCATACCGGGCAGAAGCGCCATATTTTCGGGAACGCAGTAGGAATACGGCTGATCAATGGCATATACCGCGCAGCTCACGGCCACCTGTGCAATCATCGTCTTCCCCTGCCTTTCCCAAAAACAAGCGCGAAGGCGTAGGCCAGTGCCTGCGCCTTTGCAGCCAAGTATTATTTACGATATTTTTCCTTGAGCGTCGCGGTCAACTCGCCTCTAGCCACTTCGTTGATGGCGATGGTTACGGGCTTGTCCGTCAGCGGCTCGTGGGTCAGTTCCGATTCAATGGAAAGCTGCCGGGCGCGGTGCGCCACAACGTTCACCAGAAGGTAGCGGCTTTCGACATGTTTGAGCAGTTCGCTCATTGCGGGGTAGAGCATGTTAGTTCCTCCTTGATCAAATGGATGCGCTCCATGGTTTTACATTTTTCCGCCAGCATAATGGCGCAGATCTCCTCGCTGGCCTTTTGCAGATCGTCGTTGATGACGATGTAATCATAATTTTCCGCCTGACTGCATTCCCAGCGCGCGCGCTCCAATCGCTCTTCCATGAGCCCGGGCGCAACGTCGCCGCGATGGACCAGACGCTTGCGGATGACGTCAAACGACGGCGCGGTCACAAATACAAGCACTGCCTCCTCCGGCAGGCGCTTTTTGATTTTCAGCGCGCCCACGACCTCCACGTCCATCACAACGTCAATGCCGTTGGCGATGGCTTCTCGAATCGGTGCGAGCGGCGTACCGTAATAGTTTCCGACGTACTCGGCGTATTCCAGCAGCGCGTCGTCGGCAATGAGAGCTTCAAAGCGCTCGCGCGAGACAAAATAGTAGCTCTTGCCGTCGACCTCGCCGGGGCGAATCGGGCGGGAGGTCGCCGATACAGAATACCGCACGTTCTCGCTCCTGTCAATGACGGCGTTCAGAAGCGTATTTTTCCCGACGCCGGACGGGCCGGACACCACGAACAGTTTTCCCTTCATCGATCCATCTCCTCCGGTTCCGGTTTCTCCTCCATTCGCGCGGACAAAATCTCCGGTGAGACGGACGCGAGGATGACATGGTCAGTGTCCATCAGCAGAACCGATTTCGTTTTCCGTCCGAACGACGCGTCAATGAGCATCCCGCGCTCGCGCGCCTCCTGAATGAGCCGCTTGATGGGTGCGGACTCCGGCGCGATGACCGCCAAAATCCGCTCGGCGCAGACCGTACTTCCAAAGCCGATGCTGATAAGCTTCATGGCGCGCCTCCGTCACTCAATGTTCTGCGTCTGTTCGCGGATCTTCTCAAGCTCCGCCTTGATCTCGACAACCGTTCTGGCCTGCTCAAGATCGTTCCCCTTCGAGCCGATCGTGTTGGCCTCGCGGTTAAACTCCTGAAGCAGGAAGTCAAGCTTCCTTCCGATTGCGCCGCCGGCCGTCAGCATCGCGTCCAGCTGCGCCAGATGGCTTCTCAAGCGAACCGTTTCCTCGTCGACGGCAATCTTGTCCGCATAGATGGCAGCCTCCTGCAAAATGCGCCCCTCGTCAATGTTCGTGTTCTGCAGGACCTCCTGCATTTTTTGCGTCAGCCGGGCTCTGTATTCCGCGAGCGTCACCGGGCTTCTGGCCTCGACTTTTTCGACGAGGCTAAGCACTGTTTTCGCGCGGCTTCTGAGGTCAGCTTCCAGAGCCGCGCCCTCTGCCGTGCGCATGGCGGCGTACTTTTCGAGCGCCTGCGAGACGACCGTCAGGATTTCCTGCGTCGCCTGCTGCTCGTCCTCCTCCTGCTTCTCGACGACAAAGATGTCGGAAAAGCGCGTGAGGCTGGAGACAGAAATATCGTCCTTGACCTCGTAGTCGGCCGCAATCGTCTTCATCGCGGACAGATATCCTTCGAGTACCGGGCGGTTGAGCGAGATTTTCATGTCGCTTCCGGCCGTAACGTTGACGCCGATGAACACGTCCACCTTGCCGCGCGAAATTTCTTCCTTGACCTTCGCCTTCACGCTGTCCTCGGCAAAGCCGAACACGCGCGGCAGCTTGACACTGCAATCGAGATAGCGGTTGTTGACCGAGCGGATCTCCACGGTAATCTCGCGGTTTTCAAAGGTCTGTACGGCTCTTCCATAGCCGGTCATGCTTTTAATCACGGTAACATCTCCAGTTCAGAATTTCAGTCTCTTTCAGCTTTCGTCATTCGACCGCTTCGAGCACCACGACGATCTTGTAATCGTCGCCGATCACGCCCGCGTCGGGGTAGCCGTCAATGTAAATGGTCACAGGCACCTGATATGTGCCCGCCTGCGTATACTCGGACAAATCCGCCACCACGCGCAGGTTGTTGGCCGCGATGGTATCGATATCCGTCGCCGACGCGCGCACTGTCGTCTGCACAAGCTGCGTGATGCTCTTGGCATTGAAGCCGTCCGGCGTGTTGATGAAGGCGATATTCGTCGCGCCGATGACGCGGGTCTTCTTGTTGCGGATCTTGATGGTCACAGTTGCCGTCTCCTCGCCAGAAACGTTCTTCGCGTCGTTCGGGATCTTGATGTCAAAGGACAAAACCGCGTTATTTTCCGTCGCGCCGAGGTCGACGTTTCCGAGAACGATCGTATTCACGCTGTCAAGCACCGTCGCGTCGCCAGCGAGCGTGATGGAAGCCGGGTCAATGTCGACGCTTGCGTCCGCACCCGTCGCGCCGCCGCCGTCAATGAAGTTGACCGTGAGCGGAACCTCCTTGTATTTTACCACGTCGAGTTCAACCTCAATAGAATCCACATCCGTTGTGAGGTCGCTCATATCGACCGCGTTTCCGTCCGCGTCAACAAGCGTATAGTCGACGCTCTCGGTGATATTCTTATCGACGTTCGTCCGGTTCATGACGATCTGCGCGCATGAGATGGTCGACACCACGGACTCCGGCCCTTCGACCGTCACGGTATCGTAGTCGAAGCTCGTCGACTCCAGAAGGTATCCTTCCGCGATCTCCACGCCGGAAAAATCGCCGCGCACCTCAATCTCGCGCCTTGCCAGCTTTTCGACCTGAATCGTGATGACCGACGGGTTCCGGTCGGTGACCTGCACGGCGGAGGCCTGCACGGCGTTCGGCAGCGTGAGCTGATAGCTGAGCTGATATTCCTTCGCGCTGCGGACCTTCGACACGTCCACCACAGCAGTGATCTCGTCTTTATACTGCTCGAGCTTTTTAAGGTCGGTATTTTTTCCGTAAAAATGTACGCTCACCATATCGTCATAGTCGCCCTTGATGATGAGTCCCTGGTCCTCGCGCAGAACTTCCTGCCCGGAAAATGTGACGGGAATCCCGGAGATGATGGTGTCGCCGTCCGGATTCACCACCGTCACGACATATGCCCACAGACAGATGGCCGCAAGCAGGGAGATCCCCATGGTAATAAGCTTACTTCTTTTCATGTTGTTCCTGCCTCGTTTTGAAATGGCCGGAGAGCCAGGTCTTCAGCGTGCTGTTTTTCTGCTCCGGCTCCGAAATCAGTTCGCTCACCAAGAGCTTTTCAAGCGTCTTCGGCGCCAGGTGCCGCTTGAGCATGCCGCCGATGGCAACGGAAATTGTCCCCGTCTCCTCGGAGACGATGACGACCACCGCGTCCGATACCTCGCTCGAGCCGATGCCCGCGCGGTGGCGCGTACCGATATCGCTCGGAAGGTGCGTATTTTCCGTCAGCGGCATCACACAGCCCGCCGCCGCAACTCTGCTCCCGCGGACGATGACCGCGCCGTCATGCAGCGGAGAGTTCTTGAAAAACAGGTTCCGCAGCAGCTGGTCCGAGACCTTCGCGTCGACGATCGTGCCGGTTTTAAAGTATTCGTCCAGCGGCATGCTGCGCTCAAAGATCAAGAGCGCGCCGACCTTCTCCTTCGACATGACCTCGCAGGCCGCGACGGTCGCTTCGATCGCCTGCTGCTCGGGCGAGGCCGCGCCGCCGCTGCTGATGAGGTTCGTGAAGAATCTGCCGCCAAAGCGCTCGAGCATCCGCCGCAGCTCCGGCTGGAACATGATGACGAGCGCAATGACGCCGATCTCCAGAATTTTGCTCAAGATCCAGTTGAGCGTGTAGAGCTTGAAGATCTCCGTCAGACCCGTCACCACCAGCAAAAGCAGAATGCTTCTTGCAACGCGCGCCGCGCTCGTCGAGCGGATCAGGCGCATAACGGTGTAGAACAGAAATGCAACAATCAGAATATCAATAATATCATTAACCCCAATCTGGGGGATGCGGTTCCAGAATTCCTGAAAAAAGGTGCGTATCGCGGTCATAGACGCCACTCCTGCTGATACTTATAATTATTGTGATTATACTCCAAATGAGCGTCAATAGCAAGGGGCGGCGCGGAAAAAATGGAACCGTTTACGAAATCAGGCTCTGCGCCAATGCGCGCACCTCGCGCGCGGTGTTGAAAACAGAGAAGCTTGCACGAACCGTGCCGGAAGAAAGCGTCCCGGCAGACTCGTGCGCCAGCGGCGCGCAGTGGAGCCCCGCCCGAAGCGAGAAGCCCTGCGATGAAAGCCTTGCCGCAGTTTGCTCCGCGTCCTCGGTTTCCAATAAAAACGACACCACGCCCGCCTGATTTCTTCCATGGTACACGCGCACGTCCGGAAGGCTCGAGAGCTCCGCCGTCAGCAGCTGGCCGAGCATTTTTCCATGCGCGCAGATCGCGTCCAGTCCGACGTTTTTGACGAACCGCACGCCCTCGCACAGCGCGCAGATGCCCGGCACATTGTGCGTTCCGGCCTCTCCTGCGTCGGGCGTGAATTCCGGCATGGACGCGCTTTTGGAAAGGCTCCCCGTCCCGCCGGCGAGCAGCGGCCGGAGCGCATGCCCACATACGAGAACACCTGTCCCCTGCGGCCCGTAGAGCGACTTGTGCCCCGGCATGCATAAAAACGCTGCGTGAAGCTTCCCGAGCGATACCGGCAAAATCCCCGCCGACTGCGAGCAGTCGACAACCAGCGGAACGCCCCGCTCATGACACAGCGCCGCGATTTTCTCAATCGGCAGCACGTAGCCAAACACGTTTGAAACATGCGTGCATACGACTGCCTTTGTCTCCGGTCCGATGGCCGCGCGGAATTCCTCCAGCGTATCGTCCGGGTCAAAGAGCTTCCGCCCCGCGATTTTCACATCCGCGCCGATCTGAACAAGCGGCCGCCAGACCGCATTGTGCTCAAAGCCCGAGATAACGACCTCGTCCCCCGGCCCGACCAGCGTTTTGATAGCCAGATTCAAAGCGTGTGTGGCGTTCATCGTAAAAACGATGTCCTCCGGCTTCGCCTCAAAAAGCTCCGCCAGCTCCTTCCGGCAATCATAGACCGCGTCGGAGGCCAGCATGGCCGCGCGATATCCCCCTCTTCCAGGGCTCGCGTAATGCTCCATCGCGTAGGCCGCCATTTTTCGCACCTGCGGGGGCTTTTGCAGCGTTGTCGCCGCCGCGTCAAAATAGATCATGGCCCGCTTCCTCCACCATTCCGTTTTCATACCGTCGGAACACCCGCCGGAAGCGAACGCCGTTTGCAAGAAACAGCTCAAACGCCCGCGCTCCTTCAAAATCTGCCGTCTCTACCACATAGCCGCACCCCTGCTCGGAAATCGCCTGCGGCGCACGCAGCAGCTCCGCTCCGATTCCCGCATGCTCCAGAACGCTTCGCCCGTCCTGCGCGGCGGTCAGCGAGCGAAACGAAAAATCATACCAAAACATAACGCTCTTCCTCCTCAGCCCATCGTATGCGAAAAACGCCCGCTTTGACACGAAGCGCGCCGGTTCTTCAAAACCTGCATATTTTGTATATTGATGCAAAAAGTTTTCGTTAAGACTTGACAAGATTTGCTTTGTTTGTATAATGGTAGACAGTTGTGATAGAGGTTGCGCACAGCATGAGTCGCGTCCGTTTTCCGGCGGGAACCGGGGACGCAAAAGGGCTGCGCGCCGAAGAGGGCTTCCCCATTCCCGTGGGCAGTCTTCTGGGACGCAGGAGAAGATCCTGCGGACTGTCGCGAAAGCGGAGCGCTGTCATGTCGTCTTTCCACGGGTTGTGTTGCGTCATGATGCTGTCATGACGCAATTTTTTATTTTGTGAAGGAGAGACCCACCCATGAAGAACAAATCCCATGTGCTTTTGCGCATCATCGTCATCGCGGCGATGCTGGTTCTGGTCGTCGCGGCGGCCATCGAGTGCGCAAACGGCAAGTCGCTTTCTGAGACGGCCTGGTCGCTGCTGCCGCCCGTCATCGCCATCGTCCTTGCCCTCATCAGCAAGGAAGCCTACAGCTCGCTGTTTATTGGCGTTGTCGTCGGCGCGCTGTTTACAACAAACTTTGCCCCCGTCGCCGCGCTTGACGCAGTTGTCAACGACGGCCTCATCGCCGCAATTGCCGACAACGCGGGCATTTTCCTCTTCCTTGTCCTGCTGGGTATCATCGTCGCGCTGGTAAACGCAGCGGGCGGCTCGGCTGCCTTTGGCCGCTGGGCAGAGACGCACATCAAGACCCACGCCGGCGCACAATTTGCCACGTTCGTCCTTGGCATTCTCATCTTCATCGACGACTATTTTAACTGCCTGACCGTGGGCTCCGTTATGCGCCCCGTCACCGACAGCCACAAAATTTCCCGCCCGAAGCTGGCCTACCTCATCGACGCGACCGCGGCTCCTGTGTGCATGATCGCGCCCATCTCCTCCTGGGCGGCTGCCGTTTCCTCAACTGCCGAGGGCCTCAACACCGGCATGAGCGGTATTGAGCTTTTCATCCGCGCCATTCCCTATAACCTCTACTCGCTCATGACCTTCGTCTTCATCATCGCCATCATCCTTATGAAGCTCGACTACGGCCCCATGAAGGCATATGAAAAGAAGGCCGCCTCCGGCGATCTTTCCGCGCTCGAAGGGGAAGAAGGCGAGGTCATCAACCCCAAGGGTCATCTGCTTGACCTCATTCTCCCGGTCGTTGTTCTGATCATCACCTGCACCATCGGTATGCTCTATGTCGGCGGCTTCTTCGGCGTGGATACCTCCGGCTGCGCGGACTACGCGGGCGACTTTGTCGGCGCTTTCGGCAACACCGACGCGTTCGTCGGCCTTCCCTGGGGCGGCATCATCGCGCTGGTCCTGACGGTTGTGTATCTCGTTGCCCGCAAGGTCATCACCTTCCAGCAGGCCATGGAGTGCGTCCCCAAGGGCTTCGTCGCCATGATCTCCCCGATCCTTATTCTGACGCTTGCCGTGAGCCTCAAAGCCATGATCAACTCCCTCGGCGCGGCCGCATATGTGCAAGATCTGATGTTCTCCGCCTCGAATTTCCTCTATAGCCTCCTGCCGGCGGTCATCTTCCTTGTCGCCTGCGTTCTGGCCTTCGCCTCCGGCACCTCGTGGGGCACGTTCGGCATCCTGATCCCGGTCGTCACCGCCGTCTTCCCGACGGACAGCCCGCTTCTCATCATCGGCATCTCGGCCTGCTGCGCGGGCGCTGTCTGCGGTGACCACTGCTCGCCCATCTCGGACACCACCATCATGGCCTCCGCTGGCGCGCAGTGCAACCACCTGAACCACGTCTCGACCCAGCTCCCCTACGCTGTGACCGTCGCAAGTGTTTCGTTCGTCGGCTTCATCGTCGCGGGCTTTGTCCAGAACGTCTATGTGACGCTCGCCGTCTCGACGGTTCTGATGCTCGCGGTGCTGTTCTGCATCCGCTCCATTGAAGCAAAGAAGGCCTGATTTTATCGACACAACAAATCCTCCGTACTTCCTGTACGGAGGATTTTCTGCTGATTTCCAAACTACGCGTGGGGGGGTGATGCCCACATCGCCCCATTGGGAACCATCGGATTCGCATTAGATTTCCGTAAAACACGGTGCATTCCGTCGGGTCGATGTGGGCATCGACCCCTACGAAGTGTGGGGTAAATTACTCCGATTTTTCTTCCGGCTTTACCTCAGCGGGCGGTTCGACCTGCTCTGCCGGAGCTTGCGTGCTCTGTTCGGCAGGGTTCTCGTCCTCTTCGAGCTTCGCGCCGCAGTAGGGGCAGACGCTCGGCCGCCGGGAGCCGATCTTGAAGCGCTTTTTGCAGTGCGGACACTTGTAAAAAACAAGCGCCTGCAAAATACCAAGCACCATCACTGCCGCGCCGACCGCGCTCATCATGAGCGACTGCCGCCGGTTCCCGAGCATGACGATCAGGATACCAACCGCGCAGGAGGTCACCATCGCACGCTCACTGATTCTGTAATCCATTTTCCTCTCTCCCTTTTAAAAAATCAGTCTTCCAGACGCTTCCCGCACGCCGGGCAAAATTTCGGCAGCTTCGCGCGAATGTTGAAATTCGAGCCGCAGTACGGGCATTTACAGAAAAATACTGTCTGTCCCATGCCGAGCACCATGATGACAATGCCCGCGATTCCCATCCAGAGGCTCTCCGCCAGCCTCGCAAACAGCACCAGCACTAAGAAAACCCACACGGCGATTTTGTAAATTCGATAGCTTTTTCTGTAGTCCATTGCGAGCGAGCCCCTCCTTTACACATTTGTCCGCGTGGTAATCGCGCTTTGAAACACGACAATCAGCGGCTGCTCCACAGCCTTTCCCCGCGAAAAGCCCGTTTCCAGCTGAATATGCAGCTTCCACTGTTCAAAGGGAAGCTCCGTCAGCTCGTCCCATATCCAGTAGACCGGCTTTCTTTTCGTAGGCGCAGGCAGTGGCGTCTTGAGCCGCGCATCAAGAAACACGATCTGTTCGACGAAATTGTCATACATCGCGTTACCGCTGTCTATGTGTAAAACGAGCGCATCGTCACGCATGGAAGCTTCCAGAATCTTCGCGTCATGTAGTCCCTTTGTCCAGTACCAGCTGGGGTACTTCCTCGCCTCGCTCATACGCGCTGAATCAGGCACACGGCGTGCGCCGCGATTCCCTCGCCGCTTCCCGTAAAGCCGAGCCGCTCCTCCGTCGTCGCCTTGACGCTGATGTTTGAAACGTCCGTCTCCAGCGCATCCGCGATATTCGAGCGCATGGTATCGATAAACGGCGCAAGCTTCGGCCGCTGGGCAATCACTGTCGCGTCCAGATTTCCGAGCCTCCAGCCGTGCGCGCGCAGAGCGTCCCGCACCTTTTTGAGAAGTTCCATGCTGTCTGCGCCTAAGTATGCGTCGTCGTTATCCGGAAACAGCTTTCCGATATCGCCCAAAGCCGCCGCGCCCAGCATCGCGTCCATCACGGCATGCACCAGAACGTCCGCGTCCGAGTGCCCGTCGAGGCCCTTTTCAAACGGAACCTCCACGCCGCCTAAGATGAGCTTCCGTCCCGCGACCAGCCGGTGCACATCGTATCCATGTCCGATTCTCAAGTCTCTTCCCTCCGTTTTAAAATCAGCTCTGCAATCTCTAAATCGAGCGGCGTTGTAATCTTGATGTTCTCCTCCGAGCCGTCCGTGAGCAGCACCGTCATACCCAGCGCCTCGACCGCCGAGCAGTCGTCAGTCAGCGTAAGCCCCTTCTGCTTCGCGTTTTGCAGCGCGCCCAGCAGCAGCGCTGTATCGAATACCTGCGGTGTCTGCACGGCAAAGAGCGTCTTGCGGTCTGGTGTTTCGTCCACGCCGCCGGTTTTCGAGACCTTAATCGTGTCCTTGACCGGAATCGCAGGCGCCGCCGCGCCGAATTTTGCCGCCTTCAAAATGACCTTCGTGATGACCTCCGGCGAGACCAGCGGCCTTGCCCCGTCATGCACGGCGACAAGCTCCGTCTCTTCCGGCACGGCTTCAAGACCGTGCATCACAGACTCCTGCCGGCTATTCCCGCCCGGAACGACGATGCGCACCTTGTGGTACGGCGAGCACACGCGGCTGATTTTCGGCATCTGCTCTTCGCGGGCAACGACAATGATGGTATCCACCATGTCGTGGTCGTCGAACGCACGAAGCGTCCGGCTCAGTACCGGAAGCCCGCCGAGCTCCGCCAGTATTTTGTCCGTTCCGCCCATGCGCGCACTCGAGCCAGCCGCGACGATCACCGCCGCACAGCTCGGATGTGAAAATTTGTTCTGAATCTGCCGCGCCTTGCGGATGTGGTCTGCCAGCTGCATAGCGTCTCTCCTTTACGTGAGGCTGTTTACGATTTCCTTGAACGTTTTGCCGCGCACAGCGAAATTCTTGAACTGGTCAAACGCCGCACAGGCCGGGCTGAGCGTCACAATATCTCCCGCTGCCGCCGCATTTTTCGCCAGCTCCACCGCCTCACGGAGGTTCTTTGCCTCCAGAATTTGAGGCTCCCCTTCGTGGTATTCCGGCGCGTTTTCGACTGCCGCGCGGATCTTTCCCGCTGTCGCTCCACACAGAACCAGCGTCTTCACGTGTGCGCAAATTTCAGGCCCCAGCACATCAAACGGGATGTGCTTGTCATAGCCGCCCGCAATCAGAATAACCTTCTGCGTAAACGAATGCAGCCCCGCAATCGTCCGCGATGGGCTCGAGGCGATCGAGTCGTTGTAGTATTTCACGCCGTGAAGCTCGCGCACCAGCTCGATCCGGTGCTCCACGCCGCCAAAATTCCTCGCTACCGCATCCACATCCGCGTCCGACACGAGCCCCTCCGTCGCGCAGGCCGCGGCCATGTAGTTCTCGATATTATGAACGCCCGGGATTTTGATGTCGGCAGCCGGCATGATCTCCCGGCCGTTGCGGTAGATGATACCGTTCTCCAGCCAAACGCCGTTCTGCGGCCTGCCAAGCCGGGAGAATTTCTCAACTGTGCCCGGCGCTTTTTCGGCAAACGAGTTTGTGATCTCGTTGTCCATGTTCACAACGAGCTTTCCGGTTTTGCCCTGATGCAGATACACGTTTTCCTTCGCCGCGATGTACTCCGCCATATCCTTGTGCACGTCCAGATGATTGGGCGCAAGATTCGTCACGACCGCGATATCCGCCGACTGCGTCATACCCATGAGCTGGAACGACGAGAGCTCCACGACGGCAATATCGCCCGGGTTCATTTCCTCCGCCCGCGGCAGAAGCGGCGTTCCAATGTTGCCGCCGAGCCAGACGGTATAGCCCGCGTGCTTTAAAATCTCTGAGATAAGCGTGGTCGTCGTCGTCTTGCCGTCGGAGCCCGTTACGGCGATGATTCTGCACGGGCAGACCGCAAAAAACGCCTCCATCTCGCTTGTCACCACCGCACCTGCCTCGCGCAGCTGTTTGAGCGCCGGAATGTCCGGGTGCATGCCCGGCGTGCGGAAGACGATATCGGCCTGTACGCCGTCTAAATACCCGTCTCCCACATGGAGCGTCGCGCCCAGCTTCTCGAGCTCTAAAACTTCCTCGTCGAGCTTATCGCGCGAGGTCTTGTCGCAGGCCAGAACCGTGAGCCCGCGATCAAGCAGCATGCGAATGAGCGGCCGGTTCGAAACGCCGATGCCGAGCACCGCAATGCGCTTGCCGCGCAAACCATCAAAATATGCAGAAACCTTCTCGTTCATGGTATGTTCCTCTTTTACCAGTTTATCAAATTGTACCTTCATTATATCCGCCATAGAAAAAAATTGCAACTTGTTTGACATTCCGCCAAGAATCAGGTAGAATAACAATGCGACCGGGACGGACAGTCGCGGGGTGCGGCCCAACGGCCGCATCATGAGGAAAGTCCGGGCTCCACAGGGCAAGGATAACGGGTAACGCCCGCCCAGAGC
>ERZ773225.1664-NODE-1664-length-25318-cov-4.811701_pt1 | contig 25318 bp, 23 predicted proteins | sample MGYA00580993_ERZ773225 | MGnify/ENA primary metagenome ERZ773225 (study PRJEB29015, sample SAMEA2737748) | human gut metagenome | biome: human gut; feature: human-associated habitat; material: faeces | place: China | collected 2012 ...
TGCACGGCTTCTGGGATTTCAGCCTCAGCGTGGGCGGCTGGCTGATGACCATCCTTTTTTATCTGTTCGTCCTTGCGTTTTTCATCGACGCATACCGCAAGCTGCGCTTTGCCGCTGGTTCCGACGAACAGCTCTGAAAGATGGTTCCCGTTTCGGCGTGATCGATAAAAAATATAACGATCCTGGTAGATTTTTTGGTGAAGTTCTTGCAGGATGCTAAAAATAATTGTATAATGCAAATAGATTTTCAGGAGCTCGCGCAGAATCTGCCGGGCTCCTGCTCAAAAACTCGGAATTACGGTGGCGAAATGCCGAGAACAGAGCTTCTGTGACGTGAGAACCGAAATTCAGGTTAAGGGAGTTTTTGCAATGGCTGTCTTTTTTGTCAATGGCAAAGAGGTCGAGGTAACAAAAAATCAGAAGCTGCTGCGGTACCTGCGCGACGAGCTGCATCTCACGTCTGTGAAGGATGGCTGCTCAGAGGGCGCGTGCGGCGCATGTACGGTGATCATCGACGGCGAGACTATCCGCGCGTGCACGCCGATGACCGACCGGCTGGAGGGAAAGCACATTCTCACCGTCGAGGGGCTTACCGACGAAGAAAAAGAGCTCTACACGTACGCTTACGGCGAGGCCGGAGCCGTGCAGTGCGGCTTCTGCATTCCGGGTATGGTGCTGTGCACGAAGGCGCTTCTCGATAAGAACCAGAACCCGACGGACGCGGAAATCCGCTATGCGCTGCGCAACAACTACTGTCGCTGTACGGGCTATGTGAAGATCATCGAGGCTGTGCGTCTGGCGGCGAAGCTTTTAAGAGAGGGCGGACACGTTCCGGCGCCCTCGGAAACGGACTGGAAGGTCGGCTCGAGCGTCCACCGTCTGGACGTGGAGGAAAAGGTGCTGGGTTACGGAAAGTACCCAGACGACTGCTATGTGCCCTATATGACCTACGGCTCGGCCGTCCGCGCGAAGTATGCCCGGGCGCGGGTCAAATCGATCGACGCGTCGAAGGCGCTTGCGCTTCCCGGCGTGTGCGCAGTTCTGACGGCGGACGATATCCCGGGCTCGAACCTCGTTGGCCACATCAAGCACGACCAGTATACGCTCGTGCCCGTCGGCGGTCTGACGCACTATCTCGGCGACGCGATTGCCCTCGTTGTGGCAAACGACCTCGAGACGCTCGAGAAGGCGAAAAAGCTTGTGCAGGTCGAATATGAGGTGCTTCCGGCGGTCCACAGCCCGTTTGAGGCGATGAAGGACGACGCGCCGCACGTCTTTGACGAAGAGGGCACAAACTTACAGGCCATCCGTCATGTGAGCCGCGGCGACGCGGCGGGCGCGATCGCAAGATCTAAATACGTGATCTCCCGGCACTTTGAAACGCCGTGGACCGAGCATGCGTTCCTGGAGCCAGAGTGCGCGGTGGCCTATATTGACAGAGACGGCGACGTGATGCTGCTGACGACCGACCAGTCGTCCCACACGACGCTGCATGAGTGCTCGCTGCTGCTGGGTACGAAGAAAATCAAGGTTGAGAACCAGCTCGTGGGCGGCGGCTTCGGCGGAAAAGAGGACATGTCCGTCCAGCACCACGCCGCGCTCATCACCTACGTGACGCATCTGCCGGTCAAGGTGAAGCTCTCGAGAGCCGAGTCTTTGCTCGTGCATCCCAAGCGGCACCCGTTCTGGATGGACTTTACGATCGGCTGCGATGAAAACGGCATCATTCAGGGCGTACAGGCGGAGGTCGTGTCCGATACCGGCGCGTTTGCGTCCCTCGGCGGCCCCGTTCTCGAGAGGGCCTGCACCCACGCGGCAGGCCCCTACGCCTATGAAAACTTTGAGATCAAGGGCCGCGCGTATTATACGAACAATCCTCCCGCGGGCGCGTTCCGCGGCTTCGGCGTGACGCAGACGTGCTTTGCAATTGAGAGCCTGCTCAACGAAATGGCGGAGAAAATCGGCATCAGCCCGTGGGAAATCCGCTACCGCAACGCGATCCGTCCGGGAGGCGTGCTGCCGAACGGCCAGATCGTGGGCGCGGAGACAGGGCTTGTCGAGACGCTGGAGGCCGTGAAGCCTGCGTTCGACGAGGCGGTGAAGGCCGGAAAGCCGGTCGGCCTTGCCTGCGCGATGAAAAACGCGGGCGTCGGCGTGGGTCTTCCCGACTATGGCCGGTGTAAGCTCATCGTCGAAGAGGACGAAAAGCTTCATATCTACGCGGGCGCGTCGTGCATTGGGCAGGGACTCGGCACGGTTCTCGTGCAAATGTGCGTAACGTCTACGCCGCTTTCGCGCGACCAGATCGTCTACGAGCGCTCGAACACGTGGATCGCACCGGACTCCGGCGATACCTCGGGCTCACGGCAGACGCTCATCACGGGCGAAGCGTGCCGCAGAGCGTGCGAAAAGTTCTGCGCGGCGTTCGATGGACACACGATGAAGGACCTCAACGGGCAGGAATTTTACGGCGAGTATTACGCGAAAACAGACCCCCTCGGCGCGGATAAGCCGAATCCAGTTTCCCATGTTGCGTACGGCTACGCGACGCAGATGTGCATCCTCGACAAAAAGACCGGGAAGCTCGAGAAGATCGTCGCTGCGCATGACGTTGGCAAGGCCGTGAACCCACGCTCGTGCGAGGGACAGATTGAAGGCGGCGTGGTCATGAGCATGGGCTACGCGCTGCGCGAGCAGTACCCGATCGATGAAAATTGCAAGCCCATCGACAAATACGGAAAGCTCGGGCTCTTCCGCGCGCATGAGATCCCTGAGATCGACGCGATCGTCATCGATAAGCCCGGTCTGGACGTGGCCTGCGGCGCGATCGGCATCGGAGAAATTACATCGATTCCGACCGCGCCCGCGATTGCCGAGGCCTATTACCAGTATGACCACGAGCGCAGGACCGTTCTGCCGCTTGCACATACGCCGTATGAAAGGAAGGTGTGAGTATGGCCATCAAAAAACGCTTTCCCTATCAGGCTGCCCTTGTAGCCTGCAACGGCGGCTGCCGCGCGACGGCTGCGTGCGAATACGGCTGCGTCGCGTGCGGGCTGTGCGTCGGCGTGTGCAAATTTGACGCGATCGAGATAAACGACCTTGGCGTGGCGCAGGTGAACGAAGACAAGTGCATCGCCTGCGGTGCCTGCGTGCGCGAGTGTCCGCGCGAACTCATCCATATCCACGAGTGCGCGAACCCCATCGTCGTCAAGTGCTCCAACAAAGACTTGGGCAAAAACGCCCGCAAATACTGTGAGGTCTCCTGCATCGGCTGCGGCCTGTGCGAGAAGGCATGTCCCGCCGGGGCCATCACCGTGACGGAGAACCTGTCGCATATCGAAGAAAGCATCTGCCTGTCCTGTGGGCAGTGCGCGGTCAAGTGCCCGCGGCATGCAATTGTCGACCTCCGAGGCATTCTGACAGACTAACATCATAGAGCGCTCGAAGATCGTTCCTCGGGCGCTCTTCCTGCGTCTGGAAATCAGACGTTGCTTTTTGGACAGAAACCGGGTAGAATGGAATTACAAATGTAAAAGGAGCGTGTTAGCTTTGACACACGAACCGACGCTTGTCATCATGGCCGCCGGAATGGGCAGCCGCTTCGGCGGACTCAAGCAGATGACGCCGGTAGACGAGGAAGGGCACTTCATCATCGACTTTTCGCTCTATGACGCGTATCAGGCGGGCTTCCGCCGCGTTGCGTTCATCATCAAGCGCGAAATCGAGCAGACGTTCCGCAAGACGATCGGCGCGCGCATGGAAAAATGGTTCCATGTCGACTACGTCTATCAGGAGCTGGACCGTTTGCCGGAGGGGTTCGCGGTTCCCGAGGGACGCAAAAAGCCATGGGGCACGGCGCACGCGGTGGCCTGCTGCCGGGGCGTGGTGGAAGGTCCGTTTGCCGTTATCAACTCCGATGATTTTTATGGCCGGGGCGCGTATGAGGAAATTTATCGCTTCCTGACGGAGCATGAAACCCCGCACCACTATGCGATGCTGGGCTATCAGCTGCGGAACACCGTGACGGAGTTCGGCTCGGTTGCGCGCGGCGTGTGCCACGTGCAGGACGGAATGCTGCTGGATATCACCGAGCGGACGAAAATCTTTAAGCGCGGGCAGGACGCGGCATATACGGAAGACGGCGAGACGTTTGTGCCCCTTTCGGGAGACAGCCTCGTCTCCATGAACTTCTGGGGCTTTACGCCGGAGATTCTGGACGAGATCTGGAACGCGTTCCCGGCGTTTTTGGCGGAAAATCTTCCGGTGAACCCGGAAAAGTGCGAGTTCTATCTGCCGACGTTCGTGGGAAGCCGGCTGGCGGAGGGAAAGGTCCGCGTGCGTGTGCTGCCGTGCATGGAAACGTGGCACGGTGTGACATACAAAGAAGACCTCGACAGCGTGAAATCGGCCATCAGGCAACTCAAGCGGGAAGGAAAATACCCCGCGAGGCTTTGGGAATAATATCGGCACGCAAAACGCCCGCGCAGAGCAAGCATACTCCGCGCGGGCGATTTTTGATTGGTTGTATGGTGGTTGTTTGTGTCAGGCAGTTTGTGTGAAATGAACCGATGGCATCCCTCCAAAAAGAAATTTCCTCCACTAATGCTGTTACCAAATTGTAACCTCTTTGCTTCCATTATAGCCGAAATCTTCTGCGGCGCAAGCTAAGAATTCTTAAATTTTTTTGAATTCTGCGCCCCGGTTGTCAAACGGCGCACGATCCGGTATAATAGCGGAAAGAAAACACAGCGGGAGGATTCGAGCATGGCGGACAGACTGGGACAGGAAAAGGACAACAAGCGCAGCAAAACGCTTCTGACGGTGGCCGTGGTGCTGGTGGTTTTGAACGTACTGCTGTTTTTCCTTGTGCCGACGCAGAAGACGATTTCCTATGATGAGGACGCGGTCATCTACAGCGTTTCGGACGAGCGCTATGAAAAGCCCTGCCATGTGACGCTTACAGGAACGCTCACGCAGAGCGTGCTGTTGAAGGATGTGTTCGAGGGCTCGCTGTACATTACCGACGTGCCGGGGCTGGAAGAGAACATGACGATCCGCCTGACGCGGCAAAATGGCGCCTGGGAGGGCCATATTTACGACTGGGCAGGGCAGATCATCTCGACTGGTGTCTGGGATGTGGAGGCGACGAAGGATTTTGAACACGTCACCATCGCCTTTGCCACAACGTATGAGAGAACCGGCTCTCAGGTGCAGGCAAGCTTCGACCGGGGCAGCGCGACGTTTCTGAGCCTTGGCGCGCCCAACCGGGCGTATGCGCTGCGGCAGCTTCAGGAGCTGATTTTGAAGCAGAACTGAATTTCAATCCCCCGTACCGCGGGCCGTGCGCAGACGCATGGGCGCGATGCGGGGGATTTCCTATTGACAGAGTTTCAAGCTTGCTCTATAATATCGTCAAACGATATCATATAACGATAATAGGGGGGATAAACATGCCGCGCAGGCCGCTTGAAAATCTGACGGAATCGATGTTCTATGTACTGCTGGCGCTCAAAACGCGCCCGATGTGCGGCATGGAGATCGCCGCGTTTTTAGAGCGGGCGACAAACGGGCGGCTTCGCATCGGACCGGCGACGCTCTATACGGTGCTTTCTAAATTTGAAGAGGTACAGTACATTGAGGAAATCGCCGTCGAGGGCCGCAAGCGCACCTACCGCATCACCTCGCGCGGCATGGACGCGTACAATGCGGAACTTGGCCGCCTGACGGCATGTTTGCGGGACGCGGAAACGATCGGAGGGCTGCTGCATGAATGAGATTACGAAAAAACAGCGCTGGGTGCTCGTCCCGTGCCCGGATTACGATGTGCCTGCGATGGAAAGCTGGCTCGAGGAGCAGGCGATGCAGGGGCTGTTTTTATCGAAGGACGACGGATTTTTCCTCGGCCTTGCGTGTTTTGAATCCGGTGCGCCAAGGCGCGTACGTTACCGGCTGGACGCAGTTCCGAAGGAGAAGGCGTTTTCCGAATTTGACGAAAAAAAGCAGGCGGCCATCGCGCTGGCAGAAGAGATGGGCTGGGAGTTTGTCGCGGAATGGAAGGAGTTTCTGATCTACCGCTGCGGTGACGCGCACCTTCCCGAGCTCAACACAGACCCTGCCGTGCAGGCTTTATCTTTAAAGCGCGTGCAGAATGCGCTTGCTGACCGGGTGTTTTCGACGTGCTATTATCTGTTTTTATACCCGATCCTGCTGTTTCTTTTGCAGCAGCCTACGTTTTTGCTCGGCGTTCTGACGGTTGGGACCACTCGGTTTCTGGCGCTGGTCCTGGTTACCATCGTGCAGACGTGGGGCGCGGTGCGCGACTGGAGCAGGCTGCGAAGGCTCCGCAGACATTTGCAGTCCGGCGGCCGCATCGAGCACACGAACGGCTGGCGCGAGGAGAAAAAACGCTGCCTTGCGGGCAAGATCATCAGGCCTATCTTAACTGCCGTCTGGCTCGTTCTGCTTGTTAGCATGATGGTCATGCCGCGGCTGCATCCGGACGCCTTGGCTATCGATGCAGGCGAAGCGCCCCTTCCGACGCTCTGCGATTTTGCCAAATTCCCGGTCGATCACGCAGACGACCGTTATGAGCTGACGCTGGATGAAACGCACGACCTGCTCGCTCCGGAGCGTTACAGCCTGCGAGAGCAAAGCATGGGCACGATCTACGAAGCGGACTACTACGAGCTGCGCGCACCGTGGCTGGCCGTTTGGCTGGCAAACGATCTGCGCCGGTACGATGAAGGGCGTGCATTCCGCCTGTTTTCCAAACACACACGCGAGCTGACAAAACTCGCGCTTCCGGAAGATCTGGACGCTTCCATGGCGCGCTGCTATCAGAACCAGTACGGCGCGTACCGCCTGGTGCTTCAAAAAGGGGAGAAGGTCCTCTCCGTGACGCTCTGGTGGCCAAGCAGCATGGCATTTCCCGCCGAACAAATCGCCCGGACGCTGCTGGAAAGTATGGAATAATCCGGACGTTCTAGTCGAGCCGTAGGGGCGGACGCCTCTGTCCGCCCCATGAGAAGTTACGAATTTGCCGGAGGTTTTCGTAAAAACCGGATTTTTCTGCGGGCGGACAGAGTCGCCCACCCCTACGCAAGAACGTACACATATGCAAAAAAATCCGGGGTGCGTCCGTTTGAACGGCACCCCGGATTTTTTGTTTAATATCCGGCCTGGCGGCTGACAACGTGCGTGACGGGCTTGCCGGTCAGGAAGTTGTCGAGATTTTCCATGCAGATCTCCCAGATGGCCGTCTGCACGTCGGGACTGCTGTCAAAGCTCGGCCCCGCGATGTGCGGCGTAATGAGAACATTTTCCATGTCCCAGAGGGGCGAATCTTCCGGCAGCGGCTCCGTTTCCGTCACGTCCAGGATCGCGCCGCCCAAATGGCTGCTTTCGAGAGCGAACACGAGGTCCTTGTTCCGGACGAAGCTCCCGCGCCCGACGTTTACAAAGAGCACGCCCGGCTTCATCGCAAGCAGCCGCGGCCTCGTCATAAGACCGACGGTTTCCGGCGTGGACGGCAGGCAATTGACCACGATATCGGCTTTTGGCAGCAGTTCGTCGAGAAATTCCATCGTATACGCCTCGGCGAAGCCCGCGGGAAGGCCCGCCTTCTTTGTCCGCTGCACGCCCGTGACCCTTGCGCCGAAGGCCTGCATGCGCCGCGCGACGTTCCCGCCGAGGTCGCCCATACCAAGCACCAGCACCCGCTTTCCGCAAATCGTCCGCGAAGATTTCCGCTGCTGCCAGACATGTGATTTCTGGTCGCGCCAATAGGCAGGCAGCGCCCGGTAAAACGCGACGATCGAACCCAGCACGTACTCGGAAATGATCGTTCCGAATGCGCCGGAGACGTTGCAGAGCGTCACACGCTCCGGAAAGCGCTCCATCCGCGCGTACTTGTCCGCACCCGCCCACGTGAGCTGCAAAAGAGACAGTGCCTTTGCCTTTACAAGCTGCTCTTGTTCCGGCTCTCCGATGATCATCTCCGCGCGGGAAAGCGTCGCGTCTAAATCCTGCAAGTCCTCCGCAAACATGAGCTCGCAGCGCGCGGAAAATCTGCGCTTGAGCTCTTTTTTGATTTCGTCATTGTGCTCTGCCAGAATCAGAACCCGTTTTTGTTCCATCTTCGCCTCCTCACACCAGCCGGATGAGGCCGCCAGATTTTTCGACGCCGGACTCAAACAGCGTCCGGCAGATATTCACCATGTCAAACAGGTCCTCCACGCCCGCCGTCTCATAGCACGAGTGCATCGCCAGCTGCGGAAGGCCGATGTCCGCCATCTCGACCGGCACGAGCGTGCTCGCAATCGAACCAAGCGTCGACCCGCCAGGAATATCCGAGCGGTTGGCGTAGACCTGCACCTTCGCGCACGCTCTTTGGCAGAGCTTGCGGTAGAGCGCGGCGGCTATGCCGCTTGTGGCGTAGCGCTGGTTGGCGTTAAATTTGAGGACCACGCCCTCGTTCAGGTACGGGCAGTTGCCGGGGTCTGCGAATTCCGGGTGGTTCGGGTGCCGCGCGTGCGCGTTGTCGCACGAGAGAAGGAAGCTCTCATCTAACATCCGCGCAAGATGTCCGTTTGTGATGCCGAGAGAAGCCGCCATGCGCCGGAGGGTATCGCGAAGCAGCGTCGAGGCCGCGCCCTGTCTTGTTGCGCTGCCGACCTCCTCGTTGTCAAACACGCAGAAGACGGGGACGCAGGAGGCAGGCTTACTTGCGAGGAAGCCCTCAAGGGAAGCGAACATGCAGGCCAGATCGTCGAGCTTCGGGCTCGCGATATATTCCTCCTGCGCGCCGAAAATCGTGCCAGACTGGCGCACGTAGAGAGAAAGATCGTGCCCGAGGATCTGCTCCGCATCGCAATCTGCCGTCTCGGAGAGGAGCTTCAAAAAGCAGCCGCGGTTCTCGATCGAGCCCAAAAGCGGCAGCGTGTCGACGTTTGCCAGCAGCTTCACCCCGTCGTTTGCCGCGCGGTTCATGTGGATGGCAAGGTTCGGGATGATGAGAAGGTCGCGCTCTATGTTCACAAGCCGCGTCTCAATGCCGTTTTCGGTGTCCACGAGCACTCTTCCCGCGATAGAAAGCGGCCGGTCGAACCACGGCGCCATCAGCATCCCGCCGTATTTTTCGGTCGAGAGCTGCAGATAGTGCCCAGCTGCCGCGCGCTCGGGGTTCTCCTTGAGCTTGAAGCTTGGGCTGTCGCTGTGGCTCGCCGTCAGCATAAAGCCGCGCGCCGCTTCCTCCGGGATGCGGAAGGCGATGCAGGACGTGCCGCCGCGCGTCAAAAAGTACTTCCCGCCATGGACAAGGTTCCACCGCGCGTTTTCTTCGAGCTCCGTGTACCCGGAAGCCAGCAGGCGGCGTCTCACGTTCTCAATGACATGATACGTGCTGGGACTTTTTTCGATGAATTGCAGAAGCTCTTTTGCAAGGGTCTTTTTCATACCGCGCCTCCAAAGATTTTATTTTCCTCATCATACCATGCACGCGACCCGCTTGCAATCCATTTTCCCGGTACTTTTCAAACGCGGGAAAACGTGGTATGATAACCATACAAAATTATGAATTATGAGGCGATATGCTATGAAAAAAACCGTTCTTCGTTCCTACGCGAAGCTCATTGCCGCCTGCGGCGTCAACATCCAGAAGGGGCAGGAGGTCTTTATCCAGGCCGAGCTCGACCAGCCCGAGTTTGTGACGATGCTGGTCGAGGAGTGCTACAAATTAAAGGCCAAAAAGGTCGTCGTTGACTGGAACCACCAGCCGGTCGAAAAGCTCCATGTGCGCTACCGGACGCTTACGACGATGTCGACGCTCGACAACTACGAGGAAGCCAGATGGCAGCACTATGTGGACACGATTCCCTGCCGGATTTACCTGATGTCCGAAGACCCCGACGGACTCAAGGGCGTCAATCAGGAGAAGATGGCCAAGGCCCAGCAGAAAAAATACCCGATCATCAAGGGCTACCGCGACCAGATTGAAAACAAGTACCAGTGGTGCATTGCCGCCGTGCCGGGCGAAAAATGGGCGAAGAAGCTCTTCCCCGGCCTCCGCACGAGCCAGGCCATCGAAAAGCTCTGGGAAGCGATTCTCGCGACCTCCCGCGTGACGGAAGACCCGATCGCCGCGTGGCAGGCGCACAATGAAGACCTGCACGACCGGTGCGCGTACCTCAATTCACTTCACATCAAAGAGCTTCACTATAAAGCCTCCAACGGCACGGATTTCCATGTCGGCATGATCCCCGAGGCCAGATTCTGCGGCGGCGCGGAAAAAAGCCTGCAGGGTATCGTCTTTAACCCGAACATTCCCTCTGAAGAGTGCTTCATCTCCCCGATGCGCGGGAAAGCAGAGGGCATCGTCTACTCCTCGAAGCCCCTTTCCTACCAGTCGCAGCTCATCGACCGCTTCTGGATCCGCTTCCACGAGGGAAAGGCCGTCGAGTGGCACGCGGAGGTAAATAACGACCTTCTCACAAAGCTCATCGAAATGGACGAGGGAAGCGCGTACCTCGGCGAATGCGCACTCGTGCCGTTCGACTCTCCCATCAATCAGTCCGGCATTTTGTTCTACAATACGCTCTTTGACGAGAACGCCTGCTGCCATCTGGCGCTCGGCATGGGCTTTGCCGATACGATCGACGGCTTTGAGAACCGAACGCTCGAGGAATGCCGCAAGCTCGGCGTGAACGACTCGATGATCCACGAGGACTTCATGATCGGCACGGCTGACCTCTGCATCGACGCGACCTGCGAGGACGGAAAAACCGTCCCGATTTTCCGCAGCGGCACCTGGGCCTTCTGAGCGCCTGCATAAAGAAGAAAAAATCCCCCGCAAAGATGGAACACTGCTGTCCGTCTTTTGCGGGGGATGCTTTATCACTTACACGTCAAGGTATCCCTTCAGCACCCGGAGCGTATGCTCCACGCCGTCCAAATGGCTCCGTTCGTAGCCGTGGCTTGCGTAGACGCCGGGGCCGATGAGACCGTGCCGGATATCGAAGCCCGCGCGGAGCGTCGCCTCCACGTCCGAGCCGTAGTGCGGGTAAACGTCGAGCGCGTAGTCGGCGTGCTCCTTTTTTGCCGCGTCAATGAGCTTGCCCACGACCTCGTAGCTGTAGGGCCCGCCGGAATCCTTGACGCAGATGGAGACCTGCTTTTCTGTGCATGTAAGCCCATCTCCCACGCAGCCCATGTCCACGCTGATGGACTCCGTCACGCCGGAGGGAACAGAGCCAGACCCGCCGTGGCCGACCTCTTCATAGACCGTCACATGCGCGTAGACCCGTCTTGCGGGCGTTTTGCCGGTGTCATGCAGGTATTTTGCCAGCCCCAGCAGCACGCCGACGGAGAGCTTGTCGTCTAAAAAGCGGCTTTTGATGTAGCCGGACGAAGTGATCCTCGTGCGCGGCTCGAGGCAGACGATATCGCCAACCTCAATTCCGAGCGCGCGCGTGTCCTCCGCCGTCTTCACGTCCTCATCGAGAACCGCCTCAACGGTGTCAAACGTGCGCTTGGTCTCGCCGTATTCGCCGTTTACATGCACCGAGGCGTTGCAAAGCTGCACCGTGCCCTCAATGATTTTTCCGGTCCTCGTATGGATGCGGACATTCTCCGTTTCCGCGTTTTCCGCGCGCAGGCCGCCAAGGGGCGTGAGCTTTAGCCGGCCGTTTGCCTTGACCTCCGCCACCATCGCGCCCAGCGTATCGGTGTGCGCCTGCAGGAAAAGCGCATCGTCTTTGTCTGCTCCGCCGAGGTCCGCCAGAACGCCGCCCTTCGTCGTGATTTTTGCCGCAAAGCCGAGCGCTTCAAACGCCTCTTTGACCCATGTGGCCGCCTTCTGCGTATAGCCGGACGGGCTGTCGATGGCGAGCAGTTCACATGCCTTCGTCGCCGCAAACTCCGCGTACTTTCGTTCCATTCTGCATCTCTCCTGTCAAAATTTCTGTTTTCCTGATTGTAGCACAATTACAGCGCACATGCACCATAAAAATAACTGCCGGACGCATTGCGCTTTTGCACAGAATATGCTATGGTATAGAAACTGTTAAAAAAGAAGGTCGTGTCCAAATGACGGTTCGATATCTCGCCTGCCTCGCGCTGGGCTATCTCATCGGCTCTCTAAGCGTTTCCATTCTGATTTCCAAATACATCCTCCATCAGGACGTGCGCACGCTCGGAAGCGGCAACGCGGGCGCGGCCAATGCGGCTCGGACGCTCGGCCCTCGCGTAGGCGCGCTCACGCTGTTGGGCGATTTTCTCAAGGGCATCATCTCGATGCTTCTCGGTTCGTGGCTCGGCGGGACGACCGGGCTTGCCATTGCGGGCGCGGCTTGCATGATCGGGCACTGCTTTCCCATCTACTTTGGCTTCAAAGGCGGAAAGGCCGTGGCAACGGCGGTAGCGGTCGCGCTGATGCTTGACTGGCGCGTGTTTTTAAGTGCCTTTGCCGTCTTTGCCGTGGTCGCAGCGCTGACGAGAACTGCGTCGGTGTCCTCCATGGCGGCATCCATTGCCGTTGCGGCGATGACCCCGGTCTTTACGAAAAATCCCGTGCTCATTTCGCTCGGCATTTTCACGTGTCTTCTTGTGCTGCTCATGCACCGCAGCAACATCCGAAGACTCATCCAGGGCACCGAGCCGAAGTTCCATTTCGGCAAGCGCCCCGGAAAAGAATAACGAAGAAAGCTCCCCATATAGCGGACCGCGCAAAGCGTTGCGGCAGCTCTATGGGGAGTTTTTTGCAAGCACCGTCCGCAAAACGCCGAGCGCGATGCAGGCCAGGATAATATAGATCACGTTCACGCGAAGCACGCACGCGGCCAGAAACGCGCGGCCATGATAAGATCAGACAGCGCACTTTTCTGCTTCAAAACGCCGCCTCCCATATCCCAGACAACGGAAGCGATCACCGCGCCCACACCCGCCTGCATGCCGGAAAGAAGCTTACTGACGATGAAATTATCGCGGAAGAGTTCATAAAAATACGAAATGACCGTGATGATCACAAACGGCGGAATGATTGTTGCAATAATCGCAACGATCGCGCCGAGAAGCCCCGCGAGCTTGTAGCCCACGACAGTATACTGCGTCCCGGCAGAGAAGTAAAATACGAATTGACAAGCCGCACCATCCAGGACGCCCGGATGGTGCGGCTTTGTGCAGATTCTGGTGCAAGTTTATAACATATCGCGCAAGCGATGGACCGCATTGGACCTGCAACCGAAACGTGTGGCTCACGCTTCGCGCCGCAGCACGCGGTAGACAAAGTCCATGTCGAGCCCGGCGCGGACGGTATCGGCCAGAAGGTCATACTGCCGCTCTTTATATTCGCGCAGATCAAACGCGCCGAGTGCGGCAGGGTCTAAGCCCCGCATGCGGCAGACGGCCGTTAAAACAGCGTCGGCAATACCGGGCGCGTCAAAGATGCCGTGGACGTAGCTGCCGTAGACATTGCCGCTTCCGATGAGAGGCGGCAGGGCCTGTTCGCTTCTTCCCATATGAATCTCATAGCCCTCGTAGGAAAGGCCGCTGAGACTGGCGAGCAGGCCGGAAATGCCGGAAAATCTGCCGCTGGTCTGCCGCTGTACCTTTTGCCCATGGAACACCGTATCTACCGGCAGAAGGCCGAGTCCTCGAAGTTCCGTAACACCTGCTGCCTCTACGCCATCGGGGTCGCAGACCGACCGGCCGAGCATCTGATATCCGCCGCAGACGCCGAAGATCAATGTACCCCGTGCGGCTTCCTTTAAAATTGCGGCCTCGAGACCGCTCTCGCGCAGCCACTGGAGATCGGCAATTGTGCTCTTGGTACCGGGAAGCAGAATCAGATCGGGCGCACCGATGGACGATACTCTATCCACATATCGGACCGAGACGTTCTCATAGCGCTCAAAGGGAGAAAAATCGGTAAAATTCGAGATGCGCGGCAGGCGGATGACGGCGACGTCCAGAAGCTTTCGCGCGGTGTTCTTGGTAAAGCGCGCCGATAGACTGTCCTCATCGTCAATATCCACCTGCGCATACGGTACCACGCCCGCAACCGGTACGCCGCAGAGCGCTTCGAGCTGACGAAGGCCGGGCTCCAGAATCGTCCGGTCGCCGCGGAACTTGTTGATGATCGTGCCCTTGACGCGCGCGCGCTCGTCCGGCTCCAGAAGCGCGATGGTACCAAAGAGCTGGGCGAAAACACCGCCCCGGTCAATGTCTCCGATGAGAAGCACCGGCGCGTCCACGAGCTTGGCTAACCCCATGTTCACGAAATCGTCCTGCTTGAGGTTGATTTCGGTAGGACTGCCCGCGCCCTCAATGACGATCACGTCGTTCTCCGCCGCAAGCGATTCGTAAGCTCGCATCACGTCCGGCAGAAATTCGCGCTTTTTTGCGTAATACTCCATCGCGCGCATGTTGCCGCGCACCTGCCCGTTTACAATGACCTGACTGCCGACGTCGGTAGTTGGTTTCAGAAGGATCGGGTTCATGCGCACATCGGGCTCCATGCCGCAGGCCTCCGCCTGCACGACCTGCGCCCGGCCCATTTCGCCGCCGTCTTTTGTGATGAAGGAATTGAGCGCCATGTTCTGGCTCTTGAAGGGCGCGACGTGATAGCCGTCCTGCCGGAAAATCCGGCAAAGCGCTGCGGCAAGCAGGCTCTTTCCCGCGTTGGACATGGTTCCCTGCAGCATGATATTCAGTGCCATGATGGTTCCTCCATTGCGCGCCGGATCGCATTTACCAGCGCTTCATTTTCTTCTTTCTGCCGCACGGCGATGCGGTACCAGCCGGGGGTAAGCCCCGCGTAATTTTTGCAGTTGCGGATGGCGATTTTTTCGCGCCGCAGAGCCTCGTCCAGCCCGACCGGCGCGCAGAACAACAGATAATTGGCCCTCGACGGGCAGACGGTAAGCTTGAGCGATTGCAGCGCCCTTGTGAGATATTCCCGCTGCTCGGAAACAAGTGCCCTTGCACGCTGCACCCAATCGGGGTTTTGCAGCGCGGCGACGGCCGCCTCCTGCGCCGGAAGCGAGACGTTCCACGGCTGCGAGCACGCGGCCATTTGGGAAAGCAGGCGCGTATCGCCCGTCAGGCAGTAGCCCACGCGAAGACCTGCCAGCGCGTAGCTTTTGGTAAACGCCTTTAAAATCAGAAGATTTTCATAACGGGCCAGCAGATCCTTCGCACTTTTTTCGCCCGTAAAGTCGAGAAAGCACTCATCTAAAAGAACGCGTGTGCCCTGCGCAAGAGCGACGTCCAGCACGCTTTGGAGAAGCGTCCGGCTGATCGTTTGCCCCGTGGGGTTATTCGGCGTGCACAGAAAGAGCCCGTCCGGCGCTTTTTCTTGCAGCTTATCTAAGATTTTAGAGTCCGGCAGAAACTCCGGCGATCGCAGCGGCACGCGCACCACCTCCGCGCCAAAATGGGAGGCCGCCGCGCTGTACTCCAGAAAGGTCGGCGCGAGTTCCATCGCTTTTTTCGGGCGCAGCGCGTCACAGTAGACGTAGATGAGCTCCGCCGCACCTGCACCGCAGAGAATGAAATCCTCCGGAACGGCTTCGTGCGCAGCAATCGCCGCTGTCAGCGCGCGGCAATAGGGGTCCGGGTACTGCCGCACCCGCATGGCCGCATGCGAGATGGCGGCAAGAACGTTTGGAGGCGTGCCAAGCGGGTTCACGTTCGAAGAAAAGTCGAGCGTGACCTCCGCGCCGTACACATCCCCGCCGTGTGGATTTTGGGTTCCGTATAACATAATCGTTCCTCAGAAAATGAAGCAGGCTTTGATCGCGCAGCAGACGATGAGAGCCAGAACCGCGGCGAGCTCCATGAGCCTGCACGTGTGCGGAATGTCCGCATATTCGATCTCCCGCACCGCGTCGCCGATAAACTCCTTTTTGTGCAGCACGCCGTGGTACCACGCGTCTCCCGCCAGCCGGAGGCCAAGCAGCCCCGCGCACACGGACTCGGTCTGCGCGGAGTTGGGGCTTGCGTGCTTGTAGCGGTCGCGCCTGAAAATCCGCCAGCCGTTTTTCACATCCAGCCGCAGAAAAAAGCCCGCAGCCAGCAGAAAAAACGCGGAGAGCCGCGCGGGCAGGAAATTGAAAAAATCATCCATTTTTGCGGGCACCAGCCCGATGTTTTTGTAGGGCGGCTCCGTGTAGCCGAGCATGGAGTCCATGGTGTTGACTGCCTTGTAGAAAAATCCGAGCGGCGCGCCGCCGATGGCGAGAAACAGAAGCGGCGCGATCACGCCGTCGGACGTATTTTCCGCGACGGTCTCGACGGCAGCTCTGGCGACACCCTTCTCATCGAGCCGGTTCGTGTCGCGGCCGACGATCATGGAAACGGCCTTCTGCGCGTCGGAAAGCGAGCCGGTTTGCAGCGCGGCATAGACCTTCATGCTCTCGTTGCGCAGAGATTTCGTAGCGAGAATCTGCCAGCACATGATGCTCTCAAGCGCCAGCCGCAGCCAGACGGAAATTTTTTGCGCAAGGATCAGCAGCAGCGCCGGAATTGCGGTTGAGACGGCCGCAGTGAAGACCCAGAGAAGCGCGCCCGCCGCAATCTCGCCGGATTTCGTTTTGGGAAGGAGGGCATGGAACAGGCGCCCCAGCGCATCGATGAGCTTCCCAATCAGGACCACCGGATGGGGAAATCCATGCGGGTCGCCCAGGAGAAGGTCGATGCAAAAGCCGAGAATCAGCGCATAAAAAGACCATTTCATGCGTCCGTGCCTCCGTTTTGAAGCGTAAAGATATAGACCGGGTTCTGCGCCTGCATCAGATGGTACCGCCCGAGTGCCGCAGCCTTTGAGACCTGCACCGAGACGCACTCCGCAATCTCAAAGTCTGCCATACAGCTACTTAGCGCGGAGACGGACTCCAGCGTCACCGCCGTCGCGACAATGCGCACATGCGGATTTTTTTCCAGCAGCAGCGCGAGAATGTCCCGGACGCTGCCGGATGTGCCGCCCAGAAACGCATGTGTCGGCGCGGGAAGGTCGCGGCAGGCCTCCGGCGCGAGGCCGGGAATGATCTGCATGTTTGAAGCGGAGAACGACTCCCGGTTCTTTTCCAGAAGCGCCAGCGCCTGCTCGTTTTTCTCAATGGCATAGACAGTGCCGTCCGCGCAGAGCCGCGCCATCTCGATGGATACCGAGCCCGTGCCCGCGCCGACGTCCCAGCAGACGGCGTTTGGGGTGAGCCGCAATTTAGACAGGCAGATGCTCCGCACCTCGCTTTTGGTCATGGGAACGAGCTTTCCGGGCTCTAAATTGCGCAAAAACGCCTCGTCCGGAAGACCGGGGGTGACGATTTCATTTGGCGTATCGTTTTCAATCAGTGCGGCGCTGAGCTTGTCAAACGTGTGGGAACGCAGCTCCTGCGCCGTGCCGCGAGTGATTGCTTCGTCCGGGTAGCTCAGCCGCTCGCCGACAGCGATGCGCACGTGGCCGAGGCCCGCCTGCGTTAACCGCTCGCAGAGCGCCTGCATGCCGCCGTCTCCTCCGACGAGGGTGAAGACCTTCCTGCGGCGGCGCACCTCGCGCGCGATATCAAAATCTCTTCCGTGAAGACTGACCGGGACCGCGTCCTCGTAGCTCACGCCCAACCGGGCGCAGAGATAGCTCATGGAGCTGAGCCCCGGCAGCACCCGCACGCGGCATGCTTTCAGCAACGGAAGGAGCTTTTTTGTGCCGCTGTAAAACCCGGTATCGCCCGACATGACAACGCAGAAGACCCCGCATTCCGGGTGCTGCGCGATATGGGAGGCAATCGTCTCCGGCGCAATCGCGTCGATCGTCAGCTGCTGCGGCCCTGCCACAGCGTCCAGCATCCGCCTTGCGCCGATTAAGCAGTCTGCCCGCCGGATCGCCGCGCAGACCTCCTGCGTTTGAAGCGCCTCGCTTCCGGGGCCGATGCCCGCGATGAAGACCTCGGGCTTTGGCGCAAAGCCGAACCGCGTGCAAAGGGCGGAAATGGTCTTGGATAAAGACAGCCCCTCTTCCTCCGGCGGCCGGCCGATCACGACCAGACGTGCGCCCGCGCTTTTGGCGGCGGATTCCTTTTCCTCAAACCCGCCCGGCGCGCCGCCGTCCTTCGTGACAAGATACTGCGCGCCGATGGTTCGGAGCATCGCGGCGTTCATGGCCTCAGAAAACGGGCCCTGCATCGCAAAAATGTGCGAGGCCGGGAGCCCTGCCTGCGCGCACGCATCCAGGGAAGACTGCAAGGGAAGCACGCGCGCCCAGACGCGCTCGGAGAAGCCGGGGAGCTGCGAAAATTTTGCAAGCTCCTTGCTGCCGGTCGTGAGCAGGATATTGCCCTCGGTCCCAGCCAGAAACGCCGCCGCATCCGAGACGGTCTCCACATAGGTATGTTCCGGAGAAACACCGGACGCACTTCTCAGCAGCCGCCAACGGAGCGTTCCCGTCTCCCGGCAGGCGCGCGCAATACTTTTTGTGATGGACTGCGCATACGGATGCGTCGCGTCGATGACAAGATCAAAGCGTTTTTCCGTCAGAAGCGATACGATTTCGCCGACCGGGAGTCTCCTCGCCGAAACGCTGACGTGTTCGCTCTCCGGCAGAAGCGTCTGGCCGTAGTCGGTCGCGACGCAGACCATCACGTCGCACGGCTGCCCGCTCAAAAACTCGGCGAGCTTCCGGCCCTCGGTCGTGCCGCCGAAAATGCAAATTTTAGACATTGCGGTACCCTCTCGGCGTTACGAGATTGCCGGATAGCTCCTTGGCCGCGCTGTTTGCGATGAAGATTGTGCAGAACATGTCTGCCTGCGCGTCCCGGAGCTCTCCCAGCGTCAGGATCCGGCGGCTCTCGCCGTCTCGGCCGATGTTCCGGACAATGCCGCAAAGGCGCGACTCGGGCAGCACGCGAAGAAGAACCTCGCACGCCCGTTTTAAATGCTCGGGCCTTCCGTGGCTCACGGGATTGTAGATCGCAATGGAAAAATCTGCGCTCGCCGCAGCCAGCAGCCGTTTTTCAATCGTTTCCCACGGAGTCAGGCGGTCGGAAAGGCTGATGACGGCAAAATCGTGCGTCAAAGGGGCGCCCAGCACCGCGCCGCCGCTGCATGCGGCCGTGAGCCCGGGAACTACTTCAATTTCCGGTTCCACGCATTCCCCGCGCAGCTCATAGACGAGCGCCGCCATGCCGTAAATGCCGCTGTCGCCCGAGCAGACGATGCACACCTGTTTGCCCTCCCGCGCCAGATCCAGCGCCAGCTGGCAGCGCTTTGCCTCCTGCGTCATGGGCGTTTCAAAAAGCGCCTTTCCGGGATAGCGGTCCTTGACGAGATCGACATAGACAGGATACCCCACGATCGCGTCGCAGGCAGCAAGCGCACAGTCTGCGCGGATGGTCATATTTTCAAAATTACCGGGGCCGATGCCCACAACAAAAACCTTACCCAAAGTGTACCTCCCAATGCATAAGCGCGACGGCGACAGTCACGCCGTCCATCGCAGTTTTTGAAACGAGCAGCTGCTCCGCGCCCACCATGGCCGCCCGCTCGCAGACGTTATCCACGCCCGTAACGGACGCGACGAAGCTCGACGCTGTAAATTCCCCCGGCACGGCCTGCAAGGTCTGCGCAGGATAAAATGAGACCGACCAGCCGTTTTCTCGGCAGGCCATCAAAAGCCCCGGCTCGTCTTTTTTAAGATCGATCGAAAAAACGCCCGAGATGGCGCGAAGGTCCAGCCGGTTCTCCGCAAAAATGCGCCGGATGGCCATCTCCACAGCCTCCTTGGAAATGCCTCTGCGGCAGCCGAGGCCGACACGGAGCTTTCTTGGGATCAGACGGAGCGTCTTTTGGAAGGGATCTTGCACATCGCAGCCGATGTAGACCCCAAGGTATCCAGAATCAGCCTCATATACGCCGCCGGGAAGGGGCGAGACGATCGGAAAGGCACTTGCAAGCGGCAGGTCGCGCTCTAAAATTCCGGCAGCAAAGGCCTTTGCAAGCTGCATATCGGAAATCGCGCAGCCGGCTCGCGCAGCAAACTCGTCAACGGCAAATTTTCCGTTCACATCCGTCGCCGTTGTGATGACGGCCTCCGCGCCGAGCGCGTCTGCAAGCCGGGCAGCCAGCCGGTTCGCGCCCCCGATGTGCCCGGAAAGAAGCGGGATGACGTGCCGCGCCCGCTCGTCGAGAACTAAAACGGCTGGGTCCGTCTTTTTATCGCGCACATACGGCGCGATTTCCCGGACGGCAATGCCGCACGCGCCGACAAAAATCAGCGCGTCTTTTCTGGAAAACTCCAGCGCGTAAACAGATTTATCAATCGGCAAAAAGCCGGGCTCTTCCAAGCGCGCGGGCGTGTAGAGGGAAACGTCCATGTCATGCAGAGCGCGGCTCACGCGCTTTGCCGTCTGGATTCCGGCTCCGCTGTAGCAGAAAATGGCCGCGTTCAAAGCGTTGCCTCGCGGAACTCGGTCGTGAAGGCGGGATGGTAGAGAAGTGAGCGCATGTAATCGTCGCCCAAACAGCCGCCGACGATGATCAGGGACGTTTTTGTAAGACCGTTTTTCGTGACCGTCTCGTGGAGCGTTCCCACCGTGCAGCGGAAGATCTTCTCCTCCGGCCAGGTCGCCTTGAACACAACGGCGGCCGGTGTATTTTCGGCATACCCTCCCGCGAGAAGCTCGGCTTGCAGCTGCTCTGTCAAAGACGTGCTGAGAAAGAGCACCATTGTCGCCTGATGGGAGGCAAGAGAGCGGATGGATTCGCGCTCGGGCACGGGCGTTTTGCCTGCGGCTCTTGTGATGATGACCGTCTGGCTGACGTTCGGGAGCGTATACTCCGCGCGAAGCGCGGCCGCCGCGCCGCAAAATGCGCTCACGCCGGGGCAAACATCAAAAGGAATTCCGAGCTTTTCCAGACGGTCAAACTGCTCACGCACGGCACCATAGATGCTGGAGTCTCCGGTGTGGAGGCGGACGGTGGTTTTCCCCGCGGCCTCCGCTTTTTGGATGACGGAAATGACCTCCTCAAGGGTCATTTTTGCGCTGTTGTGGATTTCGCAGTCCTTTCTTGCATAGGACAAAAGCTCCGGGTTTACCAAAGACCCCGCGTAGATGATCACGTCCGCCTGCTCGAGCAGGCGCTTTCCCCGCACGGTGATGAGATCGACCGCGCCGCTTCCGGCGCCGACAAAGTGTACCATAAATTATGCCTCCATTATCTTTTGCAGCAGAGCCTGCGCGCAGCTGGTCTGGCACAGGCGGCCATATTCCTTGGAAAAAACCATCGCGCCGATCTCCATTTCGCCGCATTTGTGCTGTAGGTGAAACTCAATGCGTCCGGCAAGGCGCGCAAGCACCGAATCATATAGCTGTTCTTCTAGTAAAATGCGAAGCGCGTCGTCGCACATGACGCACGACAGCAGCTCCGAGACCTTTTCCGGCCGAAGGCCAAGCGATGCTGCGTGCGCGGCGAGAAGCTCCATACGGCAGTCGCCGAATTTCGAGTGCGTGTTCCACATGCCGCCCGCCAGCTTCACGAGCTTTCCAATGTGGCCGATGAGAAGCGCGCCGTGAAAGCCCAGTTCCCGGCTTAATTCCAGCGCGTCGCCGATAAAATTGCTGGTCAGAACCGCCGTTCGGGGGTCGATGCCGATGGAATCCCGGATAAAATCCGCGCCGTAGTTCCCAGGCGTAAGAAGAACATACTCCGCGCCCAGTTCCCGCCGCTGCCGCAGCTCGACGCGGATGGTGTCTACAAGCGCCTGCTCGCTCATGGGCTCGACAATGCCGGTCGTGCCGAGAATCGAGATGCCGCCCACAATGCCGAGGCGGGGATTGAACGTTTTTTTCGCAAGCGCCTCGCCCTCCGGGACGGAAATGACGACGGAGACTCCGCCATCGTAGCCGCAGAGCGCGCAGACCTCGCGGACGTTTTCCTCGATCATCCGCCGGGGTACGGAGTTGATGGCCGCCGCGCCGACGGGCTGGTCAAGGCCGCGCTTTGTGACTCTGCCAACGCCCGCGCCGCCGTCGATCAAAACCCCGGGCGCATCCGTTTTCCGGACGCAGGCAAAGACGAGCGTGCCTCGGGTGGCGTCCGGGTCGTCTCCGCTGTCTTTTCGGATGGCGCAGGAGGCCTCGGCGGATGTGATTCTGATCTCCTCGACCGTCAGGTGGAGCCGAATCCCTTTCGGCGTGAGAAGGTCGATGGTGTCCTTCCGCCTGCCGGTCAGAAGCATGAAGGCCGCCGCCTTTGCCGCAGCCGCCGCGCACGAGCCGGTCGTGTAGCCGAGGCGGAGCTTTTTTCCGTCCTTTACGATGTATTCTTCCATCTTACCGTTTGATCTGATAGAGCATCGCGTTGCAGATGGCGGCGGCGACGTTGCTTCCGCCCTTGCGCCCGCGGGCAATGATATAGGGCGCGCGATTGCCTTCGAGGATGAGCTCCTTGCTCTCCACGACGTTCACGAACCCGACCGGAACGCCGATGATGAGCGCGGGAGAAAGCTTTCCCTCCTCCATCAGATGCTCGAGGGAAATGAGCGCTGTCGGCGCGTTTCCGATGGCAAAAATGCAGGGCTTCGGAAGAGAGGCCGCCTTTTCCATCGACACAAGCGCCCGCGTGACTCCGCGCGATTTTGCTTCCGCTGCAACGTCAGGGTCTGCCATGAAGCAGTGCACTTCGCCGCCGAGGCTGGCCAAAATCGTCTTGTTGATCCCGGCCTTCGCCATCTGCGTATCGGTCACGATATCGCAGCCGCTTTTGAGCGCTTCGAGCCCCGTTTTCACAGCGTGCGGCGAGAAAACGAGATTGTCCGCGTAGTCAAAATCCGCGGTCGTGTGAATGGCGCGCTTGATGACAAGCTCGTTTTCGGGGTCAAGCTTGCGCGAGCCAAGAAGCTCTGTGATGATTTCGAAGCTGCGCGCTTCAATCTCCATGGGCTTTATTTGTTCCAGCATGGCAGGATTCCTTTCTGCAAGCGTCCAGAAACCGGACGGCAAACGATGGGTTGGCGTAAAAATGAAAGTGCGGGAAGCCCGCGTAGAGCGTTCTGGATGCGTGCGTGCATGGCCAGCTCCGGCCCGACGGTTTTTCCGCGCGGAAGTCTTCTCCGGGATGCTCTGCATCCCAGTGGTGAAATTCGTGCGCGGGAATCTGCTCACCTGCGCGGCAGAGAAGATTGTCCTTCTGCGCCGTGAGCGTCACATAGCCGAAGCGTGTGAGCTTCCCCGTGTCAAAGCAGCCCCCCTTCAGCGCGCCCGCCATCGGGAAGCCGCCGATTTTCTCGGTCAGGTACATGAATCCGCCGCACTCGGCGATGCAGGGAAGGCCGCCGGTGACAGCTTTGCGAACCGATTCGCGCATGGCTTCGTTTTGCGAGAGCGCTTCGGCGTAGAGCTCGGGATAGCCGCCCGGAAGATAGAGCCCCTGAAGGTTCTCCGGGAGCGTTTCATCTTCCAGCGGACTGAAATCGACAAGCTCCGCGCCGAGCTTTCTGAGAAGCGCCAGACTGTCTTCATAGAAAAAGCAGAACGCCTTGTCCCGCGCAACACCAACGCGCACGGACGCTCCGGGTTTTGGAAGCTCCGGCGGTGTAAAGCAGAGGGGAGGGGCGCTTTTTGCGATGACCCGCAGCGCGTCAAAATCGAGCGTCTGCTCCGCAGCCCGGGCAAGGCGCTGCATTTTTTCCTTGAGGTCTGACACCTCCTGCGCGGTCACGAGACCAAGGTGGCGGCTTTCGAGCGCGCAGTCCGGAAGACGCGGCAGGTAGCCGCAGGCCTTAACGGGATATCGGCGTTCAAGCTCTGCAGCCAGCGCGCCGTAGCTCATGGCCGTGCATCCGTTTAAAATCACGCCGCAAATCCGATTTTCCGGCTGAAACTGCAAAAAGCCCTGGATTGCGGCAAGGACCGACAAGGCTGCGCCTCTGGCATTTACGACGAGAACGACGGGACTTTCTGTCTTTTGGGCAAGCTCGAAGGTGCTCGCGCGCGTGCTCGTAAGACCGAGGCCGTCGTAGTAGCCCATGACGCCCTCGATGACGGCAAGCTCACAGCCGCGGCTGTTTTCTGCGAGCAGACAGCGAAGCATGTTGTCGTCAAAGAAAAAGGGATCGAGATTCGAGCTTTTCGCGCCGATGATCCGGCTGTGGAACATGGGGTCAATGTAGTCCGGGCCGCATTTTGCCGCGGCGACGCTGCATCCCCGGTTCACAAGCGCCTGCAAGATGGCGCAGGTGACGGTCGTTTTGCCGCAGCCGCTGTTGGTTCCGGCGAGAACGAGCCGGGGAAGCTGCGCGGTCATAGGGTCACGCTCCTTGTACAATGATGGTGGCAAAATAGCTGAGGTTCTCCGGAAGCTCGCACAGATCGCGGTATACCTGTTCAGTGGGAAGCCCGCAGTCGGCGACCAGCGCCGCGCGATCAAGAAGGCCGGCGCGCTCGAGTGCCTGGACCGTTTCATGGATGGCGGAGCCGGATTTCATGAGGACCTTTGTTCCGGGAAATTGGAGCGCCAAGTCTAAATCCGCGCTCGCGGGGATGATGTGAAGCGGCGTTTCCATCTCTGTGAGGCTCCAGCCGAGTCTTGCGGCCACAGCGGAAAAGCTTGTCACACCCGGCGCCATGAGCGCCTCAAAGCCATCTTCCCGGATGCGCTCCAGAATATAATAGGCCGTGGCAAAAACGGACACGTCTCCGAGGTTCACCATGGCCACATCCAGACCCTTTTGCAGAAATGCCTCTATTTGCCGCGCGGCGGTCTGGTAGCTCTCCTCGCGAAGGGCGGGCTCGTGCGACATGGTAAAGCTGAGCGGCAGAATTTCCTTTTCCCGGAGGTCCAGCGCGCCCTGCGCAATGTCCAGCGCCAGCATCTGGCCGGATCTGGTTTGCGGCGCGGCAATCACCGGGCACTGCCTTAATAGGTTTACCGCCTGAAGCGTCAGAAGCTCCGGGGCTCCGGGCCCGACGCCGACGGCGTAAAAGGTTCCGTTTGCAGAATTCATAAGCACCTCAGGGGACAAACTCCAGCGTGTCGAAGCACGCGTCATATTTGCCCGGTTCCATGTGATAAAGCTTTGCGATATACTCGCGCGTAAAAATTTCCTCGGGCTTGCCGACTTTGTCGATCCGGTCGCCCGCGACGCAGACGACGGTATCGGAAACGCGCGCGGCCAAATCCAGCTCGTGGAGCGACATCAGAACGGCCAGGTTTTTCTCGCGCACCATGCGCTTGAGAATGCTCAAAAGCTCCAGCTTATAGCGGATGTCGAGATAGCTTGTCGGCTCGTCAAGGACGAACAGCTCCGGCTGCTGACAAAGCGCGCGGG